>Ga0310125_10000563_pt1 | contig 17744 bp, 18 predicted proteins | sample CB11b_Tmax_Bot8__FD_203508 | JGI IMG/M metagenome (GOLD analysis project Ga0310125, IMG submission 203508) | Marine microbial communities from Western Arctic Ocean, Canada - CB11b_Tmax_Bot8 | ecosystem: Environmental > Aquatic > Marine > Oceanic | place: Canada: Western Arctic Ocean | collected... | reverse complement strand
GGGTCGGTATTGTTGCGCCAACCCGCCTAAAGCAGACGCCAGTTGGCCTAGGTACTGCAAGTCGTAGATGAAAAGAGCATGCTCCGACGGGAACGCTTCAAAGAGCGAAACTGGAAACCCGAGCAACCCGCTGAAAGGACCGAAACATCCGATTCGTAGCGGACGTGATCCTCGATGGACACGGTTCAGGCGACGCCGATCTTGTGAGAGGGAGCGACGGCGCAGTTGCCAGATCAGGGCCGACATATGAATGTTGACCCAACCCGGCACGTGTCGCGGCCACGACTCACCGATTCGTGCCTCGAGAACCACAAGCGCCGCGCCAGGTTTGACACGATCGGCGACAAAAATCAGGAAGCGCAACAAGGCCACGCACCAACGACTGCCGAGCGCCCTGTAGAACAAGCGCCACCAGAGAACCATCAAATCTCGGCGCCGTCTACGTCGTACGAGTTGAAAAACGCCTCTAGAATTTCCATATGTCGATGTTACTGTTCGGGCGTCCTCCAAACCACGTTGTCGTTCTCGCCACTGTAGAAGATACCCTCGGCGTTTAGCTGGGCGCGTCCGTTACCATTAGCATCGATGTAGAAGACGCCGACGGCATCTAACTGAACGCGCTTGATGTCGTTCTCGTCGATCACTTCAAAACGTCGCGCCTGTATTATCTCTGGTATCTGTTCAGGCATGAACGCACCGATCAGAGGCACCGTTGCCAGCACCAACAGCAACGAACCAAGGGCCAGCTTCAACCGCCGGTTGTCTTGCTCTAGTTTGTCCAGTCTGGCATCCACTACGGTCGCTTCACTCATTGTTGGCTCCTTTCCATGAAGATCGCTATTGGGTGCCGAAACTCTACGCCTGTGGCTGCGGAGTTTCACATGCTGCCAGCTGCCATCAGATGATCATTAGTTTCCGAATGACATAGGCTCGCAGGGCACGCTAGCAACAGCATCTACTCGTCTGTCAGGCACTACAAGCTACACGCGTTTCACAACAAACGGATCTGCAACAATCCACGAATCCCACGCTTTGGGGTTAGCTGTGGGCCCCAGAACAACCTTATGTGTGCTTCGGGCACGGGCCAGTTCACAACGGCTGATGTCCATCCAGGTCCTCCGTCTCTTGGAACCGTAGTTATAGTTGTGATAGTAGAGAATCCTCTCGCCGCCTTCCTCAATCACATGGGGGTGTGCGTACCCGAAGTAGTTTCGCCCCCCCCAACCGATCCGACAAACTTCCCAATTTAAGCGCGCTACCCCACGTGGAACTCGCCCATTCACCTTGAATACGAAACCTTCGCGTGCCTTAACGGTAAACCCCTCTGGCACCTTCGGCAGTACCTGCTCAAGGCGATCCATAACGAGCCCATCTGCAGACTCCATCATGCAGATCGCATACGCCTCATTCTTGTTGTTCTGCAGGGTGAACCACAGCTCGTAGCCTCCATCAACCTTCAATACCTGTGGGTAGTGGACCGAGCAGTCCCCGAACTGATTTCCCGACAATACCCAATTCCTCGTGATGTGCCATTCACACCCATCCGCGCTCACAGCGTGGTATAGCTTGCTGTCCGTCCGGTACGAGTTCCCATAGCCAACAAACCACATCTGCAAACCGTCTTCCTCGACCAGTATCGCCGGCTCTATGACGCCACCACTTTTCGAGTCCCGCGTAAGTCCAGGATGAATATCTCGCATGTTGTCCACGCTCAATAAAGGGCCGGGTTCATTGCGCCACTCCACACCGTCTTGGGAGCGCGCCAGGCCAATGGAATGATTGACCAAACCGCGCAGGCCTTCCTGGTGCGCCACGTGGTAATACATCAACCACTCGCCGCGGAACCAAATGACCGTGGGGTTGCAAACACGGAGATTCGCCCACCGCGATTGTCGATCGAGAGGAAGAATCAGGCCTGTGCCATTGACGCGGTCAAAATAGACTCCGTCTTCCGACACAGCCAACCCGATTTGTTCCACGCTTTGATCTTCTACCGGTATTCCAGCGTAGTACAGGTAATACATGGCGACTTTTAGGGCTGAAACTGTGGGTCATAAATGGTGACGCCCCGTCTCATTTCGCTAACGCAGGCCTCGTACTGTGCTTTTGCATCGTAGCAAACGATCCGTACATCGTCTTGGAACTGTTTGATCGTGTAGATTCCATAAAGAGAATTGATGTACTCGCCGAACTCGAATTGCGACTGTGGGCTATTGAATAGGCTGCTTCCTGGAGCTCCGGAACAGTGCAAGCGGACGTCAATGTTCTGTCTCCGTCCACTGTGGTCGAGGTAGCCCATCTGAACGGGACGATTCATGAAGATCGGCCGTGGGAACTCCTCCGGATGAAGGTACTCGACGAGACGAAAGAGCGAGTTGATGTGGAACGTTATCCCGAGCAGAAGAACCTTTCCGCCTTGTGTCGTGAGCTTGTACCACGGGGAGTGAATATCCATAGCGTACGGTGTCGACCTGTGATGATCCATGATGAGGTCTTCCCGCAGTCGCCCCCAAACAGACACGTTGTAGAAAGGATGCACACTCCGAACAACGTCCGGCCTCTTGCGAAAGCATTCGCTAATGAGACCTCTTGTGGAAACGTGGAGAGCGGGATCAAAAACGTCGTCTTCGATTTCGTGTCCAGCCGCAAGCCGTCGCAACCAACCCACCGGGCGGGGCGGGTCCGTGAGCATCATAATTGTCCCGCTCTCTCCGACCAGATCCTGCAGGAGTGTGATGATGTTCTCCGCGTACGCCCAGAGCTTGCCGTGTATTGCCTCCGGCGGCGGCTTCACCGCTCCGCGGTAGAGATGCGACAACGAGCTTTGAACATGTAACAAATCGCCTTTCTTGATGCCGAGTTCGAGTAGTGTCGCCCGCAACTCATCAATGCCAATAGGGTATGTGGGCACCGGTTCCCTTTCGAAGGTCGCCCTCAGATCACGTACGCTTCTTCCCACAATTCGTGCGCGCTTAAGATTTTGCGGGCTCAGTCGAGCTCGAATAGCGTTTTTCAATCTGTTTGGCCACGAATCGCTCATAAAGTGTCAGACTTGCCTTTGAATCCTTTACGTTGCCCGGCCTACAGGATCTTCAACCTTACGTGCTCGGGAGTTTGTAGCACCCCAGTCAAATCGTGCTCGAGAGTCATTATCTTTCCGTTAGTGCCGATTTCTTTAAAGCCAGCAAACTTGTAGGTAACAAGCATCCGTCGGTTGCGCTCATTTCGAATGAAAGCGGCTTGCAACCGCACTCCAGCATCCTTTGCGCCGTGCATGATGTGATTCAGTAGAACGCTACCGATGCCTTTTGACATCACACGGCAGGACATAAGCAAAAGCTTCAAATGCCAGACTTTTTTGCTGCGCTCAATCAATGCCAAACCAGTTTTCCCGTAGTCACCATAACGGTCTCGCAACTCAGCAATCAAAAGATCGTGGCGCGGGGAGGTGCGCAACACAGCTAGTTCGTCATAGGAGTAGGTCAAGCCAGTAGAATTGAGCTGATTGGTACGAACGGTCAACTCCTCAGCTCGCTCAAGATCCTCATCTCGAGCATTCCGGATCGTGAGTTCCATTCCCAGCGTCGCGAGGAAGGCTTCAGTTGGCCCCTCAAACCCAGCCTCGGCGAGCTTCCTCTCCTGCTCATCGCAATACATCTGCCGGCGCTGTCGTGATTCTTCGGTAACCGGGTAGGAGTAGACATTCAGCGCATTGAACAATCGGTCGGCACCTCCAATGTCACAACAGCGCACATCTGGCGACACGCTGGTCACTTCATCGCGTTCGAACTCCTCATCGTCAATGAAGACGATGCTGTCTGTAGCAATATTAAGAGCTTCAGAGATCCGCTTGATGGAAGCACTCTTGGCGTTCCAATTGATCTGGGGATACAAGAAATACTCCCAGAGGCCGGTACGATTAAGCTCGGCCATCGCAAAGTCATGCTCGTTCTTACTTGCGATAGAGTGCAAAATGCCACGGCTATCAAGAGCCTTGATTAGCTCCTCACGGCCACGGGACAAGGTGACTTCGTCACCCTCCAAGAGAACACCCTCCCAAAGGGTGCCATCAAGATCCCAAACAACACATTTGACAGGTGGTTCCGGCTGATCGCTTTTCATTTCAGTCATGCGCCCAATCCATGGCGCTTGACAAGTTGTCTTTATACGCAAATCCCGAAATCAGCAGCTGTTGTATTTGGTTACTTCCCTCGATGATTTCCATAATTTTAGCGTCGCGGTAATAGCGCTGGATTGATGTTTCATCGCTACAACCAACGGCACCATGCAGCTGAACCGTGTCGCTCGTCACTCGTGATGCCATACGCGAGGCGAAATACTTGGCCATGCACGTCACGCCTATACTTTGAGGGTCGGCGTCGTCGCGCAGTTGTCCCGCACGATGACACAGCAACGCAGCTGCGGAAACATTGGTCACCATATCGGCAACCAACTGCGCAACAAGCTGATGATTGCGTATCGGCGTGCCAAACTGTTTCCGCTCAGAGGAATAGCGTAACGAGGCTTCCAGGCACGCATCACCAATGCCTACGCAACCCCATGCGACGCTGTAGCGTCCTAAATCTAGAGCTGTCAGCGCTATGGCGGTCAGGCCAAAATCTTCTCCACCCACTAAGTTACCCGCCGGTACGGCGCATTCCTCGAATGTCAACTCGCCCAGCATTGATGCTCTGGTTCCAAGCATTCCCCTAATAGGACGCACTCGCAAGCCTGGCGTGTCTCGCTCGACTAACAAAGCAGATTGCCTTCCTTCGCATTGTGTAAATACGAGAAAAACATCCGCGATTTGAGCGAAGCTGATCCACTTCTTCTTTCCGTTAATCACGTATTGCCCGTCACGGAGTACGGCGACCGTTTGCACACTTGCCGCGTCGCTGCCGACCTCAGGTTCGCTCAGAGCAAAAGCCCCGATAGCCTCCGCACGGCCTAGACGAGGCAGCCAATGAGCTTTTTGCTCCTCGTTTCCCCATCTTCGAAGCACCTGGCACACCATACTCTGGACTGTCAAGAGAGTTCGGACCGACGAGCACCCCCGCCCAAACTCCCGGCAGAGAAGTCCGAACGTGATCATGTCCAACTCTTGTCCGTCGTACCGCTTCGGCACGACAGCCCCCAGATAGCCACCAGCCCGCAGTTTGTCGACTAGAGTCTCAGGAAGACACTGTTCTACGTCGTATTGGTCCGCATTGGGAACAATTTCTTGATCAACAAACTGCCTAACATGCGCGACATATTTTGTTTGCTCGGAGCTAAGTTCGACTCTCATGGTCCAGACGAATCATCTGATTGCCCCGCAGAGGAATCAGATGATTGCTTTCTGCGCACGAATCCGGTAATCGCGGAAATCGATCGAAAATTTGCTAGATCCAGGTCACCATCCTGAACTGAAATACGAAATTGCCTCTCTACGAAAAGCACTAGCTGTATTGCAAACAAAGAATTCACGTAACCAGCATCAACAAGATCCTCGTCATCTGAAAGTTCCTCGGCTTGTAGCTGTGTCTCGATGAATCGCCGTATTGTTTGCGCGGTCTCGTCGACCATACTAAGAGTTTCCTGCACTCTGTAACTCGTTTGCGTCGTAGTCGTAGAAGCCTTGGCCGCTCTTCCGGCCGAGCAAACCGTCATGGACCATTGTTTTCAGCAATGGGCAGGGTTCGTATTTACTGTCCCCAAAACTCTCCTCTAGGACTTCAATGGAATAAAGCACGGTGTCCAAGCCTATTAAATCCGCCGTTTCCAACGGGCCCATCTTATGACCGAAACAACTCTTGAAAATCTTATCTATCGCCTCAACGCTAGCCACACCCTCATGGAAGACACGAATTGCCTCGTTAATAGTTAACATCAGGATCCGATTCGCCACGAAACCAGGCCCATCATTGACGAGGACGCTTTCCTTACCTAAGGTGCTCAGAAAGAGCTTCGTTCTATCCAGCGTATCTCTCGAAGTGTGGTTTCCAAGAATGACCTCCACAACCGATTTCAGGGGCGGCGGGTTCATGAAGTGCACCCCGATAACAAGCGGCTCCCGTTTGGTCGCCGATGCGATTCGCGTTATAGGGATGGTGGAAGTATTCGCTGCAAAGATGCAGTTGTCTGGACAGATCGCGTCAATCGACTGATAGAGGCGCTGCTTTGTCTCCCACTTCTCAGTCACGTTCTCGATCACGAACTCAACGGTCGACAAAAGAGCTAAATCAGTAGTCGGTTGGATGCGTCCAGTTATGACGATTGTAGGCTCAAGTGCACGGGACTTTTGGAGAAGTCGCTGGGTACGAAGCCCGGTCCTAATGCTCTGTTCGGCTCGTGCAAGAATGTCTGCGGAAATGTCTAATAGGACAACCTCATGGCCCGCCGTCGCCACGTCTTGGGCCACTCCCGCCCCGATGACACCCGCGCCGATGACTCCTACTTTCTGGATTGTCACGGGGTTACCCCCAATGCTTTACGCATCACATCCCCGGCTGCAAGCTTAATGCTGAGTCTAGCGCTTCTCTTCAGCATGTTGCCAATAGAGGCGAGGTTTCCGAGACCGTGATCGATAATGACTATCATGATTGTCACGCACCTCAGACTCGTGTGCGCCCACCGTCCAGGAATTGCCGGCACCACCATTCAAAGCTCAAAAGAGACCAGATCAACAGCCGGTGATTTACCGCCCCCTGGCTATGTTCTCTGACGATTCGCTGGACATACTCAGGGTTCAAGTATTCATTGATGCGCGCATCGCTGTCACAAAGCAAGCGCCTCACATACTCAATGCTCTCACCCGCGAACCAACTGGCGTCAGGTGCTGAGAATCCACGTTTCCGTCCACTGCTGATTTCCGATGGGAGCAAGCGCATCATCGCCTGTCGAAGAACAACCTTGCCATCAGCATTACCCTGCCCACCCTTGCTAACATCATCTTCGTCAACCTGCGGCGCACTTTCTAGGTCGTTGAGTTTCATGCTTGGCGGTAGCCTCAGAGCGAAGTCGACTAGATCGTTGTCCATAAAAGGCACTCGGGTCTCTAGCGAATGCGCCATGCTGAGTTTGTCTTCGACAACGAACAGCCCATGCAGGAACGTCTTACTCTCGAAGTAGAGTGAAGCATTGACCATGTCCTCGACTGACCCATCTGGTAGTGAGCGGTTTTTGAAGACCTGGGCAAAGGCCTCACGCGGCTCGTGTTCCCGAACTTCCCTGTAGGTGGACTCGTTGAAGAAGGAAGCACGATCGCGGTCGGGTACAAGCCGTTGCCAGTAGTCATAATAGTCGTCGTAATAAGCATCTATACTGCCGCCACGAAGCCCCCTGTAGTAGCGCCACGGATATCCCGCGAAGAGTTCGTCGCCACCACCTCCAGAGAGAACAACTTTTACAAAGCGGCTCGCGAGCCTCGCAATGTAGTAGTTAGGATAGGATTGTCCAACACGTGGGTCCTCAAGATGCCAGATCAGTTCTGGCAGCACCTGTTCCATATCGCCAGCGTGCATGACCATCTCGTAATGCTCGGTCTTGAACCGATTCGCCATCATCTCCGCCGCCGGTCGTTCATCGAAACCAAGCTCAAGGCCAGTTGCCGATGAGAGATCGAACCCTGCAGTGAAAGTCCGCATCCGCGGGATATTCCGAGCGGCAACAGCGGTGATCGAGCCCGAGTCCATCCCACCGCTCAGGTAGGCACCAACGGGAACGTCTGACACAAGTTGCCGGACAACAGCGCGTTCAAACAGACGATAAAGTTCTTCTGCGGCTTCGTCGATTGATAACGTGGCCCCTTCTGTTGAGAATTGGTAGTCCCAGTATCGGGACCGTGTCACGCAACCGGAGGCGACATCCACTGACAATATGCACCCCGGCGGCAATAGCTGCACACCATCAAATAGAGTCGCGTCGCTAAAAATATTCTGGAAAGTGAAATATTCGCTTAGTGCTTTCCAGCAAACTTGTGCTGACACCCCAGGATACTCGAGTAACCCTTTAATCTCGGACGCAAACAGCAAACCCGGCGCGCCGGTGCGATAGTAAAGTGGTTTGATACCGTATCGGTCGCGCGCCAGGAACAGCTTTCCTCCCTCCGAGCTGGGCCGTTGGTCGTAAATCGCAAATGCGAACATCCCGTTGAAACGCTGCACGCAATCGCTCCCCCACTGCTCGTACGCACGCAAGATCACTTCGGTATCGGTTTGGGAGTGGAATTTGTAGCCACACGACTCCAGTTCGCCCCGCAACTGCTGAAAGTTATACACCTCACCGTTGTGCACAATGACTACGTCGCCCGCCTCGTTCGACATCGGCTGATTGCCATGCGCTGATAGGTCAATAATGGCAAGTCTGCGATGACCAAGCCCAACCGCTCCCTCGACGTACTGTCCTTCACCATCGGGGCCACGATGAGCGATCGCATCGGTCATTTTGCGCACATCTTCAACTGCGACCGGCCGCCTAGAGAAATCCACAATTCCGACAATTCCGCACATGGTGGATGCTTTCAGTCAGTGCTTCCTAGCACGGAGCGTATAGCCACTCTGCTCTGAGGTGTCCAGATACTCGATGCACAGATGAAACTCCTTGCACCAATGCCTGACCTCTTCCTCGGTATGGCGATGCGCGTAGCGCGGGCTATACCAATCGAAGTTCACGTGGTTGTTCTCCTCAAACGACAAGGAAGGATTCCAAAACAACTTGAGCATGTGCGAGTAGATGAGGCGTTGTACATCATGGCGCCCAGCACGGATGCCGAGATACGGGATGTCCTGCTCGACTTCAACTTCAGCATCTAGTTCAGTCAAGGCCCGGCCAAGCGCTGTGAGCGGACGAAGAGTATTCCACGCTTCCTCGGGCCCCAGCGGAGCAAGTACTTCCCTAACCAAATCATCGGCGAATTCGCGAATAGGTCCCTTTTTCCGATACATGTAGCAGAGGAGTTCACCACCCGGCTCAAGCATATCCGCCACGCACCTGAATGCGGCTTCCGTCGATGGTGTGTGGTGGAGCACACCTTCACAAAATACTAGGTCAAACGAACCAGGTGTGAGTGGAAGTTGAAGGATGTCCCCTTGAATGAAGTGTCTCCGCGGACCCACTCCAACCCGGTCTCGAGCAACGTCGATCGCCTCCGAAATCTCAACCCCATACCACTCGCAGGAACTACGATCACTCCAGCAGTGCTCCATGCAGAGCAAACTGCTGAATGCACTCCCGCACCCCGCATCTAGGATACGCCCGCTTCGCGAAAGATACATGCGCATCTCTTCAAGGTCAGCAAACCCGTATCGCTTGCACATCCACCTACTTGCCGCCTCCCCCATTTCCGGAGACTCATATGTGTTCCGCTGCCGCCACTTGTAAGCAAAACTTGACGCGGTTAACTGCTGATCACTGTCGTTGGTCAGAACAAAGCGCGGGATCCCGTCCGCGATGGGATACTGCCGCCCACCGGCGCGCAGTATTCCCTCGAGGATTTCATCGCCGTCGAACTGGGTGGCCTCTAGGGTGAGCCGTTCAGCTGACACCGGATCAACGAGGATTTCAAGCAAGCTTCTGTTCACAAGTCAGCGCCGAACTCGGCAAGCATTTCGCACACGAAATACTGCTCCTCTAAAGTCATTTGAGGGTACAGCGGAAGCGCAAGGCTAAGGCCCTCCGCGAGCCACGCGTTCGGATACTGCTCTGGTCGAATCGAATACTTCCGAGCGTAGTAGTCGGCCAGGACTGGCGCATGAGTACCTTGGCGCGTCGCGATGCCAGCTTGTTCAAGGCTCCTCATCAAGTCACTGCGAGCGCGACTCAGTATTTCTACGTTGGACGGCGTCGGCTCGTCCGGCGCAAAGAGGCAAACGTACGCCTGGTTACCATGAACATATCCAGTGGGCGTCGATGGTCGGCGGAGCCAACTCAGTTCACTCAGCGCCTCATTGTATCGACTAGCGACTTGCGCACGGCAGGCCAAAATATCCGGCGCACGATCCATCTGCGCGCAACCAACAGCTGCCTGGATATCGGTCATACGATAATTGAATCCGAGCTGCGGGTACTCGGCGAGCAGAAACGACTCAGGGTTCTCATGGCGTAGAAGATCGGACCTTGTTGCCCCGTGATCACGCAGGCTTCGAGATAATTCTGCTAGTTCGCTTCGCAACGTCGTTATCATCCCTCCCTCACCCGTCGTAATTGATTTTCGAGGGTGGAAACTGAAGCAGCCGACGTCCCCTAACAAACCTACATGACGGCCGCGGTACCTCGCGCCAAACGCGCAGGCCGCATCTTCTACGACCCACAAGCCACACTGGTCTGCCAGAGCCAGGATGGCCGCCATGTCGGCAGGCAATCCGAACAGGTGAACCGGGATAATGCCAACCGTTTGTGGCGTAACAAGCGATTCAATGCATCCAACGTCGATGTTGAAGGTTTCCAAATCGACGTCACAGAAAACCGGGCGGGCGCCCAAATATTCGACTACGTTGGCTGTTGAAATCCACGTGAACGCCGGCACGATCACTTCGTCACCTGGCTTAACGCCCAACGCCACTAGAGCAACATGCAAAGCCGTAGTGCAGGAGCTAGTTGCAACAGCATCAGGAGCGCCAACGAATGTCGCAAACCGATCTTCGAACTGCTTAACAAATGGTCCCTGGACGACCCAGCCACTCTCAAGCGGTTGTTGAATGTTGGCACGTTCTTCGTCGCCAAAAAGCGGCTTTGTAATTGGAATCTTCATGCGAGCATCCGTCACGTGCCCGGCACCTCAGGGTGCTGTTGTCGCTCCTGCATCCACCAGCCGACCGTAGAGTGCAATCCTTGTTCAAGCGAAACACTCGCGACAAACCCGAGGTCGTCGGTTGCCTTCTCCGTGCTGCCGACGCGGTTCGTGACGAACATCTTCTCCTGTGGCCGATACTCGGGTGTCAATGTAGAACCCGTCAGTATCAGTAACTGCGTGACCAACTCGTTGATCGTCGTCTTGACCCCACAACCAATGTTGTATGCCTCGTCAGACACCTCACTCTTCATAGCAAGGATGTTCGCCCGAGCTACGTCCTGCACGTAGATAAAGTCGTACGCCTGGGATCCGTCACCAAAAATAATTGGCGATTCCCCCTGCTCGATCCGGTCAAGCGCCTTCACAATTACACTGACATATGTACCTTTATCGTCCATCCGCGGCCCATAGATATTCATGTACCGAAGGGCAACGTACTCCATTCCATGCTGCTCGTAGCCTGCGCGGAAAAATTGCTCCCCCGCAATCTTCGTCGCTCCATACATCGTCCGGTTGTTGAACGGATGGGCTTCTGTCATCGGGGAAGACAACGCATCCCCGTACACTGACGCTGAAGACGAATAGATGACCCGCTGCACTCCCGCCCGCCTGCATGACTCCATAACATTGAATGTGCCGTCAACATTCACCTCGAGTGCCGCCCTTGGTTCATGGACGCACTCGTAAAGCCACAATGCTGCCAAGTGAAACACTCCAGCGGCATCCTCTAGCGTGCGATCAAGAAACTTGTGGTCGGTGATGGAACCTTCGACTATCCGGACGCGAGGATCGGATACTGCAGCCGTCAGATTCGTTTGTGAGCCACGGACGAAATTGTCGATGATCGTGATTTCGCTAACAGACTCCGCGAGTAACTGATCGACAATGTGTGAGCCGACAAAGCCTGCGCCCCCGATCACAACGATCTTCTTGTCCAGTAGGTTCACGAGGTTCCTGTCAATCAGGTTTGGTCGACGAGGCCACGGGATCGTGGCTGCCAACAGTGCTCGGGTCGACCGACTCTGGTGCACACCATTGTGAAGGCGCCCGAACGTATCCCTGCAACGTTTCCCATGGATATGAGTCACGTCCCGTAGTCGCCACGTTCAACACAGACATCTGTACAGTCCTTGTCACGACGTCCACATCGTATCCATCGGTCCGATTCAAATAGACACCAATCGTGTATGTTCTGGGCAACAACGTAACCTTGATGTCCACGGTGAGAACATGCCAACCTGGTGAGAGTGTGTATGGATCCATCTCGCAATCTGTACTGAACGAACAAGCAACCTTCACACCCTCAAGGCTTTCGATGACCACACCCGCTACAACCGGTTCGACACTCTCCATTACCTCTACTGTCATTCGAACACGAATTCGCTGCCCAAAATAAAACTCGCCGCTCTGCCGATCGTCCTGAGTAAGCAATTCCACGTGCCGAAAACGGGCTTCGCCAGTTCCTGAACGAACCGCGTCTTCTGGTATGGAACCACCTGGTTCAATCTCTCGCGCGAGGCCAAGATAGCGCTCAACGACCTCATCCACGTGGCCTTCCGCAACCACGGAGCCTGCATCTAGCAGCAACGCTCGATCACATAGCGACTTCACAGCGGCCATGTTATGACTCACAAAGAGCACCGTACGCCCCTCCCCCACAACGCTTTTCATCTTCCCAAGACACTTCTTCTGGAACTCCGCATCACCAACTGCGAGCACCTCGTCTACAAGTAAAATTTCAGGTTCAAGGTGCGCCGCAACCGCAAAGGCAAGCCGCACATACATACCACTCGAGTAACGCTTCACGGGTGTATCAAGAAACTTGGCAATACCGGAGAAGTCAGCAATCGCATCGAACCGTTGATTGATCTCGTGTCGACGCATCCCGAGCATGGCACCGTTCAAGAAAATGTTGTCACGGCCCGTTAGTTCGGGATGAAACCCTGTACCAACTTCGAGCAACGACCCAAGGCGCCCATATATCTGTGCGTAGCCGCTAGTGGGCTTCGTGATCCGTGAGAGGATTTTCAGGAGTGTGCTCTTGCCAGCACCATTGCGCCCGATGATGCCAATGACTTCACCTTTGTTGACACTAAATGACACGTCATCGAGCGCCCAAATATGGTCCACGCTAACTTCAAGACCACTACGCCCCCCTCGCAACCGCTGCAATGCTGAAGAGGCAGCGACAGCAATGCTCTCGCGCAGCGAGCCATACTGGAACATGTTTTCGCCCGACACACCAATGTCGTAACGCTTACATACATGCTCGACTAATATGGCTGTCGGTGGCATCAGATCACATCCGCGAAACTAGCTTCCGTTCGTCTAAAAAAGAACAGGCCCGTTGCGAGCAAGACTCCCGTTACAAATATTGAAGGCACCACCAAGACGGAAGGTGGCGTGGACCCTAAGACAGCCCAGCGAAATCCCTCAATAACACCAACCATCGGGTTCAGACTATAAACAGCTCGCCACGTGGGGGAGGTGATGAGCGACGTCGAATACGCCACGGGCGAGGCCAGTAGCCAGAACTGGACGACAAAAGGCATCACATGCCGCACGTCCCGGTAGCGAACATTCAACGCCGAAGCCCATAGGCCCACTGCCAGCGCGATAGCGAGCGCCAACATCACAAGCAGAGGCAGCACAACGACGGCAAGCCGAAGCGATATACCGTACCAAGCCATCAAACCAAGAAGGACGCCAAAGGAGATACTGAAGTCAACCAAGGTAGCCATAACCGATGCAATCGGAATCACTAGACGCGGAAAGTAGACCTTGCTTATAAGGGAAGCACTGTTGACAACACTATTGGCGGAGCCGGTCAAGGCACCGGAAAAAAGCTGCCAGGGCAACAACGCCGTAAACGTGAAGACAGGGTACGGAAGACCGTCGGACGGCAACTGGGCAAGCCTGCCAAAGATTAAGGTGAACACCAACATCGTCATGACCGGCTGAATGACCGCCCACACGATGCCCAATGAAGCCTGCTTGTACCGGACCTTTATATCTCGCCAGATGAGAAACCACACAAGTTCTCTGTACTCCCAGACTCCCCGTAAATCTAACGCCTCCCACCCGCGAGATGGTGCAATCTCGATTGCCCGTACGTCGAAATTAACCGCAGCATCGGTAGTAGCAGTTTGCTCTGGCTGCTCGGGAGTCTTGAGCACTGTTAGCATGGGTCGCTCTCTAGTAGTGCAACAATCCTATCTGAAGCTCGACCCTCGGAATACAAAGTTGGCCGCTCGGAGGGGGGCTTGAACATTCGAACGGCCTTTAGGATTCGTTGGGCATCTACACCGGTTAAAACATTCCAACCCGCTTCAACCGTCTCTGTCCATTCGGTTTCTTCACGCAGGGTGAGGCACGGAACCCCCAGCCAATACGCTTCCTTCTGAACACCACCGGAGTCGGTGAGAATCATACGTGCACTACGCTCAAGCGCGACCATATCCGCGTAACCAACCGGATCAATGAACTGAATGCCGGACAACTCGGCCAAGCCTGCCTTACTGATCGCCTGTTTAGTTCGCGGGTGAACAGGCAGTACAACGGGTTCCTCTATAGATGCAAGCGTGGCCAACAAAAACTTCAGTCGTTCATAGTCATCTGTGTTTTCGGCCCGGTGGATTGTCGCAAGTAGATACTGCTGGGGTTGCAAGTCGAGGCGCTCAAAGACAGTGGACGAAAATGCCGCATCGACGCTTTCGATGGCCTCGGCCATTAGGTCCCCAACCACGTGGACACCTTGAAAGATCCCCTCCGTCGCTAGGTTTTTCGCCGAGGAGCCACTAGGGCAGAAAAGCCATGTAGCGAGGTGATCCACCAAAACACGGTTCACTTCTTCAGGCATGCTGCGGTTAAACGACCTTAAGCCAGCTTCGACGTGCGCGATCTTAATGCCAACCTTGGCGGCGGCCAAAGCCCCCGCTAACGTCGAGTTTGTGTCGCCGAAAACAACCATGGCGTCGGGTTGTTCGCGAACAATAGCTTCCTCTATTCCGATCAGCATTTTGGCAGTCTGCTGTGCGTGAGTTCCCGAGCCCACGCCAAGTTCATAGTCCGCGGTGGGCAACGCAAGTTCACGGAGAAACTGGCCGGACATGCAATCGTCGTAGTGTTGGCCCGTGTGCAAAAGCACTTCATGATGCGATCGACTCAGAGTTCGACTAAGTACCGCAGCTTTGATGAACTGCGGCCGCGCGCCTACGACTGAGAGTACCTTCATGGTCCCTCTGTAAGCCTCCTGATGTTAGCGAAATCTCTGCGATGTATTGATCTCATTGTGAGTTGTCCGCAGTGATTAAATGCTCCTTCAGCTCAAGTAGCCCTTGTTCCAGGGGTATTTCAGGCCTGAAGTCGAATAGCTTCTCCATCCTGCGACTGGACGCGACGAACTCCTGGTATCCGGCCGCTTCCCCCACGTGCCTAACCGGAGCCCCTTGCACGCCCAGGATTTCAGCGGAGCGCTGCACGAAATCGTTAATGCTCAACGGTTTCCCGGTAGCAAAGTCAACCACTTCATCGGAAACCTCGGACGCAATCACCTTCTTTATCCCACGGACTACGTCGCTCACGTACATCATGTCGATAAGATTCCTACCATCGCCATGAATCTCGAATGCTTCGCGGGCGCCACCTGCCGCCCACCGAACCAGACGTGTGGAGAGTCTCCGCGGAGCTTCAAAGCGTCCATATGCGGCAAAGAGACGCAGGGTCACGTAACCGCCCACGTACCCTGTGTCCCGAAACGATGGGATGCAGGCTTCGCAGGCAAGCTTGGAAACAGCATACGGCAGACAGGGAGCAACTGACAGTTGTGGACCAACCTCGCCGCACAGCCCCTCATAAACAGCACCCGAGGATAGGTACACCAGACGATCGCTGTGAACACTCGAAAGTAGTGTCGTGAACCCAATGGGCCCTGACATCGAAACGGCTGCCGGATCAGCCTTCGATGTAACAGGAGCCGGGTCCGCCGCCAAATACAAAATTGTGTCGAACCGCTTGGGCAAAACATCTGCTAAGGCGCGTACCTGTTCTGCGTCTGACAAATCACAGCGGTGAAGGCTGACATGCTGAAGACCGGATTGAGTAAGAAACCCCGGGAAGTTGTTGTCCTTCAGGTAGACCGCGTCCACTGTCCACGATGGATCCAAAGACAGCAGGAAGTTTCGGCCCAGAAAGCCAGATGCACCAGTGACCAGAAGTCTCACCAGGATACTCTCGCCCCAGCGACAGAGTGAATCCGGACAAGTTCGTAGCAAACAATCAAACGATGGCGGAGCTTCATCCCCTCTTTATGGCTCCGTCCTTCCAGGCTAATACCAACGCTCGAGGTCGCCACATCGATCGCATTCGACTGAACCCTCCGCAACACACCACCCAACGCCAACTGCAGCGCTGGATTCCATCGCGTGGCCGAGGACGGGCATGAGCTTGTTACTCATCGCAGCACACCACCCTCCTGGTCACTGATCACCATGTCAAAAATAAACCCCCTCATGACTCCCAATATGCTCTCGAAGGTAAACCCTGCACCAACCTTGATCGCCTGATTTCTATAAGTCCACCCAGATTGCCCTAGCACCACGGGGACGCGAACTCTCCCGGTAAACGAGAGGGCGGACCCTTCAACCTGGAAATTCCTTCCCAGAAGGCCATCGCTGAACAAGCCATCTATCCGCTGTCGGTCCTGCCCGATTGCCATCAACACGGCCCCCTCCGTATCCTCCTGCGCCACGAGACCACTCAGGTCGACGTCCCCTATATTCATGACATCGAGAACCTCCTGTCCGGCGACGAAGCGGACCCGAAGAGTGGCGATCACGGTTATAGGGGCAGGTGGCGGAACAACCGTTATCGCTCCCGGAATTCGAACGAGTTCCCGGGCCTGATCGAACAGCGTAAGATCGTAGTTCCCAGCTGGAATATCGGGCATCCTGACCTCAGCTATCGTTGGGCTTTGTACCAGAAACCCACTGGCCTCGAAATTTCCAAGCCTCGCCACCAGAAACGGTCGGAAACCCTCCCCTGTGAGTAGCAGAGTCTTTGGCTGCCCCTGCGTCACCTGCATCGGTTGAATTGATGTAATGATCGGCGGTTGCTCTCGAAACAACATAAACGCCCCATAGGACAACGGGATTAATCCCATGGCAACAACCATCACAATGGCGTCAATTAGGTTGAGCTTGCCAAATAGCCGACCACGATCATCGATTACAGGCACAAAATCCTCACTCTGAGTCTAAAGTCCCAGGCGTTGCCCAAGACATCCAATTCGATGCTGTTGTTACCGCACCGAGGGCACTCAACCACACTACAAACGGTACAACAGTATCTCGGTGACGAACCATGGTTCCGATATTGCCACTGTTGAGCGCAATTGCTACCGCCCCGGCTAACGTCACACCGCAAAGCAAGCAGGTCACGAGCGGGTCCCGCCTCAGTCCAGCCACTACACCGATTGCAGCCAAAACTACCATTAGGTACCAGACGACCTGCTGTGCGAGAAATACCATCTCGGCTCTCGACTGCACCTGCCAGGGGAGCGGTGCGACTACGAAGTACCCAAGCGCCCTGCCTGAAAAACGTAATGCCTCAACCGGTGTCATGGTTTCTATTGAGTTAACGATGTTCCTACGGCCGGCTTGATCGAAACCAGTATCGGCCCGGCTGGAATAGAACCGCTGATCGAGCAACTTGTAATGATTTCCCCCTGTTCTAACGTGTCCTAAGTGCGCGCCGCCAAATACTCTAACCTGCGACATGATCCGGTCTTGTACGTCAGCATTGCCCAGTACTCGGTACCCCGCGTACGGCACCAGCAAGAAGGCCAGAAGAACCAACGACACGCGGCGGGCGATGACCCCCCCGGCGACTCCGAATCCAAGCCCCGTTCCTAGAATCAGCCCTCCCCCGCTTCTGACAGTCTCAACCACTGGCATTGCGCCAATGAGCAAGAATA
>Ga0310125_10000561_pt1 | contig 17791 bp, 12 predicted proteins | sample CB11b_Tmax_Bot8__FD_203508 | JGI IMG/M metagenome (GOLD analysis project Ga0310125, IMG submission 203508) | Marine microbial communities from Western Arctic Ocean, Canada - CB11b_Tmax_Bot8 | ecosystem: Environmental > Aquatic > Marine > Oceanic | place: Canada: Western Arctic Ocean | collected... | reverse complement strand
TTCGCGGCGCGTTGCGTTCAAAGCCGTTGCTTTCTCCGAAACGGACAACGTCGAGCCAGTGGCGGCCCCAGCGTTCGCCGTAGCCGACCGAACCCAGCAGCGTGTCGACAAGGCGGGAATAGGCCTGATCGCTGGGATCAGCCACAAAGTCCGCCACTGTCTGCGGATCCGGTGGCAGGCCGACGAGGTCGATGTGCAGTCGACGCACCAGTTGACGGGGAGTGGCGGCCTGGGTGGGCACGAGTCGGCTGCGGCTGAGTCGAGCGAGGACAAAGCGATCGAGAGGGCTGCGGGGCCAGGCGTCGTCGCCGGTGTCCGGTGGTCGGGGATCAGCGAGCGGTCTCAATGACCACCAGTCGGTGCCGGCGCGTGTGGAGGTGGTGTAACGGAGCACGTCGATCGGGTCTGTGCCCCAGCGGGCTCCTTCGGTGATCCACCGTTTCAGCAGTTGTCGCTCGGTTGCCGAGAGGGGTGTCTTGGGAGGCATTTCGTCGTCGAGAACCCGTTTCCAGGCGAGGCTGGCTTCGAGTTGACCGGGTACCACGGCGGGGCCGGTCTCACCGCCCTTTTGTGCCCGGCCTTGGCTCGAGAGGTCGAGTTTCCCTTCGGGTTCGCTGCCGCTGTGGCACGACAGGCAACGGGCGGCCAGCAGGGGCGCGATCTGGCGATCGAAATCGAGCCGGGCGGCCGGAGGCGCCGCGTGTGCGACGTGGCGCTGAACCAGCGTCAGCAGGCAGGCGAGAGCCAGCAGGGAACGGGTCGAAGGGTGCATCCTACGGCGGAGTCTCGATGGGGCCGGTTAGTCAGCTGCGGCCCCATTCTGGCGGAAGTCGGTGTCGAGTGCGAGTGGGTCGCTCAGCGTCCTTCGCGGAGCAGCGTGCGGACGTGGCGGCTGATCATCTTCTGTCCCCCGGCACCCTTCCAGTTCAGCTCTCCGGCCCAGAAGTACCTCATGTAACCCTCGCGATCGATCACGTAGACCGTGGGCCACCAGTTGTTGCCCCAGGCGTTCCAGGTCTTCTTGTCGTTGTCGATGGCGACGGGAAACGTGAGTTGGGCCTCGGTCGTCTTGCTCTTGACCCGCCCCGCGTCCTTCTCGGCCTTGGTCTCGGGAGTATGCACTCCGATGATCTTCAGATCGTTTTCGGAGAACTGCTGTGCCCATTCCCTGTACCAGGGATAATTGCGGACGCAGTTGATTCAGCCGAAGGCATAGAAGTGCAGGATGACGACCTTGCCGCGGAGCGACTGCATGGTGACCGGTGGGGAGTTGATCCATGTCATGCCGGCGACGAATTCCGGTGCCTTGTACTTGAGCCCCCGTCCGAACTTCGAGACGGCGGCGGGTCGTCCGGTCAGCGACCGCCATTGCTGCTTCTGCTTGCCGTTGAGATGCCGCAGGATCTTGCGGGGTTCGGCGGAGAGGATTCCGTCGATCTGTTTCTGAACCGCAACCCGCGGTCGTCCTTTCTCCTGGATCTGCTTCCAGGCGTTGTTGGTCGAGGTGACCTCCTTGGCGATCGAGTCGAGTTGAGGCTTTGTCAGCAGCATCCTGGCCTGGACATCGGGTCGCAGCAGGGCCCTGGGTCCCTGGCACTGGAGTTCGATCTGGGAGAATCTTCTGAGTTGGATGGGCGAGAGGATCGATTTCAGCCGCGGGCGGACCCGCATCACCAGGTCGTTGACCTGCTTCCGCCGGTCGTCTTCGCGGCTGTTGCGAGTGGGGAACAGCCGCGAGTCGAACTGGTCAGTCAGCTTGCGGAGCGAAGCAACCTGCGTGGTGGCCAGTCCGAGATCGTTGTGAACGGCGCGGTCTCGGATCAGCTCCATGAACGGAGTGTCGATCAACTGCTCGGTTTCGGCTGCCCGCGTGGGTGCGGGCAGCCAGAGGACCATGGCGCAGGCGGCAGCGACCATGCGGTGCTGGAGGATCGATGTCATCGGAATGGCAATCGTCTCAGTCGACCTTGGCCAGTCGGGGCAGCCCGTAGGGTTCGCGGTACGACTTGCCCAGCAGCTTGTCGGCGTCGGGGTTGCCGATGAAGCGGCCGGCCTTGGCATCGAAGTTCAGCGTGCTGTTGGTGTCGTAGGAGATGTTTCCGAAGTGAACCAGTGCACACGAGAGGTGTGCGGTGCGGGCGTTGGCTCGCGTGGTGGAACGCCGGGTGCGGACGGCAGTCAGGAAGTCGTCCATGTGCTCGGCGTAGCCCCGCTGGCCACGGATCTCACGGCCCTCGGTCGGACCCGGCTTCCCCTTGGGTCCCAGGAACGTGCTGAAGGCTCCTCGTCGTGAGAAGATCATGTAGCCCTTGGTGCCGTAGAACACGTTGCCGTTGTCGAATCCGTGCATGCCGTAGGCTGTGAACGGGTAGTTTTCGTAGACCATCACCTTGCCGTCGGGGAACTCGTAGCGGACGACCATGTTGTCGGGGTAGTCGGAGCTGTGTCCGTGCAGGATCATCCGACCGCCTCCGGCCGAGACCTTGCTGGGCAGCAGGTCGTTGCCCAGTCCCCAGCGTGCCATGTCGATGTCGTGGATGCCGTCGTCGCCGATCTCACCGTTGGCGTAGTCCTTGAATCTCCGCCAGGAGACGTGGAAGCGGTGCGGGTTGAACGCACGCGACGGTGCCGGGCCCAGCCAGCGTTCGTAGTCGACACCGGCAGGCGGCCGGCTGTCGGGGACCGGCTTGACGACTCCGCGTGTTTCCGCGGTCCATGCCCGTGAGACCATCACCTCGCCGATCATCCCACTCTTGATGATCCCTTCGGCCTTGGCGGTGACGGCACAGCTGCGCATCTGGCTGCCCTGCTGCACAACGCGACCGTACCGCTTGGCGGCATCGATCATCAGCGGGCCCTCGTTGAAGACGTGCGAGAGTGGTTTCTCGACGTAGACGTCTTTGCCCTCGGCCAGGGCCGGCAGTGCGATCGGAGCGTGCCAGTGGTGCGGCGTGGCGATGATGACCGCATCGACCTTCGCATCGCCGAGGACGTCTTCGAACTTCTTGGTCTGGCGTGCCGGGGTGGCTTGGAAGTTGCCGATGATCGCCTGCTTGGCGCGGATCTGGGCCGGGTCGACGTCGCAGAGCCACGAGAAGTGGACATCTTCTCGTCGCTGGACCAGGCCACGCACGTGATGTCCCATGATGCCGCCGCAGCCGATGATGCCCAGCCGGACCGTCTTGGGGGTCGACTTGGGTGCCGCGTGGGCTCCGACGATGCCGGACGCAGCCACCGCGGTCGTGGTTGCCGCGGTCTGCTGCAGGAAGGCTCGGCGGTTGGTCGAGTCGGTCATGTTCAGTTCCTTGTCAGGGGCCTTGCGGTGGCGATGGTTCGTTGAGTAATGGCAGCCCATAAGGGGTAAACAGAAACATCATGCTGCCGTATCCGGTCTGTCCCTTCAAGTTGTCAGTGGGCAGGTTCTTGATTCCGGACGCGATCAGGGTCTCGAGTGCCACCTTGCCGATCCGCCGATGTTCGGCGTTTGCGGTCAGCGCCGACTCATACGCGATGGCTCCGGCGATGAGTGCGGCGGTGGAATTCTGGCCCGAGGGTGCGACGTGGCGGAGGTGTTTGCAGGAGGTGGAGTGAAAGGCGGTGTGCTTTTCGTTCCAGCACTCGCGGATCAACTGGTCGATGCCGGCGGTGAGTCCGGCCAGGACTTCGGGGTCGCCGGTCGCCCGGTGATAGCGTGCGACTCCGCTGAGCGTCAGGGCCAGCATGTAGGCGTTTTGTCCGTGGCAGCGGCCCGCGTCGCTCGGCTCGCTGCAGTGCCCATAGGCCAGCTTGACGACCCAGCCCCGCTTTGGATCAAGATGCTTCCGCAGCCGTCGCCACTGGCGGGTGGCGGCGGCCAGGTAGGCCTGGTCTCCCGTGGCGTCCCAGGCGGCCATCATCATCTGCAGCGGCCAGCCGATGCCGCGGATGTGATCGGTGTAGCGGGTGGGGGTCCGGCGGGCCATCGCGTCGGATGCCATCACGGCCACCTCGTGGGCACGTCGGTTTCCGGTGAGCAGAAAATGGTCGAAGGCCCCTCCGATCCAGTGGTGACCCAGGTCGACAAGTCCCAGCTGGTAGGCACCCTTCATCACCAGCGGGGCAATGTCGTGATACTTCTCGCCGTCGTACCGGCCGTAGTAGCCGCCGGTGTGTCCGACCGAGTGGGCCCAGATGGCACCGGGCTCGATCTGCCAACTCCCGCCGTATTCCCGAACCGGCTGGTTAACGGCGTGCACGATGTCGACGTCAACGAGGTGTCCGGCTGCCAGTTCGGCCTGGTCAAAGAACCTGCGGTCTCCGGTACGGAGGTACTGCTGGAAGAAGCAGCGGCTGGTGTCGTATTCGAGATTGCCCCACGAGTCCCAGGGGATCGAGTACCAGTCGCCGAAGTTCAGCAGCCCGTATTCTCGGACTGCGGCTTGTCCGCGGAGGTGTTTGTCGAGGAAACCGGAAAACCAGCGGTCGTAGCCGGCGGAGGGGCCGGGTCGAGTTGGAGGCAGCTGTCCGAGCACGCCGGTACGGGCAATCCGTTCGGGAGTCGGCTGGGCCAACAGGCGTTGTTCGAGTCCCCGGAAGTGGTCATCCAGTCGTTTGGGGTCGGGCTTGCCCGGCAGGAACCTGGCCCAGACCTCGTGCGTGCGTGCGACTCCGATCTTGAACGAGTACTCGCCGTTGCGGAGGTAATAGTAGAGTTTGGCTTCTTCACGAATCGGGCGTCCGTCGTAGGTCCCCCTGGGGAAGTCGGGCAGGATGCCCAGGGTCAGGCCGCGTTCATTGACGGCCAGGGCCTTGGGCCAGTTCTGCCAGAAGTGACGGACTCCGACGGCGAGTCCCCCTCGAGAGCCCCAACTGGCGGCCCAGCCCGCGGCGGTGCGGCCGCCGGGTTCGCCGTTGATGTGAAACCTGCGGTCGTCGACCTGAAACAGCCGCGTCGGTTTCTCGCGAGCACCCTCGAGATGATGCGAAAACGGACCGTCTCCAGCCAGTTGAAAGCCGCAGGTCAAGCGGTCGACCTGGCTCATCGTCGTGCGGGCGTGGTCGTTGATGAACGTGTAATCGAACCGCACATCGCTGAGGCCTCGGAAGAAGTGCAGGCGGACGACGTAGCGGAAGAAGTGGCCGGCTTCGTCCCGGTGTGTGCCGTGCAGACGAAGGCAGGCTCGCAGTGGGCCCTGCTGCTCACGATCGATGTGCATGCTCGAGAGGTGTGCGCGGAAGCTGCGGCCCTTTGGCGTGGTCAGCACCAGGCCGGGCGAGTCGGCGTGGGTGATCCGTTCGGTGTCGACGTAGTGGCCGTCGCGGTTTCGATCCAGCCATACGGCGTGCAGCGGCCTGAAGTTCTTTCGGTCCAGGTGCACGCGGAGACGCCGGGTGTCGATGGTCATCCCCTCGTAGCCGTCGGTGATCGTGATCGGGTCAGTGACCCGGGGACGAGTCACACCGCTGCCGAATTCGAGCACGAAGCGGGCAGACTGCCGCGGTTGGAGGTCGACCTGGAAATCGAGCAGCAGCCACTTGACCGACCCGTCGGTCCATCGTGAGAGCACTTCGGTCTGCAGCGGGACCGGAGTCCTGTGCGAGTCGGCCAGGAACAGTGCGACGCCGTCTGCCGAGCGGATCTCTCCGCGGGCAAAGGGGATCCCGGAAGTGACCGGCGTCCCCTGACGTGCCACTCCGGCAGGCTCGGTGACCACCAGCGGCACTTGTGTGACGACCCTGGCGGCCGTGGCTGCGGTGTTGAGAGCCAGGAGGACGGTAGCGATGATCAGTCGGGGCACGATGAGAGTCCGGCATGAGGGTTACCGGATGGTACCGTGTGGGAATCGGCTCGTCAGGGGCGTTGGTGCCGTGGTTGCAATCTGTTTGAGACGTCGGGATCATCCTGCAATGTGATCGGTTGTGGGATCGGTTGTGCGATCGGGCGGGGCGTGTGACAGGAAGGGTGCAGGGCGGCGATGGCAGACGAGCTCGACGTAAAGTGCCCTGCCTGCGGTCATCTCACCCGCGTCACCTCGATTGCGGCCGGACGCCAGGCTCGCTGCCAGTGCGGGTTCACCTTTCTGATACCCGACGCAGCGTCCGAGGACATTGTCGAGGACGCCTTCGAGGCGGATGTTGAGGGGTATTCGGGAGGTCACTCGGCATCCGGACCCGCGCTCGCGGACGAGTCGGGTGTGCCGTCCCGCTCGACGTTTCATCCCAGCCCGGAAGGGGCAGCCTCGGGGACCGAACGCGATGGGGACCCGTTGCTTCCCGAGGACATCGAGAGTCTGCTGGATCCCGACGAGGTCGTCTGGTACTCGGAGCAGCCGCCGGTCAAAGCCGTCTTCGTGAGAATCTCCACACGGCTGTTGGCAATCGGTGCCCCGTTGATGGTGTTCTTTCTGGGGGCTGCGGTGGCGGAGAACGGTGGAGGGATTTGCCTGGGAATAACCGGTCTGGGGGTGTTGGGGTGTGCGATGGTCGAGATGTATCTCGGCTGGAAGATGCGGTTTTACACCATCACCGACCGTCGGACGGTGGTTCGCCGCGGGCGTTTGGCCGGTAGAATCAGCCTGCTGCCTCATGACCGTATTGTGATGGTCACTCTCGAGACAGGAGTTGTGGAACGAGTGAGTTCGACCCGAACAATTCGGCTCCACACCTCCGCTGCGGCCAGGGGCGGACTGTTGTTGGCGAACAGCGCACAGGCGGAGCGGGTTGTGCGGCTACTGAACCAGGCGCGGCCGACTGTCGATGAGTTGCTTTGAGTCATTCCCACCGGAGAGCTTGCGATGTCTGAGACGAGTTGGGTGCTATCGAGCCTTGCACGAGACCTGCACGTGGATCGTTTCAAGATCGATGACGACGACGTGAAGGGGACCCCACGTGGCTGGTCGGTCCGCAAGCGGACCCTGCGGGGTGGCCGTCGCGACGGGGTGGATGTGATCGAGATCGACAACGGCGCGGTCGAGATCACGGTGGTGCCATCCCGGGGTATGGGGGTCTGGCAGGTCACCTCGGGTGACGATCGCCTGGGCTGGCAGGCGCCGATCCGCGGCCCGATTCACCCTCGTGAGGTCAATCTCGGAGAACCCGGTGGGCTGGGCTGGCTCGACGGCTTTGATGAACTGCTGGTGCGATGTGGCCTGGAGAGCAACGGAGCACCCGAGTTCGACAAGGACGGCCGTTTGCAGTACCCGTTGCATGGCAAAATCGCCAATCAACCTTCGGACGAGGTCACGGTGGCTGTCGATCGGGACGCCGGAGAGATCCGTGTCAGCGGTGTGGTCGACGAGGCGCGGTTCCATTTTCTGAAGGTGCGGCTGCACGCCACGCTGGTGACGCGATTCGGAGAATCGGGGTTTCGGGTCCAGGACCAGGTCGAGAACCTCTCGGCGTCACCGGCGGAAGTTCAGATGCTGTACCACTTCAATGTCGGCGTGCCGTTGCTGGACGCGGGTTCCCAACTGGTGGCCCCCTCGTCGGTCGTCGTGCCGCGGAATGCTCATGCGGCCGAGGGGATCGGTTCCTACAGCGATTATCGAGCCGAGGAGGCGGGATACGAGGAGCAGGTGTACTTCCACCACATGCACACCGCCGGCGACGGCCAGACCCGGGTGTTGCTCAAGAATGCTCACTCGGCTGCTGGAGTCAGCCTGCTCTACGACGCGAAGAAGTTGCCGTGTTTCAGCCAATGGAAGAATACGACGGCGGTCGTGGACGGCTACGTGACGGGAATCGAGCCGGGCACCAATTTCCCCAACCCTCGCACTTACGAGGGAAAGCAGGGCCGGGTGTTGAAGTTGGCCGGAGGCGGCCGCGAGACGTTGGGCCTGGGCGTCGAGTGGCACCGCGACGCGGCGAGCGTGAAGTCGGCCGAGACGGCCGTGTCGAAGCTACGAGCGGGCCGTGCGGCCGAGGTCTTCAAGTCACCGCAGAAGGGATGGTGTTCCGATGCGTAGTCCGCTCGAAGCCTGTGGGCCCCAGACGGTGGCGGTGGTCGCCGCGTTGTGTGTGTGGATGGCGGGGATCGAGGCCGGGGAGCCCGAGAGTCTGCGTCAATGGGGTCAATGGCGCGGCCCGCTCTCGACCGGTGTGGCTCCCTTCGGGGACCCGCCGACGGAGTGGAACGAAGCGAAGAACGTGAAGTGGAAGAGCCGGATGCCAGGCAGCGGGCACTCGTCGCCGATTGTCTGGGGCGACCTGGTCTTCGTGACGGCTGCCGTGCCGTTCGGGGAGAAGGTGGAGGCGAAGCCCGATCCCGACCCGGGGGCTCACGACAACCTGGGTGTCACCCATCGCCACCGCTTCCTGGCCCTGGCCTACGATCGCAAGAACGGCGACCTGCTGTGGAAGCAGACGCTGGCCGAGGAGTTGCCTCATGAAGGAGGCCATCACACCGGCAGCCTGGCCTCCAATTCTCCGGTGACCGACGGCAAGCGGTTGTTCGCCTGCCTGGGTTCCCGCGGGTTGTACTGCCTGGATTTCAGCGGGAAGCTGCTGTGGAAGGTTCGCCTGGGCAAGATGTCGACCAAGCACAACCACGGCGAGGGAGCTTCACCGGCGATTCATGGCAAGACTCTGATTGTCAACTGGGACCACCAGGGCCAGTCGAAGGTCGTGGCCTTTGATACCGCCTCCGGCAAGCAGAGGTGGTCAGCAAAGAGGGACGAGGTCACTTCATGGTCCTCGCCGATCGTGATCGAGTACCAGGAGCGTGCGATCGCGGTGATTTCCGGCACCCGCTTCCTCCGCGGCTACGACCTCGAAACCGGCAAGGTGCTGTGGCAGTGTGCGGGCCTCTCAAACAACATCGTGGCCACTCCGGTGTACGAGGACGGGATGGTCTTTGCCGGCAGCAGCTACGACACGCGGATCATGATGGGAATCAAGCTGAAGGGTGCCAGCGGTGACCTGACCGGCAGCGAACACGTGGCGTGGAAGACTCGACAGAGGACCCCATATGTGCCCTCTCCCCTGCTCTTCAAAGGCGGGCTGTATTTCCTGCGTCACTACCAGGGCATCCTGACCCGGCTCGATTCTCGAAGCGGCAACGAAACGACTGGTCCGTTCCGACTGGGAGGTGTGGCCGACATTTATTCCTCACCGGTTGCCGCGGCCAACCGGATCTACATCACCGACCGCCAGGGAGCGACGCTGGTGATTTCCGGCGACGCCAACCCGAAGTTCCTCGGCCGCAACGTGCTCGATGACAGCTTCAGTGCCTCGGCGGCGATCGTGGGTCGCGAGCTGTTTCTGAGGGGGTCTCGGAAGCTGTACTGCATCGCCGAGCCAGCCAGCCCGTAGCGGCCGTCGCGATGTCAGGCGATGATGTCGTGAATCACGCGGCCGGCGACATCGGTGAGCCGGAAATCTCGACCCGAATGCCGAAACGTCAGGCGTTCGTGGTCGAGACCCATCAGGTGCAGGATGGTGGCGTGCAGGTCTCGGACGTGGGCGCGGTTTTCCACGGCCCGCATGCCGAACTCGTCGGTGGCTCCGTACCGGTAGCCTCCCTTGACTCCCCCGCCGGCCAGCCAGACGGTGAAGCCGAAGTGGTTGTGGTCGCGACCGGGCTTGTTCGCCGTGACGTCGGTGGTCGGCGTGCGGCCGAACTCGCCGCCCCAGAGCACCAGGGTCTCGTCGAGCAGGCCTCGTGATTCGAGATCACTCAGCAAGGCCGCGATCGCCCGGTCGCATTCAAAGGCCTTGGGTCGATGGTCGTTGATGTCGGTGTGGTCGTCCCAGGGAATGTCGGGAGCGAAGGCGAGTTGAACCACGCGTACACCTCGCTCGGAGAGCCGCCTGGCGATCAGGGCCCCCTCGGCAAACCCTCCGTACTTGCGGCCACCGGCGACGCCCTTGGTGGGTTGCGGGCCGATGCCGTACAGGTCGTGAGTCGCTTTGGACTCGCGGCTGATGTCAAACGCCTCGGGTGCCGCGAATTGCATCCGGAAGGCCAGTTCGAGCGATTCGATTCGCGATTCCAGTGCGCGGTCGGCGCCCGATCGGTTCAACTCGAGCCGGTTCATTCGCTGCAGCAGGTCGAATTGCCGTCGCTGAGATCCTCGCGAGAGACCCGGGTTGCGGATGTTGGCCAGCACCCGCTTGGGGTCCAGCTTGTAGGTGTCGATGAAGGCGCCGGAATGGACACCGGGCAGGAAACTGCTGCTCCAGCCGGTGGGTCCTGGTCGAGGATCTCCGTTGTGGCTGATCACGACAAACGCCGGCAGGTCCTGGTTCTCGGTGCCCAGTCCGTAGCTGAGCCACGAGCCCCAACTGGGTCGCGTGGGCTGGTTGGCCCCGACGTCCATCATCAACAGCCCGGAGATGTGTTCGGGGATGTCGGTGTACATCGAGTGGATCAGGCAGAGCTTGTCGGCGTGGCGGGCGACATGCGGGAACAGCTCGCTGACCCACAGGCCGCTGTCGCCGTGTTGTTGGAAGCGAAATGGCGAATGCAGGATTCCGGTGGTTTTTCGTTGAGTCTTCAGGTCGACCGTCGAGGGGCGTTGACCCTCGTACTTGGCCAGCAGCGGCTTGGGGTCGAAGGTGTCGATGTGCGAGGGACCACCATTCATCAGCAGGTGAATGATTCGCTTGGCCCGCGGCGCGAAGTGAGGTGCGCGGCCCTCGAGCGGGCCGGGTGACTCGTGGCCGAAGACATCGGCCAGTCCGAGGAGCCCGATTCCGGCGGTGCCCTGGCTCAGCAGGTGTCGTCGAGAGATGGGCCAGGGAGTGATCACTTTGGCGGCGGGTCCAAAATCGGGTTGGCGAAACGGATCAGGGTCGAAACAGGAACTCGTTGGAGCCCAGGAGCACCTGGCAGTATTGCTGCCAGGGCGAGAGTTGACCATCGGTGTTGCGATCGGGGTGTTCACCGAGAAAGTCGGTGCCGAGTGCCACTTCGCGAGGCAGGGCCCGACGGCCCATCACGATTCGGACGACGCGGGCGATTCGCTGGTCGGTGGAGGCCGTGCCGGCGGCGGCCCGCGACGCCAGTTGGCGAGCCCGCTGGATCACGAAGGGGCTGTTGAGTGCAAAGAGCTGTTGCTGGGGGATCGTGGTCGGCTTGCGGCCTGGGCTGCCGATCCGCGGGTTGGGAAAGTCGAAGAGCCGCAGCAGCTTGTCGGATTCGGTCTGGACGTCGCGGTGAACCGCGACGTAGATCGTGCGACGCGACTCCACAAGCAGGCTGTCGACGGCGGGGCCACCGACGGTCTCATCGAGTGTGCCCGAGACGGCCAGCATCGAATCTCGCCAGGCCTCGATGTCGAGCCTCATCCGTGGCATCCGCCACAGCAGCCGGTTGTCGGCGTCGGTCTGCAGGTGCGAGGGGGTTGAGTCCGAGGAGAGTTGGTAGGTGTTCGAGAGCAGGATGTCGCGGTGCAGTTGCTTGATCGACCAGCCGGTCTCGATCAGCCGCCAGGCCAGCCAGTCGAGCAGTTGCGGGTGCGTCGGCGGTTCGCCTCTCGTGCCGAAGTTGCTCGCCGTTTCGACCAGCCCGCGGCCGAAATGGTGTTGCCAGATGCGATTGACCAGCACGCGTGCGGTCAGAGGATTTCGGGGGTCAGCGATCGAGCGGGCCAATTCGAGCCGTCCGCTGCCTGTCTTGAAACTCGGAGGCGACCGGCCGGCGAGGGCCTGCAGAAACCTGCGGGGGGCTATGGGGCCGGGTTTGCGGAGGTTTCCGCGGAGGGCGATGCGCATGTCGGCGGAGCCGGTGTCGCGGACCGAGTGGGCTCGGGGGAAGGCCAACGATGCGGTCTGGAAGGCGTTGGTGAGGCTGGTAGCCAGCTTGGCCAGTTGCGACTTGTCGCCGGCCCGCTTGGCAGTCTCAAGTTGTTTACTCAACGATGCGATTTGGGCCTGACTGGCCTCGTAGTCTGCTGCGACCTTGGGCGTGACCAGCGGCAATTCGTCGACGTAGCCGGTGTTGTTGAAGATTCCGGCCAAGGAGTAGTAGTCGGAGGTGGGGATCGGGTCGAACTTGTGGTCGTGACACCTGGCACATGAGACAGTCAGTGCCAGGAAGCCTCGCGTGACAGTGTCGACACGGTCGTCGAGTGTTTCGGACTTGGCGATGGCGACTCCGTCGGGTGTCCCTCCGTCGTCCTGGTACATCATTCCCAATGCCAGCAGCCCGACGGCGATGACCCCGTCGCTGCGAAGCGGCTCGTCGAGCAGGTCCCCGGCCAGTTGATGAACGACGAACTGGTCATAGGGCAGGTCGTTGTTGAAGGCTGTGACGACCCAGTCGCGGTACCTCCAGGCGTGCGGCAGCGGGCGATAGTAGAATTCGGTTCTGAGTTGATCATCGGCGTATCGCACCACGTCCAGCCAGTGCCTGCCCCATCGTTGGCCGTAGGCCGGGCTGGCCAGCAGGCGGTCGACCAGTCGCGACCAGGCTCCGGGACGGGTGTCGGCGACGAAGAGGTCGACTTCGCGAGGCGAGGGAGGCAGGCCGGTGAGGTCGAGTGAGAGTCGGCGGATCAGCGTTCGCGAGGTGGCCGGGCCGACGGGTTTCAGTCGACGCGATTCGAGCCTCGCCAGCACGAACCGGTCGACGGCATTGCCTGGCCAGTCGGCGTGGCGAACCTGCGGCTCACGCGGGCGGGACACGGGCTGAAAGGCCCAATGCCTGGTGGTCTGGGTCCAGTCGATCCGATCCGCCTTGCTGGTGGAACTGGCGGTTGCCCGTGGGTCGGGGGCTCCTCGTGAAATCCACTGCCGGATGAGCTCGATGTCCGGCTTGGCCATCACCCCATCGGGTGGCATGGCGAGGTCTTCATCGGTGTACTGCACGGCCTTCATCAGCCGACTCTCGTCGGGCTTGCCTGCCACGATCACCTGGCCCGAGTCGCCGCCCTTTTGCCATCCGGGCCGCGAATCCAGCCGCAGGCCTCCTTCGATCGGATCGGCCTGGCTCGAATGGCAGGCATAACAGTGCTTGACCAGCAGCGGCCGGATCTTCGACTCGAAGAACGCCAGGTCCTTGGCAGCGGCTGGGTCGGAGGCGACCGACTGCGGGGCGGTCGCAAGCACGAGCAGCAGCATGTGCAAGGGGTTGGTGAGGCGACTGCTGGGCATGGGATCGGCTGTCGGGATTGGTTCGTGGAGCCGGACCGAGGATACACCAAGCTGGCGTGTCTCAGAAAGATGAGCCCACGCTGGACGGTGCTGGTGGGCATCGGTGGCGACGGGTAGGATGCGGCCCGGGAGTTGGGGATACGCGAGTGGTGACGTGAAACGGGAGCAGCCCGATGTCTCGCTGGGTTTTTGTATTGGCGGTGTTGGCTTGTCTGATGTCGGCGTGGGAAGGTGGACAGGTGATGGGCGCTGAGAAGGCGGGTCGTGAGATCCGGGCTGCGGCGATTTCGTTTGTCCCGACCAAGTTCGACCTCAAGGGAAACTCCGACAAGCTCGAGCAGATGTACCGTCAGGCCGCGGCGGGAGGTGCCCGGATCGCGGTGGCACCGGAGGGGATTCTTGAGGGCTACGTGGTCAACAAGATCATTGCCGGCGAGGCGTCCGCCGAGGAGATGAAGCGTGTGGCGGTGACGATCGATTCACCGACGATCAAGCGGTTCCGCAAGCTGGCTCGCGAGTTGAAGATGTGCCTGGTGTTCGGGTTTGCCGAGCGGATCTCAGACGACGTATTCAACTGCGCCGTGTTCATCGACCACGATGGCGAGATCTGTGGCCGTTATCACAAGATGCAGTTGGCCGAGGGGTACCATTCGAGTTGGTGGTACAACCGCCTGGGTCGACGCAGCCGGGCGTTCAATACGCCGTTGGGCCGTTGTGGCATCCTGATCTGCAACGACCGCTGGAATCCACGATTAGCGGAGATTCCGGCGTTGGATGGTGCCCAGTTCCTGATCATCCCCTCGTTTGGTTCCCGCTCGGCGGCCCAGGACCAGGCGGTCCTGTCGCGCGGCCGAGAGAACCGGATCCCGGTGATCGAGGCGAACGTGGGTGTGACGCTGGTGGTCAACGACGGCAAGATCGCGGTGGTGGATCGCAAGGACGAGGTCATCACCTACGGGACGATCACGGTCGGCCCCAAGATCAAACGCGACCGCAAGAAGCGGGACGCGGTCGAGCGGGCGTTCCTGGAGTGGCGGCAGACCGAGATGGTCCGTCGCTACAAGCGAACTCAGCAGCGGCTGAAGAAGAAGGCCGAGTGACCCGGCGGGCCGGTCAGTTGGCCCGGGCGCACATTACCCAGATCGGGGTGCCTCCGGTCTTGTAGACCTTAATTGCCTTCAGTGCTCCGGTCTTCTTGTTGATCCTGTAGGTGTGCAGGTCGTTGGAGCGTTGTCCGGCGGCGAAGAAGAACTTGCCTTCGAGGTCGATGCAGGTGGCACGGGGGTGGAACCCGGTCGGGTAGTGGCCCACGATCTTCATGTCGCCGGTCTTGCCGTCGATCGCCACGGCACACAGCGTGTCGTTGGGCTTCTCGCCGTCCTTGAGCTGGGTGGTGCAGCGGTTCGAGACGTAGGCGAAGCGTCCGTTGGGAGTGATTTGGATGTCGGCCGCGTGGCTGGATCCCTTGAGGCCTGGCGGGAGTGTCGAGAGCGTGGCTTTGCGGGTCAGTCGGCCGGTTTTGTTGTCGAAGGCCCACGACGTGATGCCACCCCCGTTCTCGTTGGACGTGTATCCGAAGGGCAGCTTGGGGTGGTGCTTGTAGTGACGAGGTTCGTGGTAGCGGTGCTCGGTGTCGGGACCGTCGACAAAGGGTGGGTCATTGGGTTTCAGCGTGCCGGCCTTGGTGTCGAGGACGAACTGGTAGAGCTTGTTGGGCGCGGTGTGGGGTACGTAGACGTACTTGCCGCTGAGGTCCAGTTCGATGCAGTGGGCGGTCTTGGCGGTCTTGATGTGGGCGAGGAGTTTCGAGGTGGCGACGCCCTTGACGACGCTGTACATGGTGACGTCACCGGCGCCGTAGTGAGCCGCCAGCAGGAATCGCCCGCTGGGGTCGACCTGGATGTAGGGGGGGCGTGAGGTGATCTTGGCGGTGTCGATCAGCTTGAGCGTTCCGTTGTCACGACGTCGGAACGTGGCGACTCCCGCGGCGTTGCCTGGCAGGCCGGTGACCGAGGCGTAGACGAACTTCTTGTTCGGTGAAAAAGCCATCGCACCGCCGTTGCCCGGCAGGTCGACTGAGAACTTCTCGGTCAGCTTCCCGCTGCCCCCGTCGATCTTGTAGGCCACGATGGTCTTGTCGGCCGTCGAGGCGAGGTACAGCAGTTGCTCGGCGTGGGCAGAGGAGTTCGCGGTGGTGGTCATGGCGAGGGCCAGCAGAGTCAGGGTCACGGGGCGCATCGGGAACACTCCAGGGTGTGCGGCATGGTTGAGTCGACGCACATTGCACAGTGCGACGGGGCGCGACGCAAGCGGCCCGGGCCTGGACACCTCAGAGCGGATCACTCGTGGGCGGTGAGACTAGGAAATAATCCCGTCCAGGACCTCGCCGCCGACGTCGGTCAGTTGGCGAAGGCGTCCGGCGTGCAGGTATCTCAGTTCCTCGTCGTCGAGGCCCATCAGGTCGAGAATCGTGGCGTGGACGTTTCGGATCGGGATCTGTTCCTGGGCGGCCCTCAGTCCGAACTCATCGGTTGCTCCCACCCGGGCTCCTCCACGGACATTGCCACCGGCCATCCACATCACCAGCGCCCACGAGTTGTGTTCTCGGCCGGGACTGCCTCCCAGGCTGCCGTTGACGAACGGTGTGCGGCCCATTTCGGAGGCCCAGACGACGAGTGTCTCTTCGAGCAGGCCTCGCTGTTCCAGGTCCGACAGCAGTGCGGCCACCGGGCGGTCGACCTCCTTGCTGTGGCGGATCATTCGTCCCTTGACGTCGCCGTGGTCGTCCCAGCTGTAGGCGTTGTTCTGAACGCCGTGGATCAGCATGGTGTAGCGAACGCCGTGTTCGACCATGCGTCGGGCCAGCAGGCACTGGCGGCCGAAGGCGGCGGTGGCGGGGTTGTCGAGTCCGTAGAGCCGTTGGATGTGTGCGGGTTCGCGTGAGAGGTCGACCACGCCGGGGGCACGGGCCTGCATGCGGAAGGCCAATTCGTAGGCATTGATCCTGGCCTCGAGTTCGCCGGCGTCACGGCGCTGCTGCAGATGGCGTTGATTGAGAAAGCCCAGCAGATCCAGTTCCCGGCGTTGCCCGGGCCGCGACAGTCCCCTGGGTCGGGCGAGGTTGAGGATCGGGGTGCCGGTGGGACGCAGCAACGTGCCCTGGTAGGCGGCGGGCAGATAGCCGTTGGCCCACACGGCCGCTCCGTTCATCGGGGCGCCACGCGGGTCCTGGATCACGACGTAGCCGGGCATGTCCTGGTTGCCGGTGCCCAGACCATAGGTCATCCACGAACCGACCGAGGGGCTGCCCGGGAACTGGCTGCCGGTGGTCACGTGCAGTGTCGAGGGTCCGTGGTTCTGGTTGTCGGTCTTGATGCCGTGGATGAAGGCCAGGCGATCGGAGTGTTCGCGGAGGTGAGGGAACAACTCGGAAAAGTAGTGTCCGCTGTCGCCGTGTTGCTTGAACTTGAATGGGCTGCCGACAACCGAGTGCGGAAATGTCAGCCGTCCCTGCAGTTCGCCGGTGAGATTGGGGATGCGATTGAGCGGTTTGCCGTGGAGGGTGTTGAGCAGCGGCTTGTAATCGAACGAATCGACCTGGCTGACTCCTCCCTGCATGAACAGGAAGATGCAGTGCTTGGCACGACGCGGATTGTGCGACGCGCGGCCTGCCAGCGGATTGGCCAGGTCACCGTCGGCGCGAGCCATCTCGGCGGTCATCCCGGCCAGTGCGAGTGCGCCCAGGCCGTTGCAGGATCGCGAGAGGAAGTCGCGGCGTGAGCCGAAGGGCATTTCGTCAGGAGAGGGATTGGGCATCTTGAGGTTTCAGTCGATGTAGACGAATTCGTTGCTGTTGAGCAGGACTCGACAGAGGCCAACCAGCGGTTCCGAGGAGGCGGTTTTCAGGAAGCGGACCAGGCGAGTGGTCTCTGGGCGAGAGGGCACTCGTCCGTAGGCGACCTGGAATGCGTACTCGAGTTGCCTGGAGGAGTCTTCGCCGGCGTGTTTGCGGATGCGGGCGGCGAAGTGTCGAGCCTCGAGGTTGACGAAACGGCCGTTGTACATCGCCAGGGCCTGCAGCGGAGTGATCGAGGCGCGTCGCTTGGGGCGAGACTGCTCGCAGACCAGGGCATCGAAGGCCTGCATGAAGGGCATGCTCAGAGACCGCTGCTGGTAGATGTAGATGCTGCGTTTGCGGCTGCGGTGGTCGTCGTGAGTGAACCACTTGCTCGAGTTCCACTTGACTCTCTCGCCCAGGTCGTCGGGCAGCATCGGAAAGATCGGCAGGCCGTAGTGTTGCGGATTCAGGCGTCCGCTGGCGGCCAGCACGCTGTCACGGACCGCCTCGGCCTCGAGACGCCGACGGCGGAATCGCCACAGCAGGCGGTTGGCGGGGTCGGCGACCGCAGCCCTGGGGTTTTGGGCCTGCGAGGACTGCCGGTAGGTGGCCGAGAGCACCATCAGGCGGTGCATCGTCTTGATGCTCCAACCGTTGTCGGTGAAGTGACGCGCCATCCAGTCGACCAGGGATTCGTGGCTGGGTCCGATCCGCAGAGCACCGAAGTCGCTGGGCGTGGCGACCAGTCCCTGCCCGAAATGCCAGTGCCAGAGGCGGTTGACCATCACCCGCGCCGTCAGCGGGTTCTGGCTGCTGGCGATCCACTTGGCCAGGGCCATGCGACGGCTGCGAGTGGGCCACCGCTTGAACGGGTCGAGCCGA
>Ga0310125_10000560_pt1 | contig 17793 bp, 11 predicted proteins | sample CB11b_Tmax_Bot8__FD_203508 | JGI IMG/M metagenome (GOLD analysis project Ga0310125, IMG submission 203508) | Marine microbial communities from Western Arctic Ocean, Canada - CB11b_Tmax_Bot8 | ecosystem: Environmental > Aquatic > Marine > Oceanic | place: Canada: Western Arctic Ocean | collected... | reverse complement strand
AACTCGTCTACCATGGATATTGTTTTACGTAACTGTTTGAGAGTGCCAGAAACTGCTTTCACAATTGATCCGTCACGGAATAAAGGAGTTGACGGCGTAGTGAAATATGCGAAGCCACATGCAATTGCTGCAAAGGGCAGAACAAATCTCAGTGAGTTATCCAATAAAACAAAAATCAGAATTGATAGAAATGAAAAAATAACCATTAAACCTGACCAGAAACTATCTTCTTTGTTCTCTTTAACAAAAACAAAACAGGGTATTGCAAAAATCAGGAAGAGCATCGCTGTTGCCTGAAAGACTGTTTGCAATGGGAAACCAAAAATTTCAATTAGTGCATATCCTGCAATAACGCCAATTAAGGAACCTACGTAACCGATTCCTATACCTATACCTCCAATTCTACCTCTATTTCCTGGTGTCGAAATTGTAGCTAGAGTAGAATCATAAAAAATCAAACCGGCTTGATAGAAATAATTAGCAAGGACAAACAAACCTAACGAGAAAAAGAGCGTTGTATGTTTATCCCATCCCTCCTTTTCGTATCCTAAAAGAGCCGTAAAACTAACACAAAGAAGTGTTGTGAAAAACAAGAATGGCATTCTACGATTTGCTTGATCAGATAGCGCGCCAATAACTGGTGCTGTGATAAAAACCAGAGCCATGGAAATTGCGTTAGCATAAGCATAGTCTGAATCAGACCCACCTACATTATCATTTATAACCCAGAGTGTGAAGTAAAATGAAACAATCAAGATTGAAAAGATAGTATTACCGAGATCATAGAACGACCATGATACTATACTGAACATAGAAGTCTTGGAAGTTATACTCTCCCTTGGTTTCTTTGCCTCTTCTCTAAATTCCCTTACCTTTTTTTTGAGTTCTCTTGTCTTGGAAAGGATTCTCTTGGCAGGACTCATGGAGCTTTACTCTACCGAAGAATCTGAATCCTGGGAATCTAATAATTTCTTTCTCAGGCGCTCATCCTCTGCTCTAGCATCTGCTTTTCCGGCCTCAATATCCACCATATAAAGCAATCCTGCACCTATCAAAAGAAGCATAGCTATACTGAAAATTCCAACACGGCTGTCGTATACAACTGCCATGAAGAAATATAGTGTGGGCCCCATAAATGCAGCCACTTTGTTGAAGAAACCAAAGAAACCAAAGAATTCTGTACTACGAGTTTTAGGTACAATTTGGCCAAATATACTACGGGCAAGGCCCTGCGAACCACCTAGAAGTGTACCCATCAAACACCCAAGAATCATAAATTGAAGAAAGACCGTCAATCCAAGTGGTTCCCAAATATTACTTCGGGCCCAAATAGGTATGAAATCAAGAGAGCCATCGCCGAGACTAGTAGGATGATCAACGCCAACTGAAGCTGTTCCATCCAATCCTCCACCATCGACGCTTGCGCTGAACCTTGTATCATCAACAGAGGCTAGAAATGAGCTGATGTCATCGTTGGCAACTCCATCAAGAGGCACCTTGTTTGGTTCCTCTTCAGTCTCTCCCCCGGCCCATTCCAAAGTGTCTAACTTTTGATTTTCACTATTTTTAGTTGGGAGAAGGTATGACCACTGCTTTGCCCATGCCTGCTCGTCAAACTCTTCGTCTTCATAATCCACTTTTTGAGCTAACTTCTTGTCCTCATGTGTCGACCAAGGTACATAGACTGTGTATCTTTCTTCACCCTCATTCCACTCATAGAGGATATCATAATCTTCATGTGATTCTAGCTCGAGTGGTGCAAAGGCAAGTGCGGCGAAACACAAAACAACCCACCCTACAATCGAGATAAAGAGGGCTCTTTTGGTTCCTATTCTATCTGCAATCTTAGTGAATATGATTGCAAAAGGTGCTGCAATAAATTGAATGGCTAAAATGGTAAGCATTAGACCAAACGCACCTATACCTAGTACAGAAACCCCATACACACCACCTAAGGCAGTTACAGTATTAATTCCATCAATAAAGAAGAAATATGCAAGCATGTACAAGAATAATGTTGGAAATGCCTTGTAGTCCTTCAGTGTTTGTTTTACTTCACCAACCGCAAAACGTGCTGCTTCCCTGAACTTCAGTTTTTCCATCTCATTTTCGATAGGTGGTTCAGGAACCCACATAAAGGTAAAAAGTGCAAATCCATACCACCACAATCCAGCTGTGGCCATACAGAAAGGTGTGACCCAATCTGCTTCAATACCTAATATTAGACCGATGTGAACTACGAGAAGCAGGCCTCCACCTAGATAACCATAAGCAAAAGCTCTGTTCGAAATATCGTCCATCTCATCTTCTTTACCCAAATGTGGTAAAAGTGCATTGTAAAAGACTCCAGCGCCATTTAGACCTACATTCGCAAGAAGAAACATAACCATTAACCAAATCCATGATGCATTTCCAAGCAAAGGTGCAAAGGCTAGAAGGAAAGTTGCGCCGGCTCCAACATAGGTCAGGATTTTTAACCACTTTTTCTTAATCAGACGACGATCAGCTATTACACCAAAAGAGGGACTAACAATCGCAACAGACAAAGTAGATATTGCAAGAACCAAAGACCATACCGCATCTGCAGACATTGGGGTCGAACCAATAGATGTGGTCAGTCCATTAGCTTCAAGGAATAAATAGGTATACCAAACAGGAAGTATTGCCACTGTGACACTGGTCTCAAAAGCAGATTTTCCCCAATCATAGTATCCATAACCGCTAATCGCTTTCTCTTTATCATCGGAAATATTTTCCAATTTAGAACTCAAGCTGAATAATTTAGCAATAGGGTCCATAATCAACCAAAGAGACCCCGTTTAAAAGGAAATAACCTCTGTGTTTGGGTAAAAAACAGTATGGACTCGTTATTCATTCCATTCCAAAGCTTTGTTCAAAAAATTCTGGAATAATTCTGCGCCGTATTCCGAATGCTCGACCTCGGGATGGTATTGCACTCCCGCATACGGTAGCTTGCGATGCTGCATCGCCTGCACCGCACAGTCGTCGCTCGACGCCAGGATGTCGAACCCGTCGGGCGGCCGCGTCACTTCGTCGTTGTGGCTCTCCCAGGCGGTGAACTCATCGGGCAGCCCCGCCATCAGCCAGCCCCGCTCGGCGACCGAGACCAGCGCCGCGCCGAACTCCGGCACGCGCGCAGGGCCGGCGGCACCGCCGAAGTGGGCCGCCATATACTGGTGGCCGACGCAGATGCCGAGAATCGGCCACCGCGCGGCGTCGAGATACTCCGCCGTAAGGCCGAGCGCGTCCGCTTCCGACTTGATGCGTGGCGCGCCGCCCGAGAGCACCAGCGCGCGAAAGCGCTCGAGCTCGGCAGGCGGCGTCGTGTTCGGCACGATTTCGGCCGCGCAGCCGAGGTAGTTCAGCACGCGCCATTCGCGGTGCGTCCACTGGCCGCCGTTGTCGACGACCGCCACTGCCATCCCGGCGAAGCTCACGGCCGGCGGCAGGTGGCGGCCGCTAAAAGGCTGGCGGGAAGCGGTTCACAGGTTGCTGGGAAATTCCTCGAGGTAGAGTTCGGTCGCCTCCTCCAGGTTGGCGAGCGCCTCATCCACGTTGTCACCCTGACTCAACGTCCCAACTTCGGGGCACTCGACCACGAAGACGCCCTCCTCGCGGTGCAGCACTGCCGTGATGTCCACCATACTTCCCGGCTAACGCCGGCTCATATTAGAGTGCTGACTGGGCAACGGCCGGCCCGCGGTGGGAAGCAGGTTGCCCCGGGCGGGAATTGAGGTAAAAAAACTGTGAGCTCTCCTCCGAAGCCCGAGGCGAGCCAACGGGTGCAGGGGTAATGATAAACTCTGCGGCGGTGCCAAGCTGGCGCCGCCGCAGGCCAGAAGTGGCGCGACGCGGTCAGCGGTGCGTCGCACTACCCTGCCGCTTCCGGGTTGAGGCAGGTCGTCAGCGCATCCCCGCGGCAGCGTGCAAGGACGTTGTCAACCGCGATGTTGCCCATCGCCGTGCGGGTCTCCAAGCTGGCGGAAGCTATGTGCGGGACGATAACGACGTTGTCCATCTCCGCCAGCTCCGGCTCCATCTTTGGCTCGCGCTCGTAGACATCAAGCGCCGCGCCAGCGATCTCGCCCGCCTGCAGCGCCTTGACGAGCGCCTTTTCGTTCACCACCGGGCCGCGGCTGACGTTAATCAGGAACGCGCTGCGCTTCATCTCGCGCAGTTCGCGCGTGTCGATGAGATGGTGCGACTTCTTGTCGTAGAACGGGTGCAGCGAAACGAAGTCACTCTGGCGCAGCAGGGCATACATGTCCGCATACTCCGCCCCGACCTCCTCCGCATACGACTTTGGCTCCAGGTCGCTGTAGAGAATCCGCATGCCGAAGCCGCGCGCGCGTTGCGCCAGCGCGAAGCCGATGCGGCCGAGCCCGACGATGCCCAGCGTCTTGTGGTGGACGTCGGTGCCCATCAGCAGCGTCGGCGCCCACCCCTCGTATTCGCCGCCGCGCATGTAGCGGTCGGCCTCAACGATGCGCCGCGCGACCGCCATCAGCAGCGCCCAAGTCAGGTCGGCGGTCGAGTCGTCGAGTACGCCGGGGGTGTTGGTGACCGGAATGCCGCGCTCGGTGGCGGCCGGGACGTCGATGTTGTTGTAGCCGACGGCGTAGTTGGCGATGAGCTTCAGCTCGGAATTACAGTCCATCAGCGCGGCATCAACCGGATCGACCAGCTGGCTCAGCAGGATGTCGCACCACGTCGTGCCTTCCTCCAGCTCGTCGCGCGTCAGCGCCCGGTCGTGGGGATTGACCCGCAGCTCGGTGATTTCGTTCGCCTTCTCGAGCCGGCCCATCGCCGTCTCCGGAAGCCGTCGCGTGACGAACACTTTCATGCGGCGCCAGCGACCGCCGCTTAATTACCTGTCGACCAGCCCGATGACGATGTCTATCACGTTGGTGCCGGTCAGCCCCGGGCGGAACAGCGCACCCGTCGGCGCCAGGAAGCCATGCGAGTCGTTGGCGTCGAGCGCCGCCCGTGCGCCAGCGACCGGCGGCGTCCCGCCGCCCACCCACGCGCCGGCGGCGTCGGTCGGCCCGTCCTGCCCGTCAGTCCCGGCAACGAGCAGGCCGACGCCAGCGCTGTCGGCCAGCTCGATTGCAGCCGCGAGCGCCAGCTCCTGCGAGCGGCCTCCGCGGCCGTCCCCGGTAACCGTCACGGTCGTTTCGCCGCCCCAGAGCAGGCAACGGTGTCTGCGCTCGCCCACGATATGGCGCGCGACCTGCTTCCCGGCGTCGCGCGCCTCGCCCTGTAGCGCGTCGGTGACGATGCCCGCCGCGTAGCCGCGGGCGGCGGCTGCGACGGCCGCCGCCTCGAGCGCGATGCGGTTCGAGCCGATGACCGCCGTGCGGGCGTTCACCGGCGTAGCCGCGGGCGTCTCCTCCAGGGCACCTGCCGCGCCGCGCTCGAGATGCGCCGCGACCGCAGGCGGCAACTCGGCGCCGAGCCGCTCGATGATGGCAAGGCAGTCGCCGTAAGTCGAGGCATCGCCCACCGTCGGCCCCGAGGCGATGTCGGGCAGCGGGTCGCCGATGACATCCGAGATGGCGAGCGCGGCGACCGTCGCCGGCGTGGCGAGCTGCGCCAGCTGGCCGCCCTTGAGCGCCGAGAGGTGGCGCCGTACCGCGTTCAGCTCGCTGATGGTCGCCCCCGCACTGGCGAGCGCGCGCGTCGTCGCCAGCTTCTGCACGAGCGTGATGCCCGCAGCAGGCAATGGTAGCAGCGCCGAGCCGCCGCCCGAGATGAGCACCAGCAGCAGCTCGTCCGCGGACGCCCCCGCGGCGAGGTCGTGGATGCGTTTGGCCGCCTCCATCGCGGCGTGGTCGGGCAGGTTGTCGGCGGCGCCCGGGTGGAACGCGGTGACGCCGTCGTGCGGTGCCGTCCCGACGGGGACGCTCGCAATGCCGGCGACGATATGCTCGCCGAGGATGGCCTCGGCCGCGCGCACCATTCCCGGCGCCGCCTTGCCGAACGCGGCGAGCCTGACGTTGCGGTCCAGCTGCCATTCCAGCTCGATGGCGGGGAACCAGAGCCGGTCGCCGTCGCACCCCATGTGCTGTGGCATCAGCACCTCCGGCTGCACCGCCGCGACCGCCGCGTAGAAGATGGCTTCAGCGTCGTCGCGCAGCGTCATGGCGCGCGGAACCATCGCGGGTTTAAGCGGCTGCGGGCGCGGGTGCGGGCGCAATCACAGGTGCTCCACGAGCTCTGCCAGGCTGCGCAGGTCGCCACTTCCGTCGCGAGCGATGAGCAGCGCGCGCATCCCGGCTGCGCGCGCTGACACAACGTCGCCGTGCGGGTCGTCGCCGACGTAGAGCACCGCATCGGGCGTGCAGCCAAGCTCGCGGCAGACGGCGTCGAAGAACTGCCGCGCCGGCTTGCGCCACCCCAGCCCGGTCGCGTGCAGCACCGGCCGCACCGCGTCGAGCTCCGCGTGGCCGCCGATGATGCCCTCGAGCCGCGCGTCGAAATTGGAGGCGACCGCCGCGCGCAGCCCGCACTCGGCGACGACGGCGACCCCCGCCGCAACGTCGCCGTAGAGGCACCATGATTGCGCCGCCGCGAAGTTCGCCCAGAGCGAGTCGAACGTCGCCGTGGGGTCGCTGACGTCAGTTAGCGTCGCGGCGACGACGCGCCGCCACCACGCCTGCTCGTCGTCAGCCGAGGTGCGGTCACCGTGCGGTCGCGTCACGCTCCCGAAGGCGACCGACAGCCGCTCGTGCACCTCCGCCTCGGAGAGCCGCGAGCCGTAGCGGCGGCCGATTTCGTGATACGCCAGCGGCACGCCCGGGCAGGGATACATCAGCGTCCCAACCGCGTCGAAGACGACCCATTTCACGGACGCCTACTCCACCTGTCGCGCGAGGAACTGTCGCGAGAAGATGGTCTGCGTAATCGCCCAGAGAGCGAAGAAGACCATCACCGAGAGCGCGCGGCCGTAAATCGTATTGAACTCAATGGAGTTATGGAAGCGCGGCGGGAGGACGCTGCCGAGCAGGTCGTGGAAGCCGAACGCCGCCGCGGTGAGGAGGGTCGTGAAGCCGAGCGTCAGCAGCAGCATCATGCCGAACCAGTTCAGCACCGAGCCGAACTCGCCCGAGTAGTTCATGATGCGCGCCAGCCGCGCGTAGCGCAGGTGGCCGTAGGCGAGTTCGATGTAGAGCATGAAGCAGAAGATGAAGCCGAGGATGGCGAAGATGGCGCTGACGTCGTTCCCCGCGAGGTTGAGCGGCTGCACCAGCACCAGCAGCGCGCCGATGGCGATGGTCGGCAGCGAGTTGCGCCAGATGCCGAAAGTGCCGGCGAGCAGCGGCAGCGCCAGCCAGCCGAAGTTGGCAAGCGCGTGCAGCGGCTCGGGCGCGAGCGGCGAGCGGCCGGTCAGCGAGAGCCATGCCAGCAGGAACGGCAGCAGTGCCAGTGTCCCGCCCACCCAGTAGCCGTAGCCACGCTCGTCGGCCAGCGCCAGCACGCCGCCCAGCAACAGCCCCAGCATGATGCCGCCCGCGACCGTCTCGGCGCTCGCGGTGAATATCGGGTCGAGCCCGAACAAGCCGAGCACCACGTTGAGCGCCTGCGTCAGCAGCGAATCAGCGCCCGCCGAGATGACGAAGCCGAGCCAGACGCACGCCGCCAGCGCCGCGGTCGCGAGCACCTGCATGGCGAACAGACGCGGATGCGCAATCACTTGACGACCTCCTGCAGCGCCGGCCCCAGCACCGAATCGGGGTCCCAGCGCAGGGCGCGCGCGCCGAGCGAACGCGCCTCGGAGATGTTGTTGTCCAGCTCGGCCGAGGCGGTGAAGTAGACCGCCGGCGAGATGATGCGCGACTGCCGGTCATATTCCAGCGTGTCGGGCGCAATCAGCGTGAGGCGGAAGCCGTGCGCGGTGATTTCGCGCAGCGCGGCGTGCACCGTCGGGTCCTGCTCGAGGGTCGAGATGACGATGACCGGCGAGCGCGGGGTGAAGTTGCGCAGCGCGCCGACGACCGTGTGCAGCCCCAGCGCGCCGGCCGGCCGCACCTCGGAGAGCTTCGTCAGCAGCCGGTAGAGGTGCCGCTCGCCACTGTCGACGCCGATGGACTCGACCGCCTCGCCGTAAATCGTGAGGCCGACCCGGTTGCGGGTGTGCAGGAAGTAGTCGACCAGCGCTGCCGCAGCGCGGCAGCCGTAGTTGAGCGGGTTGTGGACTGGCGTGCCGGTGCCGGCAATCTCGCGCGCGTCAAGCACCAGCATCACGTCGCTGATATCCTCGCGCTCGAACTGGTTGACCATCAGCTTGCGCGTCCTGCCAAAGACGCGCCAGTTAATGTTCTTGAAATCGTCGCCGGGGTGGTATTCGCGAATCGAGTAGAACTCGCCGCTGGTCCCGATGCGCCGGATGGGCATCGCCCCCTGGTACATCTTGGGGAAGTCGCTTGAGAGGTCAAGCCCCTCCAGCTCCTCGATTTTGGGGAAGACCACTAGCGTCGACTCGGATTCGACGTCCGACTCGTAGTAGAACAGGAACGACGGGTTGTAGAGCCGCAGCCGCGGCTTGCCCAGCTGGTACTGCCCGCGCAGGTGGCACTCGAGGCGGTAGTGCGCCAGCAGCGCCTCGTTGCGGTGCAGCCGCACGATGGTGTGGTTGAGCCCCCCCACCAACTCCACTTCGTGCGGTAGCTGGTCGAAGATTTCGAGGAAGCCGATGGAGCGACCGCGGTTCTGGATTACCAGCTCCACCTCCGCCTCCTGTCCCTCAAAAATCTGCGAGTCCGAGAAGCGGCGGGTGATGTTGACGCTGACCGGACTGGTGTTGACAAGGCTGTGGACCGCGACGAAACCGAGCAGCGTGATGCCGAGCAGCAACAGCTGGAGATTGTTGATGAAAGGCGCGAAGAGCACCAGGATGGTGCCGAGGCCGGTGTAGGTTACCGCCTTACGGGTCCACATCTACTCGTCTTCGACCTTAACGGCCGGGACATCGACCGTGTTCAGGAGCTCCGCCAGCACCTGTTCCGGCTTGACGCCGCGGATGCGCGCCTCCGGCTTCAGGATTATCCTGTGCGCCAGCACCGGGATGACCGAGCGCTTGACGTCGTCGGGAACCACGTAATCACGCCCCGAAAGCAACGCCAGCGCGCGCGAAAGCTTGAACAGCCCCAGCGAACCGCGCGGGCTCGAGCCGACTGCAACGCGCGGGTCGCCACGGGTGCCCTGCACGAGGCTCACCATGTACTGCATGATTTCCTGCTTGACGAAGACTTCCTCGGCGGCACGGTGCATCGCCACCACTTCTGCCGGAGAGGCTATGCTATCCACCTCGAACGCGTCGTGCTTGCGCTCGGCGCGGGCGGCCAGGATGGAGGCCTCGACCTCCTCGTCCGGGTAGCCGACAGAAAGCTTGACGAGGAAGCGGTCCATCTGCGCCTCCGGCAGCGGGTAGGTCCCCTCGTACTCGATGGGATTCTGCGTCGCCAGCACGATGAACGGCCGCTCCAGAATATGCGTCGTGCCCTCGATGGTAATCTGCTTCTCCTGCATCGCCTCCAGCAGTGCGGCCTGCGTCTTGGGCGGCGCACGGTTAATTTCGTCCGCCAGCAGCAGGTTGCAGAAAATTGGCCCTTCACGGAACGTGAACTTGTTCTTCTCGGGGTCGAAGAAGTAGGAACCGGTGATGTCGGCCGGCAGCAGGTCGGGGGTGAACTGGATGCGCTTGAACTTGCACCCCAGCGTGTCGGCGAGGGTGTTGGACATCAGCGTCTTTGCCAGCCCGGGGAAATCCTCGAAGAGGATGTTTCCGTTGGCGAGCACCGCTGCCATCAGCATCTCGATATTCTGCTGCTTGCCCAGCACGACCTTGCCCACTTCGGCCTGGATTACGTCGGCCAGTTTGCCAGCCTCCTTGATTGAAAGTTTGGTTTTGCTCACGTTGACCACGCCTCTATCTTCTGCGCCAGCACGCGGATGTCCTCCTCCTTTACCGATTCGGGCCGGAAGAGGAGCGCACTCAGCCCGGCATCCAGCAGGATGTTATAACGCTTGACCAGTTCCGCCGCCTGCGCCAGCCGCTCCTCCAGAGCGAGGTCATCCAGTTCGTAGAGTTGGTGCCGCAGCCGCATCCGCTCGAGCAATAGTTGCTGTAGCTGCGCGATGGAGGGATTCCCCAGCCCGCGCCACGGTCGCGGCCGGTGGATGTCGAAGAAGTGGCGCCAGCGGAGCGGTTCCGGCTGCCGCAGCGCGACCATCAGCGTCGCGAGGATGACGACGACGAGCACGTTGAGTCGGATGGCCTGGATTATCAGCGTCTGCCCCGAGAGCAGGAAGTAGAAGCCGATGGCGGCCTGGAACAGGCTGGCGCCGAAGGTGTCCTGCGTGTGGCGCGACTCGTCGAAAAGCACCGTCCCCCCATCGGGCAGCAACTCTGACACCAGGTCGAGCATGAATTCGCTGTTGTCCTCGCGCCCCCACATGCGATTGATGGCGAGCGACGAATCACCGATGAAGACCGCCTGCCCCAGCTCTTCGCCCTCCATGCGCAGCCCGCACCAGACTCCGACCGGGAAGCCGGCCGGCCCCGCGACGTCGTCGTCGGGAGTGATGACGCCGTCGTCGTCGAGGTCAATGTAGGAATTGGCCGAGCTGGAGATTATCACGCTCTCGGTCAGCTCGATGCCGGCGCCCCAGAGCGGGCTGCTGACCGGCTGGCGCGTCCGTAGTGCGGTCGGCTCGTTGAGCAGCAGCGTGTAGCTGCCGCCACCGAGCGAGGCGCGCACCTCGACCAACGAGACGTTGCCCTGGTAATTCCGGTCCCAGAGCCGGTGACCTGTGTAGCTGGCGGTGAAAAGGTCGGCGATGCTATTCGAGAAATCGAAATCTCCCAGCACCAGCAGCCGCCCTCCCTGCTCGAGGTAGCTGGCGAGCACCTCGGCCTCGAGCGCCGAGTAGGGCGACTCGGTACCGGTGATGATTACCAGCGTCTGGTCATGGATGGTAATGTCATTGATGACTGCCGGGTTGGAGAGGATGGCGGTGACTTCGTAGCCCTCCTCCTCGAGCGATTCGCGGAAGAACGAGACGTCATTCCAGTCGTCGCCGTAGGCCGATAGCTGCGGCGGGCGTGAAACGACGCTCTGGAACAACGGAAAGAGCAGGAAACTACAGAGCAGGACAGTCACCAGCAGGATAGCGAGTCCCGCCCGGCTGGAGAGGCGCATGCTTCAGCTTGCGTCCTGCATCAGCGTTTCGAGGCTCTCGAGGACCGCCCGCAGCGAGCCGATGGCCGCCGTGCGGTCATCGCCATGCTGGTCCATCGTCGAGTAGTCGGCCGCCTCGTAGAGCGACGTCAGCCGTTCGATGGAGGCGTGGTCCAGCGGGACCGCCTCGCGCAGCGCGTCGCGGAATTCGCGCACGGTCTCGAAGTTGCGCCGCAAGTAACCGTGTCCCTGCAGGACGCGCGACATCTCGCGGTATGAGCTGATAATCGCCTCGCGGTAGTCCGCGTTCTGCTCGAGCGCGACGGCGGTAGCGGTCAGCACTTTCCGGATAGCGCGGATGTGGCGCGTCGCATACCAGTGGTAGCCGTAGGCGGTCCCGCCCGCGGCGGCGACCCCCAGCGCGGCCAGCAGCCAGAGCAGGTAGTTCGGCACCTCGGGCGGCGCGCGCCAGGTGATGGCCGCTTCGGCCGAATTGCCGAGGTGGTATTCGTCGCCCTGGTAGGTCACCCGCACGAAGAACGGACTGGTGGCGTTGCCGTCAAATTTAGCCGAGAAACGGGCGGTGCCGTTGGCGTCGGTGACCGCGAGCAGCGTCATTCCCGACGGCTCGAGGCTAACCAGCAGCGGCGCGTTGGCAAGCGGCGTGCCGTCCTCAAGGGTCAGCGTAATCTGCCCGCTGAATTGCTGGCCCGACTCGAGCGAGGCGGGGACGTCCAGTTCCGTCAGCGTTCCCGCCTTCGCACGCAGCGAAGTGACGGTCGAGTTGCCGTAGTAATCCTGGCTGCCGGCAAAGGTGACGGTGACGTTGTAGTCGCCGACCCCGAGCGAGAACGGTAGCGCGAGTGGAATCGCGAAGTTCCCCTCCACGTCGGAAATCGCGGCACCCTCGATGCCGTCCGGCAGCGCCGCGCGCAGGATGAGTCCCGGCACCGGCCGACCGGCGCGGTCAACGATGCTGCCCTCGATAAAGGTCGTCAGGTTCAGGACACCCTCGGCCGGCGCGACCGTCAGGTGCGTGGTGTGGTAGACCTGCACCTGCTGCGAAGCCGAAGAGGGGAGGTACCAGCCGCTGCCAGCGAACTGCACCGTCAGCGTGTTCTGCCCTGCAAGCAGGTCGGTCGGCACCGCGAAATCGTAGCTGTAGGAACCGTCGCTTCCGGTTGCGAGAGTGGCGACCGGCAGGCCGCCGAAGTAGAACTCGATGTCGCCCTGCAGCGCCGCGCTGAGGTCGTCGGTGAGGTCGCCACTGACATGGAAGCTCTCACCCACCAGCACCGCGTCGCCCGCTTCGAGCGAGAGCTGCGTCGGGCTGACGACGGTAAGCGGATGCGGCGTGCTGCCGGAGAGGTAGTAGTCGCGGCCGCCGAAATTCCAGGTCGCCGTCAGGGGGCCAAGCGGTTGCGACGCCGGCAGCGTCAGGTCAATCGAGACCGTGCCGTCGCCCGCCGTCATCAGCTCGTGCGAGTTGCCGCGCAGCGTGAGCGTCACCATTTCGCCCCCGAGCGGAGCGCCGAGGTCGTCGAGCAGCGTCGCCTCCAGGGTGAATTCGAGCACGCGCTGCACCTCCAGCGGTTCAAGCACAAAACTGGTCGCGGCGACGATGTCGCCAGTTACGGATCCGGTCGAGGGGAGGTAGAAGTAGCTGCCAGCGAAACTGGCGATGAAAGTGTGCGGGCCGAGCGGAGTGGCTTCAGGGACATCGAAGCTGAAGGGTAGCGCGCCGAATTCAACCGAGAGCGTGGTGCCAGCCGGCGCCTCGTCGAAGCTCCACGCCAGCTCCTCGCCCGGCAGCCCCGCGCCGGAGGAGTCGCGCAGCCAGCCGGTGACCGCCGTGGTCGCGTTACGGAAGCCCTGCTCCCAGGTCAGCTCGATGGTCGTGTAGCGCTGGACGGTGACCGTGCCCGAGCCGGAAGTGCCGCGCAGCCAGTTCTGGTCGCTGGTCGCGAGCGTCAGCGTGAAGTTGCCGACCGGTGCGTCAGGAGGCAGCGCGAAGCTGCCGCTGAACTCGCCGTTCACCGCTTCGACGGTTGTGCGCGTAATCCCGTTCCAGAGCACTGCCAGCGTACGGTCGAGCGGTTTGTCGAGGTCGCTGCGCACCGTGCCCGAGTAGGTGATGTTGCTGCCCGCCACGACCACCGGCGAGAACGTTTCGAGTGTCGTAATCGCGCGGCCCCAGAGCGGCCACGACTGTTCCAGCTCGGCCTGCATATACCAGCCGAAACCGTCGAAGGAGAGCCGTACCGCGACCTCACCGACCGGGTGCTCCGCGTCACCGCAAGGCCATGCGGGGTCACATGCAATCGCGAAGCTGCCGTTGGCGTCGCCCTCGAAGTTGGTCAGATAATTCTCATTCCAGAACAGGTTCAGCGCGAGGTCCTCGACCGGCTCGCCACGGTCGTCGTAGAGCGTGCCGTTAAACCAGACCTGTTCGCCGCGCACCAGCTGCCGCTGCTCGAGCGTGATTATCATGTCGCTCACGATGGTGAACTGCGCCGCCGCCTCTGCCGAGTCGTAGTAGGGCGCGGTCGCATTGTCGAAGAGCGCGCGCACCTCGACCTCGCCGAGAAGTTGCGCGTTGGGCACCGTGAAGTCGCTCTCGTAGTCACCACTGGCGCCGGTGGTCGCCGCGGGCGGCTGGTTGGGCGCGTCGGGCCAGTCGAAGCTGATTTCGATGCCGGCGACCGGAAGCGAGCCGCTGTCGCGCGCGTCGCCCGCAAGAGTGATTGTTTCACCGCGGCGCACTTCCTGCCCCTCTAGGTCGAGGAGCACTGTGCGGTGGAGCCAGACCGTCGTCGAATTGGCGACCGCGGCGTTGTTGGAGTCATGGCCGTAGTCGAGCTCGAGCACGTGTGCGCCGACACCCAAGTAAGAGGTGTCGGGCACGTAGGAGAAGGAGAAAACGCCGTCAGCCGCCTCGACGCGCACGAAGACGCCGTCCAGCAACAGGCTGAGGCTGCCGGCCAGCGGGGTACCGTTGTCCATCGCGAGGCTGCCGGCGACCTGCACGCTGTCGCCGGGGTAGAAGTGGCGGCCCGTGACCGCCAGTTCAATGACTGTCTGCTGCAGGACGTCTACGTCAGCCGAGGCGGATGAGCCCGCATGGAGTGTGTTATCGGCATAGCTGGCGCCCCAGCTAGCCGGGCCAAGTGCATGTGTAATCGGAAGCTGGTGTTCGAGCGCGAAATCACCGTCCGCCTCAGTCATCGTGCTGCCGATAGTTGCACCCTCCCAAAGCAGATTGACCGTCTCATCCGCCAGTGGCTCGCCAAGGTGGTCAACCAGCCGCCCCTCGAGCGTGACGGGGCCGTTGCGAATCGCCTCGGGCAGCACGTCCAGCGCAATGCTGCTCAGGCCAAGCAGTGTCAGCGTCAGCGAGACTCGCTCCTCGGGCAGGGTCGAGTTGTCGGGGTCGTCGGGGTAGAAAATAACTAGCACCGTGTAGTCGCCGGCCGGCAGATGGATTGGCGCCGTCGCCTCAAGCGACCAGGTCATCGCCTGCACTGCGGTGCTGGCGAGCAGATCGCCGTCCAACTCCACCGCGATGGTGCCGTTGCCGATTGCCGCCTCGATGATAGTGCCGTTGACCCAGAAGTCGTCGCCGACTGTGACCGTATCGGGGTCGAGCCATGCTTCCAGTTCAACCGAAGATTCCAGGATGCGCAGGTCTGTAGTCTCGATCGTAGAGTAGCGATATGTCGAGCCTGCGAACAGAATCTCGATATGGTAGTTATTAGCTGCCGTTGGCTGATTTGTCTCGGGCACAGTCCAGTTAGCAACGAAATTGCCGAATTCATCTGTTTGAGTGGTTCCCATCTCGTCACAGCGATAACGCTGCCATCCTGTTGGATTGCAACGCACAGTGCCTGGCTTCGATCCACCCCAACCTGGTTCCCAGACCTCGAACGCCAGGGTCTCTCCCGGTGCCGCTACTCCGCCGATATCGAGCAGGCTGCCGGTAACGACCAGCTCCTGCCCCTTGCCGACTGAGGCTGGTGCATCTACGGTGAGCACGGTATCGGTGGAGACTTCGACATCCTCGGGACCGTCGATGCCGATGAAGCCACTTTCATAGGAAGCCGCATAAATTTCGTTCCACCCCGGCAGTGCCGCGAGGAAGCCAGTGGCATTGAAATCGAAGTCGCCGGTGGCATTGGTGATGCCGGTACCAATCTCGAACGCTGGCTCGGCGTGGTTCTCATCCCACATCCCGCCACCGACGGTGAAACCGTCGATTCGTGTCCCGTTGCGGTCCTCAACGTAGCCCCAGAGGCGGAACAACTCGCCTTTGTCGGCAGCCGAAGGCGCGACGCCCTCGAGCACGACCGTGACCTGCTCGCCGGTCATGTTGTCGATATCATCTGGATCAAACTGGTCGAAATCGAACTCGTCGCCCTCGTCATCGCTATCGGGCCGGTCGAGGGTGGTGCTCGAGCCGGTGCCGCCGAGGTTGATGCGCTTCCAGTGACTGTCAGAGTAGGTCAGGTTGTCCACGGGCACGTAGACTTCGACGAAGGCGTGCGCCTCGTTCGAGACGTAGCGCGTCGGCAGCCCCAGCACGTTGGCCGTGACGAAGAAGCCGAACGAGCGGTGGCGACAGGCGCCGATGCCGTTGATGCAGATGGACTGGTAAACATCGTAGGGCGGCTCGGGGTCGGGGACGTCGCCGTCACCCTCGCGGAAGTTGGAGAAATACCAGGTGAGGTTGGTGACCAGCTTCTCGAGATTGGTCTCCATCGTACCGTTCTCGGGCCAGAGCCAGTAGAGCGGCGCGTTGGCCGGCTCGGTCCCGTTCTTCAATTGCAGGAACTGCTTCACCTTCTCCTCGACCTCGGACTGCCCGGTGATGGGGCGAATCACCTCTAGGGGCAGGTCGGCGGTAGTGAGCGTGTCGGGGACGGGACGGTTGAAGTAGGAGCCGTTGGTTCCCATGCGATAGCTCAGGTCTATGCTTGCGCCCTCACTGCCGCGGATGTAGTAGTTGTCGGCGCCGTCCTTGTAGAAGTAGATTTCGAGGCCGGTCTGGTTGGCGTCGTAGTCGATTATATCGGCATCGGGCGAGACCGAGGGGATCGGCGTGTAGACGTCGGTCGTGACCGTGACGCCCATCCAGAGCCACCCCTCGAAGATGTGCGTGTAATCGGTCGAGCCGGTGGAGAAGATTTCGACCTTGGTAGTATTGTAGTTGTACATGAGGTACGGGTCGGCGCTCGAGCTGTCGTAGTAGAGCGCGTCCTGTATCGACCAGCGCTTGAGCGTCATCAGCGCCGGGTCGAAGATTTCGTAAATCGTGACGTTGCCGTCGGTCCGCCCGGTATCGGGCCAGGTTCCCGGCGGCTCGCCCGGCTCGATAGACGGTGGGTCCTCGCCGTCCGGGTCACCGTCGTCATCGCTGTCCTCGTCGCACGGGTCGGTGTTTTCGTTGTACTCGCGCAGGTTGTCCGAGCCGTCGTTGTCGGGGTCAGCGTGCTGGTCGCCGTAGTCCGAGGGGTTGAGGCCGCACTGGTCGTTCTTCTCGGAATAGTAGTGCTCCCAGCCGTCGGGCATCCCGTCCTGGTCGCTGTCGGCGGTGAAGGGGTCGGTGTCCCACGCGAACTCCCAGTAGTTGGAGAGCCCGTCACTATCGGGGTCAGCGCCGTCGTCAGTGACGTTGCGCGGGTTGAAACCGTAATATATTTCCCAGCCATCTCCGGCACCGCCGCCATCGGTGTCGGGGTCGTTGGGGTTAGTGTTGTTGTTGTACTCCTCAAGGTTGGTGTACATCTCCTCGGCCGAAATTTCACCGTCACGGTCGGCATCGTAGCCGTCATTATCATCGTCCTCGTTAGCGTCCGGGTCATTCGGGTTCGAGCCAAAAACCGGCAGCGCCGCCAGCGGCGTGAGCAGCATCACCAACGCGACCAGCAAACTCAACCACTTCTGCCTCACTATCACGCGCACCTGCGCGTTCTGACGGGGGCTTTCGCTACATATAGGTTTTGGGACTGCATTTTGCGTCAATGGTCTGCCTCAAAGCCGTCGCTCATCCCGTCGTCGTCCGAGTCGGCGTCCCATGGGTCGGTCTGCGCCTCTTCCTCGCGCCAGTTGGGGAAATCGTGCCAGTTACCCTCCCAGTCCTCCCAGCCGTCGTCGTCATAATCGAGGCTGCCGTCGCTGGCGTCGAGCGGGTCGAAACCGCGCGTCTCGTTGGCCGGCTTGTGCTCGTCCCAGTAAACCTCCCAGCCGTCGGTGCAGTTGTCACCGTCGCTGTCGGGCTGCGCCGGGTTGGTGTTGTTGCGGAACTCCTCCAGGTTGGTGAATTTCTCCTCGGGCGACAGCTCGTCGTCGCGGTTAGCGTCGTAGCCGTCGCTGTCGAGGTCGAGAGCCGCGTCAGCCGCATCGCCTGGGTCGAGGCCGTACCACGCCTCCCAGCCATCGGGCATCCCGTCGCCGTCACTGTCGGCTTCCCAAGGGTCGGTGCCGTTGAGGTATTCCTGCAGGTTGGTGAAACGCTCGCGCGGCTCGATAGTGCCGTTACGGTCGAAGTCCCAACCGTCGTCGTCGGGATCCTCTCCGGCGTCGCTAGCGTCGAACG
>Ga0310125_10000555_pt1 | contig 17866 bp, 19 predicted proteins | sample CB11b_Tmax_Bot8__FD_203508 | JGI IMG/M metagenome (GOLD analysis project Ga0310125, IMG submission 203508) | Marine microbial communities from Western Arctic Ocean, Canada - CB11b_Tmax_Bot8 | ecosystem: Environmental > Aquatic > Marine > Oceanic | place: Canada: Western Arctic Ocean | collected... | reverse complement strand
AACGATAGACCTTGTCTGCCGCAACCCAAGCGAAAAAAACAAGCGTTGCCAGAAGTACCAGCACTGTCATTACGCGATTACGCTGACCCCGCCCCACCCAATCAGCGCGACCATTAAGGATCAACAGCGCTACAGCCAGTAACGGCATGAAAAACGCACCGATGATCGCATAAATTTTCTGAATCTGAGAAAAATCAATGGCCCGAATCACACCGGCCATTGGCACAACCGCAATAAGAATCAGGTAAAGCCGATACATACCGCGTCGGGTATCAATCGCAACCGGTTGTGCCGGAGGACCTTCACCACGACTTTGCCTGCCAATCATCGAAATGAAATCAGCAAAGATATAGGGAACAGCCTGCCAGACACCGAGCAAACTACTGAACAAAGCACCCCATGCACCTACCAGGAAAATCCACCTTCCCACTGGCCCCAGGGTCTCACTAAGCCGATCGGCAAGTACCACAACCAAATTTGCGCCCTTGCCATCGAGTAAATCCACCTTGCTACCAATAATAACCATGGCCATCCCAAAGACCGCCGTTGCCGCATATGCAACGGCCAGGTCAATACGGCATATCCGAAGATGTGCCTCCCCACTACGATTCTTTTCGCGAATCCAATACCCATAACAAAGCACCGTCAGCGTACCACCAACCCCACCCATCAACGCCACCGTCCACCCCAGCCCCTGCCCCGTTACATCTGGAATCTTCGGATACACCAACCCTTTCAAGACCGCCAACCAGTCAGGCTGAACAAGACATGCAGTCGCCAGCACCGTCACAAACATAAAGGCAATGCATACACGCATCACCTTTTCAAAAACCTTAAAACCACCACGAACGACCAAAACGACACCAATGACACTGTGGAGGATCCCGAAGACTTCCTTGCCACGATCGGGATCATCGAACACCGGTATCATTGCATGCGTGGCCACACCACACGCGCTCATGAGTGCTGAACCTACAAAGAAACTCCAAAGAAGCAGGTAGGGAAGAAATATGTACTTAACGCTTTTACCTAAACGATACACCGCACCTTCAAGCAGTGTCTGGCCTGTTACCAGTTGATATCGTGCGAGCCCCTCGGTGAGGAGGTATTTCAAAAACGCGCCCAGCAATACTGCCCACAGAACTGTCACCCCAAGTTGACTGCCCGTTAAACCCGCGGTTGCTAAATCGCCAGCACCCACACCGGTGGCAGCCACGAGCAGACCAGGACCAATAATCGCCAGCAATCCCAGTTGTCGAGAAGAGCCATCATGGCCCATAACGTAGTCCCGTCAAGAAAACAAAATACACACAGGTCGACATCTGCAATTTATAATTTTCCCCCTGTTTTTCCAGCCACTCGGTCCCGGACCACTACAAGAAACCCGCCTATACCTGATCTTGAATTGCAGGCGAGGGGAAAGGGGCGACACCGACACATCGAAACCAGGCTCCAGCACTGCCCATCTGAAAACTAAACCAGCACAGAACTGCCCGGATCAATGTGTCCCGGCAATGCAAGTTCATCAAGATCACTTTGCTCAACAGCCGTTGACGCCCTTATCTCAAGTACTGCGTTCACATGACCATTGCCATCACGGGGAACAGTCACACCTTTGGCTTCAAGCCATCTACAAGCCCGTTCGATCTGCAGGACTTGGCTTGTTTCCGGGCAGTCCTCGACCCCCGGGCCATTGCAGTTCTTAATCGGTGCAAACTCCTCGAGTCGATCGGTCTGGTAGACAATCGAAGTCTCACACATCGGTAATGCATCGAACACGAACATCTCGAGTTTAACCGCGTTGGGTACTCGTGGCTCAATCAATGCCTGGGCATGGGGGTCATACCCGGAAACTTTCTTTTCAGCACGGTGAAGGGGAAGACCAAATTGACCTGATTCGGTTCCCCGGTTCAACGATTCCACATAATCCGAGCGGATCATATGAATCGCAATTGAACCGGCACCAAACCGTAGTTCACCATTTTCCAACCGTTGTTCAGCTAGTTCCACCGGCAGGTCACTGTACTCGATAACCGTCACCTTCCCGTCCACAAGACAAAACACACCCACCCGTTCCTGTGGATTGGCTTTTGTCACCATTTTTGATGACATCTGGGCACCGTCCAGGCAATGCAGCCCGATGAACAGGGGGTCGATCACACGCACGAGCGGATTATCGACCTGTGTATAACTGATCTGCTCAACGCCCTGGTTTTGCATGTCCGCCAATGCGCCGCTCGTGTAAAGCGCCTTGAGTGATCCTCCATGGCCATTTGGGGACAGGGCCAAACTGTCAGGACCTGACATCAGGACCTTGCCACTGGATATCTTGAAAGCCGGAACCATCTCCTGGGCAAAGAACTGGACCTGGTCAGGCTTTAATCCAAAGTATTCATGCCGCTCGAAAACCGCGCGGGTATCTTCATGGTTCATCGTGCTGGTCATGATGTACCACAGCATCCGGCAACTGTATTTTTCCTGGACCTTGCCGATGAATTCCGCAAAGCAACCAAACAGGGGTGTCTGGCGGATTGGCGTTGCGGGGAACCCGCCTTTGGGCCCGTTCCAACCAAGTCGCGTTCCTTGTCCACCGGCAACGGTAAAAACCGCAACCTTACCGTTACTGACCAACTGCCGGCCCAATTGATCAGCCTGGCAATACTTATCTCGTAAAGCTTCCGTGGGAGTATTCGGATACCAGGGCGCCGGATCGATGTTGCTCGGCAATTTGACGACAGGTTTTGACCTAACGTGCGTCTTGACCATCCGACCTACTGCTGGCCAATCGACAGACTCGATTTGCTCCAGGAGATCATTCCGCTGGTCATCTTCAAGCTTGTCGTAATGATCAAGAAGATGATCCTGGTCAACGTCACAAAGCGAGCGATGGGCCCGTGTGTAGCGATCTACAAGTGAAAGCATTAAACCGATCTGTCCTTCGATTTGGCGACCAATCCGTCACGTGCTTGCGCGATCCATAACGCAAATTGGAACCCTACATTGGCTTGAAGTTCCCAGGGATCGGGAGGATAGGTTGACCAGAACTCGGGATAGTGAAAACCGCCATCCGGTTGCTGAACAGTCACAAGGTGGTCGGCCATGCGACAAGCATCGTCAAGGTACCTTGGATCATCCGTGGTGGTATACAGTGTTGATGCAGCCCATGCCATCTTGTGACCAGTGGTATTGGCCCATAAGCCCGGCGCACCAATCACCGTTCGCCGATATATGGCCAGTGCAAAATCAAGCAACCTCTGACGACCGCTGACACTGTAGGCACGCACCAGCGCCATCACCCATAATCCTATCTTGTAATAGTGCTGTTCCGGTTCGCTCAAGCATAGGGTGTGAGCGGCTTTCTCATCGTCCTTTACCAGACCCCCGGAATCTGCCCAAGCAGTATAGATCACCCTCTCCGGCGCCGACTGAACTTCATAGAGTTCCACCAGGAACTCAGCACCTCGCACCGATGGTTCCACTCTTCCCGCACAAGCCAGGGCAAAAACAGCCATGGCTGTTGAATCAAAATCCACATAACCCTTCTGGCGATCGCGGGCATGGTTATTGCCGAAGAAACTTCCCGTCGATGGACATTGATATGACACGATGAAATCCGCCAACACATTGACCATTTTCAATGAACCGCCCAGTACAGCACCCCAAAGCAGCCAGGCGGGCATATAGGGCAGCATGTTCTTGCGCATATCCGACTGAATCACGCCCCCATCATCGGTGATGTAGTGTTGGTGAACATGCCGTAAGACACGAGTGGCCAGGTCAAACCGGCCCACATAGGTCGCATAGGGTGGGATCGAGAAATAACCCACGCAAGTTGTGGGCTGCACCCAACTCCCGTCATCGGCAAAATTTTCATTGACCCACTGGTCGAAACGTACCAAACAGGTATTGTAAACCTGTAATCGCTTTTCGTCGGTCATCTACCAAATCCTAACCTTCGTGGCCCATGGGGTATCATGATCCCGTTTAACCACGCAATTGTTCCAGTCCCTCATTGATTTCCGGAATGACCTGTGTCCTGAATACGGCATCAGTCACATGACTGATCAAGTGGAATCCCGCCTCTTTGGCCCTCTGGGCCTGTTCTGTTCCAAGCACGACAATAGCCGCCAGTTTTCCCGTATCCTGACAGGCACCCACCACACGTTTTGCCGCTTCAAGAAATGGTGGGTGCGACCAGGCGGTTGCGATGGGCCAACCGCAACTCAAACTTAGATCACCTGGTCCAAGCAGAACACCACTCACGCCATCCTGTTTCACAATGGCTTCTGCATTCTCAAGCCCCTTCTTCGATTCGATCTGTGGCAGAAGGATCAGATGATCATTGATATTCGCGTGGTAGTCATCGTAGAGAATGGCCCGAATTGTGCCGGCATAGGACCGATCCCCCTTTGGGGCATAATAGGCCATTGCCACCAATGCCCGGGCTTCCTCTGCTGATTCCACACAGGGGACAACCACACCAACGTAACCGGCATCCAATGACTGTTCGAACCAATGTTTATCGGCGGTGGGAATACGGACGAAGGCCGTGGTCATCGGATTGGCAGATGCCATGGCACGAATCAGATGCGATGAGTCGTGAGGACTAATTGCGCCATGCTGTAGATCAATAGCCATGAAATCTAGTTCGCAACATCCCACCACCAATTCAACCGCCAGAGGGCTGTTAAGGAAAAAAAGCCCACCGTATGCGGGCCACGAGTTAGTTGCCATTCGTTCATGAATTCGAGTTTTCAGTTTCATTAGTGGTCTCTAGATTTCTTAACGAACAATTGATGATGCCATCAAACCGGACAGGCGCTCTGCCATACCGCCTTGCCGACAAAAAATGGGCCAAGATGATCAAGGTACTGTGACGTCTGCTTGGTCCTGCGCATGGTCTGGACAATAGCGGACAATGGGTAGAGATCTTGCCCTGTCAAACCAATCACAAAATCGTTATCGTTCGTATCCAGGCCTTGGCAGGCAAGCCGGATATCGTGCGCATAGTCAGCCTCACCGAACGCACGACCTATATTCCCATGCTCCATAAGGATCTGGCGTTGTTCGCGCGTTGTTAGTTGCGCAAATCGGCCACTTCGCCGAAGCGGATACCAAACCGCCCAAGGCCATTGGGGACTTAACGCCGATCGCCGCGGCCGCGTAAACAGCGCCTCTTCCAAGTCAGGTTCATACCCAATGGAATAGGTACGGCCCGTCATGGTGTACAGAGACTTGGAATCAAGTTCGGCAAAGGGGCTTATATTTAGAAACCGCCGTAACGCCGTCACGAACGTGTCTGGCGTTTCACTGATCGTCAACAGGCCCACACCTTGATGATCGTTCATGTCATGATATAGAGCGCCCTCAAGTTGCGAGGTCTCCATCGCATTGACCAATTGACGTGGTTCCCGACAACCGCCGAAGACACGCAACTGCATGAACAGCCTGCGGTCTGACTCCTGTGGCTTTCCCCCAAGGGGAGCACCCCGTTCGTTGATATTGGGTTTAGAGCTTGCGACCCGCTGCATTCATGCAGTGTACAAGCCCCATGTATCGTTCACAATGCTTCATGGTGCATCAGTTGAACAATTCCAGCCGCCGCCAATGCAGCAGTTTCAATCCGCATGACATACGGACCAATATTCCAGGAATTACAACCCTGCTGCTCGGCCATATCGATCTCTTCATCAGCCCAACCACCTTCTGGGCCAATTAAAATTAACACCCGCTGCGCATTGCATAATGATCGCCCCCCATACGGCACACGTGGTTGAGCTATCAAACGTAGATCATAATCCAGGTGCAATGCATCCACGAGGCTTGTGGTCTCGGCTATCTCCATGAGATGTGCCCGACCACATTGCTTTGCTGATTCAATCGCCGTAGTACGTAAACGCAGCAACTTGCCCTGGCGAGGGTAGACAACACTGCGTGCCGTGCGTAACGGGATAACACGATCAACCCCCAATTGACTTAGACCACTGATCATGTCACTGCTGCGTGACCCTTTCGGCAGCGAGACAGCCATGTCTATTGTCCTGGCCGGCTGGGGAACCCGGTGGAACGATACTGGACGAACCATCCCATTGGTCTCCATTTGTCCACCCACAACGATCCCGCAGCCATCAAACAGTTCGACAGTCTCACCCGGCTTGAGTCGCAAAACATCGAGGGCATGGTGGGTCTGCTGGTCATCAAGTTGAACCACATGATCACGGGAGTCAACCGAGTCGAGACCGTCCACACTGGAAAGATCCGAAACGTAAAAGCAGTGCTTCGGCCCCGGTCCGTTTGGTCTCTGGTTCGTTGATGACGGCTCTTCAGTCATGTTGGCTTCGGGTCGATAACACAGGGTGAGACACCACTGCTGCGGTCTCATCATGGCATAGCTCGCTCCCTCAAGCCAGCGCGGGTGGATCTAGCAGTGGGGTCCCCTCCGCCTGAGGCAAAGAAGAACCAGTGGCCGACCATAACCCTGACACCAACCCACCGAATGATACTGATCTTGGGAAACAGCTTGACCTTCTTATTGAGAAGATCAAAGCCGAGAGCCCCAACCTGGTAAACCAGACACTGTCAGAACCAATACCCGCTGAGTCCGAAAACACCGGCTCTACAGGCATGAACCCAGCGGAAAAGCCCGTTAGGATCAAACCACGGAATTCAGCATCCTCGGTGCCAACCCCACAGACCAATGCCGAGAATACGAAATCCTGTGCTAATACCAACGATCCGGCTCGGGTACGGGCGAACCCATCCACCAACCCGCCCCAGACTGAATCCGCCTGCAATAATCATCACGCCACCCCTTCGATGCCAGACATTGAGTTACAAACCCACCCGTTGCCCAATTCCGCCAGCGCGCCATTGGACGAACAAAAGTTCCCCCCAGGTAAGCACCAAACTCAAATCGAAGCGTTGGACGAATTGCTCGTAGACCAGGCCGAACAGGCAGTACAAGCCGATCTACAAGACGTGTTTAGCCAAATGGTCGAACCGGACCAGGTAGAAGAACACCAAACCGAACATGGGTCAGGACAAGAAGTTAAAGGCATCGACCGATCCTGCAATTCGCCGCAAAGCACTACCGTCGAGGAGCATGAAAACCAAATAACCGGTCACTTTGAAAACAACACAGAAACTACACAACCTGATACTGGCGGACTCCATGAAAAAATAGATTGGGACAAATCGGATAACCACCAGACGCCCACCACGCAGCCGGATCTCGAACTTCGGAAGCAAGGTCATCTGAACGGGATGAAGGTGCTGGTCAACCTGACAGCAATCAACCATGTCTGCCAGATGATCAACCAACCTGTGGCTCCGCTGACACCCAGCACGCGCAACCTCATCGGTATTGTGGGACTCATCACCTTGTTCAACGGATCAATCTGCTGTTTTTACGGTATCGCCAAGATCATTTTATAATCTAAATCAGGTGAGCTTGATGTATCACGGGTACTACGGTTTTACTTCAGCAGGCACCTGGTCAAATATGACCAACCTCATACCCATGTTCTTGGAACACAGCCAGCAGATGCAACTGCCAGCAGGCCCGCACACTACACAGATGAATCACCTGGGAACCGGTTGTACAACATACAACTGATCACAGCCTACCCGCCAGCCACAAACCCGCTGTCATCGGGCGCAATCGGGGCTGATCATGAGATCGCAGAATTGCCGTGAGGCGCCGCGTCGCCCTCGGGCCGATCATTGGCCGCCTTGATCGTTGCGACTACACCACGTCGAATCGCTGATGGCAGCGTAGGCCACGCATCAATCACGATCTGTAAGTCGTCGGAAGAAACCGCTTGTGAAAAACTGGATAAGGCTTCCTCCAAGGTACTATAAACCGTGATGACATCCAAGAGCTTTGTAAAATGAAAGACTTGTGAAACTCTTTCCGTAAGACTGCACAACATGCACTGGGTATCATTTTCGCTCAACTGCTTGCGGAGGGAAAGGATAACGCCGATACCGGCGGAATCGATGGCATCCACTTTTTGCATGTCAATTACCATGCCTGACACTGAGGTTGATTCCAGCAGGGATCCCACGTATTGCTTCAATGTCACCGATTCAGCCTTGAAGATTTCACCAACCGGTTGAAGAACACAGAGATTGCCATCTAACTTGTGTGAAATATTCATAAATCAAATACCTAGCTAATTAAAGCTTATACAAGAGGTGATTGGTTAGGACCTCATAGTTTAGAGCAACATACACTAGCCGATACGGGCGGCGTTGAATGATTGCTTGCTCTGACAAAGAGACTTTCACCATGCCCCCAACCACGTCACTTCACCGCCACCTGGTCAGCGTACTTCGTCTGCCGAACCATTTCATTGGTAGGCACCATTGTGATGCAATCCCATGGGCATACCTGGGCACATAACGTACACCCGATGCAGCGTGGCAAATCGATCGAACAGAGCTGCATCACCAATGCGTGATGGTGCCCCTCAAGGGTATCAATGCAGTCAACCGGACAGATGGACACGCAGGCCTCGCAACCAGTACACATATCCTCGTCAAGTAGCGCTAGTTGTTTGGGTAACTTTTTAGCCATTGCAGGTATTCTAGGATGGTACCGTATCTGCCTTCAACTATTGCCCCCCAGCGGGGTCGCTGGACAGCAAGTACCAACTCGCAGCCAAGCAATTCCATGCTTTGGGCATTTCAAAGCCATTCCCTTCATATCTTACCTATGGCTCGGGTCCGGACTCTTTATCTTGGGCAGTTTGTCTCAGATACCGGGCACCAGCACCTTAATATGTAAACATCTTAAAATATCCAAACCTCCAGTTTCGTCCACTTTCGAGATTCAGGACCTGGATGTTGCCGGCCCATACCCGCAACACCTTTCATCCCAAATCAAGCGACCTGCCTTTAATGCCCATCTGTGGTAGATTGCCCCCATGCGACACGCAATGATCATGGCTGGCGGCGCGGGCACACGACTATGGCCGATGAGTCGAGCCAAGTTACCCAAGCAACTCATCCCCTTTATCGGCGGAAAATCTCTTCTCCAGGTCGCCGTAGAACGACTTGACGAGGTGGTACCAACCAAACATCGCTACATCTGTGCATCACAGTCATATCAAGACACGGTACTCAAAAGCATTCCGGGAATAAACAGCGAACAGTACTACGGTGAACCGATGGGACGCGACACACTCAACGCCATTGGCTTCGTAGCCGCCGACCTGGTTCGCCAGGATCCCGACGCCATTCTGGCCGTGTTTACTGCTGATCACCTCATCGAACCGGTCGATCAATTTCGTAAAACGGTGGAACATGGTTTTGAAGTGGTTGAGAAGCATCCCGATGCCCTCGTAACACTGGGGATCAAACCAACTCATCCAGCCACGTCCTACGGATATCTCAAGCTCGGCTCCAAGCTCAATGACACCATGGGCCGAAGCATCGAACAATACAAGGAAAAACCAGACGCCAATACAGCAAAGAAATACTTCGATGCCGGGGCCGACAGTTATCTCTGGAGCGGTGGCATGTTTGTCTGGCGTGCACAAACAATGATGGAAATGATCAAACGTTTCGCCGCATACAACTATCCCGGCCTTGAACGAATTGGCCAAAAATATCGCACTGACCAGGGACCTGGGATCTTGGACACGACGTATCCACAGCTGCGAAAAATCAGTATTGACTACGCGGTGATGGAACCGGCGTCACAAGATCCCCAGACACTGGTGGTCGCAATACCGCTGGAAGTCGAGTGGCTTGACATCGGGTCCTGGCCATCCTTCGCCAAAACCTGCGACCATGATGAACAGGGAAATGCAATCGCGGCAGAGCATCACGTCCTTATGGATTCCCAGGGGACACTGGTTGCCTCAAATGATGACAAACACCTGATCACAACCATTGGATGCCGTAACCTCATCGTGGTCCACACGCCTGATGCAACCCTCGTCTGCCAGGCCGATCAAGCGGAACGTATCAAACAGTTGCACGAGAAGATCGGCGAGCAACTTGACACGCATTGGCTTTAATGAGTTGCCACATCCGAGAACTTTTTAGTAACGAGTAGGATTGATGCGGTACCTGTCCATTGACCTGGGAACCAAAAGAACCGGCTTGGCGGTTGGAGATGACATTACCAGGATCGTCACACCCGCCGGCACGATTGAGACCTTAAATCCAGACCAATGGATACATCTGCTCAAGCAGGCGATTAGTGAGCACCAGCCGGATGCATTGGTCGTGGGATTACCACTCAACATGGATGGTACAGAAGGCCAGCCAGCAAAGGATGCTCGTGAACGGTCCAGGCAACTTCATGACCAGACCGGCTTGATCGTCCACCTGATGGACGAACGATTAACCAGTGAATCGGCCAACCAGATGATGAGTCGTTCAGGTCTGACACACCGGGCCAAGAAAGCTCGGCGCGATTCCCTTGCCGCCAGCGCTATTCTGTCAAGATTTCTTGAACACCAATCCTTGCTGTAAGGACTTGGAAGGCATAACGCCCGGCAATGATCTTATGCGACCATCTCGGCTGCACGTCGCAATAACTCCCCTGAGACCTCGGGCATTGGATAGTGTTCCTTGAGGAATCCTCGCAATTGCTGCGAATCGGCGATGCGAAAGAAGACAACCGGCTCCAGGCGATTGGCCACGAAGGCGACCGAACGTGCCAGACGACGTCGCGAGGCCGCCATCAGCAAGTCTCCGTCCGGCTGGTAACGAATTGGCAGCAACTCAAACTGCCATGCCTGACGCCGATTGATCAGTTTAAGTGCCTCGGTATCAATCTCGTACTGCTCTAAATCAATCTCTCCGGTGAATCGAGCATATTGCTCAACCCAAGCTGCCTCGATGCTCTCGAGTGTCACGTCGAACATCTGTTCAGCCAGAACACCAAATGGACGGGAGGTATTGCGCTGCGCCTCGATAATTTCGAAAACCTGCTGCTCGCTTAATACACTCTGCTCAATGAGAATTTGACCGATCTTGATGGAATTTGGTTTTTCAGTCACACATATACCTCCCTAATAAGGTCGCTCTGCACCATGGACATCGGGTCAACCCTTGCACACGTTGAGACAACTATCACCAACTCGTACGAGAACCTGACAAGCGGTAGCGTCTGGCACGGAGATATGAATAGAGTCGCCCCAGATGACCGCAACGATCGGCAGTCAGAACTTACCTGTGTGAATTAGAATGATTGTGACGATTCGGTAAGCTGGACAACTATTGGATCAAATTCAACCCGCGATCACTCAAAGTCTTGGCCATGCGATCAGCCCGGTTAAAGACGCTTGAAAGAAACTGAAGCGCACCGGGTAGTGTCCGATTGGCTGGAACGGCCCAATAACGGATCCGGTCAGCAAGTTCATCACCGGCATAAACAGTCAGTTCATAGTAAGACGTTTCTTCATCACGTGCGGCCGGACCGAATCGACGGACCTTCCATGCATGGCCTTGGAGAACCTCACGCAACTGCTCCGCGGTCGCAGCCGGCAATTGGGCGGGAATCGTACGTCCACTTGCATTGGACAGCGCCGTGTACCCGGTCGCCAGTTCAATGGTTATTTTCTGTTCATCCACACGGATCTTTCCACCATCCCCAAGATGGTAATGGACGATTTCAGCGCGGGTCGCCCCAGGCGTGTCTACTGGCCCAAACAGCCACGTGTCCCCGAGTTTCAGTCCATCTTCACAGCCAATCAGTGTGACGCAACAGAGGACAAACAACAGCAATCGAAACTGACGCATTTAAATTTCTCCAAATCTGCTATGAAACCGTATAAGGATCATCGCCGAGGCGGGCCGTGTCAATCTGGAAGACGTTTGCTCAAGGTGTCCCTAGAGCCGCCAGTTCGGACCGCTGAGGCTTAATAATTCGTAGCTTGAGCGCCTTGTCCCAATGCATTGGGCCTCGAACCACCACCAACTTACCCAGTTGGGGTTTCGGATCAATCGCTGGGCCGGGCCGTAAATAAGCAATGGTTCGACCCGTCCCCGGTTCAACCAGGCGGTAGAAGCGAGGCAGACGACGCCCATCATATACACCGCTGGTGAGCAGGCGGCCAATGTATTGATCCTTGGGCGGTGGAGTTGCGGTGCCCTGACGATGATCCAACGCCACGGCTTGCATTGCCACGGCATCAACTTGTTGGTCCAAACGGGTTATTTTTGAAAGGGTATCTGCAAGCGTTGTACGGAGTTGCAGTTGTTCTAACCGTTTGACCACCAGGTCATGCTCGTTGGGGGTCAACGCAGCCTGCCGCTTTAGTGCTTGATAATCACCGTGCAACTGGTCCAGGGGCTGGGTTTCCAGTGGCAACCTTGACAGGCTCGCAAAGCGAACTTCCATATCAACAAGCGTCGTATTGACGGGCCGCTCCTGCGATTTTGGATGAGGTGAAATGGACCCCGGATCTACGGTAGCATCCTGGTTCACATTATTGTCGAGTCCTGACTGTCCACCTGATACCAATGGAACTGTTTCAGACTTGATCGGTACCATTGGTGTAAGCCGCAGTGGTTCCAGTCCCACCTGCTTGATTGTCGCCACAGCACTTTCCATCTCCGGTTCCTCGACAATTAGATCTGACACCTGGGGTTGACTTACGACATCGCGGACCACCTTGGAATCCATCTGCTGTTCATCGGCCGCAGATTGCAACTTGTCTTGTTTGGTGTGACTTGCCATCCTTATTTCATCTTTTGTGGCCCGCCGAACAGCGGTCGGTGGCGCATAAACAAAAGCGCCTTTCGGAGGTGCGATGAGATAAAAGCTGCCGTAGGCACCAAGTATCTCCAGCCTTGTGCCCTTATCAAGACGAACCTGTGTGACGTAACTTTCGCCACGGTTCTGTACATTTGCCGCCATCACTGGACAACGAACCCGGTTGGTCAGCCCCGCCGACCCATCACCACGTACGTCGACAAACCCCTTGGAAATGAAGCTATAGACACTTGCAGGTGGCGTAATCTTATACCACCCGTATATCACTTGCTCCACCTTGACCAGTTCACCTTTCTTTAGGTTACCAGTCATATACCGTTTCATCCCCGCACCTGCCCGAAGATCGACTTTCTCAGGAACAACAATGCCCGTAAACGGAACATCCGCAGCCTGCGACACATGGTCCAAAGCGGCCACCACCACCAGCGAACACAGGCATGTCGCCATAGCCGACCATCGTTGCGATCCCAACTGGGTGATACAGAGCTGGTCCATATGCAGACCTCCTTGTCCATTTCATATCCATTGGACGTTATAGGACTTGAAAATCTGAGTCAAGCAGATTCGGTCACCAACCACCCATCATCCGCCGCCATCTATTGCCAAGTATAGCGATCACGGTCAGCGCATTTTATTCGGTGAATGGGTGGTTGTCCTGAACCAGATTGCAGATCTGTTGGGATATAGCACGACCATGCTGTGTAATCAACCCCTCCTGCCAACCGTTGATTCACGCAGCAGCACCAAGCCAACGGGGGTCGCACCACCCATTAACCCGTCTTGAGCTTTGGTTTATTCGCTTGTAGATATGCAGCGACAAGGATGTGACGAAGCCGCTCAACGCTCATGGCTTCGAGATACTCTTCGGTCAAATCCAACTTCGGCCTGACGATCCTGGTCAATTCAGTCTTACATTGAGCGCGGTCAAAACCATAGACATTTCTGATCATCTTATCGATTTCGTTTCTATTCATTGTATGCCTTATTGATCCTGCGCCAGTGAAATGGAACGTCTTATATCGCCATTAACCTGTCCAGATGATCGAAATCTATTCATGGTTACCTTGAGCGGAATTGAAACGAATACGAAATTAATCCTTATCGGTCGTCACCATCGGTTGTAAATTCACATCGTGATATCAACCACCGAACCCGTCGCCGACGGCTGGTCACTTAGTGGTGTTGAATTTTGCGTGTCGACACTCGCAGCAGGTTTAATCTCTGTAGTCATTGATTCGCTGTACATGAAACCCTGCGTTGCACCACTTGTCGCAAGTGCACCAAACAGTAGCTCGCCCAAACCCATGTCCTGTGAATCTTCTTCTTCAAGAAGAGCTTGCAAAATCAAAAGCGTCAGCAGAAGCATGAGCAGTTCGTGGGCAGCCTGAACCAGTTCCGTCCCCCCCGCCATGCTTTGATCCACCATCGCGAACTCGGTTGTCATGGAAGAAGAAAATGAATCTGTGATAGCACTGCTGGCACCCGTAGGACTTCCCGCTAAATTACCGGCCGCACTTGGCGTACCGCCAGCAGTTCCCGATACCGTGGCACTGGATGGCATAGCCTGACTGACCGTCGTGGAGGAAGCAGATACGGCGTCCATTGCTGATTCTCCCGATCGCGTTTTGCTGTGATGAGCCCCTAGCTCATCCCCTGAGGTATCCCAAGAACCAGCACAGTGGAGGCCATAAGACCACGGACAACACCATTGATCACACAAGCCTTTTTTTTACATCATGTTATGATTATTCTTATCATGTTCGTTCTACAACGGTTGTACTGACTTGTTGCTTGGGATCACCAACAATGTCGGTACGGTGTATCGCGTAAGCACGGTTCGGGTGCATTACGCTCAAACAACGTTCAAGCCACCGTCAACCACGCACCATGCTCACTGAGGAACTCGACTACCCACTTCCCGAATCGCGCATTGCCACCACGCCGGTTGAACCGCGTGAGGCGGCCAAACTCATGGTGATCGATCGCGCAAGCGGAATGATCAGGCATCGGCACGTACGCGACTTGGGTACAAAGGACAGCCCGCTGAACTCCAATGACCTCATGGTATTCAATGAAACACGGGTCTTGCCAGCCTCTTTTATTGCATTTCGATCAGAGACTGGTGGTCGAGTACAGGGACTCTATCTCAATAGCCAGACGATCAATGGATGTACGTGGTGGACTGTGATGTTCGAATCACGTGGAACCTTACGTGAAGGTGAGCGACTGATTCTCAAGGATGCAGACCCGCTTTCTTTCCTTGAACTATTTGAAAACAAGGGGCAAGGTATCTGGCGTATCCAACTATCGAGTTCCATTGCCACCATGCCCTTATTGGAACGGATTGGCCAACCACCACTACCGCCCTACATTCGCCGTGCCCGTCGCCACCAAGGTCAAGATGACCACCTCGAAACTGATACAGATCGTTATAACACGGTATTCGCGACAGACCCCGGATCCGTTGCAGCCCCCACCGCAGCATTACACTTTTCCAAGTCTCTTTTGGCTGCAATTGATGCCTTGGGCGTAAACCGCGCCATGCTCACCCTACACATCGGGGTAGGCACCTTTGCCCCGATCCGCACTCAACAAGTCGACGACCACCCGATTCATCGTGAATGGTGCCGTATCCCAGCCGCCACACTCGGGCAACTGCAACAGACCCGAACCAATGGACAGCGAATTATCCCCATCGGCACCACCTGCGTAAGGGCCTTGGAATCATTGGCCCCTGGCGTAATGGGCCGCCAGGAAGACTACGAGATAAGCACTGATCTTCTGATCACACCCACTGTTTCGGACGGACAGCCATTTTGTTTTCGCCTGACTGACGGTTTACTGACCAATTTCCACCTCCCACGCTCAACCCTGCTAGCATTGGTTGCCGCCTTACCCGGTGTGGGCATCGAGCGGCTTAAGCAGTGGTACCAGGTTGCCATTGACAACGGCTACCGCTTTTATTCCTATGGCGATGCCATGCTCCTATTGTGACGGCCATATGGCCATAAAGATCCGTACCCCGGCCCTGTGATAATGACCTGTACCCATGACTGACGGTTCAACCCCTGACAGACGCATGAGCATCGGCGAACATCTCGAAGAGTTGCGACAACGGATCATCTACAGCCTGATTGGTGTGGCGGTTGGTGCTGCGGGGTGCCTGATCATCGGCAAGGGTCTCGTGAAAATCCTGTACCGTCCGCTTCGTTCAGCACTGGCCACCTCGGGGCTGGATGTTCGGATCAATACATTTGCACCCACTGAACCTTTCATGATTTATCTCAAAGTCAGCCTGGTAGCGGGACTGATCATCGCATCACCCTGGGTGCTGTACCAGATCTGGCGATTCATCTCAATTGGAATGCACAAGGCCGAACAGCGTGTCGTACACGTACTGGCGCCCTTCAGCGCCAGCATGACAACGATCGGCGTTGCGTTCATGTATTTCGTCATGCTGCCGATCTGCCTATGGTTCTTCATTTCATTCGGAGCCAGCTTCCCATCGCCCGGTGAACACAAACCAGGTTGGCTCCACCAACTGCTCGACGGTCCAAACCAGATAGAAACAACCGCACCCACGTTTATTGTCGATAACAAACAAATCACTCAACCTGCATGGCCCCTGCTTCGTGAGGTGCCAACCAATCCCAAGGAAGGTCAAATCTGGATCAAGGTCCCCGAGTACCAGATTCATACGTATTTCGACGGTCATATTCATACGATCACGACCACCAGTCAGTCGGCCTCCCTCATCCGCCCGGTCATCGGCCTGGGCCAGTACATCAGTTTCGTGGTTGTATTGACGATCGGGATTGTGGTGGCATTTCAGTTGCCGGTAATCATGTTCGTTTTGGGTTGGACGCAGTTGATCGATCCGAGTTGGCTGGCCCATTACCGTCGACACTGCATCTTTGCCTGCTTTGCCCTAGGTATGATTCTCACGCCATCGGACCCCTACAGCATGATCGTCCTTGCACTACCTCTTTGGGGGCTTTACGAACTTGGTTTGGTACTGATGCGGTCTGTTTACAAACCCTCGGCAGGGCTGGACCTGTAGTCCCGGTCAACCCTTGTTGTGGTGCACATGTATGATCACTGCCCTCAAGGCAACCAGCAAGACAACGCCGGAAAAATGAATGACGGGCATGACTCTATTCAACTAAGCGGTGCAAGCAGATCATCCTGCGTGATCAGATCACCTATCTGCTCCAGTAACACAGCTGACCGCACATCGTAGGTTCCCACCGCAGTACGGCGCAGACCTGCAAGATGCCCCCCCGTGGCAAGCCTCTTTCCCAGATCACGGGCGAGACTTCTTATGTAGGTTCCACGTCCACACCTCACGACCAGCGAGACGATTGGCCACTTGTAATCACGTAACTCGATCTGATCGATTCTCACTTGCCGGATCGGTAGTTCAACTGTTTTCCCGCGCCGTGCCAGTTTATAAGCACGCTGACCACCAACGTGTACTGCACTGAATGTCGGCGGAGCCTGGTCAACCACACCTATAAATCCCGATAGGACCGTACGCACCGCTGACTCCGTAGGGTAATTTTTCACCTCGACAGTTTGTTTCTGCCCCTCCCGGTCATCCGTCGGCGTAAATGCAGAAAGGTCAACCTCCGCCTCATAAACCTTTGCCAGGCCCATGAGTTGCTCAACACAACGCGTCGCCTTCCCCAGGCAACAGATCAGTACACCACTGGCAAGCGGATCGAGTGTGCCGGCATGACCAGTCTTGGCACCACAAGCTGCCCGCCGAACCCGGCGTACCACATCCATCGACGAGACACCCACCGGCTTATCCACCACCAGCAGGCCACTGGGTTGTGATGCACTTTTCAATGCGGTGCCCCTTATGTGATGGTCACTTCTTTACAATAAACTGCTGTGCAATAGGATAACCGGCAATCCCATGGAGAGGTGGCCGAGCGGCTTAAGGTGCGCGACTGGAAATCGCGTGTGCGGGCAACCGTACCGAGGGTTCGAATCCCTCCCTCTCCGTTTCAACATGGTAAGTTGCTGTCACATTGCCAACCACGCGATCTAAAGGCAACTTACCGGCCGATTCATGAATGACCAGCACAAAAACCAGGCAGGCCCTGAATGAGTTCTTGGCCATACGCC
>Ga0310125_10000554_pt1 | contig 17881 bp, 17 predicted proteins | sample CB11b_Tmax_Bot8__FD_203508 | JGI IMG/M metagenome (GOLD analysis project Ga0310125, IMG submission 203508) | Marine microbial communities from Western Arctic Ocean, Canada - CB11b_Tmax_Bot8 | ecosystem: Environmental > Aquatic > Marine > Oceanic | place: Canada: Western Arctic Ocean | collected... | reverse complement strand
TCACAGGTTTCGGCCGGTGTCGCTATGGCGCGCATCTCGCCCTCCTCCAGCTTCGTCTACGCCACCGCAGCCCTCGCCGGCGCCGGCCTGGAGGACTACTCTGGCCTGCGCCAATACATCGAACGTTACCGGCTACAGTATGTCGAGGCCATCGAGACCATCGAGCAGGATCGCCGGCGCCAGACCGAAGGCATAGAAGACCGACACGAGCGAGATGAGATCCGCGAGGCCCCCGTCGATCCCGACGATCTGCCCACCTTCGCACCCTATCGACGGCCCATGGGCGAAATTCTGGCAACCAACGACATCGACCTGCTCATCCTCATCGTCCTCAACGGGGTCTTCTTCCTCGTCGCCTACGTCGGCTTCCTCAAATTCGATCTGGTAGACTGAGATGTTAAGAGCCCTGATCATCAAAGAGTGGCTGACGAGTCTGTTGGAACTGCGGTTTGTCGTCTGTTCCACCCTCTGCGTTGTACTCGGCGTCGTCTCCGTCGTCGTGCTGCGTGCCGATCTCGAGGTCCGCCGGACCGAATTCAGCAAGAACCAGTCTCTCTACCGAGACCAGGCTGAGGAGTACGGCTCCTTCCGCCAACTGGAGCGACAAGGGATTCGCGTCGATCGCCCGCCGCAGTCGTTTCAGGTGTTGTTCTACGGGGTCGAGAAAACTCTGGATCGCACCACCGTCATCAGCGACGACTTTTTGCCCGGTTTTGAAGGCGACCTGAATGCCAACCCCGCCGTGTTGTTGTTCCCTGTTGCCGACCTGCTCTTCGTCGTCGCCGTCGTGCTCAGCCTGCTCGCCTTCTTCATCTCCTACGACACCGTCGCTGGTGAGCGCGAGTCTGGCACCCTTATGCTGCTCATGTCGTACTCGGTGCCACGTGACCTCATCATTGCCGCCAAATGGCTCGGTGGTTATTTCAGCCTCGCCTTGCCATTCCTGGTCTCCCTCCTGGTCGGTGCCGTCATCATTTCCTTATCGGAGGAGGTACCCTTTACCCCTTCCGACTGGCAGGCTTTTGCCATCGCTGGTGGTGTCTCATTGTTACTGCTCGCCGTCATGTTCTCCATCGGTTTGCTGGTCTCGGTACGCGCCCGCTCATCGACGACAGCCATCCTCAGCCTGCTCGCACTCTGGGTTTTGTTGGCCTTGGTTATCCCCAACCTGGGGCCTTATGTGGCCGAACTGGTATCCCCCGTTCCCGACGTCGGTCGGGTCGAACGTGAAATCGCACTGCGCTCCAAACAGATCGCCGACACCTATCAGATCAATTGGCGTGGCATCCGCGGCAGGGTGCGGGGCATGAGCCAACAGGAGCGCTCCGCCTTTTTCGCCGATCTCCGGTTGCAGCGCGAAAAGATGCAGCAGGAGGTCAACAAGGTCACCGCCGATGTGGTCCGTGACTTCGAGTCCCGTCTGTCACGACAGACCGATGTGGCTCGTGTGCTGACGCGAATATCCCCCGTCGCCTCCTTCGTTTACGCCAACACCGATATCGGCGCCACCGGTGTGCGGCACGAGGAACGCCTCGTCAACCACTTGCGAACCTATCAGCGAGAGTTCGTCCGTTTCGTCGCGGAACAGACGGAGGGACAGGGCGGATTCGGCTGGGACGGCGGCGGTGGCGGCGAAGAGTACTCCGTCGAGAACCTGCCCACTTTCGAATACCGCAATGATGATCTGGGGGTACGACTCGACGCGCGTATCGTCGATGTGCTGATGCTGGTGTTGTTCGCCGTCGCCTTCTTTATGGCCGCCTTCGTCAGCTTCCTGCGCAGCGACGTCAACTAGCAGCGCTCCTAGCAGGCAGTCGGTTACTGCAGCAGTTTTTCGGCTTCCGTCGTCAGCTTTGCTTCAAAGCCTTCGGCGAAGACGAGGAAGGCCGCCACCCGTTCGCCTCTTCGAGGGTTTCGGGCATCTCCTGCAACAACCCAACTTGCTCATCGGAAAAGGCATCCGGCTCCGTGTGATTCAGCGCCAGGGTTCCGTGTAAAAATGGGATGTCGATCACACAACGCACAGGATTGTCGTGTTCCAGGTCACTGCGGTAGACGATCTGGCCGCCCTCCCAGAACTTGAGGACCGTCGCCGATCCCTTGCTCTGCAACCTTTGCCATTCGCCTTGGGGGTTCATCGAGTGTGAGATTACGCTCGCCGGCCTCTGCGTCACGTCGACGATGTTCACCCCGCAATAAAGCAATGGAATGCCGAGTTCCAGCATGCCATTACGAATTGCGCTGAGCAGATCGCCCAGATTGAATCCCGGACGCCGAGCACGACCTGCCGGCGATGCTGCCATTTTGTGGATGACTCTGAGGTCATACAAGTCTGTGGGCGAAGCGTTGTCGAAATTTGGCCACCTTCGGTCCGACGACCATCATGCAGTACGGCTGGGCGGGGTTGCGCTGAAAATACTGCCGATGGTAGTCACCGGCTGGCCAGAATTTCTCGAAGCCGACGATCTCGGTCACAATCGGGTCGTCAAAGACCCTCTCCTCCGTCAACTCGACGACGACGGCTCTAGCGGTCGCCTCCTGGGACTGATCATGGGTGAAGATCGCTGAGCGGTATTGAGGGCCAGTGTCGTTGCCCTGGCGATCCTTCGTCGTCGGATCGTGGATGCCGAAAAACACCTCCAACACCTCTCGGTAGGTGAGCTGATCGGGTTGAAAACGTACTTGTACTACCTCGGCATGACCCGTCGTGGCACCGCACACGGCCTCATACGTGGGCGCTTCCACATGCCCCCCGCTGTATCCAGACTCCACCCCGGCGATCCCAGTCATCTGCTCGTAAACCGCTTCGAGGCACCAGAAGCAGCCTCCGCCCAGTGTCGCCAGTTCTACCTCAGGCATCTGTCAGATCCTTTGTGAAAGACCAATACACTCGCGGTCCATGGGGAACCAGTAAATCCTGTATCGGCCCCGCTGGCACGATCTGGCTGGGATTGATATCGTCGTGGGTCATGTAACAATGACGTTTGATATGGTCAAAAATGACCGTCTCCGCGATCCCCGGTTGCTGATACAGATCGCGCATACCCCGACAAGTGGTGGTAATCTGCGATGCGGCGCAGATTACATTTGAAGTGACCATAGTATACGGCGTCAAAGCGGATCAGCGTCACAAACAGGCACCAGTCCGCCTCGGTGATCAGATCGCCCACCAGATATCGGCGACCTGCCAGGCGCTCTTCAAGGAGATCCAGGGCCTCGAAGAGACGGCGCACACAACGGTTATATGCGGCCTGTGTACCGGCGAAACCACAGCGTTAGACCCCGTCGTTGATGTTGGGATAAACCGACCCATTGACCTCCTCGGTCTCCGCCCGGAAACCTTCGGGATACAGATCGAGCTTCGATTCGGTAAATGCATCGAACTCGCGCGTCAACATGCGAATGACCTCGTCGACCGTGTTGCTGACGATGCGCCCCGTCTTGGTGTCCCACAAGACGGGGACGGTGACGCGCCCGCGGTACTTGGGCATCCGTCGCCCCGTAGGCCTGGCTGAGAAACTCGAAGCCATTTACCGGATCGATGTCGTGTTGGTCTCCCTCACGGAAGGCCCAACCACGCCCGTCGCGCAAAGGATCCACCGCCGTCAGGCCAATCGTGTCTTCCAGGCCCTTCAATCTACGCACGATGATCGTGCGATGCGCCCATGGGCACGCCCGTTTTCTGCTGCCTCATCAGCTCTTTGGTCCCCGTCAACATTGGGTGTTGCCTGTCTTCGATCATCAGATTCTCTGTCGTTGCGTAACTATCGATTTCCTAGTATCTTGTGGCATTACGCAGTTAGCGTCTTAGGCCTTGGTCGCCCGATCAATCGCCGACGCTTGTGGTTGTTTTCCGAAGATTTTCGCGTCTGTTCTCTTTCCCATCTGCTCAGATCCTTCCCTTTTAGAGCGTGGTCCGAGAAAATTGTCGCGGGGAGTCCCCCCATGGTGGGCCGGGCTTCCAATCTCGGGTTCACGTTTCTTTTTAGTCGTACCGCACCGTCGTCGTTGTGCCCAAGCGGGCGTGCCGTCGCGTGAATGCGGTACAAGGACAGGATTGCACTTTGCAGACTGATCATTCCATTCGTTTCGACTCCCTCGAGCTCATCGCCCCCATTCTGCGGGCCGTTCAGGACGAAGGCTATACCGAGCCCACCCCGGTCCAGTCCGCCGCCATTCCTATTGTGCTGGAAGGCAGCGATCTGATCGCCACCGCCAAGACCGGCACTGGCAAGACGGCGGCTTTTGCCATTCCCATGTTGCAGCTGCTACAGGAGAGCGGCGCTCCCGGGGATGCCCTTCGTGGTCTCATCCTCACCCCAACTCGCGAGCTGGCGCTGCAGATCCACGAGAATCTTCGCGCCTACGGCCGGCACTTGAAGCTGACCCACGCCGTCGTCGTCGGTGGCGTCTCCGCCGGGCCGCAGATCCAGGCCATGCGTCGCCGTCCCGACATTCTCGTCGCCACGCCCGGACGTTTGCTCGACCTGATGGGCCAAGGCAAAATCCGTCTTCGAGACATTGAAATCGCCGTCCTCGACGAAGCGGATCGCATGCTCGACATGGGGTTCATTCGAGATGTGCGCAAAATCGTCGATGCTTTACCACGTCAGCGTCAAACCCTCCTCTTTTCGGCGACCATTTCGTCGGAGATCACGAAGCTGACCGGCGAGATGCTGCGCAAGCCGGCCCGCGTCGAGGTCACTCCGCCGGCGACCGTGGCTGACAACATTACGCAGAAGGTGCTATTTGTTGATCAGGGCGACAAGCGCGACCTGCTCGCCCGTCTGTTGAAGGATGACGACAGCATCGGTAGCGCTCTCGTCTTCACCCGCACCCGGCATCGGGCCAACCGTGTCGCCCGGCAGCTGTCGCAGGCGGGAATCAAGGCAGACGCCATCCACTCCGACAAGAGTCAGGGGGCGCGACAGAAAGCCCTCGAGGCTTTCGACCGTGGCCGCGTGCGTGTGCTGGTGGCCACCGACATCGTCGCGCGTGGGATCGATGTGGACGGTATCACCCACGTCATCAACTTCGAGATTCCCAACGAAGCCGAGAACTACGTGCACCGCATCGGCCGTACCGCCCGCGCCGGCGCCGCCGGGATCGCACTCTCATTCTGCAATGCCGACGAGATCTCCTATCTCGCCGACATCGAAAAGTTGACCGGAATCCGGCTGCAAGAAGTCGACGAGCACCCGCACCGCAATCAAGGCATCGCCGCCATGCGTGACCGCGGCGGCCCAGCCAAGAAGAAGGCGCCCTCCGGCGGTGGTGGAGGCGGTAGCTCGCAACGGGGTCCACGGAGAGCTTCCGGTGCGGCTCAGAGCCAAGGTGAGGGTGGCAAGCACCGCAGCCCTCGCAACAAGCGACGCGGTGACGGCGGCTCGGGCAAGCCGAATCGTCAACCCGGCAATCGCGACCAGCGTGGCAACGAAGCGGCTGTTGCACCTGCAGCGGCGCCCTTCGGCCGCCGCCCAAGAGCGGCTTAAGAACTTTTTAGGGGGCGGCGCCCTCTACCGCAGCTTGCCGTACCGCCGGCGACCAGTCCTTCCACATGTCGTCGGCGGGCGGTTCATTTTGCTTGTCTACCAGATCCTTTTTACGAAAGTCGTACAGCACCGCCTGACGAATGCGCCGCGTGTGGTTGTGGGCTGCCATATGGCCCAGGCGATGGTGCCAGAACACGACGTCGCCGGACTGCCCGTAACAATCGATGGAGTGACCCTGGCTGAGTCGCTTCCGGTCCACTTCGTACTGCTGTTTGGGTTCCATGCAGTAGGCGGAGTCAAAATCAGCATAAAATGTGCGGTGACTACCGGCCCAGACACGGAAACCACCTCCGCCAGGATCGACGTCATCGACGTAAGCGACCACGCCCAGATGAAAGGGGTGGGCATCGACGTGGCAGCCATTGGCACCGCGATCGTGGTCGCCGGAGGGCAAGGTGCAGTAGATGCCACGCACACCTTCCGGTTCCAGCACCTCCCCTTCGCCCAGCAATTGCTGCGTCATCGCCCAGATCGTCGGGTCTCTGGGTAGCAGTTGGACCATCCAATCTTCGCTGCCGATCGTGCGATACTGCCAGCGGAAGCCTTTGCGGTAGTTGCCTTTCGACTCGTCCTCCTCCTCGGGTCGAATCGGTCCCACCCAGCTAGCGGGATCATCCCGGCGCATCGACGGTGCTGCCGCGTGCCCGCGTCTCGCCGAACAGGATCTTCGGGTCACCTGACCAGAACATGACCTGGTCCATCTCGATGCGAATGGCGGCACTCCCTTCGCTGATATTGAGCAGGGTCCCCGAGACTGAATCCAGGTTGGCGAACATGCCCTCGCCCTCGGCTTCGTCTTCCTCCTCAACCAACGCCGACATCTCCTGACCGGTGAGTCCTCACTTCGATACCCACACGGCGATTCACGCTCGTGCGCGTCGCTGGAACGCAGGGCCGCGGCTGCTGCTGTTAGAGAAACCGAGACGCTCTGGCGTGCCTGCGGGGAAGCGGATATCGCAGTCAACCGCGGAGCCCAGCACATGCTCCCCCGCCGGTAGTGGAAACAGCCCGGCCAGGGCCAGCCATCCTTCCGGATCGCTCAGGGAACGATTCCTCTTTGCCTGCCACGCCAGGGTTCTGTTCGGTGGGGGCATCGGCGACGTCCGCCGAGCTCGGCTCGGCACCAGCGGCAAGGGTACCAACGATGGCCAACACAAACAACATTCCCCTTTGGGGTCGATCTGTCATCTTGGGCCTTCGGGTAAGAAGCCAAAAAGCGAGGATCCCTTCGATACTCTATACTCAGCCACCGGCCCTCGCACGCAACCCATAGATCCTGGAGGCATCACGTGTCCACATACCGCGTCGCCATCATTGGCCTCGGCCGCATGGGCTCCACAATCGACGACGAAGGCCACAGCCCTCTGCCGTATGCGGTCGCCGCCGCCACTCGGGCCTCGGACCGGCTTGAGTTGGTCGCCGGTTGTGACATCGACGCCGACAAGCGCGACGCCTTCACCCAGCGCTGGGGGATCGACGCCGTCTACGAGGACTTTCGCCAGATGGTGGAGCAGGAGCGCCCCGATCTGGTCGCTGTCTGCACGCGTGCCGCCGGCACCGACATGCGCCAGGCCCCGGATGCCAGTTATCGCGTCGATCTGCACGCAGAGTTGACCGTAGCCCTGGCAGACATGAAAGTGCCCATGCTCTATGTCGAGAAGGCCGTAGCCTGTTCGATGAGGCGCGCCGACGAGGTTCGCGACGCCATCATGAGCAATGGCACTCTCTTTAACTCCGGCGTCCTGCGACGCTTCGACAACCGTTACGATGTCGTGCGCGACGCGGTGCTGACCGGCTTGATCGGCGAACCGAAAGCGGTCGTCCACTATGCCGCCTCCAGCTTGCTGCATGGCCACATCCACTCCATCGACACCGTCTCTTGGCTGCTCGGAGACCCCACCATCACCCGTGTGCGCGGAGAATTCGAGCCGCCGGAGTACGTGATCGAAGGTGGGCATATTCCGTTCGATCCGCAGGCGACATACCAGTTGCAGTTCGACAGCGGCGTAAAGGCATGGTCGGTGCCTGCTGCCTACTGGGAGTTCGAGGTCCTCGGCACACAAGGCACCATCCGCTCGCTCAACAACGGCGGGGATGTCGGTCTGCGCCTGGCCAGCGACGACGGCCGCGGTTGGCAGAATGTCGAAGCACAGCCGTTGGTCCCGGCCAGCACCGTCGTCAGTTGCCTCGAGGATCTCGTTATCGCCCACGAGTCAAAAAGGCCGTCGCGGGGTCACATCGAGGTAACCCATCACATTACCGAGGCCTGCCTCGCGGTTGCAGAATCACATCGCAGTGGCGGCAACTGGGTGGAACTGCCCGGCATCGACCGCGACCTCTATGTATTTCACATATAAAAAAACAACGGCCAGTCACCGCCTAAGCGGTGCGGACCGTCGTGTATGATCTAATAGAGCTTTTTTGCCACTCCGTCGAGCCCGTCAGTTCTAGTCTTCGAGTGAACGCAGCTCTTCGTGACGGGACGGATGCCTCAACTTGCCAAAAGCGCGTTCCTTCAGTTGGCGGATGCGCTCCCGCGTCAGACTCATGCGATCCCCGATCTGCTCCAACGTCATTGGCTCGGCACCCTCCAGTCCGAAGTAGAGTTGAATGATCTCGTGTTCGCGCTCATCGAGACCGTCCAGAACCCTTTCGAGTTGCTTCTGACTGGAGGATCGGGTGATACACTCGTCGGGTGACTCTTGCTCGCCGTCTGCCAGGCGCTTCAGTAGCGTGGTGTCCTCGTCCTCGTCGAACACGGCACGATCAAGTGACACAGCGCGGCGGCCGGACAACACCGTGTCACGGACTTCATTGATCGACAGTTCGAGGGCTTCTGCGATTTCCTCGTCATGCGGTTCACCCTCGTTGGCGTTGCCCAATTGCTGGGCGGTGCGTGCGATTTTTCGCAGGAGGTTGAGCCGATTGAGAGGAAGACGCACGGTGCGGCTATCTTCGGCCAGGGCCTGCTGAATGGCCTGGCGAATCCACCACACCGCATAAGAGATGAACTTGTAGCCCCGCGTCGCGTCGAATCGATCTACGGCGGTCATCAGCCCGAGATTGCCGGCACTGATCAATTCCGAGAACGACAGACCACGATTGCGGTACTGCTTGGCTACTGTAACAACAAACAGGAGATTGGCCTCGGCGAGCTCTTCACGAGCTCGTTCTTCGCCAGCCGCAATGCGCTCGGCCAGCTCGGCTTCTTTCTCCCGGGACAGCGGCTGAGAACTTGCGATCTCGTTGAAATACGTCTGCAGACTGACATCCTCGTCCGTCCAGCTTTCGTAATTCACGTGTGCTTCACTCCTTGGCCGCGTGCTGTGGGGGAATCCGGCCTCCCGTGCAACCCTGATCTTTGGGGAGAAGGGAGGCTTGGGGTTTAGGGGACCAGACAATCTAAGGCTTTACATCATCCACTGCCACAGGAAAAATTAGCCGGACCGCCGAAAGTCCTGATCAATCCCCCTGTACCTCTGAGAGAAATGGTGTATAAACATATCGTCGATGACGCTGCTTTCCGGTGATCTCGGTGAGAATTTCAAGGTTTTGCAGGCGACCAACCAATAGATTTGCGTTGGCGAAGGTGCGGCCACAAATCTTGGCAACCTGTTGCACAGAGATGATGGGCCTTGACGCCAGATAGCGAAGCAAGGTGATCCCCGTGTCCTGAATCGTTGGCTGTTGCTGCAGAATCTGTTTTTCATACTCCTTCAACACACCCTCTTCCCTGATCAGTCTCGTCGAGCCGGCCCGAGCCGAATCCCGCAGCAGAGCGCCGAAGTGCGACACCCAGCCTTGCCAATCACCCTCTCTGCGAACCTGCTGCAACCTCTGGAAATTTCCACCCACGTCAGCGGCGAGCAGAATCGACGGGCACAGCAGCCTGACACCATCGCCGTGGATTGTGCTCAGCAGTCGGAGCAGAGTCAGGCGCGTCACCCTGCCGCTGCCATCGACGAAGGGGTGTATGGTCTCCAGCTGATACATCATCAAGGCGATTCGGGCCAGTGGTGGCATGGCCACTTCACCCGCAGCGAAAGCGGCGAGCAATGCCATATGCTCCGGGATGTGCTCCGGGGCAGGGGGCACGAAATGCGCCGTTTCCAACGTGCTCCCTTGGGGTCCAAGCCAGATTTCCGCCTGGCGGATGCGCCCGGATCGTTCGTCACGGCCTCTGACACCGGCCAGCAGCTGTCGGTGTATCTGGCACAAGGACTTTTGCAGAAGGGGCGACGCTTCATCTGACTCATGGGGCAGATCTGCTAACAGCGACGCATAGTTGGCACAGATGCGAATGTCACCCCGGCGACCCGAAAGTCCCTCCGCACGGGCCCCATCGAACTGCCACCAGAGAAGGTCGCATACCGAAACCGGACTGCCCTCCAATTGACAGGAGGCGACGGCCTCACGAAGACAGGCCAATTCGACAAGCTGCTGTGCCGCTGGGCGAGCCGCTATCTGGCCATGCAGATAACCCAGTTCATAGTCGGCTTCCGACAGGCATTGGTGGATCTGACCACCGAGAGCCAACCCAGACGGGGGAAGCGGCGTCGGTTCAAAGGTAAAGTGTCCAGCCGGGCGCTGCAGCAGTCGGCCGGCACGAATCTCCTTGGCAGGGTCGGGACCCATATAACGCCTCTTGAACGATCGGTCTTTTGGATGACCGATAATATAATAGGGATTCCGCAAGGGATCTACCGGCGCCGACCTGGATGGAGGTGGTGGACCTGGAACGTGGCAGCACGCCTCGGGCTGCGCCGAGCGCAAGGCGCAGACGGCGATGCCAGTTGCTGACCCAGCTGCTAGAGATTCACTTCCTTGAACTGGGGCAGCCACTTCTTGTTCTTGCGGAACATCTCTTTCGTCATCTGCCTCGCCTCCTGCAGCGACAACTTCGCCGCCGTCAGTGGATCATGGGCGATGGCCTGGTAAACGAGCTCCGCATCCCCGCGCAAGCAGCCCTCGACGGCCATCATCTCGATCTGGGCCGTCAATCCAGTCAAAGGCGCACAGGCCGTCGGGATGTGACCGACACGGATCGCATGGAAGCCCTTGCGGCTGGCCACTACCGGCACTTCGACGCAAGCACCGCTTGGCAGATTGTCGATGAGGCCGTCGTTGCACAGGTTGCCGTTGAATTCGAAGATGTCACCGCCCATGTAGGCACTGATGATGGAGGCGGCATATTCGTGCCCCCGCCCCAGCGGGACCTTATCCTGGGCGAGCCATTCTTTCGCCGATGCCTGCCAGCTCTTGTCTCGCTGTTGGTACTGCTTCAGGATGTAGGCGTAATGGCCTGGGTTCCAACCTGTGCCCTGGGTGCAGTACTTCTTTATCAGATCTGGCCGTTTGCGGAACCACCAGTTGTACTCTGAGTTGTGCCCACTCGATTCGGTCACATACGAGCCGAGAGCGAGGAACATCTCGTTGCGCACCTGTTCATGGTTATAAATGGCTTTGTCCGAGGCAACGATCTTTTTCAGTTTCGGATACAGATCCTTGCCCTTGTGTTCCAGCTTCAGATACCACGCCATGTGGTTGATACCAGCGCACTGATAGTCCATCTGTCCAGGCTTCAACCCGAGCCAACCTTCCAGCATTGCCGCTGTACCTTGCACCGAATGGCAGAGGCCGGTCAACTGGATATCGGTCTGCGATTGCATCGCGTGACAGAGCATGGCCATGGGATTGGTGTAATTGAGCATGATCGCCCGTGGACACAGTTGTTCCATGTCGCGCGCAATATCCACCATCTCAGGAATCGTCCGCAGGGCGCGGAAAATGCCACTCGGGCCGCGCGTGTCTCCCACATTCGTGTCGATACCGTACTTCTTCGGGATCAGGATGTCGTGCTGCCACACGCTGGTGGCGCCGCGCAGGATGGTCACACACACCGCGTCGGCTCCCTTGAGCACATCGCGACGTTGTGTGGTTGCCGTCACCTTCGCCCGATAGCCACCTTGAGCAATCAGTTTTTCGCACGCCCGGCGCGCAAAGGTCAGACGTTGTTTGTTGATATCGACGAGGGCGATCTCGGCATCGCTCAGATTGTCGAAGGTGAGCAGATCCCGCACCAGATTGCGGGTAAAACCGAAACTGCCAGCACCGATAAAGACGAATTTTGCCATGTGTTGTCTGCTCTCCTACTCGGTGGTCTGCCAGCGCACGACACCCATGTGGTAACGTGAGTGGGCGACGACCTTGTTGGCATAGTAGGCGGTGACGATCGTGCCGTCCTCGCATTCGGTACTCGACGGATAACCACCATCGGTGGCGCCTTCAAACTGAACCAGAACCCTCGGCGCCGACCAGCTGGCGCCGTCGTCGTCACTCAACCGTACGCCGAGGCCGAACAATCCGTCGTTGCGCAGGCCATAGCTGAGTAGGATACGACCATCGGCAAGACCGAGCAGGTGTGGGGGGTGCTGACCGGGTAGGGTCAGTGGACCTCTGTCCTGCCAACTGCGGCCATCGTCGTCGGAAGCAAACAACTGCACGTGCGCATCCTGCACGGTGCGACACGCCGCCAGCCAGCGACCATCCCCCAGGTGCAGGATATCGGTTTCGTTGAAATCGTCAGCTACGATCATACTGCCATCACCCCAACTGCAGCCGTCGTCGCTTGAGCGCAATATCCAGGAGGTGTTGCGTTTGCCATCTGGCGAGGCCGAATAAAATGGCACCGCCAGCCCGTTGGGGCCTCGGGTGATATTCCCGAAGGGGATGAACCAGAGATCTGTCGGACTGGGCAAGTCGACTGTGTCGGCGTGGTTCCATGTCCGTCCCCCGTCAGCAGAGCGACAGACCCGCGCGTCGAGGACTTGGCGTGTGCGGAAACCGAAGTCGGGGTCTTCTGTGCCCGCTTCCAGCACTGGCGTCCAGCCCGAAGCAATCACGAGTAGATCGCCATTGGCAGCTGCGCCTGCAGCGACATTCATGCGGTTGCCCGGCGGCTCACCCGCAGCTGCCACCCCGCGGCGCTCCCACAGGCTCCCGTCATCGTTGCTGGCCCAGACTTCTACGTCGCCATGCCAACGGCCATGCACCGGACGGTTGTAGATCGTCGTCGTCAAAGTACCATCCGCCAATACCGTCAGATTTGGCCAGGCACAGACATTGTCGATCGCGATGTATCGTTCCATCCCCATCCCTTTCGTCATCGTGACGTCAGTCCGAACTGCAGTTGCCGTCCAACCGCAGCGTCGACGCGACGGACCCGATCCCATTCCGCTTCGTACTCACGCAGATGGGCCCGTTCCGGTCGGGCCCCCTCCCGTTGCAGCAACTCCCGAACGTGTCCCTGCTCGGTTTCATACTGGTTCGTATCGAAGAATCCACCGAAGTAGGCGACGCGAAGCCACAGCAGATACGTGGTGAGGGCATCGAATTCATTGTAAGCGATGATTTTCGCCAGCTCGCCGGCATGCCACATATCAAGCACATTGTCACCCGCGCCGGAGAACTTTCCTGGAATACCACAGGTCACCGCCATCTCATGCAGCGATGGTCGAGATCGGCCCCGGCCAGCAAGCAACTCGAGCAGGTCGATGTGCCAATCACCCCCGCCGAAGTAGTCGACCCCGTCCCATGGCTTGTCCGGTCGTTTGGCAAACTCCGCCGCCTGCACGCCCAGAGCGACGGAGCGCTGCAGCAGAATGCGGAAGTCAGCCGACCAGGAGTTATAGCCCACCACCTGCGGCTTGGCGCGGCCCACTCCTTCGAGAAAACGGCGCAGGATCTCCTCTTCCGCCGCTTCCGGGGCCGAACTGTCGCTCACCGTGGGCAGGGAATGGAGTTGCAGACGTACGACGCCATCCTCTTCCGTTCGAGCCAGGGCCGAGACCGACACCAGACGACACAACACCGTCTTCAGGTAGGGTCTCGGGTTCTCGTCAGACGCGCCCCCGCGGCGGAACATCTCATCGACGACCTCGCGATCCGGCATCGACGAAGCCAGTCCGTACACACGCCGTCCTGTGTCCGCATCCGGGACCCATTCGGCGTCGAAGGCCCAGACACCGCTATGCACTCTCTTGAACAAATTTCACTCCCAACCTCGAGCACATCCGCGAGAGGTTCGAAAATCAATCGATGATCGTATGAGAAAGACGAAGGGCTGGGAATGTACATTGCCAGCCGGCTGGCGGAAACGACTCGCTGTTGCTTGAGGCGTCTCGAATGTAGTTATAGAAAATATGCCGGCTCCCCGGCAGCGTCCCGAGTCGGCCCGTCTCCTCCACCCTGGGGCCGAAAAGGAGTCTCCCTATGACGGTCTGGCATGGCGTGTTGTGCGGCGCCTTGCGCATCTCCGAGATTCTCTACGTCATGGCCGGCAACGTGCGTGCTAAGGCACAAGAGGTACGGCGTGAGGGCAAGGACGTGGAGATCATCGAAGCCCACCTCTTCGACATGGCCACATCGGCGCGCTGCATCCTGCGTGCCCTGGGCCGCAGCGAGGACTCCCTCGGCCCCGATCCAGCGTTGACGGTGGGTACCAACGGCAATCGCATGTCTTCCGATAGCCTGCTGCGCCTGGCGGACAACATCTTCTTTGCCGTCTCCGAAGAAAATCCCGGCGCCGAATGGGATGACGTGCAGGGCGAGGCCCTGAAGCGCTTTCAGAAGAAGGTGCCCAACATGGAACTGGAGGCTGCCCGCAAGATCCTCACCGTCGTCGCCCACCAGGCGCACAACTCGACGTCGGTCGTTCGGGGTAGTGCCGCACAAAAATCGTTGTCTGCCCGATATTACAGGGCGTAATACCGGTCTGTACCGCTCGACGCCGCCAGCCAGAGCCCTCGTTCTACCACGGGTTCGTCACTGACCGTCTCCCAGTGATCGGCGTATGCCGCCACCTGACGGGAGAATCGTTGCGTCAGTTCCGGGGTCAACTGAATGTGGGTCTTGTAGTCGACGATCTTCCATCCCCCGTCGACACGGTACACGAGGTCGATGACGCCTCGCCTCACGCTCTTCCCCGTGCCGCCGGCAAAGGGCACTTCCGTGTGCACGACACCGGCCGCTTCCTCCAGTTCTTTCCAGATCTCAGACTTTCGGAAGGCGTGCAACGCACCCAGTGCAGCCTCCGTCGCTGAGGTTGTGTCCAGGGCACGCAGGCTCTGCGAAGCAAGCAGGTATCTGACGTACACCGCCGTTGCCGTGTCATCCAAGTCGGCCAGACGGCCCTTGACGACGTGCTCCAACAATCGGTGCACCACCGTTCCGTATCCTCCTCCGTGCCCCCCTGCCTCTTGGCTGCAGGGCGGGTCGATCTCATGTTCCCCGGTCACTGACTCCAGCACATGCGTCGGCAGACGCGCCTGCGCCCAGCGCGACCGAGTCTGTTGCTGCAGCGCCTCCACATCGATGCTGGTTGCCGTTGTTTGTGCCCCCGAGTGTGGATCTGTTGCGGGCGGGATGGGCAGATCCGGAACTGTTTGTGCTACCGGCTCGAGAGCGGCCCATGCCCCCCGCCTCTGCCCCGTGGTCCCCAGCACGAGGACGTCTCTGGCTCGGGTCGCGGCAACGTAGATAAGTCGCAGATTTTCGGCGGCCAGGAACCGGGCCTCCTCTTCAGCATCCTGCGACCAACCCTCCGGCTCGGCGAGCACGATCGTGCTGAAGCGTGTCTGCCGCGTCACCGCCATCGACAGGTAGGGCACGTCGGCGACGCGGGACACGTGCATGTCGACAGCGTGATACTGGGCGGAGGTGTCGGCGGCGTCGACGAGAAACACGACCTTCGCCTCCAACCCTTTGGCCTGGTGTAGATTCATGACCCGGACGACGTCGGGCCGCCCCGTCTCCAGGGTCATCTCTTCGACGCGCTGCCTGTCATCTTCGAGCAGATCGCGCAACTCGTCGGTGATCTGCCCCCAACTCGCGCCACGACGACTCTGCGCGTCACGCACGATGGCCAATACCCGTAGCAGGTTGCCGGCACGTGACGAGCCGCCGGCACCGACGGCGGCGTGGGCCGCCAGTCCCGTCGATTCGATGAAGCGTTCGAGCGCCGCCGCCAGCGGTCGCTGGCGCACATCATCCCACAATCGTTGCAGCGCCCCCAAGGCCCGGTTCAGGTGCACTGCCAGCTGCCCATCGAGTCCCTCCGCGGGCAGCGGTGTGGTCCAGCAGAAATCCCACCGCGCCTGGCGCAGAACGTAGAGTTCGTCATCCCCCAGCCCCACCAGAGGTCCACGTAGATAGGCGACCAGTGGCACCGGGTCATCAGCTTGTAGTAACGCGTCCAGGGCATCAACGAGAGCGCGCAGTTCGACCGAATGCCGCATGCTGCCGGCGCCGGTAATATCGTAGGGCACTTGTAGGCTCTGCAGGGCGCGGGCGTATTGGTCCAGGTGGCGCCGCGTACGTGTCAGGATCATGAAATCACCTGGGTCGGCGCGGCGTCCGAGTACGGCCCGCTCGCCGTTGAGCTCGGTACGGCCCTGCAGGGCGGCGGCAATAAAGGCTGCGATTCTTGCCGCCTCGTCGCGCGCCTGAGTCTGGCGCCGGCCGCCGCTATCGGCCCTGGCCCGCAACTGATAGACGCTGGGGCCCTCGTCGCCTTTTCTATGCGGGACGAGACGCTGAAATTGCGCCTGATAGCGGCCGTCGTAGTTGTCGAACAGCGGCTCGAAGGCATCGTTCACCCACGAGATCAGCTGCGACCGTGAGCGGAAACTCGTCTTCAACTCGACGATGTCACCCCCCCCGGCCAGGAGTTGGTCGCGCACGAGACGGAAGATGTCGACATCGGCGCGGCGAAACCGGTATATGGACTGTTTTTCGTCGCCAACCAGGAACAGACTGCCAGGACGCGGCGTCAGCTGCCGCCAGTCACCGACATGTGCTTCGACCCCCGTCAGATACAACAGGATCTCTGCCTGCAGGGGATCGGTGTCCTGGAATTCGTCGACGAACAGACGTCGGTATCGCTGTTGGAAGTGAGCCCGTACTTCGGGCCTGTCACGCAACAGGTTGGCCGTTGATTCCAGCAGGTCGTTGAAGGTCAGCGTCGATGCCGCCAGCCGCGAATCGCGATAGCTGACCATGGCCTCGTCGACGAGTTCTCCGGCCAGGGTGTAGACGTATTGTCGCCATTGAACCAGCAATGGCTTCAGCACCCCATCGCGTAGGGCGGGCAGCACATCGTCTCGCAGGCGCCGGGCCAGACTGCGGGCGGGGCTTCCGGCAGGACCCCAGCGCTTCAGGGTGATCCCCGTCTTCGTCGTCGATGCCAGATCCCGCAGCAGGCGTTCGCGATCGGCATCACTCGGGGGACCGGCGAAATCGACGAAATGACGCAACTCGCGCACCGTCGCCATGAACCTGTCGGGTTCGCCTTCGGGCAACGGATCCGGGATCTGCGCCGCCACCTCGCGCACCAATTCGCACGCCTGCGCCACCGCCGGTGCCAGATCGGGACGTGGTCCCTGTGTGGGCTTCAAATCCAGGTCACTGTATTGGCATCGATCGAGGTAGAACTGGTAGAATTGTTCGGCTGTAAGGCCCGTGTCTTCTATGGCCAGCAGTCGCTGATCGCCGGCGGCCGAACGTGCCGCCAGGAATCTGTCCCAGGCAGCGCGCACGAGAAACAACTCCTCGCGCTCCTCCACCTCCGAGAAGTTTGGCGGCAGCCCGGCTTCGATGGGGCGCTCACGCAGCAGCCGGGCGCAGAACGCGTGGATCGTGCCAATCGAACATTGGTCGACCCGGGCCACGGCGTCGCGTAGACGTCCCAGTTGTCGCGCCGACGACGGCCCCTCACCTTCGTCGGCGACAGTGCTGGCCGCCTCCTGCAGTGCCTGAAAAAAACGGCCGCGCATTTCTCCAGCTGCCTTGCGCGTGAAGGTGATGGCCGCCATCTGCGCGACATCGGCTTTGCCCTGGCGCACGCAGGCGACCATGCGGTCGACCAATGCGTGTGTCTTGCCAGCACCAGCACCGGCGAGACACATCAGATTGGTGTCGAGGTCCTCGCGGATACGTCGACGGGCAGTGGCGTCGGCGAGTCGACGGTGACCGGTGTTCACGCGTCGATCCAATCGCGAACGCTGCGTACCACCTCTTGTGGGGCAACGTCTGTCGGCACCAGCCCGAGGTCGGCGAAGGCCGATTCCAAGGATTGCCGCGAGCCGGAACGCTGTGTCGTCACCGTCTCCGCCCAACCCTCCACCAGTGCGGACAGTTGCGTGGCGGCCGTGTACAGGTCTTCGATCTCGTCGACACCACGCGCTTCGTTGGCGCAGATCCGCCGGTAGTCGCAGAAGCGACAGGGACCGCCGCCCTTGGCGTCCCCTTTGTGCAGTGCTGGAAAGAATCCC
>Ga0310125_10000553_pt1 | contig 17892 bp, 22 predicted proteins | sample CB11b_Tmax_Bot8__FD_203508 | JGI IMG/M metagenome (GOLD analysis project Ga0310125, IMG submission 203508) | Marine microbial communities from Western Arctic Ocean, Canada - CB11b_Tmax_Bot8 | ecosystem: Environmental > Aquatic > Marine > Oceanic | place: Canada: Western Arctic Ocean | collected... | reverse complement strand
CGACCCCGTGTCGCTGTAGTGGATGAGCACACCCGCCAGCAACAGGACGCCGGAGCCGACCTGAATGATGAGATAGCGCATGCCGGCGCGGTACGAACGTTCGGTGCGACTCGCCCAGATGAGGAATACCGACGAGATAGCCGTCAGCTCCCAGCAGACAAACAGGGTGATGAGATCGCCGGCGAAGGCGCCAGCAATGGCGGCCCCGGCATAGATCAGTGCCGCCACCGGTTGCAGGCTGTCCTTTACGTGCGCTGCGTACAGAGCACTGAGGAAAGCTGCGATGTGGAAGATATACCCCCATACCAGGCTCAGTTTGTCGACGCGAGTGACGCTGAGGGTGATGTCGAAGAGCAGGAGATGGCCATAGCTGCCATGGGCCAGGCTCAGCAGGTGGGCGAAGCTGAGGATGGGCAGGGCCAGCAACCAGGCCTGACGGGGTACTCCGCGCAGTAACGGTACCACCAGGGCGCCCAGCACCAGCACTGATCCGGGGGGTAGATGCTCAAGCATCGTCACCCTCCTCGTCGCCATTGCCGTAGAAACCTTCGTCACGCATGACGATACTGCGCCAGATCCAACCGGCACCGACGATGAAACTGTAGGCGATGAAGCCAAAGACGGCGTAGAAACCGAGCCAGCTCTCGGCACCATAGTGCACGTGCTTGTCGTACCCGATGTGCAGCACGTCGAGCACATCTGGCACGAACAGACAGGCGCTCACCACAAATAGCAGTCGGACGAGAAGCGTCACGGACGAAGCGCGTTCTATCCAGGGCGTCGGTGTGGTGTTATCCTGGTCGGCCATGGTCAACGCGCGATCGGTTCGAGAAGACGGTACACGGGGCCGGCACAGAAGAACAAGACGAGACATCCAAGAGCCGTCAACAACAGGGCACCTACCATCAGCAAGGGGGCCTCGGTGAGCCCGTCATGTGCGCCATCATGATGGTCTTGTCGGCTCGGAGCGGGCTTCGAGAAAAACGCACGGATCGGGATCGGCATGAGGTAGGCGATATTCAACAGGGAGCTGACCATCAACACGCCGACGAAAACAAGCTGTCCGGAGTCCACTGCGCCCAGTGCCAGATACCATTTGCTCCACGAGCCACCCATCGGTGGTACGCCGATGACACTCAAAGCACCGATGATGAAGGCGAACATGGTAAGTGGCATCTGTCGGCCGATGCCTCGCATGTCACTGATTTCCGTCTTGTGCAGGGCAACATTGATGGCGCCGGCGCAGAAGAACAGGGTGATCTTGCCGAAAGCATGCATGACGATGTGCATGCCGCCACCGATGACGGCCAGCGGCGTCGCCAGCGCCGCACCGAGGACGATGTAGGCGAGTTGGCTGACCGTGGAGTAGGCGAGTCGTGCCTTGAGGTTGTCCTTGGTCATGGCGACCAGCGACGCGATCAGCACCGTGCCACCAGCGACATACATCAACCAAACGCTGGCGCCGGTGTCGTGCAGCAGATCGATGCCGAAGATGTAGATGAGGACCTTGAGCACGGTGAACACACCCGCCTTGACGACGGCGACGGCGTGCAACAGGGCGCTGACCGGTGTGGGTGCCACCATGGCTGCCGGCAGCCAACGGTGGAAGGGCATCAATGCTGCCTTGCCTGTGCCAAAGGCGAACAATCCGAGCAACACATAGAGCGCCGGCGTGTCGACCTTACCCGCAAGAATGCCACCAGGCGTGAAGTCGAGGGTACCGGCGGCAAAGTAGGTCCACAGTACGGCGAGCAGCAGGAAGGCGACGGATGTGCTGAGAAGGATCCCCAGGTAAATGCGTCCACCGCGCAAAGCCTCCGGCGTACGCGCGTGGGTGACCAGGGGATACGTGCTGAGTGTCAGCACCTCGTAAAAGATGAAGAGCGTCAGCAGATTTCCGGCGAAGGCGACGCCGAGGGCGGCGGTGATAGCGAAGGCGAAGAAGAAGAAGAAGCGGGTCTGGTCCACCTCATGGTGGCCGCGCATGTAGCCCACGCCGTACAGACCGGTCACGATCCACAGTCCGGAGGCGACGAGGCCGAAGAGCATGCCCAGGGGTTCAACCTTGAATGCGAGGCTGACACCGGGCAGCACGTCGAACAGACTCAGTTCAGGGTAGACACCGCTCTGCACGTAGGGCAGAAGGGTCAGCACCGTACCGAAAGTCAGCAAGCCGGCGATGAAGCTGACCGTGTCGCGCACATTCGGGCGTGTGCCCACCAGGGCGATGATGGGGCATGCCACTACGGGCAGTAGCAGCGACAGCACGATGGCGATCTGCGGCGTCATGGTGCCAGCCCAGCCATCAATATCTCGGCACCACGCCGGGCGATATCGACGGTGAAGGTGGAGTTGATGCCGAAGGTGAATGTCGCACCGGTCAGGATCCACACCGGGATCAGCATCGACAGGGGCGCCTCGGTGGCTTGCGCCGTCTTGCCCGTAGGCTCATGGAAGTAGGCGATCTCGACGACACGCCAGACATAGGCTACGGCGATCAAGGAACCGAACAGGATCAGCACGGCCACCGGCCACCAGCCGCGTTCGAGGGCGGCCAAAACCAGATACCACTTGCTGATAAAGCCCACCGTAAGGGGGACGCCGATCAGACTGAGCCCCCCGGCGACGAAGGCGGCCATCGTTACCGGCATGCGTTTGCCGATACCGCGCAGGTCCTCGAGTTCGCAGGAACCCAGGCGCAATACGACACAACCTATGGCGAGAAACAGCGCGCTTTTCATCACGGCGTGATTGAACAGGTGCACGAGCGTCGCCGTCAAGCCGGTAACGGAGACGAGCCCGACACCAACCATCATATAACCAACCTGAGCGATGCTGGAGTAGGCGAGCATACGCTTGACGTTGCTCTGGAAGACGGCGACCAGCGAAGCGACGAAGATCCCCGCCAGCCCCAGAGGCACGAGAAACCTGTCGAGGCCCAACTGATCGAAAGTATAACCGGCGCCAAAAATGCCATAGAAGAAGCGCACAAAGACATATACACTGACCTTGGTCGCCGTCGCCGCCAGGAAGGCGGTGACCATAGAGGGCGCATGGGCATACGCATTGGGTAGCCACAGATGCAGGGGAAACAGAGCCAACTTCATGCCGATGCCAACAGCGAGAAATGCGAAGGCGGCCAGCACGGTATTCGTCATCAACACCGGCTGCAGACGCACGGCGAGATCGACCATGTTCAGGGTGCCGGTCATCATATAAAGCAAGCCGACACCGATCACGTAGAAAGTGGCGCCCACCGTGCCCATCACGAGATACTGATAGGAGGCCATCAGGGCACGTCTATCGGTGCCCATGGCGATCAGGGTGTAGGACGACAGCGACGAGATCTCGAGAAAGACGAAGAGATTGAATACATCCCCCGTCATCGCCATCCCCAGCATCCCCGTAAGGCACAACAGGTAGGCGGTGAAAAACAGATTGGCACGCAGGTCGGGCAGCTCGGCGAAGATACTGCGGGGTGCGTAGAGCAGCACGATGGCGCCGATGAGGGAGACGAGGAACACGACGAAGGCATTCACTGCATCGACGCGATACTCGATGCCCCACGGAGCAGGCCAGCCACCGAGGGAGTAAATGATCGTGCCTTCCGTCAGCACCCGCTGCAACATCACCACCGACATGGCGAAGACGACCCAACTCAGAACCAGGGCGAAGGCCCAACTGCGCTCACGGCGACGCAACAGGATGCAGAGGGGCGCCGCCATGAGTGGCACGACGATCTGCAGGATGGGCAGGTGCTCTAGAAGCATTCCCAGCCCTTACCCGTTGGCGTCCATAGACTGGATCTCGTCCTCTTCGATTGTGCCATAGGCGTCTTTGATGCGAATGATCAGGGCCATGCCCAGGGCGGTCGTTGCCACGCCAACGACGATTGCCGTCAGGATGAGGACATGGGGCAGGGGATTCGAATAGGTCGTCCCCGGACCCGCCAGAATCGGCGCCGTCCCCCCTGAGATCTTGCCCATGGTGATGTAGAGGATGAACACAGATGTCTGAAACAGAGTCAGCCCCACCATCTTCTTGATCAGATTGCGGCTGGCCATGACGATGTAGAGGCCGACCATCATGAGGAATATGACGACCCAATAATTGAGCAAGCCAACACTCATGAAGGCCGATGCCCCGCAAAACAGAGGAAGGTCGTAATCATCACGGAAGCGACGGTCAGGCCGATGCCGAATTCGACGAGCAGAATCCCAAGGTGTTGCCCGTGCACGGGGTCATGGCTGTTGAGCACGTTGTAGTCGAGGAAGGTGCCACCCAACAGGATGCCCATCATGCCCGTACCCGCATAGATGAGCAAACCTATGGCGACACACCACTGCAACAGCGTGGGATGGGCGACGCGCTTGGCTGCATCGACACCGAAAACGAGGCCGTAGAGCACGAAGGCGGCAGCGAAGATGACCCCCGCCTGGAACCCGCCCCCGGGACCGAAGTCGCCGTGAAACTGTACATAGAGGGCAAAGAGCAGGATGAATGGGATGAACATCTTGGCGATGACGCGCAGCACGATCTGATGATTCATGCGCCACCCCCTGCGTCATCTTTTGTGGCGCGCAGCGAACGACCCAGCAACAGCAACACACCGACACCGGCGGCAAAGATGACCGTCGTTTCGCCCAGTGTGTCATACCCCCTATAACTGGCGAGCACGGAAGTCACGATGTTGGGCACGCCGATTTCACGGGCGGAATCCTCGATGTAGCGCGGCGCCACATGCCGATGGATCGGCGCTTCGGGATCGCCATACTGTGGCATGTCACCCGTCGCCAGGACCAGTGTGGCGCCGGTAGCCAGAACGATAACGAGAGGCACCAGCCGCAGAGGCTGGGGCTTCTCCTCGGAAGTCGTCTGCAGCAACGTGGCAAGCAGGATGATGGTGGAGATGCCGGCACCGACGGCGGCTTCGGTAAAGGCGACGTCCACCGCGTCGAGCACGGTGAAAAGGGCAGCAGACACGAGGCTGTAAAAGCCCATGACCATGACGACGGCGAACAGGTTGTGCAGACGGGCGACGAGGACGGCGAGGACGGCGAGGAACAACAACAATGACAGGTCGATGAGTTCGATCATGACTTCGGCTTCCCATCGCCATCGGTGTCATCGCCGGTGAACGGCACCAACCCCGACGCTCGTGCCGCCTTGGCGATGGCATGTGTCGCCGTTGGGCTCGTCAACCACAGCAGACCGAGAATGAACAACAGTTTCACCGCGACCAGCGTGAATCCCGCCTGCAGCAGCAGGCCAAAGATGATGAGCCCCGCGCCGAGGGTATCGGTGATGCCGGCGCCATGCATGCGGCTGAAGAAGTCAGGAAATCGGTGCAGGCCGATGCCACCAACAACGCAGAAGAAGGCACCCGACATCAACAGAATCCATGAGGCGATATCGAGGGGTGGCATCAGTTGCCACTCACTTCAGAGCGGCCGAAGTCCCGATACTGGACGAACTTCAGCACCGCCACGGTGGTGATAAAGTTGAGGAACACGTAGATCAGGGCGAGGTCGAGAAACTCGGGTCGACCGCTCAAAAAGCCGAGCACGGCGATGAGGAGCACCGTCTTGGTACCCGCCATGTTCACCCCAAGGATCCGATCATAGACCGTGGGGCCGAGTACGGCACGGGCCAGTGCCAGCAACATCGTAAACAGCACGGCTACCATGGTGGCGACGAACATGATCAGTACTCACTCACTGTCTGTGGGGCCCATCAGCCGGGTGACGCGACGATCCATCGCCCCCGATTCGATATCATCCGCCGCATCCCCAGTGAGGGCGTGGACGGTCAACTCCGCGCCCTCAATATCGCAGGTGACGGTACCAGGGGTCAGGGTGATCGAGTTGGCATAGATCACACGTCCCAGATCACTCTTCTGCCCCGCGTGGACACGAATGAGCCGAGGGGAGATCGGCAGCCGCGGATTCAAGATTCGCAGAGCTACATCAATGTTCGCTTTGACGATGGCGAAGATGAGCCAGGGGATGTAGGTGAGTAGCCCCAGGCTGAGTTGCACGGGCACACCCTCATCGTCGAGTAGCCCCATCTGTCGGCAGATAAACACGACGGAAATACAGGAGGCGACACCGAGACCGAGCAGCAGGGGCTCATAAATACCGGACCACAGGAGCCATACCGCGAAGGTCATACCTCCCATGATCAGTGTGCGAACCAACGGCGTCTTTCCGGGGCGTGGGATGTGATATCGGCACGTGCCGTGTAAACATCGATGACTCGGGGCTGGCGAAAGTTAGTGGCAGGCAGGGGGATGTCAAGTGGTCCCGTCGGCGGTCAGGGTGATCATCTTGTCGGGCCTAGACGCCACCACTACCTTGAACCCTCTTTCCCGTCGATTTTCGCAAGGCAAGACCCTCGGAGGTGAGTGCCAGATGGCCAAGAAGAACAAGAAGGGCGACAGACCCCGCATCCGACACATGTGCAGTTTGGGCACCCTGGGCGGATTCGGTGGAAAAAAAGGGGAGTGGACGGCAGCGCAGAAACTGAAGCGCATCCGCAAAGCCGGTTTCGACGGTTTCCTCGGGCGTGTGCATATGCTGACGCCTGACGAAGTGCAGGCTTCAGGATTGATTTTCGCCTGTACCACCGATATGGGTGGGCCTGAGGATGTGGATCCGAAGTTGACGGCCTGCAAAGAACATGGTGCGCGCTGTGTAAACGTGCAGATGCTCGACCACGACACCGATACGGAGACCGCCATCACACGGGCGCGACAGGTGATGGCCTTTGCCGACAAGATCGACCTGGACGTGTCGATCGAAGTGCATCGGGATACCTGCACCGAAACCCCGGAAAAGACCTACGCCCTGGCCGAAGGGTTTGAGCAAGCGGAGGGCAAGCCCCTAAAAATGACCTGGGATTTCTCCCATCCGGCAGTGGTAAAACACCTGTCACCGCCGTATTGGGATCGACTCGCAGTGCGACCTGACCTGATGCAGTTGTCGAACCAATTCCATTTCCGCCCTTTCAATGGACACCATGCACAGGTGCCCGCCCTGGGAAACGACGGTCGTGTGACCCCCGAGTTTCTCGACTTCATGGAATTCGCCGATGCGACGCTGGCCAATTGGCTGCAGAAGGCAGGACCGGGGCGTGAATTATTCGCCTGCCCGGAGCAGATCGCCGGGGGCTACATGCTCTCCGTCTTCGGTGATCGTTTCAAGGATGTGAAGACCATCAAGGCGCACTTGGGTAAATCCTTCAAGAAGCATCTGAAGAATTGGAGTGCACCGGAACAAGGGTACGCCAAGGGCAGATGACGGCATTCTCGCCCGAGGGGACGGCGCGGGTGTTCCTCCTCGATGGCGCGGCCTTGCTGGCAGCTCGTCGTCGCGTCTATGATGGCGATCCTGCCCTCGCCGTGGCAGATCAGCGGCTGCTGCTCGATGCCGAGGCGGCGCGGGCAGTAGGCCCCTTCAGCGTCATCGACAAGCCGACGTCCCCTCCGAGTGGCGACATGCAAGACTACCTGAGCCAGGGGCCCTACTGGTGGCCGGATCCCAAAAGCGCCGACGGTTTGCCCTGGGTGCGTCGCGATGGGGAGGCGAATCCCGATCGCGAATTACACGATCGTCACGCCCTGGCGGCGATGCTGAGTGCCGTTAATACCCTGGCTGCAGCCTTCTACTTCAGCGAGCACGAGGATTTTGCCGAGTCCGCCGGTCTGCTGCTGCGGACCTGGTTTATCGATCCTCAGACGCGGATGAATCCGCATCTGCAGTTCGCACAGGGCATCCCCGGACGTTGCGAGGGGCGCGGCATCGGCATCATCGACACCGCGCAGATCGGATTTCTCATCGATTCGATTGGACTGCTCGGGGGGGCTGCGGCGTGGACGGGGCAGGACCAGCAGGCTCTGCTGGACTGGATGACACAGTTTCTGGCGTGGCTGCTCGAGAGTGACCACGGGGTCGAGGAGGCGGTCCAGGCGAACAACCATGGCACGTGGTACGACGTTCAGGTGTTGTCACTGGCACTGTTCACCCGCAACGAGGATGTCTATCGACAGGTGACGGCACGGGGAGCTCAGCGTATCAACGCTCAGATCGAGGCAGATGGTGCACAACCATTCGAATTGAGTCGAACCAAATCCCTGGACTACTCGGTGATGAATCTCACCGGTCTGTTCGACCTTGCGGACCTGAGTGGCCATTGTGGTGTCGATCTTTGGCGCCACGAGGGGGAGGGAGGCAGATCCCTGCGGCGCGCCGTCGACTGGCTTGTGGCAAATGGCATCGACAGCGAGTGGATCCGACCACAGATCGAACCCTTCGATAGCAGCCGCTGGTTGCCCTTGTTACGCCGGTCCGCGCAACACTTCGGGGATCCGAGGTACAGCGCCTGCATCAGCCGTCTACCGGACATCGACGAGGCCTCTGCGGAGCGCATCGTTCTGCTGTATCCCGAACCGCAGTGAAGGTCGATTTCCCCCCGTCCGTAGAAGCCCGGCTCGCCAGAGTCAGCCAGCTCGACGGGCACATTCATGCATTGGTCGAAGAACCAGATCGCCATGGCCGGCTGCGGCGCGAAGCAGCAGCCCTCACCGTGGGGGCTCCACTCCACGGGTGGCTTCTTGGCGTCAAGGACATCCTGCATGCCGATGGTCTCGTCACCCGTGCCGGCACAGCACTGCCCCCACATCTGTTCGCTGGCGACAGGGAAGCTGCGTCCGTCGCCGCTCTGCGATGCGCCGGCTGTCTGATCCTCGGCAAAACGGTGACGACCGAGTTCGCTTACTTCGAACCAGGTCCCACACGCAATCCACACGATCCCGAGCACACGCCGGGTGGTTCGTCGAGTGGTTCCGCGGCGGCAGTCGCGGCCGGGTATTGCGAACTCGCTCTCGGGACACAGACCGTGGGCTCCGTGATCCGACCGGCTGCATTCTGTGGTATCGTCGGCTACAAACCCAGCTATGGGCGTGTGTGCACCGATGGACTGTTGCTCTGCGCTCCTTCCGTGGATACGATCGGGCTTTTCGCCGCAGATGTGGCGCATCTTCGACAGGGCGCGTCGGTGCTCGTCGATGGTTGGTCCCAGGATGAGGGCCAGCTACCCCCTCGCCCGGTACTTGGTATTCCAGAGGGGGCGTATCTGGCGCAGGCTTCCCCCGAGGGTTCGGAGGCGTTTGCCCGCCAGGTGGCGATCCTGGAAACTGCGGGCTACGAGATACGTCGGCTTCCCGTACTCGACGACATCGACGCAATAAACGAGAGACACGGTCTGATTCAGGCGGCGGAGATGGCGATCGAGCATGCCCCCTGGCTGGACGCGCATCTACAGGATTATCGTCCTCGTACGCGAGAGATCCTGTTGCGTGGCCGGCAGATCGATTCGGGCAAACTGGACTCAGCCCGGGCTGGTCGAGAACAATTGCGGTCGGAGTTGGCGATGACCATGCGGCAAGCCGGCATCGACCTGTGGATCTGTCAGGCGGCAAAAGGGCCGGCGCCACGCGGTCTGGCATCCACCGGGGATCCGGCAATGAATCTTCCGTGGACACACGCCGGCATGCCGGTACTGTCGCTGCCAGCTGGCCGGGTGGGTGGGTTGCCGCTGGGGCTTCAGTGCGTCGCCCCCTACGGCCAGGATGAGAAACTGCTGGGCTGGGCCCAGGACCTGGCCGCAGCTTTCGCTTAAGCAGGGGCACTCGCTCCGCGATACGCAATTTGACTATGAATGTTGCTAGAGAACCGACTCACCCCATCCGGAGAGATCGTGATGGCATCGAAAAAGGCCCCGGGGGCCAAGAAGACAGCGGAGAAGATGGTATCGAAGAAAGCCGCTGTGGCACCAGCTACGCCGGCGGCACAACAGGACAACATCAATGCCATCGGCGGCGTGCAACTGACCATGACCGCCGAATTGGGTCGGACACGGCAAACTCTCGAGGTAAGCGTTCAGTCTCCTACGGAGAGTTGAGCGCGTAGAGAAAGAGCTAGTCAGAAACGGGGTTGGCCGGTATCTTGGGATCGGTTGGTTGTTGTGCCTATTGTTTCCGATGAGCGACCACCATTGAATCAGCCAGTAGCCACGGCCTGGCAATAGATCGGGAGGCTGACCGGGGGTGCCCAGATCCTCTTCGTAGTAGACGTAGTCCTCTTGCGCCGTGTCCCAGCGTAAGAGACGCACCCACTCCCCCCAGATATTTTCACCCTCCAGCCCCGGGAAATCATCGCCGAGTACAGCATCGGGGCTGCCGTCGGTGGGTATCGCCGGTACGCCGAACAGCAGGTAGGTGTCGTATGTCAGGCCACCCAGTACAAGCGTCACAGTACTGGAGCGCGATGCTTGCGCCGTATTGCCCCAAGCCCCCAGGTTGACGCGATTGCCATTCGGCGCGGTTTCGTTGTCGAATGCGTCCTGTGGATGACCACCGTCGATCGTCGGACTCGTCACTGCATCGTTGACGTAACCACTGCCATCCCAGCGACTAGCCTGGCTTTTGACGTGCAGATCCATTGCCAGGTGCGGCTGCATCGTCGGCGAACAGTGGGTCCAGGGACATGCTGTGCTCATCGAGACCCGACTCGGTCTGCCAGTCCGTCAACGACGTGAAGGCGGCGCCTTCGATACTGGCGACATCGCCGCCATCGAGGGGGTGCAGATCGTTGTAGTCGAGTGACGCGAAGGTGTTGCCCAGCGCCTTTTCCAGGAACAGGGCCGTGCCCACGTTCCGCAGGATGGCGTTGCGCATAACGTGTCCGTCACCGGCGGCCTTGCTGCCACCCCGGAAGGACAGTCCCTCCTCATACCCGACGATGGTCACGTTGAAGAGGGAGTCGTTGTCCGTCTTCTCGTCGAAGTAGATGCCTTGTGCCCGGGTGCCGTCGCCGACGATCTGGATCTGACTGATGAAGTTGTGGTCGAGCTTCACTTCCCCGTAGTAGTCGCCGCTGTCGAGGATCTCGACAACGTAGTACGTCTCCTGCTCGACCACATCTTTCGGGATCGCCTTCACCGCCTTGCTGATCGAGTCCCACGGGTCGGTAGAATCGTCTGCCGTGCCGTCCTTACTGCCACTCGTCGCCACGTAGTGGAAGACCGTGTCCAGCCCCGCCTCTGCACCCGACTTGATCTTGACGTGGACGTCTTCCTCATAGGTCTCGTCATCGCGGATCTCGATGACTAGTGTCCGACCAGATCTTTCGGGATTTCCTTGAGCGCATCCTCGATCGTCTGAAAGGCACCGTCACCTCCCTCCTGGCGGACCACGAGCAGCGTCGGGTCCTGTGCACCAGCGATGACGGGCAACAGGAGACAGAGGATGAGCAGACCGCGAAGGTTCGGCAGAGCAGTCAGGCGGATCATAGACCTTTCAAGCCGTGATAGCGTTCGCACGTGGTACTTATGCACCCAAGTACCCAAGCTGCCATAAAAATATAACAGGAACATGGCGAGGAATGTGATTCCCCGCACATCGATCAGTCGACGCCGTGGATCCGCTTGGCAGCCTTGATCGTGTTGAAAAGCAGCATGGTGATCGTCCATGGTCCGACGCCGCCGGGGACTTTCGTAATCGCCGAGGCAACCTCTTTGACACCGTCAAAGTCGACATCCCCCACCAGGCGCCAGCCCCGTTTGCGCGAGGCATCGTCGATCCGGGTCACACCGACATCGACGACGACGGCCCCTGGCTTCACCATATCCGCCGTCACCGTATTGCGCACACCCGTAACGACAACCAGGACATCCGCCTGCAGTGTGTGATAGGCGAGATCAGCCGTGCCGGTATGACACAGTGTGACGGTAGCATTCGCCCCCGGTCCCTTCTGCGTCAGGATGTTGGCCAGTGGCCGTCCCACGAGAGTGCTGCGGCCGATGACGACGACGTGTTTGCCAGCCACGTCAACTTCTGAGCGCACCAGGATCTGCTGCACACCATGTGGCGTGCAGGGCAGAAATCCTTCCTGACCACGGATCAAACGCCCCAGGTTCATGGGGTGCAGACCATCGGCGTCCTTGTTTGGATCGATCGCATTGAGCGCTGCCTCCTCGTCCAAACCCTCGGGCAGGGGCAATTGCACAAGAATGCCGTGCACGGACGGATCCGCATTCAGCCGCTCGATCTCGACGATCAGATCTGCCTGGGACAGATCCGCATCGAATTTCGACTCCACAGAGTGCACGCCAAGCTCAGCCGCCGCCTTGCGCTTGCCCTTCACATACGACATGGAGGGTGGATCATCTCCCACAAGGACCACCGCAAGCCCCGGTGTGACACCGTGATCGGCCTGCAGCTGTGCGACCTGCGACTTCAGGTCGGCCCGCATGTCCTGCGCCAGGGCCTGGCCATCGAGAATCCGCGCCGTCATTGTTTCTTCCCCTTCTTCTTGCCCTTGCCACCACCTTCGGCAGCTGTCGGGTCAGGTGTCAGCCGATCCTTGCCGACCACAGCCTGCAGCACCTCCGGAACCAGCACCGACCCATCCGCCTGTTGATAGTTTTCGAGGATGGCGATGATCATGCGCCCCATGGCACAACCGGTGTCATTGACGGTGTGACAGAACTTCAACCCACCCCCTTCGGTCGGCCGATAACGGATATTCAGTCGGCGCGCCTGATAGTCGGTGGTGTTGGTGTCACTCATGACCTCCATGAATTCGCCTGTTCCCGGCATCCATACCTCCCCGTCCCGCTGCTGGTGCGTCGCCAGATAACCAGCATCCCCGGCACAGTGGCTGATCATTCGATACGGCAGCTGTAGTTGCTGCATCAGCCACTCATTGAGCTGCCCGAATTCTTCATAAATGTCACTGGACTGCTCCGGCGCACACACGGCATTCAACTCGAGTTTGTCGAACTGGTGCAGCCGCTTGATGCCACGCACGTCCCGCCCCCAGGAGCCGGCTTCAGAGCGAAAACAGGTGGTATACGCGAACAGTTTGACCGGCAAGTCGGCTTCGTTCAGCGTGCGCTCCATGAAGTAGCTGAAGTTGGTCGGTTCCGACGAACCCACGAGAAACAGCTGCGCCCCGTCCTCGACATTTTCGCTCTCGATGGCATACACCTGATCCCGGCCTTCGGGAAAGTGCGACGTTCCATAGAGGGCCCGTTCCCGCACCAGCAGGGGTGGCACCATCATGTCATAACCGCGACCCAGCAGCTCATCGAAGAGCAACCGCTGGATGGCATACTGCATTCGCGCGATATCACCTTTCAGATAGGTGAATCGTGAGCCGGAGACCTGCGACGCCTGCATGGTGTCCACCCCCAGCGTCGGCGTCAGGTCGGCGTGCTCTTTGGCCTCAAACTCGCCGTCGCCGTGAATCGGTGACGTTGGCATCCGCGACTTCGATCCTTCGCCAATGCCAAGTGAGTCGGCGGGCAGATACCCCTGACCAGGAATCCACACACACTCCTCCGGGTTGTCCTCTTCCCCCGCCCCATCGGGCATGTCCGGGTGCGGCCAGTTCGGGAACCAGTCGAGAATGGTCTGCCACCGACCGGTGATCTCGGTGAGCTTGCTCTCGAGGCTGCGACTCTGTTCGCGTAACTCCTGTCCACGCGCACGGGCCGCATCGGGATCGGTGCGTCCCAGCTGGGCGAGCTCCTTCTTCTGCGAGTTGAGACCATCGATCTCCTGTTGCACGGTTCGACGTTGCCCGTCGAGTTCGAGCCAGGCATCGACATCGGCTTTTGCGGGGTCGACTCGGCGACGGAGGATGGCCTGGCGCAGGGCCTCTGGATTTTCGCGAATCTGGCGTACATCAATCATGGAAGAAGAACCATTACGGAGAGAGTGGCAGAAGCTTTAGTGTCCTGTTGCAGAGATAGGTTGACAAATTATGGCGTCGAGACGGCGGGCTCACAAGGTGCGCGACCGATGCGGGTTAGTGGACCCCCAGAGTGAGCGCAACGCAGTGAGCACGGATGGCTCGGCGGCATAATGTTGACGAATCTCTGCGAAATGACACTATACCCTTCGAAAAACGCGGTTGATGTCGATCATCGCAACGACTTTTCATGAGTCGACTGAGGTCTGCTTGTGTGCAGCAGTTTTGTCCCGTTTCTTCGATGTCATGACGACAGCCTTGATCTGGGATTGTGACGGCGTTCTGGTGGACAGTGAAAAGCACAGCTGCTCGGCGTGGCAGCCCGTGTTGGCCCGCCGGGGTATCGACGTCGATCTCGACTACATCGAGACATTTATCGGCCGTTCGGATGGTGCCGTGCTCGAGGATTTGAAGCGGCGCACCGGACAGACTCTCGATGCCGACGATCTCCTGGAAGAGCGACAACTGGAATACTTCCGCCTCGCTGAAGGCGCGACCGATTCCTTCCCGGGATTGCCTGCCTTGCTGGCCCAATTCCGTGCAGAGGACGTGCCCATGGCAGTGGCCTCCTCGGGCCGCCTGGCAAAGATCCGCTACTCCCTGGCGCAGGCCGGGTTGGATGACTGTTTCGATATCCTCTGCTCAGCGACCGAAGTGGCGCAGGGAAAACCGGCGCCGGATCTGTTCCTACTGGCCGCCAAGCGGCTGGGAGTCGCCCCTTCCGAGTGTGCCGTCATCGAAGACTCCGTGCCTGGATTGCAGGGGGCGATCGCGGCAGGCATGCGCCCACTTGGCTTCACCTCCAGTCACTCTGCATCCGTGCTCCGTGAAGCTGGAGCGGAAATCACCTTTGAGAGCTATGATGAGCTTCGGGGCATTCTATCGACGAACGAATAATGACATCCAACTGAATCATAAACAATAATTTACAACATATTAAGAAAAAGTTTTCCTGTCTCTGATTCGTACAATTTCCTGTCTCTGATTCGTACAATAAATCTCAAGTTCGTCCCAGGACGACCAATCTCATGAGTGAATCACGCGGGTCGCCAGGACCAACGGGGTTCGATTCTTGGGGCTCCCCGTCGAGTAGTTGCTGCTCGGCGGGGACTTTTTTCAAAAAGCATCTTCAACGAACCCAGTGCCTGAACAGGGGCTGTACGGCACCCGGCAGATTGGCGAAAATCTCCGGCGTCAGGGCCGGCACCTCGTTCTCCTTCGCGCCCTCCACTTCGTCCACCATGCGGGCCCGTTCGTCGGTACCCGGCATCAGCACGTCGAGATTTAACCACCAGGGCGCCCAGCGGATGGCGAGACCCACCCGCGTCTCGTCGCTGTCATTTGATGGCGTTGCGTGCCATACCCGGCTGTCCATGACCAGCACCGAGCCGGCAGCCCCGATCATCTGCATTTCCTCAGGATGGGCGGCCATCTTGTCGACACCGTTGTTGCCGGAGGGGTTGTTGTCCTGCTGGTGACTCCCCGGAACGATCAGCGTGGCGCCATTTTTTGCCGTGAAGTCGGTGAGCATCCAGATCGATGTCAGGTGGGCGACGACATCCGGATACGGGGCCTGAATGTGCCCCGCGTTGTTCTGATTGAATGGCCAGTCGGCGTGCCACTGCAGCCGCTCGGCGCCGGGATAGCTGATGATCGTTGAGGTGAAGGAAACGCGTACATGCGCTCCGAGCAGCGCCGTCGTCAACTCCAGCAGACGCGGGTCGGCCAGATACGGCGCAAAGGACTGTGTATGGTTTATCAGCCCGGATACAGCGCCTCGATTCGCCGGCGCGTCTGGCCGATTGTGCGCCTGGGCGGCGTCGAGCACGTCCTGGCGAATCTGTGCCACACGATCGGCGGGTATGACCTCGTCGAGTAGACAATACCCCCGGCTCTGAACCAGGTCAGCCAGTTGCGTGATCATCGATTGCGCCGTTCGTGTTCCTGTTGATACTCCGCCAGAACGCGTGCATAGACCTCTTCGCCCATAAATCCCGTGACCTTGCAGGACAGATTGTTGTGATAGCGGCCAGCGGGGATGTGCATGCGGCTGTCGATGCCGGCGGCCCGATCCCATAGGGCATGGTCACGCGGATTTACATACTCCGCCTTCTCGCGACTACGATCTCGACGGCGCAGAAACAGGCTGATCAGGTGTGGCGAGTTGGGATCCCGCCCATGCACCATGCTACCGGCGTCGAAGCCGTCTACGTCCAGGCGCGATTCCTTGCCTTTCTCCACCATCACCGGCAGATGACCCTCCAGACGTACGAGGGCAGGGTTGTTGATCAGATAGAGGGTGAAGTCGTGCATGGCGGCATATCAGCTGCTAGTGCTGATCCGATGGATGCGGCCCATCACATTTGCGCAGGCAATTCGCCGGACGTGCGTCAGCGTGTCGCGCTCGCGTGTTTGAAGGTCGAGCTCTTGAGCACGGTCTGTGTCTCGTAGATGGACCCGCCCTTGAGTGAGGTCGGCAGGGCGAGACGCACCGGCACCTGAGTGACTCGTGGCTGATTGCATGGTTCCCCACGAAGATATCCGCTGCAGAAGGAATCCCAATCGCTGCCCAGCAAGGGCCACGAATCATCTGAGGCATACTGAAATAGCAGCAGACGTCGGGGCTTGGGTGAACGATTCGGCAGCGATCCGTGCAGGGCGCGCACGTGGTGGATGGAGATCCCACCAGCGGGCAGTTCCACCTTCTCGGCTGTGGCATCGTCGAAATCGGGGTCCGTCACGGCGCCGACGAAGTGTCCGTCCTGGTGATGATCGAAAATGGGACCCTTGTGCGAACCGGGGATGATGAGCAGGCAACCATTGGCCTCCGTCATCTCGTCGATGCAGATGCCGACGGCGAGCAGGTCATCATTCGTGTGCGGGTAGAACGACCAGTCCTGGTGCCATTCCACAGGGCTGCCCGATTCGGCGCCTTTGATATTGAGTTTGTTGCCGTTGTAGCGCACACCCGTCGTGCCCACCAGCTGCGAGACGATGTCGAGGACCTTGTCATTGTGCAAAGCCCGCTTGTAGACATCGTGTGAACGCACTGGACTTTTCAGTCGCCGCAGTTTGGGAATTTCGGACGTGTGATCCGGTTCGAGATCGAAATTGTCGGTGTGTTCGGTGAATTCGCGCGACTGCTCGACGAATTCATCGGTTACCCGCCCCAACTCTTCAACCTCGGAAGGGCTGAAAACACCCGCCACTCCCAGATACCCCTTTTCCCGGTACTGCTCGACCTGGTCCTTCGTCAGCATGTGATCCTGTCCTGAGTGGGATACGTCGGTTACTTGAGTTGCAGCAACGTCTGGCGTGGTTCACTGAGGCGTCCGGCGAAATCGTCACCAAATACCAGCCCCTGACCGCCCCAGTCAGGCATATAACCAATCGAATAGCAGAAATATAACGTCCGGCGTGGGCGTCCGGAAGTATTCACCATCGATCCATGGGTCAGCGCCTCGGTGAAGATGATGGCATCCCCAGCTTTGGCCGGCACCGGTGTCAATGGCGGATTCTCTTCCGGGTGATTTCCCCAGGGCCTGGCAAAATTGCTCTTGTGCGCCCCTGGAATTACAGCGAAACAGCCATCCTCCGGACCGCAGTCCAGCATGGGGAATACGACCTTCGTCAGGGTCGATACCATCTCACCATTGCGGCAGTGATACTGGCACTTCGGGATGATCGGCGTGCCGTGCATATGCATCCCGGTAAAACCACCCCCCCAGCGATAGATCGTATAGGTGTGGTTCAACCGATAGGGGCCACCTGTCACGGTCGAAACCGCATCGAGCACGATGGGAATGTCCATGAGGTCGAGGAACACGTCGTCGCCCTCAAGGATATTCGAGATATACAGATTCTCCTGCGACCTCTCCTGACCAAGACAGAGTGGCGGTGGATACTCCACCTCCGGCATCTGCTCATAACGGTCGAGGACCGCATTGCAGGCTGTGACGAGTGCCGCATCGACGACGCCTTCAAGGACGAGGTAACCCTGCAGGTCGAAGAGGTATTTCTGCGTGTCGTTCATTCACCCCTCACACGGTATACAAAAACCCTGTCATCCGGGTGGATG
>Ga0310125_10000549_pt1 | contig 17933 bp, 17 predicted proteins | sample CB11b_Tmax_Bot8__FD_203508 | JGI IMG/M metagenome (GOLD analysis project Ga0310125, IMG submission 203508) | Marine microbial communities from Western Arctic Ocean, Canada - CB11b_Tmax_Bot8 | ecosystem: Environmental > Aquatic > Marine > Oceanic | place: Canada: Western Arctic Ocean | collected... | reverse complement strand
ATATGAGGGATGCGCTCCAGATCCAGCTGCGGCCCGGGAGCGGAAGCGATGGATCGGAGCGTGACCGCCTCCACGGGTGTGGCGGGACGTTGATAGCCGTATCGTTTTTCGTGCAGTGCGTGGAATTGCGTGTCCCAGTCTTCAGCGGGGACTCTCAGTTCAAAGCTTTGGCGTTCGTAGCGGGCGTCTACCCATTGGCGCAACGTGAGCCGGTCCTCAGGTACTCCCTCTTCCGCCATCTCCGTGACGGCGGCCTGTTCCAACTCGGCGAACACACGCTCGATGTTCTCATGGGCGTTGGCCGAGGCTGTGGAAATCAACACCGTTCTGGAGGCCTCCCTCGTGATGTCCGCGGCGAGCATCCCGTACGCGGAAAGGAGCCCCGGGCGGGGCGGCACCATGGCTCGACGGGTACCCAGCCGATCGGCCAGTTGTGCGGCGTGTAGACCGCCGGCGCCACCGAACGCTACGAGCGTGAACTCCGCCGGATCGTGTCCCCGCTCCACCGATATGACGCGTAGGGCGCGCTCCATTGCTGTGTTAGCGACTTCCAGGATGCCCTCAGCGGCGACTTCGAGACTCTCGCCGAGACGATCCGCAATGGCTTGTAGATGCGGTTCGACCGCTGCCCGGTCCAGCGTCCGTTCACCTCCCAGGAAGGCATCTGTGGGCAACCTTCCCAGCCAGACGTGTGCATCCGTGACCGTGATGCCGGCTCCACTCCTCCCGTAACAGATGGGGCCGGGATCCGCACCCGCAGACTCCGGTCCCACACGCAGAGCTCCCCCGGGGTCGATTCGCGCCAACGATCCGCCGCCCGCGCCCACCGTATGTATGTCGATGACGGGGATCGCGATGGGCTGTCCGCCGATTTCCAACTCCCTCGTGTGGAGAGGGGCTCCGGGGCACAACGAGACGTCGGTGGAGGTGCCCCCCATATCGAACGTGATGATGCGCTCGTGCCCGGCTCGGCGTCCACACGTGAGGGCCCCTATCACCCCCCCCGCTGGACCGGAAAGGACCATGTGCACCGGCTCGCGGGCGGCACGGTCTACGGGAAGAGACCCGCCGTTCGACCCCATGACACTCACGCGCTCCGCGCCGGACTCCTCAGCCAGGCGCCTCAAGTACGCTGAGATGCGCGGCGCCACGTAGGCGTTCACGACCGTCGTCGAGGTTCGTTCGTACTCTCGGTACTCAGGGAGTAGTCTGACCGACACGGACACCGGCACGTCCAGCTCCGCCAGTGCGTCCGCCACGCTGTCCTCGTGACTGGAATTCGCATAGGAGTGTAAGAGCACGACCGCGACCGATTCCGCGCCGGCCAACAACTCCGGTAGGGCCGCCAGTTCGGCGGGATCGAGACCCTCGGTGACCTCACCGTCGGGTCCCATCCTTCCACGGATCCCGTGGCGGTCATTGCGATCCACGAGTGACGGGGGTCGGTGACCCACGAGGGCATACAGTTGGGGTCGATTCTGTCTCCCGATTTCGACGACGTCCTCGAAGCCCACGTTGGTAATGAGTTTTACTCGGGCGCCCTTCCTCTCGAGAATGGCGTTGGTCGCGACTGTGGAGCCGTGGAGGAGCGCGAATGCGCCGTCGGCTTCACGCTCGACGCCGTCCAGCACCCGCCGCAGGCCCTCCAAGATCGCATCCGACGGATCGCTTGGCGTCGACGGGAGCTTCACGGAATGGAGGCGACCCCCGTCCAGGAGAAGGACATCCGTGAACGTCCCGCCCGTGTCCACAGCTACCACCGGGGGTATCTTTCCCTTTCTTGCTTCGCTCATAAGTTTCTTGGCCCCTTTCGGGGCGTCTGCTCACACAGCCTGCTGGATCCATGGAACTCAAGCCTACACTAGAAGAATTTCGCGCCCAGGCGACCGGCACGGGCGTCCTCCCGGTGTGGCGAGAGTTCCTTTTCGACGTCGATACCGCGGTTACCGCCTACGCGAAGATTCGTCGACCGCCTTTCGGTTTTCTGCTTGAGTCCGTTGTGGGGGGCGATCAATGGGCTCGGTACACCTTCCTTGGGAGTGCGCCGGCCCAGGCATGGCGCCTCCGTGGGGACCGAGCGGAGCTATGGACGCCAGACGACGGTTGGTCACCGATCGCCGCCGCCGACCCCCTGTCCGACCTCGACGAGCGCTTGCGAGCCCGCCGACCACTGGCCACCGGGGGCCTCCCGAGACTGTGGGGAGGCGCAGTAGGGTACTTCGGATACGACGTGGTGCGCCAGGTCGAGCGGCTCCCCAACGAGCCGGAGGACGACCTCGGGCTGCCCGACGGGCTCTTCATGTTCATGGATGTCGTGCTCGCTATCGACAACCTTCTCGGTCGTGCCATGGCGATCGCGACCGTCGAGGTCGAGGGGGGTTTGGACGACGACGAGCTCCGCCGCAGGTACGACGAGGCGGCTGAAAAGACACAGCGGCTGATCACCCAGCTTACCGAGGGGACCCCGCCGTCGCCCTTGGAAATCGGCCCCGAACCCACTGAGGACCCCGAGTTCTCCAGCACCATGACTCGCAAAGAGTACGAAGCGGGAGTCGAGCGGATCCGGGAGTACATCTTTGCCGGCGACGCGTTTCAGGTGGTTCTGAGCCAACGGCTGGCGATGCCCATGCCCGCCGAGCCCTTCGAGCTGTATCGGGTGCTTCGTTCGCTCAATCCGTCACCGTATCTGTATTTCCTCGAGGTCGATGGGTTTTCACTCGTCGGGAGCTCGCCCGAGGTCCTCGTGCGGGTCGAGGACGACATCGTTACGGTCCGGCCCATTGCCGGGACCCGCCCGAGGGGGGCGACGCCGGAGGAGGACAGGGCCTTCGCGCTCGATCTTCAGGCCGACGAGAAGGAGCTGGCTGAGCACCGGATGCTAGTGGACCTAGGCCGAAACGACGTTGGCCGTGTCGCCGAGTATGGGTCCATCACGGTGCCCGATCTAATGATCGTCGAGCGCTACTCGCACGTGATGCACCTCTCGAGCCAAGTCGAGGGGAAGCTGAAGCGGGGTCTTTCCGCCGTGGACGTCTTCAGAGCCTGCTTCCCGGCCGGCACAGTGTCGGGGGCGCCCAAGGTTCGCGCCATGGAGATCATCGATGAAATCGAACCGGTGCGGCGCGGTCCTTATGCCGGTGCGGTGGGATACTTCGGCTGGGGTGGCACCTCGATGGACACGGCGATCACGATCCGCACGGTGCTCGTCAAGGACGGTACGGCCTACGTGCAGGCGGGTGCGGGCATCGTGGCCGACTCCGACCCGGGACGGGAGTACGAAGAGACGCTCAACAAGGCGCGGGCGCTCCTGCGCGCGGGGGCGATGCTCACGTCAAGAACCTGATGGTGCTTCGGTGGGTCACAGCCGGCCCGACGGGCTCTCGGCTGCTTGACAGTTCCTTTCCCGGCCTCTAGGTGTAAGGCTCACCCGTCCATAACACCAAGCATGCATACTTGATGGAGAAATCTCATGCGCTTCGCTTCCATCCCACTGCTTGGCGCCTTCTTGCTAGCGCTGGCGCCGATGCAAGTCTCTGCCCAAGCGACGGAGAGTGCCGAGCCATTCTATGTCGCTACCTTCGAGGCCGACGGGGCGCAGATGGTTGGCCTAATCCTCCGAGGTCAACTCGCAGTCGAGATCGATGCGGCCAATAGTAACCTGGAGCAAGATCCGGCCTTTCCCGAGATGACGATGCCTGAGGACATGCTCCAGCTCATCGGGCTGTACGAGTACGGCCTCAAGTCTCGACTATACGAGATCGTCAACCACCTCGTGGGGGACGGAATGCTCGCGCGGGGCAACCGTCCCAGCTTCATCCACGAGCTGGATGACATCGATGTCCAGGCGCCGATTCAGTATCCCGGCAAGATCTTGAATGCGGCTGGTAACTTCTACACCCACATCTGTGAAGGCTGCACGCCGGAGGAGCTTGAGGCGTCCAACCGGGAGCGGGCGTCCAATCGCGGAATCCCCTATCTCTTCCTCAAACCGGCGAGGGGCGCCGTCATCGGGACCGGTGAAAATATTGTCATCCCGGAAGGGCGGAATCGGACCGACTGGGAGATCGAGTTTGGTACGGTTATCGGCCGCACCGGGAAGTACATCCCAGCCCAAGACGCACAGGACTATGTCTTCGGCTACATGGTGACGATCGACATCTCCGACCGGGGCGGTCGGCCAGCGGGCGGGGGCGACCGGCGATCGGACTGGTTCGTTGGTAAGGGGCACGACACCTTCGCGCCCCAAGGGCCCTGGATCGTTCCCAAAGAGTTTTACGGAGATCCAATGGAACGTCTGCATCAGGTGCTTACTATCGACGGCGTCACGGTCCAGGAGGCCCGGGCCGGCGACATGATTTTCAACGTCTGGGAGCTTATGGAGTACGCCTCGTCTCTGATCACTCTTTATCCCGGCGATGTGGTGAACAGCGGCACGACCGGTGGCACGTCCATGGCGGGCTTTGAAACTGGGGTCCGCAGCGGCTACCTCGAGCCGGGCGAAAGAATCGAGGCCACGATCGAGGGTATTGGGACGCTCGTGCATGAGGTCGTAGCTGGCGTGACGCCTCCGAGCACCCTCTCCGGCGCTCAGCTTCCCCCGGTCGATAGCTACCGCGGCAATTGACCCTGTCGTAGTGTCCGCGGGCGGGCGAAGGCGCTTTCCGCAGCGCAGCCAACGCGACCTGCTCGAACGAAGAGAGGCCCGTCCGGCTCAGGCGCCGGACGGGCCTTGTTCGGAGTTGTGTGCCAACAGTGTGCCAACTCAGAACACCGCGATCGGGTTCAGTGGGGAGCCCGTTCCCCCGGTAACCGGAATCGGGCCTGCCGTCAGCATGAACTCCCAGCGGTTCTCACGGGCCGCGGTCTCGGCGAGCGCTTCGAGGTCCATGTTGTCGAAGATGTTCGAGCCGAGACCCGCGATCAAAAACGTGTGGAGCGGCTGTGTGATCCCCTCGACCATCGAAGGCATCACGTCGGTCGCGGCATCGCTCCCCACGAACGCGACGTCGCGCTCCTTGATCCAGGGGATGACGGACGCGTGTAAGCCGGCGCTGTTTCCTGACACCCTCCAGGGCCCAAGGGCTTCACGCCGCGCCCAGCGGCCGGTGTAGACGAAGATGGCGTCGCCGGCGGAGATGGTGACCCCCGCTCGGCGCTCCCACGCCTCGATGTCCTCGATGTAGATCGGGGTCGCGGGCTCCAGGTACGGTACACCTTTGAGGCGCGGGATGTCGAGCAGGACACCGCGTGTCACGATGCCATTCTTGAGGTTCTGGATCCCGTTCTTGCCACACCCCTCGGATGTGGTCGCCGACGGGGGCACATCGTTGTAGAGCCGCCCGTTGTGGAGGAAGTGGCAGAGCGCGTCGATGTGGCTGACCCCGTAGCCGTGATACGTGAACGTGTACGTGTCGCTCCGAAGGCTCTGACCCATGACGTGGTCGAACGCGGCGTCCGGATTGTCGGGAGCCGCTCCGGGCATGGGATTGTGCGCAAGCGACACCGTGATCCCACTTCGAACCAACGCGGCGGCCTGACGGGTTTTGGCCGGAGTAATCAGGTTCAGCGTTCCACGTTCGTCGTCGGCGCCCCAGCGCCCCCAATTCGAGAACTCGCGGAACATGGCGTCGAACTCCTCTAGGTTGCGCGGAGCCCGCGTCGCGTCCTGGCCCTCCAGCGTCGCGGTAGATCCGCCCAAGAGGAGTGTTGCCGCCGCTGCGAACACGATTGCTGATGTCATCGACCTGACGTTCATCTTTTCCCCATTAGGCGGACGAGTCGAGGCGCCGCTGCTACTCCTCGTTGGTCCGGCCGGGCACCGGCCAGTCCCTGAACATCTCTCTTACGATCGAGTAGACCCAGGTTCTCATGGCGTCCGGACTTAGCAAGCGCTGGTTCGACGTTGGCCCACCCCCACGCGACCCAGAGGTCCTCTCCCGACTCGGGGTCCGCTGCGTGCACCATCACCGTTCCTTCCTCATAGCTGTACGGCCTGGTTGTCACGAAGCCCGAGTCGTCGATCACTGAATCCGCGGGGAGCCCGTGGTCCGCCAGAGTCAGATGATGATGCAGGAGCAGGTCCGGAGAAGATTCGTCGTGCCGGAACCCACTCAGAGACAACTCCCACTCGATAGCCTCATGCATACGATCCAGGAAGAAGTGATTGTTCTCGAGGCGGGGATCACCGCTCGGAAGATCCATCTCCTGGTCCCATGCGAAGCTTTGCAGGCTACCGAGATCCACGCCGGGAGTCAGGGCTGATTCGGATTGAATCGACACGCCACATGAGGCGATAGAGGATGCGAGACACGTCGTAAGGAGGATGCGCACTTGTACTTTCATCGCTTCTCTCACAGTCCTGGGGACGCAGGACGCGCTTGAAGACGAGAATAGGGATCGGGTTCTGCAAGCACCAGTGTCGTAGGCCGGGAGAATTCCCGAGCGCGACGACATTCGATCAGCTCATTTCCTCCCGGAATACCTCACGCACAGGCACGTCGCCACCTCGTGGCGCACCGTCAACACTGACCCGTCGACCTCGATGATCCGATCGCCGGAAGGCGTTCTACGGATCGGGCAAAGATCGCACCCGGGTGACATAGCTTTCTCGAGGAGGGGATCCATTACCCCGGCAGGCATGTCGATTCGAACGAGCGACACGCGCTCCCCGAGCGGAATGTCGACCAATCGCAGATCAGGACTGGTCCGACGATCTCCCAGGCGCTTGAGGAGCGGCCGGGCCAAACGCCTCCATGAAAGTGCGAGTCCCGTCCACACGAGCAGCACCCCGACCAGAGACGCCAAGCCAGCCAGCGTCTGTCCCAAAATTCCGAAGAATTCTCCAGTATGCGCGAAGCGCATGAACGTGCGAAGGCGACGACCCCGCGATTGATCCTGGAACGTCGCATTGGACGTTTCATCACCGGTCGCAGCGTCAAACGTGAGCGTGTGGCGTTTCTGCGGCTCCCCTCCCCACCCCCGGTCGATGTCGATCCGCAACGGCGCATCCACATCTTCGGGCAAGAACGCCGTAATCGCACGCCAGTCGTCGACCTCGGTCATGGCGGCCGCGAGAGGGGTGTTCAGCATGGCGTCCTCGAAGACAGGGGGGCTTGCCTCGGGTACCACGGGTTCGGCCGCCTGGCTCGGAGGCGTCGACGCTCGACGTTGGGGAGGCGATTCGCCATTCACTCGATAAGCGAGGTCGCTCGCCCAAGGGAAGGAAATCACCGTGGCTGAGGCGATCACGAGCGCTAACGGGATGGCCATCCAGAACCCGAAGACGTGGTGCCAGTTGAAGTCTCTGGCCTTGTGTTTGGCTTTCGGGTTGAAGAGTAGGATCGGCTTGAAGTTCTGCCACTTGAAACGCCGCGGGAACCATAAATAGATACCGCTCAGCACCATGAAGAGGAAAGCGACGTTACTCCATCCGGTGATGGCGCGTGCGTTGGCGCGACCCTCCCCGGAGAAGTTGAACCAACGGTGCAAACCGACGACGGCACTGAAAAACCCGCGCATTCGGGCGGCGTTCTCACCCCTGGCCTCAGCCGTCGAGGGGTCTATATACAGGATCCGACCCCCGCCGAGATCGGCGGCTACCGGTCCCTCAGGGCCGGAGTAAACGATGATGCGGCGGACTTCGGCCTCCGCGTCGTACGCCCGCACACCGGCCGAGAATTGGGAAGGCAGGGCACGCTCGTCCTCAACGGTCGGAGCTACCCAATACTCTCGGTCCGCCCACTCGGTCATCTGCTTCTGATAGGTCAGCAAGACGCCCGTCACGGACATCATCAATATGACGGCACCCGCGGCGATCCCCACTGGGAGGTGGATCCAGAAGACGATCTTCCTGAACGGCATGAAGATACACGGTTGAGATTGATTCTCATTCGCGAATAATGCGTAATCATAGGTGGGTACGGGGAGATGTTAACCCGGACACCCGTGATAGCGACCACATTGAGCGGAAGGCCCTCCTGCTTCACTCTCGCTGAGAGCTCACCCTGCTCAGGAACCGCCTTTTCTCCCAGGGGCGCTGTTCGTAGCTGATGATCCCGTTCGCTACGCCCCATCCCGCGAGGTGGAGCCCCAGGTCAGGAAGCTGAAATCGTCCTGGATAACGTGCACGTGCTCATGGGCGAAGACCGTGGACATTTCCGGGTGGGGAGCCTGGGGGCCGCCACGCAGCCAGATCACTCCGCCGACTTGCGACGCAATCCAGCTGGGCTCGGCCCATGGCTCCCGCGTGAAGAAGACGGGCGTACCGGCTGAGAAGCTCGTGCCGATGTGAAATCGGTGTTCTCCCGGAGCCTGAGATAGGCGGTGGCGAGTACCGTGGGTAGGTCGAGGCTTACGCGCGCGTGTACCGGGAGCGCGGACGCGGTGTCGCCCCACAGGTACAGCCGGGCCAAGCCGATCGGCAGGACGAGCCGCTCGAGCGCGCCCCGGCCGTCGGAGACGTTGTGCACCATTGAGGTACCCACTGCCGCAACTGGCGACCGACCAGCCCGGCGGCGTAGAACCGCTCGACGGCGATGCGCTTGCCGCCGTAGACAACGGCACCACCGAGCGCACCCTCGAGGAACGCCCTCCAGAACGAGCCGCCCTGCAGTTCCTGGATCAGGGCCGCAGTGAGCCCGCCGAGCGCGGCGTTGCCGCTCAGGAATGCTAGCTCACCGCCCCAATCGGGGGGGCTGACCACCCGATTGGGTGCTGAGGTATGCGGCGGATCGGGTTCCGATTGTCCCTCAGCGGACGGCGGGTAGACAAGGAGAACTAGCGAAAGCGCTGCGGCGGCCGAAGGCAGAGAGCTTTTGCTCACCGGACGCGCTCGCAGCCCGTCAACGTGCGAGCAACGGGTGAAGGGTCACTCAGTTATCATTGGGCCTCAGGACCTCGATTTCCAGCGCCTGCCGGTTGGTGCTGTCCGCGATCTCCGCGAACTCGATTTCGACCGCTCCCCTACAGGTAATGTCGGCGAGACCGGTTAGACCTTCGTACTCGGTGGCGGCGGGAGCGGCCTACGCTGCACCGTGGTCGCCAGTGCAGCGGTGGATCGGTGTGCTGATGGGCACCGTCGATGTGCCCGTCCCCGGGGCTCCGAAGGAGCCCCGGGGACGTGGCTGGTGTCGTCGTGCCCCTCAGTGACAGACTGGAAATCGAGCTCCATCCGCAGGATGCGGGAACGATCGACGTGGTCTTGGGCGAAGTGCCCGACGTGACGGTGGAGGCCTTCAATGGTCCGGCGACATTCGACTCTCAGGCTGAGCGACTCGTCATCGAAGGGGCTCAGGGATTGGATTATCGGATTATGATTCCCCGGGGTGCGGCCCTAGTCGAGGTGCTGGTTGGAGCGACATCGATATTTCGGCTCGAGTCCGATGAAGTGGTGACCATCGCACGGTCCGTCGTCGCCGGCCGGTACCAGATCGCGTTCCAGGACATAAGGTAAAGGGGTCGCCCCCCTCGCTGCCGGCAGCTTGTTCGGTCGTACTCCTCGTGCTACCGTTGCCGATCCATTTCAGAATCGAGTAAGCCGCTCAAGGAGTAGTGTCATGCGTCTCAAGCTTCCAGTTCTCGTCGTGACAATCATCCTCATCCATCCCCTGGTGACTGCGGCGCAGCAGAGTCCTGATGCGGCGACCGATATCTACGCGGAGCAGGTCCAGTCCGTCTTGAAGAACATGATCGGCGTGACGATCGACCGTCAGCTCAAAGTTGCTGATTTCGGGGGGGATGAAAATGTGGCGGTGGGAATCCTGCACCGAACCGACCAGCATGACACCGACGGGGCTCACAGAGGGCTCGTCCACGCCTACGTCACTGAGGTCTACGTCATGCTATCGGGGTGGGGAACTCTGTTGACGGGCGGCGAGCTCTTCAACCAGGGCGAGTTATCCGGGGGCAGCATAGCCATCGGACCCAGCTTCAATGCAGAGTCGAGGGGCGGGTTGGTGCGTGAGATCGAGGAAGGCGACATCGTTGTTATCCCCGCCGGCTTGATGCACGCTTGGACTTCGATTCCAGACCACGTCACGTACCTGAGCGTGCGGATCGATCCGGATCAGGTTCTGCCGACCGGCTATGTGAATCCAGAGATCGATTAACACCACGCTTCTATGAGGCAGTCAGCCCAAGCTCTTCGTAGAGATAAGCGAGTGCCCGGATTCCGAGTTCGATGTTTTCCTCAGGGAACCACTCGTTGGGGGCGTGCAGGTTTGCTCCGGGCAGGGAGAAACCCATCAGGAGTACAGGTGCATCGAGGATCCGCTCGAACTCGCCGACGATCGGGATGCTGCCGCCGCCGCCCGCTAAGACGGGAGCGCATCCGAAGGCCTTGAGGAGCGCGGACGTCGCCGCTTCTTTGAGATCGCCGTCGAGCTGCGCCCGCCAGGGCATCCCACCATGCAATTCCTCGACGGTCACCGTGACTCCGGGCGGAGTCACTGAGGCTACGTGTGCTCGGAAGAGCTCAGCCACCCGCCCGGGGTTCTGATTGGGAACCAGGCGAAAGCTCACCTTGGCCATGGCTTCGGCGGGCAGCACCGTCTTGGCGCCCTCGCCCGTGTAGCCTGAGAGGAGCCCGTTGACCCCACACGTAGGCCGGATCCAGAGTCGTTCGAGAACGGAGAAATCGAGTTCGCCGCCTTCTGGAGCAGCGCTCAGAGACCGCGCGAAGTCGTCCTCATCGAAGGGCAGATCGCGGATCGCGTTCCTGGTCTCCTGGTCCCAGTCCAGCACGTCGTCGTAGAAGCTGTCGACGGCGATGCGTCCTTGATCGTCATGCAGGGTGGCGAGCATCCGGCTGAGGGCCATCGCCGGATTCACCACCGGGCCGCCGAACTCGCCCGAGTGCAAGTCGCTTGAAGGGCCCACGACGCGGACCTCGAAGTATGCGAGTCCCCGGAGCGAAAAAAGGAGTGCGGGTAGCCCCGGAGCGAACATTCCCGTGTCGGAAATCACGACCTCGTCACAGGCGAGCCTTTCTCGATGGGCCTCGACGAACGGCACGAGATTCGGCGAACCGACCTCCTCTTCACCCTCGGCTAGGACGATCAGATTGATCGGGAGGGCTCCACCTTCCTTCAAGTGGGCCTCGGCAGCCTTGATGTGGAGGTAGAGTTGCCCTTTGTCGTCCGTTGAGCCCCGGGCGTAAAGGCGCCCTTCCCGGAACTCCGGCTCAAAGGGCGGCGAGTCCCAGAGTGCAAAGGGTTCCGCCGGCTGGACGTCATAGTGGCCGTATACCAAAACGGTAGGAGCGTCGGCACCGGCACCCCGCCACTCCCCCAGCACCACCGGATGGCCCGCGGTCTCGAGCACTTCGGCTTCGAGACCGGCGCCCTCCATTCGATCGCGGAGCCACTCGGCGGCTCGACGCGTGTCGGGATTGTGCTCAGACTTGGCGCTTACGGAAGGAATGCGAAGAAACTCCAGGATCTCGTCGGTGAAGCGACCAAGCTCCCTCCCGATGTAACCCTGGACGTCACTCATGTCGTTCAGATGAGACCGCGAATTCCCCAGCGGTAGATGAAGCTCATGACGCCCGCAAACGTGGCCGCGCCGGCCATGCCGCCGGCGCTCAACGCCAACGGCTCATTGAACTCGAAGATGCCCACTCCCAACATGCCGCCTATGACCGCGCCGAAAGCTCCGATCACCATGAGCACGGGTACGTGCCCCGGTGTCTCCTCCGGTCTCTTGATCAAGGTTCTCATCACGAGGGCGATGAAGCCCCCCATCACGATCCACACACCGATGCCGATCCAGTTCTCCATTGATCATCCATTGAGGTTGGCGAGGCAGGCCACTGCGCCCACTGTGGTCCTCTAGGCAGGGAATCTAAAGGGTTCGCCGCGCAGGACGCTACCTAGTGTGGTAGCGCCGCACTAATCCTTCTCTCCCATCGCTCGCTTGAGGGCTTCGAGCCGGGCATCCACGTCGATGTCCTCCGGCTCAGGACGGCTTTCAAAACGGTCAGGCCCATCGTCCAGCAGATCGTCTACCTCGCTGCGGGCCTCTTGCTGGGTTTCGTCGGCCCCGATTTCGTCGGCGATCCGGTCCAACTGGGAGAATAGGTCGTCCGCCTCGTCTATGGAGTTGCGGGCGGACGCTCGTCCGGCGGTGGCGGCGAGTGTATCGCGGTTCTTGTCCGCATCCTTGATGGCCTCGACCATCTCCAAGAACTCTTCCTCTCGCATGTCCAGCTCGTCCTTCAACGCGAGAGCTTTATGCTCGAGTACACTTCGGCGGTGTTCGTGCTTCTCCGCATACTCGCGGGCTACCCGAGCGGTGTCCTCATCCGTGATGTCGAGGGCCAACTTTTCCCGGCGGCGGCACGTCTTTTCGTCGCTCTTCTCCTTTTCTGCTCTCTCGATCGCGCTGCGGATGGCCTCCTCGAGTCGTCGGATCTCAGCCTTCGTATCCGCGGCCTCTCGCTTCATTTCGCGAAGAAGGCGGCTCACTGTTTCAGGAACGTCGTCCCGACCCAGCTCATCCTTGAAGTTGTCGATCGCTTCGCGGAAAGCCTGGCGTAGGTTGTCGAACATAGTTCGGCTTGCCGTTCTAGTGTGGTGATCCAGAGGTGTTCCGGCCACGCCGCGCTACTAGTTGAGGAACGGTTCAATCCTCTGGGCGAAGGAATTCCGCGCGCGGTGCAGCCTGCTCTTTACCGTCCCGAGGTTGACGCCGGTGATTTCGGAGATCTCCTCGTAGCTCTTCCCTTCCAGCTCGCGCAGTTGGAACACCAACCGATGATGTTCTGGCAACTCCTGAACGGTGTCTTCCACGAGGCGTTTAAGAAAACGCTTCCGATAAAGATCGTCGGGCCTCATCCGGAAATCCTCGAACTCGATGGGGCGGTGGCTATCGTCCCAACTATTCGTGAGCCGCTGGAAGAGAACCAAGGGGCTCCGTGACCGATTGCGGAGCTCATTCTTGGAGAGATTGCTGGCGATCGTGTACACCCAGGTCGAGAACTTCTTCGAGGTGTCGAACCGGTGGAGGTGCCGCGTCACTCGGATGAAGGCCTCCTGAACCAGGTCCTGTGCCTGGTCCCCATCCCCGGTCTTGCGAGTAACGAAATGCACGAGCCTGTCGCGGTATCGATCGTAGAGATCCTCGAACGCACCGTTTCGGCCTTGGAGATGGGCGACGACGAGCTCCTCGTCACTCAACATGTCGAGAGCTTTCTCGTTCCAACCCCTCCGAACATCGTCGTCCATCTGAGGCCTTCCCATATGCATCCCGACGGGCTCAGGCCGATGGTAGGGAGGATCGACCTCACCCGATAATGATTCTCACCCTCAGTCGGAATATGATCCGTCCCGATCCTACCCTCAAGGGCGGGCCCGTTTGGAGCCCCGGATGTGGATTTGAGGGGCGAGCACGAACATGAAACATTGTCGCCCGTCGGGGATCTGTCCAGCGCAGGGCACCACCCCCGCGTTGCCGGGTGAGCAGCGGCCTGCGAGATTGACGGGCCCCGCCCCGTCGGAGAGGTAACCGTCCCGGCACAAGACGAGTAAAATCATCAGTGACCGACCACCATATTGAGCAAACCCCAATAACTGAATCCAGCGTCAGTACGCGCCGGCGGGTGTCGTCCTTGGTCGCCCTCACGTTTCTCGAGGTCATCAAGGCGAGTGATCGGCCTTTCGAAGTTTTCGAGGAGGAAGACACATCCATCACGATGCCGCGCAGGTTGGGACTGAGTGATGTGGTGGAGCGCCGGATACGGAACTATCAGGAGGATACGAAGAAGGGCCACAAGATTTCGGACGAGGAGTTCGTCGATCTGGTCCGGCTCGTGGTACGCAGGGCCGACGCGAGGGCGGTCTTTCTGGAAGTCGGCGCCAGGCTGGCTGGTAAGCTGCCGCGTCGACTGAGGGTTATGCCACGCAGGCTGGGTATGGCCCTGGCGAGACGCCGCGTAAGGAAGAGGCTCCAGGCGCTCTTCGGACGCCGCGTCGGAGGCTTCGCGGACGGCGAGTTCGTGTTGGAGGGGCGTTCACTCCTGTTCATGCAAAGCGACGCCGGGGGAAACGCCTGTTCTCTGGTGTCGGGCCTCTGCTCAGCGACGCTGAGCGCGTCGATCGAGGACCCGCCGACCATCGCGCACATCGTGTGCGAGGCCCGTGGGGGAGCGTACTGTCGGTGGGGGATTCAGTAAAGATGCAGGGCGATTCACGATCATTGGGGAAAGCATGGATGTATTGACAGTTGGAGCAGTTACGGCGGTGGTCGCCGTCGTCGTGGGATTCTTCTTGGGAAGAATGACGGGTCGGAGCGCGGGCGGCGCGCCTGCCCGTTCTTCTGCGCCCGGCGAAGCCACCGACGCGGCATTCCGCCTGGCACTTTCTCGCATCGGGGCTTACTTGCGTGAGAACGTGGACGGTCCGCTTGCCGCGGCCTTTCAGGACCGTAGCCTGTCACTCCGGCGATCGGCTGAGGAAGCCGTGGCCGCGATTGATGATCTGCACTTCTTCCTGGAGGATCCGGCGGGAGAGATCAGAGAGGACGATCTTACCCGAATCGTCAAGGATGCTGTCCAGGCTTACGAATCGGAATTGGACATTTCCGTACTTTTCTCGTCCAAGGGCCCGGTCCCGGTCCGGTTGAATCCCGATGCACTGCTCGACGCACTGTATCTCATCCTTCACAACGCCGCGGTTTTCGGTGATGGCAAAGGCTTGGTGTCGATGGTCTCGAGCGATGGAGAGTGGGGCCGAGTGCTTATCCAGGACGAGGGCCCGGGGTTCTCCGCCGAGGCGTTGTTGAGGGCGTATGACCCCTTCTATACGACCTCGGAAGGGGGGTTGGGGCTGGGCCTCTCGCATGCTCAGCGGGCCGTGGAGCTTCAAGGGGGAGCCATCCACTTACGAAATCGTCCTGGGGGGGGCGCGGAAGTGGAGATCTCAGTTCCCTTGGCGTAACCCTCGATTCTGGCACAACCCTCACTTCTGCATGCGAATCCTCATCCCTGCGGTCAAACGTCTCGGATGGCCGGGCGTGAGGAACCGTTCCACCTCCATGGTCGGTCCGCGCACGTTTCCGGACAGGATGCCGAAGGCTCGGTAGTCGTTGTCGAGGAGGTTGGAAGCTCTCAGGTAGAACAATACGGCCCCGACAGTCTGCTCTACGCTCGCGTCCAAGATTCCGTACCCGCTGAGCTTGCCGTATCTCGCGCTGTTCCCCTCATCTCCGACCAGAAACTGCTCGCCTACCCAGCTCCCGGTCATCTCAAGGGCGCTTCCATTCGTGTCGTAACGCAGACCGATGCTCGCTGTAAGGCTTGGAACCATTGGGAATCGGTCTCCTGGCCCGACCGCGGGTGCGGTCGGACCGCTTCCGTCATCGGGGTCCGCGGGCCCGTCGCCTCCATCATCAAGGAAAGGTGCCGACAGGACGGCCTCCGATTGGAACGTCGCTCGGGTCCAGCCCGCAGCCGCGTTGATGGTAAGGGGCGTGACTGTCGCAAGAGGAACGAGCGCCAGCGAGGCTTCTGCCCCCACGCGGCGGGTGCGGTCGAGATTCGTGAAGAACCCGCGGGTGGGCGTATCCAGATCGGTGATGTTGAAAATGTCGTCGTGGACCTCGGACCAGAATGCCGCGACTTCGGCCTGGGCTCGGTCCTTGAGCATTCGAAACCCTGCTTGCCAGGTGTCCGCGGTGACGGCTTCCAATGGAGGGTCGGGTCCGAGCTCAAAGGGGAGTTGGCACGGGTCCGCCGGATCGGCGCACATGACTTCCAGAATCACAGGTGCGCGAAATGCGTGACCATAGCTCGCAAAGACACTCCAAGTTTGGTCGAGATGCTTGCTGATGCCGACCCCGCCAGATAACTGAGAAAACGTATTTCGGCCACTCCCAGATGGATCGAGAAGGTCCTGCACCGGGAGTCTGACATGATCGAAGCGAAGAGAGCCGTACAGCGAGACAGTTGGGCGTGCCCTCCACCAGATCTCACCGAACGCGCCGACATTGTTTTCTTTGGTCTCAAGATGCTCAGTCGTCGCCGGTACGATCGTTGGAAACACCTGGTTGGGTAGCTCCCGGATCTTGATTTCCACATCGTTCCGCGTCCACTCGACCCCGGAAGTCGCCATGAAGCGATTTGTTGGCTCGTAGCTGATCTGCGCGGCGGAACCCACGGTGTGGATATCCGTGAGGCCCAGCGCATTGGGCTCGGTGATGTTGTCGTTCGCTTGACGGAAGTCGGCCAAACGCGCGTGTGAGCTCGCCTGAAGACTCCAACCATCAGCGATTCGGCGCTCGACTCGCCCGCTAAGAAAATGAAGGAGGGGAACGAAGGTATCGCCGGTGTCTCCTGTGTACTGGAGTTCCCGGCGATCGTGAGGGGGGTCGATGATGTTGGTGGGGAGTGGACCACCGGCCAGCCAGGATTCGGGCAAAGGGCCTGGACCCTGCAGGGTGTGGGATGCCAACGAATAGGAGAGCCACCCGTCTGTATCCTCTCCGCGCCAACCGATCTTGGCGAAGAGGCTGCGCTCCACCGTGCGGCTCAGTTGTCTCCAACCGTTCGACCGGTCATAGGACGCCGCAACGAATCCATCGAAGTTACCGACGGATTCGGATGCTCTAGCCGTTCCTCTCAGCAACCCGAAGGACCCGCTCTCCACGTCCATCTCAAGGGAGCGTTCCCCGCCTCGCCGCGTCACGATGTTGAGTGCTCCGGCCAGGGAATTCTTTCCGAACGCTCCTACTGAGCCCCGGATCAACTCCACGCGGTCGACGGCACCTCCGGGGATCAACGAGAGATGGACCTGTGATGCGTCGGCTTCATTCACCCGCACCCCGTCGACGAACACACTCACGCCTTGCGGGACGCCGACGATGGGGGAGAGTGCGAAGCCGCGAAGGCGAATATCGGCTTGCGAGGGGCTACCGGTCTGGTTGGTCAAGCTGACTCCGGACGAGCCCGCCAGGGCGTTGGCGATGGACGAGCCCGCCGCCCCTTGCACGTCGGATCCCGCGATGATCTGAACCGGGAACGGCACGTCTGCGACGGGTACGGACCCGGTCCGGAGGCGCACGACCTCGACCCTCAACTCCCGTAAGGTCAGGACAGAGTCTTCGGGCACCTGGGCTGGACGGTCCTGCGCCGCGAGGGGGATTGAGAGGCCTAAGACCAAGCCGATCACCACACTAAACATAACCGTACACGTGGTAGAGCATGACGTAGACCACAAAGCCGGTAATGGACACGTAGAGCCAGGCGGGGAAGACCCAGCGGGCCAGGCGGCGGTGGTCCTGAAAGCGCTCCCTCCAGACGAGGTATAGGAGGCGAAGGACGCAGGGGACGATCAAAATGGCTAAGGTTATGTGGGAGAAGAGAATGCCCAGGTAGACGGTCTTTGCCACGCCCACGCCTGCGAAAGCATGCGTGCCGGTGATGGTGAAGCGCGTGACGTAGAAGATCAGGAACAGGCTGGACGTTGTGACCGCCCCCAACATGCTCAGGCGATGGCGACGGACGTCCCCCCTGCGGATGAAGACCCACCCGATCATGAGTAGGACTCCACTAGAGAGATTCAGCGTTGCATTGATTCGCGCCAGTAGGGCTCCGAGCGCCTCAGTCTCCATTCACTGCCATTCCGGTTTCGGAGGGCTCGCCCGAGCCGTTCCCGGGTGCCCACGTCATCACGGCCACACCGACTGCAAGGGTAAGGAGTGTCGCAGCAAGAAGCGTGTGAAAGGACACGGGTAGGACGGCCAGCCGCGTATACACGGAGAAGAAACCGAGAAGCACCTGGAGTGTCACGAGCGCGCCCGCTGAGATCGCCAAAGTCCGGGCGGTGCAAGGACTCAGCTTCTGTACGGCCCGAACCGTGAGCGCCATCAACGTAATCAAGAGGAGTAACCCGGTGAATCGATGGCCAAAGTGCACTGCGACGGTCGCGGTCTGTAGAGGCGGA
>Ga0310125_10000548_pt1 | contig 17949 bp, 13 predicted proteins | sample CB11b_Tmax_Bot8__FD_203508 | JGI IMG/M metagenome (GOLD analysis project Ga0310125, IMG submission 203508) | Marine microbial communities from Western Arctic Ocean, Canada - CB11b_Tmax_Bot8 | ecosystem: Environmental > Aquatic > Marine > Oceanic | place: Canada: Western Arctic Ocean | collected... | reverse complement strand
CGGGTGCAAGTGGCAGCACGTGACCTACGAAGAGCAACTTCGGATCAAGCACAAGCAAGTGGCCGATGCATTGGCCCATCTGGGCGGCTTCGAGGCCGTGGAAGTTCGGGATGTCCTGCCCGCGGCCCGGCAGTTCGGCTACCGGAATAAGGTTGATTTCTCGTTTTCCAACAAGCGGTTTCTCCTGCCGGAGGAGATTGACGTGCCGACTGAAGAGCTGGCCAAGCCCGAGGACTTTGCCCTCGGGTTTCACGCGCCGCAGCGGTATGCAAAGGCGATCGACATCGACTACTGCTACCTGGCCACACCTGAAATGAACAGGGTGCTGGCTGCGGTGCGCCGTTTTTGCCTTGAACGCGGCCTGTCAGTGTATAGCACGCGCACCCACGAGGGATTCCTGCGCAACCTGGTCGTGCGGCAGTCGGAGGCGACCGCTGAGGTCATGGTCAACCTGGTCACCTCTTCGCACGATGCCACGCTGATGGCCGACCTGGCGAAAGCCTTGCAAGAGGCGGTGCGAAGCGCACCCCTGACCGTGGTGAATAACGTCACCGACCGAAAAAACCTGGTCGCCTTCGGCGACGTCGAGTACGTCGCCTGCGGGTCCGGGACGATTACGGAGAAGCTGGGCGATCTCGTCTTCACCATCTCCCCGAACTCATTCTTCCAGACACATACGGCGCAGACGGTGGCGCTATACGAAGAAATCCGCAAGGCAGCCCGGCTGGACCCGGCCGATCTGCTGTACGACCTCTACTGCGGTACGGGATCGATTTCGCTTACCCTGGCCGGCGCCTGCCGGCAGGTGGTGGGAATCGAGGTGATCGAAAGCGCGATTTCCGACGCGCGGGCCAATGCCGGGCATAATCACGTGGACAACGTGTCCTTCCACTCTCTCGATTTGAAAAACCTGGGACCGTTCCTGGAGGAGGCGGGAGAGGAGGGGCGGCCTGACGTGGTCGTCACGGATCCGCCCCGTGCCGGGATGCATCCCAAGACGATCAAGACCCTGCGTGCCGTTCAGCCCGGCCGGATCATCTACGTCAGTTGCAAGCCCGCCAGCCTGGCCCGCGACGCCGCGGCACTGTGTGAAGGGGGCGTCTACACGCTTCAAACCGTTCAGCCCGTAGATATGTTCCCGCACACGAACCACATCGAGAGCGTGGCGGTTCTAGATTCCGGCGCGGAGTAGCGATCACATCGACATCTTTTTGAAGATGAATTCCGGAATCGACCGCACCACGCACATCACGTATCGCCACATCCACAACGTATAGATGACGTTCTTCTTTTTCTTGTAGGCGGCATAAATGTCGTTGGCGACTTTTCCGGGCTCCGCGGTGAGGGCGCCGGGAAGGTTCATGCCCTCGGTCATGGCGGTGTGGACAAACCCCGGTTTCACGGTGAGCACATGTACGCCTTTCGGCGCCAGGCGGTTGCGGAGCCCGGCGAGAAAGGCGGAGAAGCCGGCCTTTGCGCTGCCGTACACGTAGTTGCTTTGCCGGCCGCGGTCGCCGGCCACTGAGCTGATTCCGATGATGGTGCCGCTGCCCCGATCGGCAAAGAAATCGGCCACGATGGCGAGAATGGAGGCAGCGCCGGTGAAATTGGTGTCGATGATTCGCCGGGCCAGTTCGAAATCATGCCGGGCCGCCTCCGGGTCGCCCAGGAGACCGAAGACGCAGATCACCACGTCGGGCTTGGGGTCCAGGGCGTCGAAGAACGAAGCATGGGTATCGAAGGAGAGGGCATCGAACGGGTAGGCGGCGGCCTCTACCTGGTGTCGGATCCGGAAATCCTCTACCGCATCGGCCAGTTGATCGGCATGCCGCGCGGCCAGCTGCAGATGGAAGCCTTCCTTCGCGAAGCGATGCGCGACCGCCTGGGCGATGTCCGAACGGGCACCGAGGATCAATGCCGTGCTCACGGGGTCACTCCCAGGCGGGACGACTGCCGGGACCGGAACCGAAAGTCCGGATTCCACCGTTCAATTCGATTTACGAAGGCCACCGTATTCGGATAGCCGCGCCAGAGGGTCTCCTGCTTCATTCGTGCATCCTTGGCCAGGTAGATTCGGCCGCCCCGTTCCACTACGAGCTCATCCAATTCATCCAGAAAAGGCAACAGCCCTTCCCGCACGGGAAAGTCGAGAGCCAAGGTATACCCTTCCATGGGGAAAGACATCAATCCTTCCTGCGGGCCGAAGAGTTTAAGCACAGCCAGAAAACTGCCCCAGCCTTTTTCTCCGATTCGTTCGAGGACGGTCTGCAGCCCTTCGCGACTGGATTCCAGGGGGAGTACAAACTGGTATTGGACGAATCCCTGCCGCCCGTAAATCCGGTTCCAATCGTGGAGAAAATCAAGGGGGTAAAAGAACGTGTCGTAGTCGACGATGTGCCGGCGCGTTCCCCTGGCGTTCAACCGGTAGTAAAGACCGTTGAAGGCCCGCACCGAATACCGGTTGAGGATCCAGGAGGGGAGGTGGCAGGGCACGCCGCGTTTGCGTTTGGCCGGCAGGCGCAGGGGCGCTTCTCTCTTGTTCTTCGAATCCAGTTCCGGAATTTCCGCGTGTTCACCCCGCATCAAAAGGCTGCGGCCCAGGTTCTTTCCCTGTGCCAGGCAGTCGATCCAGGCCACCGAGTAGGTCCAACCCGTCGAAGCCTCGAAGAGCTGCATGATGTGATCCAGGTCCCGCGCCTCCAGGATCTCCTCCCGGATGTAGGCGGTATTGATTTTCTTCAGCGAAAAGGTCGCGTCGAGGATGGCGCCGGTCAGTCCCATACCTCCACAGGTCGTCTCGAACAGGTCGGGGGCCGTTTGCCGGGAGCATTCCACTTCGCCGCCATCGGCCAGGAGAAGGCGCATGCGGAGAAGGTGCCGGCAAAAGCTCCCTTCGGCGTGATGGTTTTTGCCGTGGACATCGGCGGCGATCGCCCCGCCCACGGTAATGAATTTCGTGCCCGGGGAGACGGGAAGGAACCAGCCGCGGGGCACAAACACTTCCAGCAAGTCGGCCAGGGTGACCCCGGCCTGGCAGGTGACCGTCCCCTCATCCGCATCGAGGGCGAGGATCTTGTTGAGTTTCAGACTGGAGAGGATGTAGGGGCCCAGGGAGGCGTCCCCGTAGCTGCGGCCCATGCCCCGCACGACGGCCTGGGGGGCATCGGCCAGGAGCCGGGCCATCTGCCCGGCCCCGCCCGGGCTGCGCAGGTCGGCCTCGACGACGGGAAAGTTGCCCCAATTGGATACGTGCGTGGCCATAACCGGCGGGAAGCGCCCGGTCCACAAGATGCCACCGGAAACCCCGGTTTGCAAGGGCGGGTGAATTCAATTTCAATCCGGCGCGTTGGATGTAGAATAGAGTGCACCTTCAGCCGGGGCTGCACATGTCGAAAAGCACTTCCATCGAGATCGAATGCGCGGGGTGCGGTGGGGATGCCCTGTTGATCCGCGAGCCGGTCTACGAAGGGTTTCAAAAAACGGGGGAGATCCTCAAGTGTTCGGCCTGCGGGCATACCTATGCCACCGAGGAGGAGGTGCCGTTCAAACATCGCCGCCAGGTGGAGGTGTTCACGGACGAGGATCGCTCTCCGGATCCCGAACTTTTTGATGAAGGCGAGGCGTCAGGGCTTTGCCGCTACTGCGCAAATTACGTGGTGAATCCGTTCATGCAATGGTGTGGCCTGCATCGCAAGGAGGTGCAGGCCACCGACAGTTGCGACCGATTTGAGCGCAAGCTCGAAACAGAAGAGAAGAATGAGGATGAGAATTCATTCAAGCCGCCGATATTTTGAGCGTTACCCGGGTGGAGGGTACCTGATTCGGGACGATCTCCTGTATCAAGAGGACGTGCGCCGGTTCATTGTGGAGATGGAATTCATCCGGACCGATCGCTTTTCGTCCGTCGAGACCACCAACTTGCGGCACCGGATGCATGCCGTCCGGCTTTCCGATGCGTTGCCCGTACTGATTCAAAAAGCGGCGTGGATCAATCCCGCGTACCCGGTCTTGCGGCGGATCAATTTGCGTCTAACCTGGATGTTCAAAAACTACAGCCTGCTTGCCTACGAGGCGGCGCTGAGATTGCGGGAGGCGGGCATTCCCGCCGTCGAAGTCGTAGCCACCTGGACGCACCGGCCCCGCCGTGGACCCCGTGAGAACTATCTGCTGTACGAGCGGGTGGCCGCCGTGGGCACGCTGAAGCAGGAACTGCTGCGCCTGACCGGACCGGCGCATGCTCGCCGGCGCCGGGCCCTGCTGGAAGATACGGCACGGCTCGCCCGGCGCATTCACAACGCGGGCTTTCGTCATGGGGATCTGTCCATTTGCAATGTACTGGTGTGCCAGCCGGGCGCAGACGAGCCGCTGCGGGTGTTGGATGCGGGCCGGCTGCGCCATGCCAGAATTCAATGGCGACCCTGGAAGACATTGTTCGACTTGCGGGAATTTCGACGGCTGCGTCTCGCTGGAGTGGACGAATATCGTCTGTTTCTCCGGGCCTACTTCGGCGGTGGGGAGTGTCGGGGCTGGTTTCGGATCATGCGTTTCTGGCAGTGGCGGGGCTCCCAGCCGCTTCGCGCGGTAAGACACGTCCTGGTCAACGCACGATAATCAATCCTTCTCCGGCATTGCAAAAAGACCGTCACATTATAATGTCCATATCGACGCCGGAAGTCGTATTTTGGGAGCACACAGAGGGCAAGGAATCGAGACCATGAAACGAATAGTTGCGGTGATGATAGTCTGGGCGATGAGTGGGTGGGCGGCCCCGCTCCTGGCGGCGGAAAAATTCGCCGATCTCGTGGGTCCGGTGCAGGTGGGGACGGTATCCGCCGTAGATCCAATGACCGTGCCGTTTATTACCTGGGGCGGGGATATGGCCACCTTTTACGCGAACGGGGGATTGGCCACGGGAAAAAACACGTTGTTTGCCGGGCAGGGGCTCAACCTCAAGTTGACTCCCGGCGATGATTTCATCCAGCAGGTGCGCGACTACATGTCGGGCAAGACGCCGTTCCTGCGCGGAACCTTCCGGATGGTCGGCATGGCGTCCGAGGTGATCGGACAGGACCCGCGCACCAAGGGAGTGGTCGTGTTCCAGTTGACGTGGTCGGCGGGAGACCACTGTGTGGCGCGCAGCAAGCTTGCCACGGTGAGCGACCTGAAAGGCGCCAAGGTTGTGCTGCAAAAGGGCGGGCCCCATGTGGGTCTCCTGGATGATATTCTAGATACCGCGCAGCTCGACTGGAAGGACATCAACGTGGTCTGGGCCGACGACCTGACCGGCACCCCCAAGAGCCCGGCCGAGATGTTCCGGTCCGATTCATCGATCGATGCCTGTTTCGTCATCACGCCGGACATGATCGGATTGACCGGCGGGCTGCCGGAGACCGGAAGCGGGGCGGAAGGCACGGTCAAGGAGGCGCGCGTCCTGGTCTCCACCGCCGAATTGTCCCGCTCCATCGCCGATGTATACGTCTGCCGCAAGGACTTCTTCGACACCCATCGCGAAACGGTGCAGAAATTTGCCGCGGGATACTTCAAGGCCTGCGAGGAAGTGATCGAGTTGAAGAAAGAGTACGAGGGGCAGGGGAGCAAACGCTACATGGAACTCCTGAAACTGACCCAGGACATTTACGGCAGCCAGGTCATTCCCACGCTGGAGGAGGACGCCCACGGTCTGTTGTCCGACTGTACTTTCGTAGGGTATCCCGGCAACGTGGCCTTCTTCACCCGGGAGAAGAACCTTCACGGCTTCGAGGTGTTTCAGAAGAACGCCCTCGACCTGGCGGTGGGCCAGGGCTACGCCGGGATTCGCGCCGGACTCTTTTCCTCCGGGCTCGATTGGAATTCGGCGGACTTCACCCGCTACCTGACCAAGACCGACGCCACGGTGGGCGAACGATTCCGCGGCGAGGCGGTGTTGGAGGAAATCGAGGAGCTTAGCGCGGGCGGGGCGTTGGACGAGCGCACCATTTACGCCTTCACCATCAACTTCAAACCCAACCAGACCGATTTCGGCACCGAGCAGTACGGCTCGGAGTTCCAGCGCGTCGTCGAACTGGCCGACCGGTATGGGAACGCGGTGGTCGCGGTGCGCGGCCACGCCGACCCGACCAAAACATTGATGGAGTTCGTGAAGGCCGGCATGCAGAAAGGCTCCCTGAAACGCGTCGGATCGAAGGGGAACTATTCCTATAGTCTGAATGGAAAACCGTTGGATATCGAATCGATCCCCACCCTCGAGAAACTGATCATGGGCGGTGAATTCGACGGGGTGTCCGGGCACAACCCGCGTGAAACCATGCAGGCGGCGCTGAATCTCTCCCGCAAGAGGGCGGACTCGGTGCGGGGGTCGATCGTCAACTTCGCGAAGAGCGGAGGCCTGGAACTGGACTCCAGCCAGATTCAGCCGGTCGGGGTGGGTGTACGGGAACCGTTCATCGCCAAGCCCACCAGCATGGCCGAGGCCGAGCAGAACATGCGGGTGGAGTTCCGCTTGCTCCGCGTCACCGCGGAGGTCTCCACCTCCAGCGACTTTGATTTTTAGGAAGAGGGATATGACCACGCGCGAGAATGAAGCAGGGGCGTTTCGTTTGACTTCCAATGGTCTTTCCGACGAACAGGCGGGACGCCTGTTCCCAGAAGCGACAATGGATTGGACAACGACCGGACAGACGATGCGAATGGCGTCTTCGCAGGGTAGACGACAGCCGGATTCGGGGGCGCCATGATGAAGGCCGTTGGGAATGCCCTATTGATCCCGTGCGTGATAGCGGTCCTCGGCACGGGGGTGCGCGCCGACACCACGGCCGGCGAACACGTCGTCATCCTGCTCGACGCCTCCGGATCCATGGCGGAACGAATGGGCTCGGCGGTAAAGATTGACGCGGCGAAGGACGCCGTCGAAAAGGTCCTGGCGACGGTGCCGCAAAGCACCCGGGTAGGACTGCTGGTGTTTACGGCCGATTCCGAACACCAGGGCTGGGTGCATCCCTTGGGACCGCGAGACGACGAGGCCCTGAAACGGGCCCTTCGGCCGGTGACCCCAAACGGCGGGACGCCGCTGGGGGAGTATATCAAGCGGGCGGCGGACCGGCTGCTGGAAGTGCGCAAAGAGAATCTCGGGTATGGATCCTACCGGCTGCTAGTCGTTACGGATGGCGAGGCGAGCGATGCGGAATTGATGGCCCGTTATACTCCGGAAGTCATGGCGCGAGGAATCCGGGTCGACGCCATTGGAGTGGACATGCGGGGAGACCATGCGCTGGCCACCCAAGTCCATTCCTACCGCCGGGCCGACGACGCATCCGTCTTGCAGAGCGCACTGGCCGAAGTGCTGGGCGAAGTCTCTTCCTCGTCGGCGGACGGCGCGTCTGCCGAGGAAGCATTCGAGTTGATTTCCGGCCTGCCCGATGGGGTGGCCTCCCCCCTGCTCCTTGCCCTGGCCCATCCCAGCGATCAACCCATTGGCGAGGACCCCGCGTTTATCCCGGCGGAGGCCGGCCATATCGCGTCCGGCGCGCAGGGGACGGCATCCGGGTCCGCATCCACCCGGGCGCGGTGGGGCCGTTTCAGTTTCGTGCAGTTCATCTGGCTGATCATCGTCATCTGGATCGTCCTGAAGGTGGTGCGCCGGTTCGCTGCGGATTGACGCCGCGTCCTCCACGGCAACGGATTGGAGTCCATGGCAAATCGTTCACCCATCGGTCTTGTGTTGGCCGCCCTGGTCTGGCTGGTCCTGATCGGCATTGCGGCGGTGGCCTACCGCTATTTCGTACATCCGTCGGTAGAGAAGAAACTGGAGCGCGAGACCAGTTCACCGAGCCCCTATCGCCATACCGTGACCGTGGCGCTCGATTCGTTCTCCGGCTATAGCATCCTCCGGGCCGACGCCTTGCAGGAACGGCTGAAGCCGAAAGGGATCCGGCTGCAGTTTGAAGACGACGGCGCCGATTACGGGTCCCGGCTCCGTGCCTTGCGAGACGGGGACGCCGACCTGGCCGTCTTTACCATCGATTCGCTGGTCAAGGCGGGGGCGGCCCTGGGTTCATTTCCCGCCACCATCGTCCTGGTCATTGACGAAACGCGCGGGGCGGATGCCATTGTGGCCTACCAGCAGAGCGTCCCTTCGCTCGAGGCGCTGAACGATCCCTCCGCGGCGTTTGTGCTTACGCCCGACTCCCCCAGCGAATTCCTGGCCCGGGTGGCCGTTGCCCACTTCAACCTGCCCGACTTGCAGGACGATTGGCTGCAGGCTGCGGACGGCGCCGAAGATGTCTACAAGGCGTTTCGCGCAGCGCGGCCCGACCAGAAGAAGGCCTACGTCTTGTGGGAACCCTTCGTGAGCCAGGCCATGCGGGAGCCCGGCGCGCATATCCTTCTCGATAGCGGAAAGCTCAGCGGGTATATCGTCGATGTCCTGGTGGCGCGCCGCGAATTCCTGCGCGACGACGAACCGCTCGTGCGGGAGGTGGTCGAAGCCTACTTGCGGACCTTGTACACCACCGACCCGTCGAGCGGGATGGTGGATCTCATTGTCCGGGATGCCGAAAAGACGGGGTCCTCGATCAGCAAGAAGGAGGCCGAGCAGCTCGTAGCGGGCATCGCCTGGCGAAACACGCTGGAGAACTACGCTCAATTCGGTTTGTTGGATCAGGACGAAGGGTTGCCGCACATCGAGGACGTGATGGCGCGGATTGTCGATGTTCTCCTGCAAACCGGCGCGATGAAGGAAAATCCGTTGGAGGGCCGGTATAATGTCCTTTACTACGACAAGGTCTTGCGCGACATGAAGGCCGGACACTTTCATCCGGGCCGCGCCGTCAATATTTTACAAACCAGCGAGGAAGATCTGGAATTCGAGGCGGTTCGCGGAGTGGAATCGTTGCCCGTGCTGACGGAGACGCAGTGGGCAACGCTGATCCCGGTGGGCGAAATGCGGGTCAAGCCGGTGGCCTTCGCCCGCGGTACGGCGCGATTGAATGTGGAAAGCAGGCGCAACCTGACACGATTGGCGGAACAGCTAGGCGCCCTGCCCCGGTACTACCTCAGCGTGGCCGGCCATGCCCGCGCCGAGGGCGACCCGGCGGCCAACCTGGAATTGGCCCGGCGCCGCGCAGATGCGGTGGGCGCCTTTCTCGGGGAACAGGGCCTGGGCGAATCGCGGTGGCGGGCGGTCGCGGAGAAACCCTCGACAGTCGGTGGAGCTGCACAATCGGTCTCGTTTGTGATAGGACAGATGCCGTATTAGAACGGTCTGTCCATGGACAAGCAGAATTTTCGCAAACGAGTGTTAATGCGTCTGCTGAGCAGTCCCATGACCCTCCTGCCCACCGTCGGCGGGGCCACTCTCTTGATGGGCGCCTGGGCCATGGGGAGAACCACGGGGATGATTCTTTTCGCCGGCGTGGTTGCGGTGCTCGGTGGTGTCGGCACGTTTCTCTCACGCCTGTTGATGGGGGGCGGGCGCGTGGCGGACGATGTGGCCCGGCGGATTGAGCAGGAGGCCGAAACCGAGCGGGAACAGGCACTGGATGGCCTTGGCGAACGGCTGGCGACGGACGGCGACCCGCGCACCGAGGCCGCCCTGAACGATTTGCGCGTATTGGCCAATTCGGTGCAGGGACGGAAAGACTGGGGGAACGTCAATGCCCGCTCTGCGTTTGATCTCTCCTACGGTGTCGACGAACTCTTTTCCACCTGCGTTCGCTACCTGGAGAAGACGCTGGAGCTGAAGGAGACCGCCGACCGCGTCACCACTCCCTCGGTTCGGCAGGCGATACTCCAGGAGCGCGAGCAACTGGTGGCTGATGTGCAAAAAAGCACGGAGCACATCGGCGAACTTCTCGGCAAGATGGAACGGTTCGCGGTGAGCGGCGGAACACACACCGACCTGGCCCGCGTGCGCGAAGAGCTGGATGCCAACCTGGAACTGGCGCGCCAGGTGGAAGAACGCATGGCCACCTGGGACGAACAACATGTGCGCGCCGGGTGAGTTCGACCCCTCCGGGGTCGGGGTAGCGTGGTTTCGGAATCCGTGGGTTTCACCCACGGCGATTCATGGTCGATCCCCTCCGGAGATGGTTCGACCCCCGGAGGGGATCCATGTGAATACCGTACAGGACGGTGGGGACACGATACTTGTTGGGATGGTTCGATCCCCGGAGGGGATCCATGTGAATAGCCGCGGGTGAAACCCGCGGGCATGCGAGAAAAGGCAGCACAACCCTGGAAGGGTTGAACCCGGTTTTAAAGCGCTTCGAGCAGCCGGAGTATTTCGTGCCGTACCTTGTCCGTCACCGAACGATCCTTGGGGGTGTTCCAAAGCCATAAATCCTGGGTGTGTGCCTCAAGGACGCGGTCGACTTCGATGCCGATGCGTGCGCGATCTTTGTCCGACGCAGCGCTCAGCATCTGAAGCAGCTCGTAGTCCTGGGCCCCTTCGCGCATGGCCTCCATCGATTTGCCGGCGTGGACGGCGTCCCGGTCGAGATAGAGGGGGGAGCGCGTGGCGCCTGAATTGAAGTATTCGCGCCAGGAAAATCCCCCGTTTCCGTCGCCGAAGGCCCACCACGATGTGCCGGTCAATCCTCGCTTGAATGCGAACCAGGGGCGCAAGTGCCATGCGATGTAGGGATCCGTCAAGCGGTGGCCCTGTCCGCCGGTGTAACACCACCACTGGAGCCCCTCCCGGCCGTGCTGTTCCCGGAATGCCTCGTTCCCGGCCGGCGCGCTCAGGTAGTGACCGACGTTGAAACACTGGATGTCGCAGGCATCCCGCATCACCGATTCCAGAATCGGCGGCGCCTTCAGCGGGTCGGCGAAATGAATGTCGTTAAAAATCTTGAATCGAGGCTCGCCCGCCTTGATGGCCTTGCCGAAACGATGGATGATTTCCAGTTCGTCTGCGGAGTTCGGTTCGTCGCGGATCAGGTACGCGATCTTCTCCGGATCGATCCCCTTTTCCTCGAAATAGGCCGACCAGTCCCGCGCCCATTCCGTGACAAACTTTTCACTCCGGTCTTTGCCGAATGCGGAGACGATGCAGTAGTGACCGGCGTCGGGAAAGAACGACAGCCACTCGTCGATCTCGCCGCGCGGTGGGGGCGTGACCAGGTTGTCCTCGTCGTCGTAGGTCCCCGTGGGCATGCCTGCCTTCCAGGTCACGTTGACCCCGTACTCCTTCAACATGCGGACGTAGGCCTTGAGATTCTCTGCCGTCACCTGGTACGTTCCGGCCGCGGGATAATCCCACCCGCCGAGTTGAAGCGATAGCCGTTTCGGCAGCCGCACGTCCGCAATGGAGATGGAGATCGGGACCTCGAGATCCTCGACATCGGGGTCGTCGCTGGAGAGCCGGATCGTGCCGTCGGTTTGTCCCGGGCTGAGCCCACGGGTGCGACAACGAATCCAGAGCTGCCGGGTCATGCCGGGTGGAATGGAAACGACAAGACCGGCATCGGTCTGCTTTGCCGGCACTAACGCCGCGGCTACCGGCTCAAGATCATGGGTGTCGACAAAGGGCACTTCAAACACGTCCAGTGTCTTTTTCGGCAGATCGTCCAACCCGATGTTCACTACAACCGTACGATCCCCGGCATTTGAGAGGTTCAGCACATCGCTGCGCACCGACCGCTGTGCCGCGGTGATCTGCAGGGAAGGCGCGCCGCCGTCCGGCGCGGCAAATGGATCCAACGGATCCCACCGGTGTGTTTTCCAGGCACGCAGGGCAGGAGCCCCCTGCCCGCGCCACAGGGCCGCCTGGATGAAAAACAGTTCGGATTGCAGCGCGGTTACCGGGTAGACCGCGCGAAACGCATCGGTAGGGGGAATGGGTTGACTCGAAATTTTCTCTTCCACCTCGTTCAGTTCACCGAGGAGGGACTTCCGGACGGCATCGGCCACGGAAGAGGTTTCGATCTTTTTCCGTACCGTCGCGACATCCCGGGTGAGCCTCTTCTCCAGCGCGACGAACAGCCGATGGCTCTTCCAGCCGCCTTCGCCTTCCGAAAAGACCGGGGAAGGATACGGGGTAAAGGGTTCCTTGACTTCACCGGCATAAATTTCCACCTCATCGAACACGACGGCGCCGGTATCTTGCGGGAAGGCCATGAGAAGTGCGACGTAGCGTCCCCGTGCATTGAGGTTGCTCGTGCGGAGCCAGTGCGTCGTAGGGGCCAGGTTCTTCTCGGGCAGCACGCGGTCAATGGCGGCTTGCACGGTTTCGGGTGCGAGCGGAGGATCGAGTTGATCCGGGGTAGGCGCGAAGGTGGTGCCGGCCAGCCGGAAGTTCTGTGCGTCGTCGCTGACCAGCACGGACAGTTTGGCCGGCCACCAGGGTCCCCAGAAGGAAAGGACGGTGTGGAGGCCCACGCCGCCGATGGTGCGTGTCTCCCCCAGGTCGAAGATGATGACGGGCGGCGTGGACATCCACCCCAGGGAACTGCGCAGGGTGTAGATGGGGCCCTCGTCGGTGGACCAGGTCTCCACTACGGCGCCGTCGGTGAGCTGGCCCACGTCGGAGTGGTTGGGGTTTTTCCAGCCCCAGTAATTCGGGGGGACGGCACACTCGTAGGACACGCCGGCGGCGATATTCTCGGGAGCGGCGAAGCTTCCGGGCAGGCACACGCCCAGCCCGAGCCACAGCGCGATGGAGGTGGACGCCACGCGGAACAAGCATTTCATGGCACAGAGCATAGCCCCCAGACACCGATCAGTCAAGGTTCGCGGAAACGCCGGGACGCAGGTAGACTCCCTGAAGCGTGGCTATTCCACGATCCCAGGAGAAAGGTGGCGCGCATGAAGAATCCGAATCAGCCGTTTGAGTGGTACGACCGCGCCCGCTATGGGCTGTTCATCCACTGGGGCATCTACTCGCTGCTGGGGCGCGGAGAGCAGGTATTGTTTCGCGAACGGTTGGACCATCGCGAGTACGAGAAACTGGCGCGGCGGTTCAACCCGGGGAAGTTCGACGCGGACGACTGGGCCCGGCAGGCCAAGGCGGCCGGCATGAAGTATGCCGTGCTCACCACCAAGCACCATGACGGCTTCTGTCTCTTTGACAGCGCGCACACGGACTACACATCGGTCAAGACGGCGGCCGGCCGCGACCTGGTGGGCGAGTACGTGAGGGCGTTTCGCCGACACGGATTGCGGGTAGGTCTCTACTACTCCTTGGCCGACTGGCGCTTTCCGGCCTACTTCGATGGTTCGGCGAAAGACCCGAAAGCCTTTTCCGCCTTTCGCTCAACCATCCACGAACAGGTGCGGGAGTTGTGCACGAACTATGGCCGCATCGACGTGCTCTGGTTCGACGGCGGGTGGCCTCACGACGCCGCGACCTGGCAGTCGGGAAAACTGGATCGCATGATCCGGAGGCTGCAGCCCCATGTGATGATCAACGACCGGCTGCACGGGGGCGGGGGTGGTAACGTGAAGCCGGTGGGCAAGGCCTCGTTGCGGCGTCATGGGTATTACGACACTGCTGAGCAACACGCCCCGGGTGTTCAGCCGGTGCGGCGTCCCATTGAGACGCTACGCACGACGCACGACAGTTGGTGGGGGTACTGCAAGGGGGATCCCCACTGGAAGTCGCCGCGGGAGGCGGTTCGGCTGCTTTCTCATGCCGCAGGCTGCGGAGCAAACTTCCTGCTCAACGTGGGGCCCAAGGCGGACGGCACCTTTCCCGTGCCGTTTCAACGAATTTTAATGGAGACCGGCCGATGGCTGGCCGGCAACGGGGAGGGGGTGTACGACACCGTCGAGGGCATCCTGGATCTGCGAACCCTGGGCTGGTCGACCCTGAAAGGAAAGGCCCTCTACCTTCATGTGCACTACTGGCCCGGGCGGGAGGCCATTGTATACGGGCTGGCCAACCGGGTGCGTTCGGCGCGCATCCTGGGCACCGGACAATCGGTTCGCGTGGCACAGGATGGGCTGCACGTACGCCTGCAGGACCTTCCCGCCCGCGCCCCCGATCCCGCCTGCTCGGTCATCAAGTTGAACCTGGACGGCGCCCCCAGGGAGGATCCCTCCGTCGTGCATCTCTGGGAGCAGGGAAGAGCATTGGGCAGTCTGTCGCGGTGGGTATCCACAACAGCAGGGTCGTAATTCCCGTAAACTTTTCTACTATGGACCCCATCTGATGACGAATGAGGAATTATTGGCGATTGAGGCGGAGGTCTGCTCGTAGGGCGACACGGTTCACTACGCGAAGACGCCAAAGGTGTTCGAGCGGTGCGAAGGCAGTACCCTCTATGACACCGATGGGACCCCGTATCTTGATCTCCAGATGTGGTACTCGGCGGTCCAGGGTGCCGGATGGGCGGCGCATCCGTTGTGCGTGCGGACAACGGTGCCGGTGAGGCGGGCGTTTTTCCGTTCGTAGAGAGGGGACATGGGTCTGTTCAGTCAACTTCGCCGGAGCGCACTCCCCGTATCAGAATCCACTCCGTCTGTGTAGCTTTTCTCAAACGCCTTGACATAGCTAACCTGATTAGCTAATGTAAAAAGATGAAAACGATCCAGGCCAATCTGCATGAGGCGAAAACCAATCTTTCGCGACTTGTGGCGAATGCCTTGGCCGGGGACGAGGTGATCATAGCCAAGGCGGGGGTGCCTAAGGTGAAGCTGGTTCCCCTTCCTCCCCCCGGCACGGGAAAGCTCGGCGTGCTAAAGGGGCAATTCGTTGTCCCCGATTCGTTTTTTGAGCCCATGACCGAGGAAGAACTCGGGGAATGGGAGTGAGGCGTGGGGATCTTGCTGGATACCCACGGCATCCTGTGGGGGCTGATGGAACCCGACAAACTGGGCGTTGTGGCGCGAGCGCGAATGGAGGACACCGAAGAAGAAATATGGACCAGTGCTGTTAGCCTATACGAAATCGCTCAGAAGGTGCGCACAGGCAAACTCCCCTACCCCGATGAACTTGTGCGCCGATTTCCGCAACTGCTGAGTGAGCAAGGCTGGAAGTCGCTCGCCCTTTCACACCGACATGCGGTGCAGGCCGGACTGTATCTGTGCAATCACCGGGACCCGTTCGACCGGCTGCTGGCAGCCCAGGCTGAACTCGAGGACCTGGACCTGGTAACCTGCGACCTGTCTCTGGGGGCCTTCCCGGTGCGTTGTGTATGGGACTGAACTGGTCGTTGAAGCAGAGAGGATACTTTCCGGGTAGGAGCCCACGCATTACAATCTATGTTCACGCCCTGGCAGGCGCGGTGATCTGCGGCCTCTTGGCCGGATGCCGGTCCCCGGCGGATGCCCGCAAGAAGACCGATGCGCGGGCCTATGCCAACGTGGACGCGGCTCAGCGGGAGGCGTTGGGGCATAGCGCCCCATTTTCCGTGGAGCCCCCGTCGGAGCAATTGCGGCGGCACCTGATGTTGGAGCAGTCTCTGCCGTACGCCGATCCGGCCTCCCTCGGTTCGGACGACGTCGAGCGCATTCCGCAATGGCCGGAGCCGGCGGCCGTTGTGGATGAGGCGCCATTGCCGGTCTCCCTGACTTTGACGCTGACCGAACCCAGCCTGATCGATTCTCTCCAGATCGCCGCGCGCAGCAGCCGGGAATACCAGGACCAAAAAGAGGAGGTGTTCCGATCCGCCCTCCAGCTTGACCTCCAGCGCGACGCGTTTCGTAACACGTGGACCGGGCAACTCGAGGCGTTGGCGGCGACCGAAGGGGGGGGCGTGGAGCGAGTAAGCGCGGCGGAAGGCGGTGTGTCGCCGGGCATTAGCCGCCGCCTGAAGTCGGGCGGTTCGTTTGCCCTGGACCTCGGCCTCGATCTTGTGAAACTCCTTACCCAGGACCGGGACAGCGCATACGGTTTGCTGGCCGACGCCACGGCGACGCTGCCCCTGCTGCGGGGGGCAGGCCGTTTCGTGGTGGCGGAGCCCCTCACCCAGGCGGAGCGGGAGGTGGTCTACGCCATCTACGGGTTTGAGCGTTTTCGGCGAACCTTTGCCGTACAGGTGGCCACGGAGTATCTTGAGGTGTTGCAGGCACTTGACCAGGTCGATAATTCCCGCGAGAGCTATGAGCGCCTGGTGCTTTCCACCCGGCGGGCACGGCGTTTGGCCGACGCGGGCAGGCTGCCGGAAATCCAGGTCGACCAGGTGCAACAGGATGAATTGAGGGCCCGAAACCGGTGGATCTCGGCCCAGGTCGACTACCAGGACCGGCTCGATGCGTTCAAGGTGCGTCTGGGCCTGCCCACCGATGCGAAAGTGAAATTGGATAGAGGTGACATGTCGAGCCTGGTGGATCGTGCAGAACCGTTGATCGAAAGGGCGCGCGAGCAGGTGGCCCCCACGGAAGCCGAGGCCCCGGCAGCCCAGGATCCGGTGGTCCTGCGAGCGCCCTCCCGCGAGGACGGCGGTCCCCTGGAGTTGGACGAAGCGGAAGCAATCGGAATGGCATTGAATCACCGGCTGGACCTTCGCGCGCGGATCGGGCGGGTCTTCGATACCCAGCGCGCGGCCGCGGTGGCGGCGGACCGTCTCCGGGCGGACCTCGCTCTCCTCGGCCGGGGCACGACTGGGCAGAGCCGGGACCGGACGACCGCCGGTCTGGGTGATGCCGACGTTAGTGCGGGAGACGGTTCCTACTCCGCCACGGTGCTGCTTGATCTTCCGCTGGAACGAACCCAGGAGGAAATCGACTATCGTGGCCGCCTGATCGATTTCGAGAAGTCGGTGCGCGTGGTGCAGGCGTTGGAGGACCAGGTGAAACTCGAGGTTCGCAACGAACTTCGGGCGCTCACTGCCAACCGGGAAGGGGTGATCATTCAAGCGACTTCAGTGGAAGTGGCGCAGCGCCGCCTCGATAGCACCACCATGTTTCTCGAAGCGGGCCGGGTGGAGATTCGTGACGTGCTGGAGGCCGAGGATTCCATGCTCTCCTCTCAGAACGCGCTCTCCGCCGCCCTGGTGCGGTACCGGGTGAGGGAGTTGGAACTCCAGCGGGATATGGGGGTGCTTGAGATCGATGAACTGGGGCGCTGGAAGGAGTACGAACCGCCGCAAACCGAAGCGGAGACACCATGAAACCGCGCGAATGGTTGGAGGCGGCCCGGGGTCTTTCCCGCTCAAAGCAAGCCGCGGCGGCCGGCGGGGCCTTGTTTATTCTCATCGTCTGGGTGCTGGCCCGCTCCTCCGGCGCGGAAGGCGACAGCCAAAGCCGTCCGACTTTCGAGGTGCGGAGCGGGCCTCTCACCATCAGCTTCTCGCAAGGGGGCACCATCCGCGCCATGGAACAGGAAACCATCACCTGTGAAGTGGAGGGTCAGACCACGATCATCTTCCTGATTGAAGAAGGGAAGCAGGTGAAACAGGGCGAGTTACTCGTGCAGCTCGACGACAGCTTGCTGCGGGATAGCCTCGTCGAGCAGCAGATCAAGGTGCAAAACGCGGAGGCGGCCTACATCCGCGACCGGGAAAACCTGGCCGTGACCCGGAACCAGGCCGAGAGCGACATCGCCCTCGCCACGTTGGATGCCCGGTTTGCAGACGAAGACCTAACACAGTACGTCGAAGGGGAGTACAAGCAGGAACTTCGCGAGGCGGACTCCACGATCACCCTGGCCGAAGAGAAACGTCAACTTGCTAAACGCAAGCTGGTGTGGTCGGAAAAGTTATTTGGCGAGAACTACCTGTCGGAATCCGAGCGGGACACCGACCTACTCGCCTACAAGGGCGCTGATCTCGAACTGGAGTTGGCCCGCGCGGCCAAGGCGCTACTGGAGGACTTTACGTACAAGCGGCAGCTCGCCCAGTTGGAGAGCGACGTGTCGCAGGAGCGCAGGGCCCTGGAGCGGGCGGAACTCAAGGCGTCGGCCAACATTATCCAGGCGGAAGCGGATCTCAAGGCGCGGGAGGCGGAGTGGCACCAGCAGCAGAGCAAAGAAGAAAAGATGGAGGATCAAATTGCCAAGACCCGAATCATTGC
>Ga0310125_10000547_pt1 | contig 17957 bp, 20 predicted proteins | sample CB11b_Tmax_Bot8__FD_203508 | JGI IMG/M metagenome (GOLD analysis project Ga0310125, IMG submission 203508) | Marine microbial communities from Western Arctic Ocean, Canada - CB11b_Tmax_Bot8 | ecosystem: Environmental > Aquatic > Marine > Oceanic | place: Canada: Western Arctic Ocean | collected... | reverse complement strand
GCCTCCCAGAATCGCCCCTCCCCCCACTGGTGATCAATGCCGACCGCGACATGCGTGAAGGGGCCTCCTGGTGGTCCGAAGGCATGACCCAGGGGCCGCTGCGTATTCCAATCGTATTCGTCTCGTAGCGAGGTGTAGAGCAGGTGCGTGCGGCCATCGTGGCCAACGAGGAGGTCGTCGTTGTGGGCGGCGCCAGCGGGCGCCATGTCGATGATGGGCAGGGTGACGAAGGGTTCGTCGTGTACGGCGGTAGAGGAATAATACTGCAGGTCACGAAAGGAATATGTGAAGCTGTCGCCACGATCGGCCTTGACCTGGTCGAAGACATCCTGTGTGCTGAAGATATGTGCCGCCCGTCCCAACAGGGCGACGAAGGGATAGGCTCCCCGCGGATCACGCCGAATACCAGCTCTTCGTCGCTCTGCTCCAATCCGGTCTCCAAGCAAAGGACACCGGTCGCAACGATCTGATTCAATGGAGGCGGGAGTTGTTAGGCAGAATCCTCACGCACCGCATCGGCCATCTCTTGCAGGGTGAAGAAGAGGAAATCGAATTGTGGATGATGCTTAACCGGCAGCGTCGCTCCCATCGCCCCACCGTCCGACAACCGTTGGCGGTCAATCCAGGCATTGGCCAGACCATGGGCCCGAGCCGGGACGTGGTCGTGCAGCAGAGACTGCGCCGTGTGCAGTACGACCTGCCTGTAGGCCCCGAAGTCGCTGTGCAGATGATCGATGAGACAGTCGAAATTGCGTGCTGCCGGTTTGTAGGAACCGATGTCCTGGGCGGTCTACACCGCGTCGAACTCGACGCCGAGTTTGCGCGTTGATGCTGCCAGACCGGCGTGATCGACATTCGACAGCACGATCAACCGGTATTTCGTTTGCAGCAGTCGCAGTGCATCGGCGGAGTCCGGGAAGGCGGTCCAGTGGCCAGCAGCAGGGGTTGCAGTGCATCCCAGATCCCGGATTCCAAGTCGATGAGGGTGCCATAACAGTCGAAGGTGAGAAAGCCGAAATCCGTGAGTCGTTTCATACAGCCAAACTGGTGTGCCAATCAAACCGACGCCAGTTGACATTGTAGCGACGCATCGGGGTGTTTGAGTGTTACCAGGGAGACAACCGTGAACGAGCATGCACTTGAGGTTTTGGAGTTTCCGCAGGTCATCGACATCCTCGCCGGGTTCGCTACATCGGGGCTTGGACAGCGACAGGTGCGCTCGCTGTTGCCGCAGAATGATCTGGCAGAGGTGGCGAGGCGTCTGGCGGAAACAACCGAGTTGAAGCTGCTGCTCATGCCCGAGCAGGATCTGCCCATCGGTGGTTTGCACGACCTGTCTTTCATTCTCCAGGAGCTGGACAAGGGTGTGGACGTGTTGCTCATCGAACAGATTCTGGAAGTGGCCGATACCCTGCGGGCGGCGCGTCGTGTCAGTGGTTATCTGCGTGGCGTCGAGGCATCCCATCCGCATGTAGCCGGCATGGCCGAGGGCATTCATCTGTTCGACGAACTCGAAGAGCGTATCGATATCACCTTCAACGAGAATGGCGGCATCAAGAGCAGCGCCAGCAGCCGTCTGAAGACGGCGCGCAATGAGATTCAGACTCTGCGTGGCAGGATCCGCGGTAAACTGAGCACACTGATGCGGTCACCGGCTGTGGCGCCGCACCTGCAGGACACGGGGATCCGTGAACATGACGGCCGACCGACCCTGGCGGTACGCGCTACGGCGGGGTCGCGGGTGGCTGGTGCGCAACGGGCCCGCTCCGACAGTGGTGGCACCGTCTTCATCGAGCCCGAGGGCGTGCGCAAGATGGGCGATGAGTTGTCGGCGGCGATCAACAAGGAAATGGAAGAGACGGTGCGCATTCTGCGCGAGATCACGGCGTTGATCGCCGAAGAGGCGACGCAGCTGACAACGACCATGGCGGCGATGGCTCACGTGGACATGACCTTTGCCAAGGTGCGTATGAGTCGCACCTTCGCCATGGAGCCAGCAAAACTCAATGACAAAGGGTTGATCGGCCTGCAGGCTGCGCGCCATCCGCTGTTGCTGGATCTCGAGCGCCGGGAAGGCATCGACGAGGTGGTGCCCATCGACGTAAAACTCGGCGACGATTTCCACACACTCATCATCACCGGGCCCAATACCGGTGGCAAGACGGTGGCGTTGAAGACGATCGGGTTGCTGACGTTGATGGCGATGTCGGGGATGCATGTGCCCGCCGAGGCGGGATCGACCCTGCCCGTGTTGCATGATGTCTGGGCCGATATCGGCGATGAGCAGAGCATCGAGCAGAGTCTGAGCACATTTTCCAGCCATCTGACCCAGATCGGACAGATTCTGCAGGGCGCCGACAGAAACAGTCTGGTGTTGCTGGACGAGTTGGGGGGAGGCACCGATCCCGTGGAGGGAGCAGCACTGGCGCGGGCGATCCTTGAGCATCTGCACAGAAATGGCGTGCGCACGGCGGTGACCACCCATATCAGCGAGCTCAAGACGCTGGGATACACCCTGCCTGGTGTTGAGAATGCCTCCATTGAATTCGACGTGGAGACACTGAAGCCGACGCACAAGGTGCTGATCGGTACCGCTGGCAGCAGCAATGCGCTGGCGCTGGCTCGCAGGTTGGGGCTGCCGGAAGCGGTGATCGCTCTGGCGGAGACGCACCGCCAGGGGGATGAGTCGGCGGATCTGCTCAACGAACTGCAGGCGGCACGTGTGCGGACACTGGCCGATCGTGAGCAGGCGCAGGCGGCTGGGGAAGAGGCGCAGCGTCAGCGCGAGGAGACTCGCAGGGTGCTCGAAGAGACTCAGGCGCAACTGGAGTTGGCGAAAGTCAGCAATGGTCAGGCCGCCTATGCGACATTACGTGAAGTGCGACAGCAGATCGAAAATCTGCGACGGGAAGATCCCTCCAAGCGCTCCTTGTTGCTGGCGCTGGGTGCGGTGGAAGCGGTGATCGAGAAGGAGTTGGAACGGGCTCCTGACGTGAAGGTGCGGCAGTCGCCGAGGGTGGGGGATCGTGTGCTTGTTCGATCTCTGGGTCAAGTAGGTGTGTTGAACGAAGTCAACACGCGCACGAGTCGGGCCGTCGTCGACATGGGTGCGGCGCCGGTGACTGTCGCTCTGGGCGAGGTGGAAGCGGCGTGAAGAGCATGGCCGCCAGATCTATCTGAGGAGCAGCATCTTTCGAGTCAGGATGTGATCTGTCGTTGTCAGCCTGTACAGATAGACGCCCGTCGCCACGTGCCCTCCCGTCTGGTCCCGTCCATCCCAGCGGAATTGATGTGTCCCCGCTTGCCTTCGATCGCTGATCAGCGTTTGCACTCGTTGCCCGAGCAGGTCAAAGACCGCGACCTCCACATGGCTTTCGGTGCCGGCTGAAAATCCGATAAGGTCTGATCGGGAACTGCCTGGATCATGCCCGCTCTGGGATCGACGCGGATCGGCGTGCCATCTGCGGCTACATCATCGGTGAGAAAGAAGCGTTGAAGCCGAGATCGGCGATACCTGTGGCCTCTTGCAGCAGGAATCCGGTGGGTGCCGAGGCGATGCTGAGGAAGAGGACATCGACGAGACCGTCGTCATCGCCGGAGTCGGGCACACCGTCGGGTCCGTCGTTGTCAAAGCGGCGAAAGTCGATGTCGGCGTCGGCGCTGCGGAGAATGACGAGGTCGAAGCGGCCATACCGCGCTTCTACACCCTGTTGTTGACGTTATGTACAAGTTGACCGCCCTCATGTGCATCGGTTTGACCTACAACATACTGACGCGCGAGCAGCAGAAGGAGAGGCTACGACCTTATGGGAGTCTGAACGTCTCCCCGTCTTGCTCACACGCACCTCTCCATCTACCATGCGCGGACACACTGTAAAAGAGACACACACCTGACACCGAGGAGATGCATCGATGTCCGACACTCACTGCGTGCGCCAGTGTTTCAGCCAACCCGGCGAAAATCATGGCCACCCTGGCAGCATATCGCGTGTCGTCATGGGTCCCGACGCACACCGCGACGACCGTCCCGCCGCGCTGAATACGGAACGCCTGATCATCCACACGAATGAGTATGATGTGGGCGGCATATCCGGTGACGGCCACGCTCACAGCGATCAGGAGCAGGCATTCTACATCCTGTCAGGTGATATGGAGGTGACGGTGGGTGAAGAGACGTATCAGCTGGGTCCTGGGGACAGTGTGTTGCTGCCCCGGGGTGTGTTCCACAAGCATCGCAATTCCGGGGACAAGCCGCTGGAGTTTCTTTTTATCAGCGTCAAACTGTAACGGCTGCGAATCGGCTGTTAGTCCAGCTCTTTGAGAAATCCCAGACCGAGGGTTACAAAAACCGACAACAAGACCACCAGAGGCATACAGACCAGAACCGATCGAGCCACCAGCACATGCGGCACTGCCGGAGGTGAGGAATAGGAAGAACTGGTAGGGTGCCCACAGCAGGAGGGGGGCGAAACCGGTGGTGTATACCGTGGCGAACTGAGACAGGGAGAGCTTTGTTGGGAGGGTGGCGCCATAAACAGGTGACGACAAACAGGAGAGTGACAACAACCGTCGCCGCTGCACGACTGGCAAACTCTCCGAGCAGCGCAGTGAAAGAAAGAGGCCAACGGACCAGGCTCCCACAATGCCGAGCAGGACGAGCCCACGCAGAAATGGGGGTCCATACCCGGAGGCTTCCAGAGTGCCCGTCTGTTGTCTGCCTTTGACACTGTTCATCGAGATCCCACTCCCTCAATTGATGGAGCACGCTGCTCCAATACAATGACGAGGAGAAAGATGTGGGGTTCCTGAACAAAACCCTCTGTCGATCACCGTGGCGCACGCGATGGTCGGTTGGAGCGCACCGTCCGCTCTTGTCGCATACGGTTCCGAGCGTACGCAGTATGCCGTGAGCGCTGCCGAGTACCACGTCCGTTCGGGATCTGGCCGTCAACGACGAGTTGTCCTTCTCAACGCGGCCGACGAAGTGATCTCGGCAACAGCCGGCTCGACTGCACCTGATCAAGGCGCTGGACGCGGTCGAACGGGAGCAGGTGGTTGTCGCCCGCCAGCACCTGGACTCAGTGCAGACTGCGATGGATGCCTTGCCGGCGAAGTATCCTGACTCAGGTGGTGGCATTTCCCCTGCGCTGGCGGCTGAAGTCCACAGTCTGGCAGCCAGTCTGCGCGAGGTCGACGAACACCACTGATTCAGGTTCGTCCACACGTGGCGAGCGCAGGGATTCGAAGACCACTAGTTTCTACTGCATGTCTGATAGCCAAACTGTTGCCGATCCCGTGAAGTCTCGCCGTGGCGCGCTCGCCACCGGTGGCTTCGCCCACTTCGTGCATGATGGGTTTACGGACTGCGTCTACGTGCTGTTGCCTCTGTGGGCGACGGCCTTCGCCCTGTCTCACGCAGAGGTGGGCGTTCTGAAGATGGTAATGTCCGGTACGTTGGCGGCGGCACAGGTCCCCGCCGGTGTGATCGCCGAGCGCTTCGGCGAGCGTGCCGTGCTCGCCGTCGGTACGGTGCTTGCAGGCGCAGGATTCGTACTGCTTGGATGGGCTGGTGGATTCTTCAGCCTCGCGGTTTTTCTGGGAGTGGCAGGTGCCGGCTGTGGCACCCAGCACCCGCTGGCGTCGTCCATCATCTCCCGGGCCCATTCAAGAGCGGGGCGGCGTGCCGCCCTGGGCACGTACAACTTCACCGGTGATCTCGGCAAAGTCGCTGCACCGGCTGCTGTGGGTGCCGCCGCCGCCGCCTACGGTTGGCCGGAGAGTGTGATTGGCTACGGCATCTTCGGCATCGTCGCCGGTGTGATCCTCTTTGTGCTGCTGCCAGCAGATCGTGTCGCCAGCGCGCCCAATGGTGGCGTCGAAGGAGAGACATCAACAGCCGATCCCCCGGCAACCCCGGAGTGGGGAATCGTAAATCGCCGCGGGTATGCCACACTTGCCGCCATCAGTATGATCGACAGCGGTGTGCGCCTTGGATTTCTCACCTTTCTTCCCTTCCTGCTCATCGAGAAAGGTTCGGCGGTGGAAACCCTCGGCGTTGCCCTGGCTCTGGTCTTTGCCGGTGGCGCCGCGGGCAAACTGGTCTGTGGCTTCATTGCTGAGCGCGTGGGTGTCCTGCGCACGGTGCTCATCACCGAAATCGCCACCGGTGTGTTGATGGCGGCGGTGATCCTGCTGCCACTGGGAGCGGCAATGGTGATCCTGCCTCTCTTCGGTGTCGCCCTCAATGGCACCTCTTCGGCACTCTACGGCACGATCGGAGATTTTGTTGACGGCGATCGCCAGGCCCGCGCCTACGGCTTGTTCTACACTTGCTGCATCGGCGCCGGTGCGATCGCCCCGATCCCCTTCGGTATCGTCAGTGACCAGTGGGGGGTGAGTCTGGCACTCGGCGCAATCGCTACGTGTCTCATCGCCATCCTGCCGCTGTGCCAGTTGCTGCGCTCGTCCATGCCGCGGTAGCGATCAAAGTAGCGCCGGGGGGTAGCCTTGCGTGCTGGTTCTGCATCTCTAATACAGGCCAATCATTCCAGACTTGGCTGACCTACAACCCGCCAGATCGATCTTGGAACGCAACGAAACCACCGATGCTCAACTAGCCGATGCCGAACTGGCGATCCGGGCCAGGAAAGGGGATACCCGCGCCTTCGAGGTCCTCGTGTGCCGATACCATGGCGCTGTCCATGGGCTGGCCTACGGCTGGACACGAAATGTGCAGGAGAAGGGCTGGGGTTTTCTCCGCCCAACGGCTGGTTCGGTGTCAGAAAAAGAAGACACCTACGTGTCCATGCGTCAGATCAACAGACTGTCACTTGCCGATGGAGACCGCGTGACGGGTCTGGCGCGACCACCCAAAGCGGATGAGAGTTACTGGGCACTGGTGAACGTCTCCGGCCATTTCGGCTCGTAGTTACTTTCGAAGAGCCAGTCGAAATCATCCGGCACGATGTGGGCACGTTCGGGTGACAGCTTGCTGCGTAGCCGAGGGAAGAAATCCATCACGGCATCCCGCTGATTCTTTGGCAAACCGCAGCGCACATCGGAGGCCACCCACGAGGTACCCATCGCCTTACGTGGCACGCTGTCCTGGTTGGCCCATGCGGAATGCAGCCCCGAGCTGCACAGGATCAGGACCTGGCCCCGGCGCGCCACAGCGGCTGTGGGTTCCTGTTCGACCCATGGCGTACTACTCAATTCGGGCACGTGTTCAGGGCAGGCCAACGCCGTTTCTGCAACGGGTGCCGGGCGCAGGCCGTGGACACGAGGCAACATCGCTTTGTGTTCGGGGGTGAGCACGCGGCTCCAGTGTTCCATGATAGGACGATGGCTGCCTTCGAGGATGCGCATGGCGCCGCGATTGACGGGCACGTCGTTCAACCAGAACCAGAGTTCGGCGCGCATCCGGCGGGGTGTCGCCGAAAAATCTTCCATCGTCGCCTGGATGTCGACGTGGCACCCCTTCGCCCATTGATCACGGAGACTGGCATAAGGTGGTTCCACGGGGCCGCGTTCGTGTGGCGCCAGACCCCACCACAAGTGCACGGCTTCGGCGCGCAGCAGTTTTTTGGCAACCTCTTCGAAGTACGGATGCTGCACGACATCGATGTAGTCCGGGTCTTCGTATGGCGGCTGGCCGCTCTGCTTCAGTCGGTCCCACGCTGCCTCCGCCTTGTCGAGTTGTTCGGTCGTGAAGGGGGTGTCGATGGTGACAGCACCCCGTTCTTCATACTGTGCCAGCTGTGCATCGGTGAATGACATAAAAAAGCGCCTGTGAAAGTGTGGTAGAGTGAAGGTAGCATCCGATATTAAAAACTTTGTGCGTGGCGGACATCCTTTGTTATGGAATGGCGATTGGGCTGCGGTCCATGCGCCTCCTTCGATTGGAACAGTAAGTCACGTACAATAATAACGACGGGACCTCGTGATGAGCGACCTGTGGCGAACCCTGAAAGAGCGGTCCAGCAACCGGCATGCGATCAGTCGACAGGGTCTGGCGGACTCTATCTGGTTTCATTTGAGTGTGTCCCAAACGAAAGGAGCCTCAGGCGGCTTTCTGGTAGATGGCGGGATTGCGCCGGTCGCGCTCGCAATCGATGCGATAGTCCCACAAGGTAGGCCATCTGGTGATGGGTGCGAGGAGGTCTGGTTCGATCGCCTGTGCGAAGATTTTCTTGAGCCCATGCTGATCCAAGAGGAGTTTTCTGAAGAGATGGGGAAGGTTGGATGCGACCAGGGCGGAATCGTGAAGCCGTCAATGGTTTGTCTACGGCCGGTGCCGGCCGCATGAAGTCGTTGCTGCGAATGCTGGAAACGCGACATGGCCACTCCGCCATTCACCTCATGTTGCAGCTGGCGCCTCGGTGTTCTCAGGTTCCAGTCTCGACGATTGCCTCAAACTTCAGCGAACTGACTACCGGCGGAGATGTTCCCACGCAACGAGTTACCGCCGTCTGTCTCGGGCGACTGGTGATGGATCAGGATCACGAAGACACGATCGCGCTGCGCAACCAGCCAGTGCAGGGTAAGAAGTACGAATCGGAGGACGGGCAGGCGGCTCGACACGATCGAGGGGGAGCGGGCTCGGTCGCTAGGGCGAGAGCTACAGCAGTTGATCGCAGAAGACTTGAGCGATCGGCAGCGGCAGGTCGTCTCACAGCACCTCTATGGCAAGCAGCGGGACGGCAAGAACGTCGGCGGTGCGCTGAGCAAGCTCAGACGAGCTTGTGGAGAACGGGGGATCGACTGGCCATAACAGATGGCGCTATCTCCATGTCAGCCGATGATCAGAGCGGCCGCATCCGCCGACAACAGCAGGCGAGGACGAGGTTCCGTCCTCTCGACATTGGCTTCGGTCAGAGCTTGTAGGATATTGTGGGAGTGTTCTTTCATTTCAGCAGGTCAATGTCGATCCAAAGCGAAGTGCGTGCATCGGCGTGTAGGCGAAATCTGGCGCTGTCGATACGGGTATGGAGGTCCTTCGATGCCATCGCTGTTCTTCCGAGATCCGCAGCAGGAGTACCCCGTGATCGCCCGTGGCGAGGGCATCCACCTGATCGACGAGCAGGGGCGTCGTTACATCGATGGCACCTCCGGCGCCGGCAATGTGACGCTCGGTCACGGCCGGGAGCGTATCGCCGACGTGCTGCGGCAACAAGGCAGCGAACTGGCCTATTGCTTTTCCGCTTTCTTCACCAACCGGCCCGCCTTGGAGTTAGCGGAGCGGTTGGCGGCGCTGGCTCCACCTGATCTCAATCACGCATACTTCGTGTCCGGGGGATCGGAGGCGATCGAGACAGCGATCAAACTCGCCCGTCAGTACCACCTGCTGCGGGGCAAACAGGGCAAACACCAGGTGATCTCACGCTGGCGCAGTTATCACGGCGCCAGTCTTGCCGCCATGTCGGCAACGGGCCTGCCATCGATGCGTTCCCCCTTTGAGCCGTTGCTGGCTGATTTTCCCCATATCGCGCCCTGTTATCCGTATCGCTGTGAGCTTGGTTGTGAGGGCGTCTGCCATCTGGCCTGCGCCCAGCAGCTGGAACAGGCCATTCTCGACGCCGGTGCCGACAATGTCGCCGCCTTTGTCGCCGAACCCGTCGTCGTTGCCGGTATGGCGGCGGTCGCTCCGCCACCTGAATACTTCGCCGAGATCCGCCGCATCTGCGATACTCACGATGTGTTGTTCATCGCCGACGAGGTGATCACCGGTTATGGTCGCACGGGGCGTCACTTCGCCATGGAACACTGGGACGTTGATGCGGACATCATCCTCTTCGGCAAAGGGGCGAGCAGTGGGTATGCGCCTCTGGGTGGCATCGTCATCCACGATCGCATCGTCGAGGCCTTCGCCCGGGAACAGGCGTTCTTCGCCCACATTTTCACCTACGTGAACAATCCCATGGCGGCGCGCGTCGGCTTGGAGGTACTCGACATCATGGCGGAAGAGGGGACCGTGACCCAGGCTCGCGACACAGGCGCCTATGCTCTGCAGCAGGCCAGGGGGCTGCTCAGCCGTCACAGCTGTGTCAGCGAAATTCGGGGCTCGGGGTTGCTGCTTGGAATCGAACTGGTGGGGCCCGACGGTGCGGTCTTCGCCCCCGAACAACACGTGGGGCAGAAGGTTGCCAAGATGTGTCTGCAGCGTGGCCTGGTGGTGGCGGGGGTGACGGCCACCGACTGGGGTGGTGGTGACGATCTACGGTTTTACCCACCCCTGATCATCACGCCTGCCGAGGTCGACGAAGCCCTCGATATCATCGATGAAGCCCTGACGCACCTGGAGGCAACTGGCTAGTCGTCCTGACGCAGGCGTTCGCGTTCCATCCATAATCGGAGGATGTGGTCGGAGCGATTGAGCAGCTGCATGGAGCGTCCTTCGGTGGCGGCGCGCTGTGCTTGCGGCGAACGGGGTGCCTTATGAGGCAGCATGTTGTGTCGCCTCCGCGCCTGGGTCATGGCGCGTCTCCTCGCCCAGGGACTGCACACCGATCGACCAGACTGCGGTATGGCCATCGGCGCACTGGTCGGAATACGAAACGACGCAGTGATTCAGCGCCGTGCCCTCGGCGGCGAGTTCCCAACTCGACTTCAACTCCTGCACGGTCCAGCGCACCGCGCCGAGGGCCTCCGTCTCCTCTTCGAACTCGAATTGGCGGACACCGCATGGCTGCCAACTCTGGAAGACGACGTTCTGTACACGTGTCAGGTCACCGTGCCAGGCGTCGACCTGTCGCAGCAGCGCGGACGATACGACGAGGGGCGAACCGCATATTGTGGAGGTAGTCGATCATAGGACCGACCTGGGTCGGATGGATCAACGGGTTGCCTGCCAGGAACAGGACCACGGTGCTCCAGAATTCGTCGTGTTCGAGATGCTGGCCCAGGCGCGTGCTCAGAATCGTGCGCGCCATGTGATGATCACCACCTTGTCCCAGGACCTGGGCCCAACGCAGATTGTGGGCGATGGAATCGCGGTTCCGTTGACGCATGAAAAGGTGCGCCATTGGACGTGTGAACCGTACGGGCAGGTCGAGATCACGAACACTACTCCCTGTACCGATGTCGATAAAACATCGCTGATGTCGCTCTGCCGTGTGGTGTTCGGCGACCGCTTCGTCGGGTAACTCCGCCACTGGCGGGGCAGCCGACGATATCTCCGATATCAAGAGCTGGCGCAGTCAGAGTTTCCATGGGTTCCCATGTACGGTTCATTTTAGTGGCTTCTGTTTACATCGCCGAATCATACGGGAATTACCGACTATGTCAGTTGACAAGGGCGGGGTCAACGCGCTACACTGAAAGGCATGACACCGATACCCAACATACAGTTGCCAGCGCTGGCTCTCGAGCTTCTCCTTCTTACACAGACGGAAGAGGCCTAGGCGCTCGGAATTATCAACAGATACCAGCAACGCCAGCCCTCTTCCGCCAGCCGGTGGGAGAGGGTTTTGCGCTATTATACCGGCGACCCACTCTCCAACGGCTGACGGAAGTCCAGCTCACTAAGCTTAGCTAGGAAGAGACCGCCATGGACCCGTATCACAGTTATCGCCCTTTTCCCCCCATCACATTACCGGATCGGACCTGGCCCAATCAGGTAATCCGGCAAGCTCCTGTCTGGTGTAGTGTCGATCTGCGCGACGGCAACCAGGCTCTCATCGAACCGATGGGTGTCGAGCGCAAACGACGCATGTGGGATGCGCTTGTGGAGATGGGATTCAAGCAGATCGAGGTGGGCTTCCCGAGTGCCTCCCAGGCGGACCACGACTTCGTGCGGGATCTCGTCGACAACGATCGTATTCCCGATGACGTCACCATCCAGGTGCTCACCCAGGCGCGGGACGAACTGATCGACGGTACTTTCGCCGCACTGGCGGGTGTGCCGCGGGCGATCGTGCATCTGTATAACTCGACGTCCCCGCTGCAGCGCCGGGTTGTGTTTCAGCAGGACAAAGCGGGGATCACGGATATCGCTGTGCGCGGCGCGGAGCGTGTCTTGCTGCGGGCGCAACAGCAGACGGACTGCGACGTCCACTTTCAATATTCACCCGAGAGCTTCAGCGCCACCGAGATCGACTATTCCGTCGAGATCTGCGAGGCGGTGATGGATGTCTGGCAGCCTACATCCGAGCGCCCGGTCATTCTGAATCTGCCGGCGACGGTGGAGATGTCGACGCCGAATGTGCACGCAGATCAGATTGAACTCTTTGGTCGCATGGTGCGCGATCGTGACAGCATTGTGCTGAGCGTACATCCCCACAACGATCGAGGCTGCGCTGTCGCCGCCGCGGAGCTGGCCGTGATGGCCGGTGCGGATCGCATCGAGGGCACCCTCTTCGGCAATGGTGAGCGCACTGGCAATGTCGACATCGTGACGCTGGCGCTTAATCTGATGAGTCAGGGAATCGATCCTGAACTGCAGTTGTCCGACATCAATCATCTGGTGCGGGTCTCCGAGCACTGCACCCGGCTGACCGTGCACCCCCGTCACCCATATGCGGGGGATCTCGTGTTTACCGCCTTTTCCGGATCGCACCAGGACGCCATCAAGAAAGGGCTGGCCGCACTCGGTGAGGAGGATCTCTGGGAGGTACCGTATCTGCCGTTGGATCCGGCGCATGTGGGTCGCACCTACGAAGAGGTAATCCGCATCAACTCGCAGTCCGGCAAGGGTGGCATCGCCTTCATTCTTGAGCAGGACTACGGACTGCAACTGCCACGCCGGCTGCAGGTCGAGTTTCGGCAGATCGTCAAAGGTATTACCGATGAGACCGAAGAAGAGGTGTCGTCAAAGGCGATCTGGGATACGTTTGCCGCCGAGTATCTTGGCGCCAACGGTCGATTCCAACTCGTCGACTACCGCGAAGCGGGTGGGCGGGATGTACAGGGCAGCCTCGAGGCAGTGGTGAGCGACAATGGTGTAGAACGCGCGATCCAAGGACAGGGGAGTGGTCCTATCGATGCCTTTGTCGATGCTTTGAAGAATGCCTGCGAGATCTCGATCCGGATCGTCGATTACCACGAACACGCCGTTGGCTCCGGTACGGACGCGAAGGCGGCGGCCTATGTGGAGGTCATGGCCGATCGAGAGACGTCACTGTTCGGCGTCGGCATCGATCACAACATTGTCGAAGCCTCGTTAGAGGCCGTCATCAGCGCCGTCAATCGGAGTCAGCGTTGTTGAATCGGAAGCATCATGGAAGTGCCATACAGAGATCCCATACCCAGTCCCGCGCGATACTCGCCCGGCAGGTAACCTGACAGGACACGGTGAAACATGTCCTGCTGTTCGTGGTTGCCGATACAGGTGTTGATTTCCCATTTTCCCCTCTTCGCCCTCGGATCCAGCATGGGCACACCGTGTCGATTCGTGCGAAAACTCACCTCCGGCGGTTGATCGTGATGATGCAGGGGGATCATGTTTTCAATGATGTACCCCGTCTCAGGTGTCGCCTTGACGAGGGCAGGGCGGGGCTCCGGTGCCGGTTCCAGGCTCTGTGTGGCTTGCGCGCCATCCTGCAAATGCGGCAAGATGCGCTCCAGATCGGCGGCGTCATAACAGATATGAAGTGCGGCCTTCATCGCACCCATTGTGACCTCCAGTTCGGTGGCAACCGCCGTGTTCTGCGCCACGCCTCGTTCCTCGAAGTCAGCCAGCAGCCAGCGGGGATCGGTATCCAACTCGAGCTCGGTCGCCTCGATCACCCCTTGCCAGGCTGCATCCAGGCTGCGGAACAGCTTGGTCAACGTGGGAACAACAAGGACAAGTTCGGGAAGGGTCATGGGCCCGGACTGTCGTGACCGGCCATGGCGCAGGCCAGTTCCGTCTGCAAGTGCATGATCACTCGGCCCTGCAGCGGTGACATGCGATAGTGGTAGGTGCAGGATGGGTTTGGCAGCAGTTCGATGAATCCAACGAATGTCGTCTGTTCGACCTTGTTCACGCGCACTTGAACGTCGCATGCGAGTGACTCTGACAGGACACCTTGGAGGCTTGAGCTGAACTCCTGATGCAGCTTCTCGAGTGCTCGCAGCATGTCCTGCACGTGGCTGGCCAACTCGGACTCATCTTCTTGCGGCAACTTCTTGACCATGTGGGCGAACTCCTCATCCGATTGCAGTTCTTCTTTGAGCTGCTGCTTTGCGCAATAGAGACGGTATTTCACCATTGTCAGTGGTATTTCGAGAAAGGAAGCGATGTCCTTCTGCGCCAGGTCCTCGAAGTAGAACAGGTGGGTGACGGCGCGCTCCGCCTCCGGCAAATCGGCGACGGCATGCTGCAAACGCCGGCGCAGTTCCCGTCGATCGAGGTCGTCTCCTGGCTGGCGTCGATGGCACCCTCATCGTCGTCGCCAGAAACAACACGAGATGGGCGACGCAGTTGGCGGCCACAGTAGGTCGACAGGATCCGCCGCCGACATTGCATCAACGTGCTGCTGAATCCCGCTTTCGCGCAGGGGGACAGCGCCTGGCATGTCGATCCGATAGCCAATGTCGGCATGTTCTTCGACGACGCCGCCCACGCGGCGGACTGGTTTTACTGGATGCTGGGTGCGCCGTTGAGTGTGATGGCGGAAATCGACAACATCGTCACCGATGTAGCGCCCGACGACAATGGCCTGGCGATCTATCGTTCCGCTGGCGGTGTCATCGGCGTGTTGCTCAACTCTTCCACCACCGTCGCCGCCATCGGTACCACCGAGATCTATGGAGATCAGGGCACGATATTGCAGGACTACGGCGATTCACCGGCTACATCGGCGCCACGATCCGCCGTGGCGACGCCGACTGTGTGCCACCGAAGGTGTCTACGGAGCGCGCTTCAGTGGTGCCGGCTTTCGCGGCTGCTGTGTCGCTCTCGTGGCGGCGGATGCGGCGGTGAGTGCGGCTGAACAGGTGCGCCGACGTTACGCCGAAGCTCGGCCGGAGTTGGCGGCGGATGCGCCTGTACTGTTATGCGATAGTGACGATGGCGCCTGCATACTCGAAGGGAACTCCCGCCGCAACGCCGCAAAATCTTCGTAAACATCACAGGCATGACTGTCGAATCTCGCCCGGTCCTGGTGTCCTTGAAGCACGACAACTGGATGCGCGCCCAGGGCGTTGGCGACCTCCACATCGTGATCGGTGTCCCCAATCAACAGCGTTCGGGACGGGGCCACGTTGTGCGCACGCAGAAGTTCCATCCCCCTGTCGGTCTTGCCCTTGGCCAGTTTGTCCGCCAGACCATAGATGCCGCGGAAGAAGGACTCAATCTCGCGTGCTCGAACCCAGGACTCGAGCAGATTCTGCTCGGCAGCGGACAGGATGAACTGGGTGACACCTGAGCGCTGGAAGGATTCGAGCAATTCCATGACACCATCGTTCAGCGAACAGGCATCCACACCGGCCAGATATGACTCGTGAAATTCGTCAGACAGTTCGGTAAAGTCCTCGACGGACAGATCGAAGCCAACCCGCTCAAAATACTCGGAGACGGGAAAGCCGAAGAGTTGCCGGTAGGTGGACGTGTCGAGGCAGGGCAGATCTCTCCGGCGCAAGAGTTCGCTGATCGAAGCCGCAGCGAGGGTGACGTCGTCGAGGATAGTACCATTGAAGTCCCAGATCACAAACTCCGGAGCGACATGCATGCTAAGTGGTGGCCTCGGCGTCGCCCCAGAAGTTGTAGCACAGCACCCTCGGTCCAGGGATGTACATTCTCCGGTCAGTGAGCAGATCGAAGCCCGCCGACTGGATGAGCCCCGGGATGTCGCGATTCATATTGCAGCCACCGGCGATCTTTTTCCACAATGGATTCAGGCGATTCTGCCAGCGATTGACACCGGCGTCGGGAGCCATGCCGTGCTCACAGAATAACAGGTGACCGCCGGGTTTCAGCACGCGTCGCATGCCCTGCAACGCCGATGATGCGTCCGGAATCGTGCAGAGTGTGTAGGTCATCAAGACCGTGTCGACGCTGTCCGAATCCAGCGGGATCTCCTCGCCTGGCAATTCGATGAACTCGATCTCCAGTGTACAGTTATCGATAACTGGCTGCGCCTTGCGCCGCATCCCTGCCGAAGGTTCCAGTGCCCAGATCTTGTCGACCCTGGCAGGATCGTAGAAGGAGGTGTTCAAACCGCTGCCAAAGCCGATCTCCAGAACCTCCCCTTGGGCGAGGGGCACGATTTTTTCGCGCTGCTTCTGATTCGCTTCTGCCGAACATGCCATGTTGATCATGTGCGGCAGCACGCGATTCTCATACCAACCCATGGTTCCCCCGTTCAGGCGCGCATGCGCTGCAAGCAATCCTCGTAGGACTCGAAGCGTTCACCCTCGCGTTCCTCCGGATCGACGAACTTGAGGAACAGCGCGCTCCCTGGTTTCTTGCCGGTAAAGTCGCGGTGGCTGGAGATGTGGGACGGATCGGGTCCACTCCACTTGACCTCACCGTCCTGCAGGTAGACGAAGTTGCCGCGATACTTGTCGATCATTTGCTTCTGCTGATCGCGATAGAACAGGCCCTGTTCGCAGGCCGTCTCCCTGACGGTGGCCATGTGTTCGGGTGGATCTTCCTCGACCGAATCGAATTCGTTCAATGGCGCCTCGACTTCACTGACGACGTCGATCTGCTCGAGATCGACGGTACCGAAGCCGCCTTGAGCTGCAATCAGCAGGTGATTGCGGTCGCGACGGAAGGGGGGTGTCGGCCAGTCTGACGCAGGATCGTGGCCCATCAGGTGTGCACCGACGGCATCGGTCGCCACGATCTGATCGCCGGCGATCAAGGCGTCGCACACCCGTCCTTCTCCATCCCACTCACGGCCCCACTGTCCGGTCATGGCGTCGATGATATTGAGACAAGGGTTGGTGATGCGTGCCAGATCAGGCAACACATAGGACAAGCGGATGGCGTGGTGGTAGTAGGTACGCACCCGTCCCTGGGGTGGAATCGTGGGCGTGATACCGAAGAGATTTTTCGTGCACAGGGTGACGCCCATGAACAGGTGGTTCTTCATCTTGGCGACGGAAATGACCTCGTCCGCCTCGCGGAAACATTCGTTGAGGGTATAACGCTGGAACATGTAGCCGCCACCAGGGACCTCGTATTCGGCAAATGGGGCCAGATTCGACTCGGCGTATTCGACGTCAAATTCCTGCAGCAGCGGCAGGTAGTTGAGGTAGGGGGAGAGTTCACCAGCCTCGTCATACCCGAAGGTGTCGGTGGCGACGAGAACGGCGGAGGTCCGTTCGCGCAGCAAGCGCAACACGGCACGGCAGGTGGCCTCGTCGACGAGCTCTCTTCTGCGGCCCTCAAAGTGGGCAACCTTGGTATGCCCCATGTTGAATTTGAGGGCGATACGTTTCGCTTTCTCCAGCTTCTCCCAGGCTCGAGTCAGGGGTGTCGTGGCGCGCACCAGCGATTCGTACACCTCTTCATCCGTCGCCTGATGATGACACCGGACGGCACGTACACTGAATTGTTTCGTCATTGAAGTCGCTTTCTCAGAAACCGAGGACCATGGTCCAGAAGGGTGATTTGCCGACTTCGAAGTCGGCCATCTGCGTGAGCTCGCCCGATGTCTGATCGACACGGAAGGAGCGCAGGTGACCGGCGGCCTCACCGGTGCAGTAGCAGAACTGTCCCGTGGGGTCGATGTTGAACGATCGAGGACTCGAAGGAACAGGGTAGTGGCCAAATGGGCTGAGTGTGCCATCGGCAGCGATGTTGAAGCCGGCGATGTTGTCCCCTGGGCCACGGTTGGAGGCGTAGGCCCACTTGCCATTTGGATGGATCTCGATGTGGGCGGTAAAGCTCTCTCCGGCATATCCGTCGGGTAAGGTCGAGACATCTTGTACAGCCTCGAGGGTGCCGGTGCTGGCATCGTAACGGTGCACGGTGACGGTGTTGCCCTGTTCATTGACGGTGTAGACGATGTCACCACCGGGGCCAAAGCACA
>Ga0310125_10000546_pt1 | contig 17978 bp, 12 predicted proteins | sample CB11b_Tmax_Bot8__FD_203508 | JGI IMG/M metagenome (GOLD analysis project Ga0310125, IMG submission 203508) | Marine microbial communities from Western Arctic Ocean, Canada - CB11b_Tmax_Bot8 | ecosystem: Environmental > Aquatic > Marine > Oceanic | place: Canada: Western Arctic Ocean | collected... | reverse complement strand
CGCTTGATTTTCACAAGTCCAATAACAACTCCGAGTTCCATACCTTGGCTGTCCAAGACAGCGCGATCGAGTAACTCGTCTGGCGAGTATAGCTGCTCATCGATCCTCACGGTGTTTCTCCATCTCCTCTGTAGTTCTCTCATCGACTTCGACAACTTCACAGTCCCATCTGCCTGGATGCTGTGTAGCAACTCCTTAGACAGCGGTGCAAATTCCGCGGGTTTTCTCATGTACTCGTCCGCGACACCTGGCTCGACAAGGAGTCGCATTGACTGGACTCGCTCCTCGTTCGGGTGGTACCTCTCCCCGACTATCACTCCTACACGGGTTTGGTTCACGAAAACCTCCCGCTGTAACAACTCCTGTATTCTGAATGAATCTTCTGACATTCTCTCACTCCATTTCTTCCGGCGCATCCCATCACTCGGTTATAGACCGACGGACAGAATCAGTATATTAACTATCGCCCGTATAATACAAATTCGTTAGTCAATTGGAAAAGACGGATAATCACTGACTAGTCAATTGACTTATTTATTTTCGTATAACTGTGCAAAATGTCTTATTCCAATTGATATTATGAGAAATTGCGAGTTAAGTTAGCAATACGGATAACGCGAATATGCGGTTTATAGAACTCGCGCAACCAATTGGAATAACGGATAATTATCCAGTTTTAGGGGGTGGCCCCCACGCTCTCCGGCTGACATGCGGAATGTGGCGAAAATCGGGAGAATTCAATTTGTTCTAGCTACTGATCAGCCTTCGATTGGTTTGGTCAACTAATTCAATAATTCTTAGGGTTTGAACAACGACATATAGAGTATAATCCCAATTGAAATATTGAATTAACAATTGATATATCTAATATGTTAACCGGATGGATTTTTTGAGTTAACAGCGAGCAACTCCACGCATAGGCAATCCCATAAGCGGGAGTTGCCGCAACGCGAGCATGGCTGGTTGCTCGCCAGACTCGGTTCATTCAACATTGGACAAATACATTCTCGCTGACGGCTACGAGTTCGTCGTCGACTTGGACCGCTCACACGGTAGTCGACTTCACGATAGCAGAGCTGACAGAGAGATTCTCGACATGTTCTCCTGCTTCTCTTCGCTACCCATCGGATGGAACCATCCCAAGTTGGTCGAGATGGAATCTCGGCTCGGTCGAATTGCGGTCAACAACATCACCAACAGCGACCTCTATTCGATTGAGATGGCGGATGCAATCGACACGATCGGAAGGATTGCCAAGCCAGACCACATGTCCCACATGTTCTTCATCGCCGGCGGTGCTCTTGGAGTCGAGAATACACTGAAGGCAGCGATGGATTGGAAGCAACAGGACCGTTCTCGAAAGGGCCTCTCTGGGGATGACGGACATCCCGAGTTGAGCATCGCCCACTTTGAGGAGGCGTTCCACGGCCGCACTGGCTACACGATATCGCTCACCAACACTGACCCCGCAAAGACAGACCGCTACTCAAAGTTCGACTGGCCTCGCATTCCAAATCCCAAGATTCAGTTCCCTCTCGACGAGGCTGAGTCATCACGGTTGGATGGAGTCGAGTCCGAGGCGATAGAGAGCCTTCACGTAGCAGCCGAGGCAAATCCGGACCAGATCGCAGCAGTCATCATCGAGCCTATTCAGGGGGAGGGCGGTGACAACCACTTCCGCCCACAGTTCCTCCAGGAATTAGAGAGGGCGACCCATGATGTCGGAGCGCTGTTCATCGTTGATGAGGTTCAGACCGGCGTGGGGGGTACTGGGAAGATGTGGGCGTATGAGCACTATGGAATCAAGCCGGACCTACTGGCGTTCGGCAAGAAGCTGCAGGTTTGTGGAATGATGGGCGGCGAGCCAATCACCGACAACGAGGACAATGTATTCGATACAAGTAGTAGAATCAACTCTACTTTTGGAGGCAATCTAGTCGACATGGTGCGCGGTGCAGTCTGCCTTGAGGTGATTGAGGAAGAGGGACTGCTCGCAAACGCGACAAAGGTTGGCGCTGACTTGTTGAAGGGCTTGAACGAACTTGGAGAGCGCCATGAAATCATCAGTAACGTGCGCGGCAAGGGTCTCTTCGCCGCCTTCACCTTGCCTGACAAGGCAACGCGCGACGCCTTCAGAATGCAGGCACTCGAAGACGGTCTTCTTGCTCTCAACTCCGGCTTTGACAGCATCCGATTGCGCCCCTGTCTCAACTTGAGTGCTGAGGAGGCCGATGAGGCGCTGGCAATCTTTGAACAGACGACCAAACTCGTTGAGTCCTTGCAAGTCGCCTGAGGGAAATCGATGGTAGGAGTCCTCCTGCTCGGACGACAGACGCCATTTGGAACTGCCCTCGCTGAAAGGCTCGAGCGTGTGGGAATCGACACCAACTCCGATGATGGGATTCGCATCAGTTGTTGGGATGGAAGTGAATCGTCAAGTTCTGACCTGTTGATTCGCCCCTCATCCGCTCTAGAATCACTCGCTGAACACACCTGCACACTGGTCATTCACGATCTCTACCTCCCAAGCGGGGTGGGGAATTGGGGTCCAACTGACCTCGTAGACCGCTTGGAGTGGTTGGATGCGGGAGCGGAGGGTGAACCTCCGGCTGGGTCACCACGTCACTATGTTCACATCAGGGACGCGGTCGATGCCGTGGCTGCGCTACTCGAGTCGATGCCGTCGGGCAGGCTCGATATGTGCGGCCGCCGATGCTGGAGTCATCAAGCGACCTGTGAGGAGTTGGGAATGCTGTGGGCGCGGTTCCAGGCTGCAGTCGACCACTCCTTCCAAATCGAACATCTTGAGGTGTCCGAGCCGAAGACCGAACCCACTGAAAGGGTTGAGCGGCCAGACTTGGCCCCACTTCATTCAGCGCTGGAAGATGCTGGTACGATGGGCTGGCACCCTCTGGTCCCCTTCAGGGTCGGACTGATGGAGTGCATCGCTGAACACATCGAAGGCGAGTAGGGTTATTTCGAGAGAGAGTCCGGTATCCCATGACGCCATCGTCACTCAGAGAAAAGATCGGCACCGAGTAGCGGTAGAAGGACAGAAGCGTCCCCTTCGACGACGACTTGAGGCGCATCGGCTCGAACCTTGCCCCAACTGATGGCCTCTCTCAACCTGGCTCCGGAGAGCGAGCCATCGTGCTCGGTCGCGGTGGTAATCTGCACTGCTGAATCAAGGCCACCGCGGTATTGGTTCCACCAGATGACATGATGCTTACTGATTCCACCACCTACCATGAGCGCGTGTGAGGAGTCAGCGGTCCATACGAGGTCGGAGAGCAGTTGTTGGTCGGCGAGTAGATCGAGGTTGAAGTCGGAGGAGCGCTGTCTGTGCATGAACAATTGAGCCCCCACAGAGCCGTCGTAGATACCAGGGATGACAATTGGAATCCGGTGCTTAGCGGCCCAATGGAGAAGAGAGGATTCGTCGGCGATCCTATCGCCAATCGCCCAACAGAGTTCGACACTCCCAAAGCCCTGCCATGGGTTTTCGGGGTTGGCTTCCCGCCTCTCATCCTCGATTTCCTGCAGCATCGGCATGAGGACCCCTTCGATGGTCTCCCCGTAACTTGAGTTAGGCACGATGACATTTCCGAGTCGATTCAGCCCTTTCTCACCAAGTTCGACATCATCTAACTCAAAGGAGCCGTGGAAGTAATTCGCATGGCTGCGCGCGAGGTCATGGTCGAGTGTTCCACAGGTAGTGATGACGAGGTTGAACCTCTGTCGCTTGAGTGCCTCGACAAAGAAGCCACGAGTTCCAGTGGCACACAGACAGGCGGGGAAGGAGAGCCAGTTCAGATGGCGGGTTTTACTTGCAGACGAAGTGATGGTCTCTGAATCCACTGCCGAATCAGTTAGAGCAGAAGCGTCATCAAAAGCCTCGAACATCTCACGGAGAAGGTCACGTGCGAGAGCCAACTTTGTGGCGGTGAACCCTCCCGCAGTCGACATCTGGTCAATCAGCGAGCAGGCATCTGTGAGAGCCGCGAAGTCGTAGTCCTTCACCGGCAGGTCGAACTCGTCAGTGTCAACCATGGAACCCACCGAGAGGCCCTTCTGTCATGAATGAAACGGTTCCAAATATCTCTTGAAGTGTGCGAAAGAAGGTCACGAGCAGAGTTGTTCAAGGTCTTCTATGACCGCACCTGCGACATCTACTCCGGTGGCCGCCTCAATTCCCTCCAACCCTGGTGAAGAGTTGACCTCGATGATGAGTGGTCCCCGCTTTGATTCGAGGAGGTCGACGCCTGCGAACCGGAGGTCGAGTGCTTTGCAGGCGTCGATGCAGATACGCTTGACATCATCCTCCAACTCAATCATCTCAGCAGTTCCCCCGCGGTGGATGTTGCTGCGGAAGTCGTCGTCCTTTCCCTTTCGTCGCATTGCTGCTACGACCTCCTCACCGACGACGATTGCGCGGATATCAGAGCCGTTTGCCTCTTCGACATACTCCTGAACGATGATGGGTTGATGGAGGCGGGCTAGAACATCGATGACCGATTCGGCGCTGGCCACTGTGTCGCAGCGCATCACTCCGATGCCTTGGGTTCCCTGCAGTAGTTTGAGAACGACCGGCGGGCCACCGACCGTTCCGATGCACTCATGCAGGTCATCTGCTCCTCTTGCGTAGGCGGTGCGAGGAATAGGGAGTTCCTCTGAGGCGAAGCGCTGCAGCGCCCACAACTTGTCGCGGCTGGCGCCGATTCCACTGCTGTTGTTGAGAACCGGAATCCCAGCCGCTTGGAATTGGCGCAGAATCGTGAGTCCGTGCCGAGTGATGGAGGCACCGATTCTCGGAACGATAACATCGATGGGTTGGACTATCCGCTCTCCATTGTAGAGGACAGTAGCCCCAGCGGCAGAGAGATCGATTGTGCAACGGGTGGGATTGAGATGGCTGACTCCGTGACCTGCGCGGCGAGCCGCGGCGGCGAGTCGAGTGGTGCTGTACAACTCTGGTCCCTGAGTCATGATGACAATCTCTAGCCTACGACTCATGGGCGGCGCAGTAGGCGAGAGTACATCAAGACAGAAGGCGCGCTCTTCAAAACTCAGAGATTTCGATTTATCGCCACAAATCAGCCCTCATTTTCCAATTGGAAAATTCGGTCTCGCAATTGGGCGGCCCGTTCAAATTCAAGCCGACTCGCGGCAATCTTCATCTCCTTCTGTAGTCGCCCGATTAGATACTCCAAGTCGTGCAGTCGGTCTCCGGAAACGCCGCTTTCCGCCCCCGCTACAGAGTCATCTTGACCAGCGAGAACACGGCCCGCGACATCAGCCCAGGCAGGCTGGCTAACCCGACTCAATGTGTCGTCACTCGAAGCCCATGCTCCCGCACCTAGGTCGTACTTCTTGACGAGGTCCTTCTCATCGGTGGCCTTCCCGGTCTGACCGGAGAACCCGCCGACGAATCGCTTTCCACCGGCCGCTCCCTTTCCGGCCGTACCGGCAAGCAGTTCACCCGCCTCGATTCCCATCGTGGGCAACGCCTTCTGAATCGTCTTGGGGGTAATTCCATGTTTGATGTTGAATGCCTCCTGTCGACCACGCCGGTCGAGCGTCTGTTGAATCGAGGTACGCATGGCATCAGACATCTGATTCGCATACAGGATGACCCTCCCCCGTTCATTTCGGGAGGCCCGTCCAATGGTTTGGAGGAGTGAGCGCTCGTTTCTCAGGAAGCCTTGCCGGTCAGCGTCGAAGATAGCGACGAGTGAGACTTCGGGGATGTCGAGTCCCTCTCGCAGAAGGTTGATTCCGACTATGACATCGATGTGACCGATTCTCAGAGCCTTGATGATCTCCGACCGTTCTATGGTGTCGATTTCCGAATGAAGGTAGTGCGCCTTGACACCCATTTTCTGTAGATATTCCGAGACCTCCTCTGCGAACTTGATGGTTAGAACGGTGACGAGAACCCTTTCCCCCAACTCCACACAGGCGTTGATTTCGTCGAGCAGGTCCTGCACCTGACCCTCGGTCGGTCGTACCTCGATGCTCGGGTCGAGAAGCCCAGTCGGCCGAATTTCCATTCTCACCACACCGTCAATCTTCTCTAAGGTCTTGAGTAGACTCGGGGACTTTTTCGGCTTCAATAGCTCAGGTTCGTGCACTCCTCCACCACCAGAGATGTGGAGCAGGTCTTTGGGAACTTCCTGCCCGGTGACTTCGGCGAGATGGCGTAGTTCGCGCTCTCCAGGGGTCGCTGAGACATAGAGCATCTGGGGAACCAAACTCTGGAACTCATCTATTCGAAGTGGTCGGTTGTCCGCCGCTGAGGGAAGTCTGAATCCGTGGTCAATCAAGTTCACCTTGCGCGCCTTGTCACCCGCATGCATCCCCTTCAGTTGGGGCAGGGTCACATGGCTCTCATCCATGATGACTAGGAACTTTTCAGGATCTCCGTGGAACTGGTTTGCCGAGGCTGCGAAGAAGTCTAGCAGACAATAGGGACGCTCTCCGTGGTTGCGCCCGTCGAAGTGCATAGAGTAGTTCTCAATAGCCTTGCAGTGACCCGTTTCCCGCAACATTTCAAGTTCGAAGGTAGTCCGGTTTTCCAATCGATGAGCCTCTAGTTCCTTGCCTTCTGTCTCGAGTGTATGGGTTCTCTCCTGAAGTTCGAACTGGATATCTTCCAGCGCCTTTAGGAACCGCTCTGGGCTGGTCATGAAGAACACCTTCGGGTGGACCCACGCCTCCTCGAGTTCGTCCATTACTTCCCACGAAACCGCCTCGCAGACTTGGATCTTGACAACTCCGTCAAAGTCGAAGATGATGCGTAGCGGATCGTCGCGGCTCGGCATCCAGACATCGACAACTTCGCCGCGGCAGCGGACCTCGCCGCGAGTCAGTTCTCCGGTCACGCGACGGTATTGGAGTTCGACTAGTTGCTTGACTAGGTCGAGTGGTTCTATCGCTTGTCCGACATGGATTCGTGCGTGTTGCTTGAGGAAGGTTTCCGGTGGATTTAGACCGTAGATTGCCGAGACGGTTCCAACCGTAATCACATCCGGTCGAGAGACGAGAGAGGCCACCGTTGCGAATCGTTCCTGTTCGATTCGCTCGTTCATCTGAAGTTCCTTGTCGATGTAGAGGTCCCGCTTGGGAAGGTAGGCCTCCGGCTGGTAGTAGTCGTAGTGGCTGACGAAGTATTCGACCGCGTTCTCGGGGAAGAGGCCGGACATTTCCTGCCAGAGTTGACGGGCGAGTGTCTTGTTGTGGCTGAGAATCAATGTCGGTCGGTTGAGGCGTTCGATGAGGTGCGCCATGGCGAAGGTCTTGCCAGAGCCGGTGACGCCGAGAAGTACAGCTCGGGCCTGTGAATTGTTCAATTGGGAAGTGATTTCTTCAATTGCTTGTTGTTGGTCGCCTGCAGGTTCGTATTCCGCATGGAGTTGGAAGCAGGCGACCTCTGGGTCGAGCCAGCCCTTCGCCGCTCCGGCGATTGCCTTTGAGAGATCGAACGGGTCGGCCATCTCATCTGCCATGGATTCACCTCTATTTTCGTCGTCCTTCAACTCATGGTAGGCCTTGCCGGAGAATCAGGGTCGGTAGAGCCCCCCATTGACATGTACCACTGAACCGGTCATGTAGGTTGAATCTGGGCTGAGCAGGAACGAGATGACTCCCGCCACCTCCTCTGGAGAACCGAGCCTTCCCATCGGAATATCATCCTCCCGCGTTCGCCGCTTCTCTGGGCTGTCACCCGCGACGAGGTCTGTGTCGATGGTTCCCGGAGCGACGACATTGACCCGTTGGCCTCGTTCGGCGACATCCAGTGCCAGTGAGCGGGCCCAGGCGTGGAGGGCTCCCTTCGAGGCGGAGTAATCCGCTCCGGTAGGGGTCCCTTTCAGTCCCATCTGGCTACCTATGACTACGATTCTAGCGTCGTCAGTGAGGTGCGGGTTGAGGGCTTCCCAAACAAGGAATGAACCGGTGAAGTTGACGCTCATCGTACGGGCCAACTGCTCGGCCGTGAGCTCACTGGCGCGACTGCGTTCGTAGGTGGCGTGGTTGAGTACGAGTGCGTCCACACCCTCCTTGATCCATGGGTGGTCGGCGAGCACCATCACCTCGGCTGCGTTGCCACAGTTGACCTTGGCCGCCACGCAGTCGCAGCCCTGTTCGCGAATCTCGGCGATGACATTCTCCGCTGATTGCGAGTCTGTGTTGTAGGTGATGATGAGTCGATAGCCCTCAGCGGCAAGCCGCCTCGTGGTCGCAGCACCGATGCCGCGCCCCCCACCTGTGATCACTGCTAGTTCACTCATCAGAATTCCTCTGTCTACATCCCATCATTAGAAAAGTTCTCCTGCAAATGCCGTCAAGAGGACCCACCCGGTCACCATCGATATCCGGAAGAGAGTGGTTTGGAAATCAACCAACCGTTCCCGCGCTATAATCACGGCTATGTTCAGTATGGCCATCAGCCCTGCTGCAGCGAGGAACCAGATTTCGTCCATGGGATTGGAGATGGCGAAGCAGGCGAACCACAGGAGTGTGAGTTGGACCGAGGTCCGGGTCGTGGCATCCTCGCTGAACTTCACTGGAAATGAGTGGATGCCGTTCGCGCGGTCACTTTCGACATCCATTCGAGCGTAGTTGATGTCAAATGCTGCAATCCAGAATGTGATTCCGAGCGAGATGAAGAAAACCTCTGGATACCATAGATGTTCTGTGATTGCTGCCCACCCATGAGTGTCCGCTGCCACCCCCAGCCACGCCCCCGCAGGTGCTAGGGCGAGGCAGAGGCCCAGCCAGAAGTGGCACAACCAAGTCAGGCGCTTCGTGTAGGGGTAGATGACGAACACCAGTACGGGGAGCCATGCCATCAACAGGGCCACCTCATTCAGCATCCAAGCGCCGCCAAGGAGCATTATCAGAAATACCGCGGAGAGTGTCCATGCAGTTTGCATCGACATCGTGCCAGAAGGCAGGTGTCGATTCGCGGTGCGCGGGTTCTCCGCATCGATGTCACGGTCAATGATGCGGTTCAGTGCCATGGCCAAGCCTCTGGCCCCGACTGCCGCAACGAGTATCCAGAGTAGGTCCAACTGCTCAGAGCCAAACTCACGGTGGGCAAGCCAGAATCCGATGAGGACGAAGGGTAGAGAGAACAGTGTGTGTTCTATCTTGATGAATTGCATAATTTCTTTTGTGCCCAATTTACCACCTCGTGACATTCGGCGCCCAAGTGCGCTGCTCATATCCGTCCCTTCCTGCTTGGTTTTGGATTCTTGTGATGATTGCCGGGTCGTGAATCGTGATGGCTGGCCAACTTCGAATTGGAAGCAACGGGTCGAGGGCGGAGATCGGTTGACCCGCTGCGGCGAGTGCTTCCCTACCCGGATGAGGAACCGGTGCGGTCGCATCCCAGGCGACCCGCTTTTTGTCGGTGTCGAAGTGGAGGTCTCGCCCGACATCGAATCGCACGAACAGTTGCCAGAGCAGACGCTTATTGACTCCAGCGGAGTGCAACTTGACATCGTCGTCGGTGATGAACAGCCATCTCAAGTTCTCGGAACCTTCTAATTGCCAAATTGAATTCATCAATTGGAATACTCGTTGCCGCTGAGCCCGACTCGCCTCGACTTGAATCGCCCAGGTGGCCGGGTCTTGAATCGCCATCATTCCCGTCCGCGGGTCGGGCCTGTCATCAATCTTCGTCGTCACGACCAACATCGAAGGTCGCAGCAACAGCGTGTCGCTGACCTCGGGGAGTCCCCTTACCTTGGCGACGAAATCGACCTCTACTCCCGGCGCCTCTGCCTCCCCTCGCCTCCAATCGGGAGTGATTTGGCCGGAGGTACCCTTGGGAAGCCCGGGTCCACCCTGTCTAGGGTCGGCATCGGGAAGCGTGGTGGCGTCGATTAGCAACTTGTCGTGGATGTTCTCCCACGGTGCGGTGCTCTCGAGAGTGTCGGCCACCATTCCTGGAAGCACGATGAGGTCGTGCGCCGGGTCCACCCTCTGGTGAACGGTGTCGAGGAAGGCGTGTAGGTCCTTGACCGGATGGTTCGCATCCACTGCGACTGAGACCTTGGTGAACATCAGTTGGCCAGCCCCGAAAAGTCCGAGGCAGGTCTTGCGCGCCTGTCGAGGGTAGCGCTGTTTGGCAGCCACGATTGCTAGGTTGTGGAAGCCGGTTTGGAGCGGCACATACATGTCGACGACATCACGGTGTTGGAAGTTGAGCACGGGCAGGAAGGCGTCAGCAATCGCCTCGCCGATGTAGCCATCCTCCATCGGTGGCAGTCCGACAATGGTCATTGGAACGACAGGCTCCTCTCTGTGGGTAATCGCCGTCACATGCAGAACCGGGTACTCGCCCTCCAAGTTGTAGATTCCGAAATGGTCCCCGAACGGCCCCTCAGTCCTTGTTTCACCGGGTACCGTATATCCCTCGATGACGACATCAGCCTCGGCTGGAACCCATAGGTCCTGTGTCTTCGCCTTAACGATAGGTAGTCGACTGTTGGACAGGAATGAGGCGAACATGTACTCCGAGAGATTGTCGGGCAGTGGGGAGATGGCGCTGAAGATCAGTTCCGGTGGACCACCCAGACAAATCGCAACCGGTATTCGAATCTCATTATTTTCACCACTCGCATTTTCATCGTGGTGTCGGTGGGCATCAGCGTGGTCAGCGCCATGCTTGTGCATTTGCCAGTGGAGTCCACACTCGGTCGGCCCATACACTTGGGCTCGGTACATTCCGAGGTTCTGCTCCCCCGTCGCCACATCCTTGGTGACCACCAATGGCAGGGTCATCGTATGCCCTGCGTCGAGTGGCCAAGTTCTGGGTATCGGCAGTTTCGTCAGGTCAGGATTCTCAACGAGCACCTCTTGGCAGGCCGCCTTCTTGACTCGCTTCGGAGCCATCTTCAGAGCCTGCTTGGCAAGTGGGATTCCCTTCCAAGGCCTGCCGGCCATTGCTGCCACATCCGGCTTCATCAGGCCAACCAGTCGCTTGCCTATTTCCGAATACTCGTCGACACCGAGGGCCATCTTCACCCGTTCGGGGGTTCCAAACAGATTCATCGCCAGCGGTATTTCAGATATGCTGCCGTCAGGCAATCTCGGCTGCTCAAACAGCAATGCCCTGCCGCCCATCTTGACGATGCGGTCTGCGATGCAACCTGCCTCCAACTCGACATCGACCGGTCGTGAAATTCGCAACAACTCTCCCGACTCATCGAGCGAGTCCAAAAATTGCCTGAGATTGCTCCAGCCCACGAGCCGCACAAGAGGTTCTCCTATGAAATTGCGAGGGCTACGCCCTATGGGCGTTACCGACTCATTGATGAGGCGCATTCCTCCCCTCATGGAATCATGGGCGAGGAGACCACTCACTGCGACGTGCTCGTGATTGGTGCTGGCCCGGGCGGCGGCGCTGCTGCCATCCACGCCGCCCGCCGCGGCCTTTCGACGATTGTAATCGAGGATCACCCGGAAATTGGAACTCCAGTCCACTGCGGCGAGTGTATCTCAGAACTCGCGGTCGCTAACTTGGAGTTGGACCTCCCTCAAGACGTAATTTCGCTGGAGGTCCACGGCATTCGAGTCCTCTTCCCAGACGGCACGGCCAAGAAGTTGACTGAACCCGGATTCGTGCTGGAGAAACACCTCTTTGAGCAGTGGTTGGCGAGTGAGGCAGAGAGGGCGGGTGCCGCTGTTCACCTGTCGCATAAATTGCAAGCCATGGAACGGATGGAGGAGGACGGTAGGTTCGTCGGTTGGCGTTGCATCGGAAAGGGCGAGCAGTTCCCCATCGAAGCGAAGGTCGTCATAGATGCTTCAGGGGTAGCCGGAGTCTGTTCCCGTCTGCTGAAACTCAACCCTCGACCCAAGGTGATCGCCGGCATGCAATACGAGATGCACGATGTTCCGACAGATGGATATCTCGACTTCTACATCTGGCCGAAATACGCCAAGAAGGGCTACCTCTGGATGATTCCAAAGTGCGATGGCAGAGCAAATGTCGGGCTCGTCACGGAAGACAAGAAGGGAGCGGTCCGCGACCTCGACCAATTCATTGAGGATACCGAGTTCAAAGAGTTGAAGGTGACAAATCCTCCATGGCGTGAAGATGGTAAGTCAGTTCGTGGATTCGGTGGTACAATTCCCATTTCGGGTCCCCATGAGGTCACTCACGCGGATGGTCTGATGCTGGTCGGCGATGCGGCCGGCTTTACCTCTCCACTCTTTGAGGGCGGCTCCCATCTAGCACTCAAGTCGGCGGTCTATGCGGCAGAGACTGCGGAGGCGGCGATAGCGGCAGGCGATGTTTCGGCAGACCGATTGGCGGCCTATCCAGCACTTTGGAAGGCGGAGTTTCCTCCCTATCACAAGATTCTGCGCGGTAAGACGGCGCTCTACAATCTGACCGACGAAGACCTCTCGGTGATGGGACGCTGCTTCCCTGAGGAGATGAACGAGATGGGGGCCTCTGGCAAGGCGAAGGTCATCTTCAGACTGATGGTCAGGCGCCCGAGTCTCTACTTCAAGCGGGTTGTCCCGGCGATGCTCGCTTTCGGTTACAGTCGGGCTAAGCACTACGGCTGGTAGGTTGAATCGTTCACGAGGTCAGCTCAGATGGAATGGTTACTAGGGCTCGCTCTCGCCGCCTCCATCGCCGGAATGTTCACTCCCTGGAAAGAGCTCTCCGATGACCTTGACCGGTGGCTTCCTACGCTGCTGGCGGCCTTTCAGATGGCACCATTCGTGGCCTTGACATACCTCTTCATGAGCGACGATATCAGCTACGAGTTGGTACGCCTCAACGGTGGCGGCGAAATGCCGCTCGGTTATCGAATCAGTGCGGTTTGGGCGGGCCGCGAAGGACCGCTTCTGTTGTGGGCGGCCCTGTTGGCACTCTGCGGGGCGGTGTTTGGGCCCAGCGGTAGGGGGGAGACATCAGTTCTGTTCCGGCGTCTCTCGCACGGCGCCGTGTTGGCGATTCTCAGCATCACCTTCGTGATGGAGCCCTTCCGCCCCGCGACGGCTGGCTGGAGGAGTCAGTTGAATCCGCTTCTACAGACGGATTTGATGGTCATCCATCCACCGCTTCTCTTCTTATTCTACTCACTGTGCATCATGGTCACCCTACACGCGCTGGCAGCGATTCTCAGTCCTGAGGAGGATGCCCAGAAACTCTTGCGCGAACGGGCGACTCCAGTCGCTCGAGTGGGTTTTGCAGTCGGAACTCTCGGTATCGGTCTGGGCGGACTCTGGGCCTACACGGTGCTCGATTGGGGGGGCTATTGGGCTTGGGATCCCGTCGAGACAGCTTCCCTGCTTCCATGGCTCTGTCTAGTGCTTTTCCTCCACCTGAGAATCACCCCCGGCCGCCTCCCCTCCCGCTGGACGGTAGCCCTCGGAGTTCTGCCGGGCTGGTTCGCAGTTCACGCGACGATGGTCACCCGCGCCAACGGGGTATGGGCTTCAGTCCACGCCTTTGTTGGTGATGGGACGAGTAGCGAGAGGCCACAGTCTGCTATTGTTCGGCTGATGGAGTTGAGGGGGACTGACATCGCGGGAACCGAGGTGACGACTTATCTGGTCATTCTGACGGCAATGCTCGCCATTCTCGCATCGTGGTTGATGATTCGACTTAGCGGCCTCGAGATCGACCGGCGAAGGTGGCGAATCTCGGCGCTCATATCGCTTGGTTTCATTCTCGCTGTTCCCATCACCCGTTTCATTTTCGTCAACACCTTCGGCGACGAGGTCAGCCCTGTCGAGTCGGCTCCATTGTGGGCATTCGTCGCACTTTGCACATTGCCGATTCTCACCTACCTGTTCCCTCCTCAAGTTGGGTTGGCCAAGTTGCTCGACAGCCCGGGAAGGGCGCTATCCTTGATTGGAGTGTTCGTCATGTTTTCCCATTTTGATGACCCGAGCGTGGCTATCATCGTGGCACTTCTGATGCTTCTTAAGGTGAGCGACCGGAGTGGCGAAGGGACCGTCTGGACCTTCCTTGGAGTTGCCACTCTGCTGTGCGCGTTGTACGCCTTCCTAATCGATGTCCAGAGCGCTGCGCTCGGTCTGCTTCTGTTCCTTTGGCCGATGCTCGTCAAGCAGGTAGATGAGAGTCAGACTCTCACTGATGCAGCGCGCGGATTGCTGTTGCGTAGGAGCCAACTGCGCTTTGCACGGTACACCCCTTTGGTGGTTGGGGCAGTGTTTCTCCTGCTGACTTGGATGCTCATGTTGGCTAGCGTTGACGGCACCTCACTCGGGGCTCATGAGACTCTCGGTGCACCGATAATCCTCGCTATCTCGGCAGCTATGGCCACCTACGGTTGGAAGGACACCGTCGCACCTGCGAGAATACCCCCACTGCTACTTTTCCTACTGGTTCTCGGATTGGTGCTCGGGGCAGGCCTCAACCTCGCGCTGCCCGGGGATGCGGATGACCAATTTACCGAATTTGTGACGCGCGGAACAATTGTCTGGCTGCTGTTGCCAATGTTGATGGTGGCGATTCCATCGATTGCTCGTTTGGCGGGGAAGAACGGCTTGCGGGTTCGGAACAGGTGGTCCGCCGCCGGGGCGAGGAGCGCTCTTGCTCACACTGCCCATTTCGGCATCTTGCTGCTGCTCGTCGGACACCTGTTCACGACGACTCTCATCGACCGAACCTCACCGAATCATCAGGTCGTACTGCCGCTCGGAGAGGAGATTTCGCACGGTGGCCTTGAGTTGACCTTCACCGAATGGGTGCTGATGGATGACGGTTCACCGGAATTCGAGGAGCGCTTCAAGGTCGGTGATGGATTTCTTGGCGCTAGCATCGAAGTAAGGGATGCAGGGAGTGGCGAACTGATCGATGTGGTCGAGCCGGGTATGTTACGCTTCGATGGTTGGGGCTCCTTCCCTCGCAGCGAAGTTGACCGCACCACCCGACTGACCGGCGATGTCATCTTCATTTTCGATTGGTCTCAGACCCAGGAGTTGGGTAACGAATCGATGCTCGGCGGACCGGACTCTCTTGACAGAGTCAGATTGACTGTCTACGAATTGCAGGGAAGCCACCTCGTTTGGCTTGGTTGGAGCATCATCGTGCTCGCTGGATTTGGGAATGCCCTAATCTCCTTCCGTACCCTGAAAACGGACGCTGAATAAAACCGTCTCACTGATAAAGGGAGAGCCGGTCGCCGGCTCGCCCCATAGGGGCGGAGTGATGCATTATGGATACTGGAACTATTGTGTATGTCGACTACGACCTGTTCAACGCTGACAACGACGAACTCATCGAGACCACCCGAGAAGAGACCGCGAAGAAGCACGACCAGCATGAAGAGAGCCGGACTTACGAGCCGCTCTGCGCCACCGTCGGCGAAGGCAATTTTATCGATGGCTTCGAAGAGAGCCTAGCTGAGGCCGAGGCTGAGAAGGACTACGAGGTCGACATCCCTCCAGAGAAGGCGTACGGCGAGAGAGACTCGAACGCCGTCGAGATGCTCGGACCTCAGCAGTTGGCCCGGCAAGTTCGCGACCCCGACAACCTGCAGGTTGGCGGGCCCGTCGAAATCGGTGGTCGAAAGGGCACTCTTGTGATGTTCCGCGCCGGCCGCGCCCGAATCGACTTCAACCACGCACTCGCTGGCAAGACCCTCCGCTACAACTACTGCATCACCAAGGTCGTCGAGGATAGGATTGAGCAGGTCGAGACCCTACTCAAGATGATCACCGGCTCAGATGACTTCGAGGTCGAGTTCGACGGTGATGATGTCACCATCACAATCCCTGAGTACCTCGGCTACGACCAGTCGTGGGGCATGGCAAAGTTCCAGCTTCTCCGTTCCCTGCGCGACAGTGTTGGCGTCCAGACCATCATCTTCCGCGATGTTCACCCCGTACGCGAGGTCGGCGAACTTGAGGGCGACGGGCACGACCATGAGGGCCATGACCACGACGGCCACGAGCATGGCGAAGAAGAGTGAAACTCATCCGTGAGTCTTTACTCGGACCCCCAATGGGCGGCGACGACGATACGGCTGACACGGTGGATATGCCTTCCGAAGCTCTGCCGGACGACAAGTTCGATCAAATCGAGTTGTACGCATTCGCGGTCATCGGAATCGGCTTGGCACTACCGGGAATCGCTTATTTCCTCGGAATGTTGGCCGATTCGTGGTATCTCTGGGACCTAATTGACACCAACATCTTCCAGCCAATCATCGGAGAGGGCGGTGGCGATTCGAATTACAATGTGGTTGACACAATCGCTTACAGTGTACTCTTGATTGGCTTCATAATCAGCCTGGGTGCACTGCTGAGGAAGCGGGGTATTCCATGTGAAGACCGTACTATCTTCTCCCTGCTCCCGTGGGTTGTTTGGGCTGTGCTGGTGGAGGTCAGCGAGGATGCCGGCCTATTTTCGGCGGACATAGATTCATTATTCGTCTCACCCATCATCCACTTCCAAACGGCCTTCTGGATTGTCTTGGTGGGGCTTTTGGTGCCCGTTTTCGTCTCCGAGGGAAAGCCTTCCAGCAGGACTGCGTTGACATCTTCGTCTGCACATTCGAAGGGGTGGAGCCAGATGAGCGATGAAGACAAGCGGAGATTGACTCCTCGATTGATGATGTTCATTGTGGTGATTGCACAACTTGCCATCTTCTACCCTAAAGGAGATATTTACATCCTGCTCGGAATCTTTGGCGTTCCTATGTCGGTTTGGTTCCTGTTGGAATCGAATTATTCTCCTGTCAGGCAGAAGTTGAGCGATTGGAGTCCTTTGGAGAAGAGTCTCCTGTTCGCTGGAATGGGTGCTTGCCTGTTGAATCTGATAGGACTGGTCCTGTTCGCAACGGCTCAGTCGACAGCAGGTGAGTTGGTACTTTGGCCGGCCCTCTTGGTTCTCGGCGCGCCGATGTTGTTCGTTGGAATGGCGCGCAATCACGGCGCAGAGGCGTTTCAGAATCTTTCCTCGGAGGGGGTTACTCTAGGTATACTTGGGAATGGCGTGTCACTGGCGCAGTGGGAGGCGTTCGAGGGCGACGAACACGAAGCGCGAGAGACACTAATCCGGCGTGCGGCGTTTGCGACGCCGGTGGTTCTGTTGGCCTTTTACGGGCAACTCGTCGACGGAATGGCTTCTTGGATCGGAGTCGATCTATTCGGCTATTCGGAGAAGCATGTTCTCTCAACGCTCATCATGCGCTTTGCCGGTGGCGATGAGGGTGGTAGCGGTGGCGGCTGGGGCTTCTTCGCGGTGAAGGCACTGCTCGCTCTCGTCGTCGTCCTCTTCTTTGCCGAATGGCGATTTGAAAACCGTCATCGTCATCTTCGGATGCTGATAATCCTCGGGCTTCTCACCGTCGGGCTCGCTCCCGGTTTGAGGGACCTCGGTCGCCTAATGCTCGGCGTCTGAAGCGATTCACCGCCCCTTGTGGTACCTTACTGGGTCTTCTCACACGCTTATGCTACGGCGTTTTGGCAACTGCTTGAGCCGCACCGTTCAAGCACCTGTTCGAAATCGACCCTATGGGTCGACATGGATAGACTTCCAACTTCCATCCGCCGCGCTGACGATTCGTTCGTCAATCGGGAGGTGAGCAACAAGGCGCTCATCGAGGCTCTTCGGGGCCGTATTGCCACCGTGAAAGAGGGTGGTGGTGGAAAGTATGTCGAGCAGCACAGGAAGCGTGGGAAGACATTGGCGCGTGAGCGAATTGTTGAGATTTGTGACCCCGGAACACCATTCCTCGAGTTGAGCACACTCGCTGCCAACGGTCTCTACGACGGCAAGGCGCACAGCGCGGGCCTGATCACCGGAATAGGAGTGGTGCACGGGCGAGAGTGCATGTTTGTAGCAAACGATGCCACAATCAAGGGTGGCTCCTACTATCCGGTGACGGTCAAGAAGCACATTCGGGCGCAGAGAATTGCCGAAGAGAACCACCTTCCCTGTATCTATTTGGTCGACTCCGGTGGGGCCTTCCTTCCCATGC
>Ga0310125_10000545_pt1 | contig 18006 bp, 11 predicted proteins | sample CB11b_Tmax_Bot8__FD_203508 | JGI IMG/M metagenome (GOLD analysis project Ga0310125, IMG submission 203508) | Marine microbial communities from Western Arctic Ocean, Canada - CB11b_Tmax_Bot8 | ecosystem: Environmental > Aquatic > Marine > Oceanic | place: Canada: Western Arctic Ocean | collected... | reverse complement strand
TCCTTCCAGTACTGATCTCTCAGCTCTCGCTTCACTATTTTCCCATAGTTGTTTTTGGGCAGTTCATCGATGAAATCGATTGACTTCGGCTTTTTGTAGCTTGCAATATGCTGTTTGCAGAAGTCAATGAGGTCTTCTTCCGTGACGCTTTCCGATGGTAGAAGGCTTACCACCGCCTTGATGGACTCGCCCCACTTGGGGTCCGGCACGCCGATGACCGCTACTTCACGCACGGCTTTGTGTTGGATAAGCACCTCTTCTATTTCACGAGGATAGATGTTTTCGCCCCCACTAATGATTAAATCCTTTGAACGATCCATCAGGAACAGATAACCGTCTTCATCCAAGTATCCAACATCTCCAGTATGCAGCCATCCGTTGCGAAGTGTCTTTACCGTGGCCTCGGAGTTCCGCCAATAGCCCTTCATGACCAGGTCAGATCTTGTGACGATTTCCCCGCGTTCACCGGTTGGCAACTGGCGATCTTGACCGTCAACGATCGCAATTTCAACATCAGTATGGGCAATACCCGCTGATGCGAGGCGCTTCATCTGTTTTTTTGTACCATTTAATACATGATCCTCATGTGGCAGATATGAAATGGTCATGGGTGATTCGCCCTGCCCATACAGTTGAACTAGGCAGGGGCCGAAATTTTTGATTGCTCTAGTTAAATCCTCAACAAGCATGGGCGCACCGCCGTAAACGATTGCTTTGAGTGAACTGTGGTCAAACTGACTGATCGCAGGACTATCGACTAGCAGTTTGATCATGGTTGGTGCTCCGAACATGTTCGTGACACGGTATTTTTCAATGGATGACAGAATGTTCTGCGGATCAAAAGACTTTGAGGCGGGAATAATGTTGGTACCAGCCTTGGCAATATTGGGTATGGCATACAAGCCACTGCCATGGGACAGGGGGGCGGCGTGAATCACCACTTCATCACGTCCAAACCCGGGGCACATATTGGAAAAAAAGTCCTGGGTCATGGCGGTTAAGTTGCGGTGAGTCAGCATGGCGCCCTTGGATTGACCAGTGGTGCCTGATGTGTAAAAAAGCCAAGCCACATCATCTGGTTCCACGTCGGTATCCTCGAAATCACCAGAGCTTTCAGCGAGTAGCAATTCGTAGTCAAGCCAGCCATCTTCGGCATCCGACAAGCTGATAATATGACGCACCTTTGGTAATTGGTTGAGAACGGAGCGTAATGATTCATTGAATTCAGATGAAGTGATTACAATTTCCGCTTCGCTGTGATCAATAATGTAGGAAAACTCGTTGGGGTGCAGTCGAAAGTTAACCGGGACAGCACCACACCCTGATTTGAAGCACGCAAATATTGCCTCGAGCATCTGGGGATAGTTGTGCATGAGCACCACGACGTGTTGCCGTGGAGTTACACCAAGCTGACGCAGGGAATTGGCTAATTGGTTGGCGCGGGTATTAAACTGCGCATAGGTGAACTTGGTGTCACCGTGCACAATGGCGAGCTGGTTTGGAAAAGATTGAGCCGATTTGGTTAGAAACTTACCTATATTCATTTCAGCATCATTGAGCCATCTGTATTAATTACTCTTGCATGTCAGACCACCGTCGACAACAAGTTCGGCGCCGGTGATGTATTTCGCCTCATCTGAGGCCAAGAACACGGCGGCATAAGCAACGTCCCACGCATCACCCATCTTATTCATAGGGCATTGTGCATCGCGTACTGAAATCATCTTTTGTACATCACCGTCTCCATAAGCATCTTTGAGTGGCTCGATGATCATGGGGGTATTCATTAGACCGGGCAATATCGCGTTGGCACGGATGTTCTTGTCAGCGTATTGCAGAGCTACTGACCGTGTGAAGTTAATGATTGCACCCTTGGTCGTGCTGTAGCCAATATAAGGGACACCCAGATATCGAATCCCCGCAATAGAGGAAATGTTGACAATGGTACCCCGTCCAGCGGACTCCATATGCGGAAGGACGTACTTGCAAGTGAGAAACATACTTTTGAGATTCACGTCGCAGACGCGATCCCAGCTTTCTTCACTGGTTTCGACTGGCCCACCCACTTCAACGATACCAACATTGTTATGAAGAATGTCAATCTGGCCATAGGTGTCAACACAACGCTGGACAAGATCTTCAACCTGCACCGCATCGACCAGATCGGCATGGTGTGTGGCACAGATGCCGCCTTCTCTTTCAATAATCGTACGGGTTTCGTCGGCTGCGTTTTGGTTGATATCGACCGCGAAAATGTTTGCGCCCTCACGAGCAAAGAGTACAGCCGTTGCTTTGCCATTGCCCCAACCAGGTCCTGAAGACCCGGCTCCGGTTACGATTGCTGTCTTTCCCTTTAGTCGTTCAGCCATATGTCGTCACCCGATATTACGTGGTTCATCTGCTCTTCTGGCAATAAACACCAGGAACATTGCCGGTCAAGGTTCCAATGTATACGATTAAATATAGTAATGTCTGCGGTGAAAACTAGCGGCCCCAATATCTTGGCGGTTAGAGTACTCTTGGCATTCACCAGCATACAACTCGAAATTTTGTTTGGAGAGTAGTCGGATGCAGTCCTCCTGGCACTTCTATACCTGAACATGTGTTTGGATGAGGTAAAATCCAACTTCTCATGTTCAATTTTAACGGGCTGATGGGTGTGGCAATCAGAGATCAACCATCAGATGTGCAATAACCACGGTTGTATGACGTGATCTTTGAGAAACCCAAGAACACGTGATCTGGTTGGATGCCCCAGTGATGTGGTTTGGGCCAGTTGGAGCAGATGAAAGTAATTGATTTCCCCTGCCAGGATGATCAAGCACTGTCTGGTGGCGATCTGTAGATGAGGAATCGGATTAGGACCAGACCACGATCTCACGTTCCAGTCGAATCCCAAACTGCTCGTATACCACTTCCCCAATGTCCTCAAGCAAAGCCAGTACGTCAGCGGCGGAGGCTCCATCATGGGTAATCACGAAGTTGGCGTGTTGGTCTGAGACCTTAGCTCCACCAATTTGGTGACCTTTCAATCCTGCACGGTCAATCAGCATGCCTGCTGATTTGGGAACATTGGTTGGGACTTCAAGGGGGTTTTTAAATGCGCAGCCGCAGCTGTTAGCAGCCAAGGGCTGACGCTCTTTTTTGAATTGGAATATTTCCTTGATGCGAGCTTTGACCGATTGTGGATCCTGCGGTGTCAGGTTGAACTCGGCTGCCAGGATAAATAGTTCAGATATATTCGTCTTGCGGTAGCTGAATTTCAAATCATCGTGATGCCGCCACGAGATCGTGCCGCGATCATCCATAACCTGTACCTGGTGTATGCTTTTGCCGATTTCTCCGAAAACCCCACCCGCATTCATCGTTACTGCGCCGCCGACTGTGGCCGGTATACCGGATAAGCACTCAATTCCTTCGAGTCCGGCTCTTGCTGTTTGTAGGATTAATTGTGGCAGGTTGACCCCGGCACCGGCGGTCATCTGTGAATGATCGAATTTAACTTGTTTAAATTTAGGATCGTCAAGCTGGATTACCACACCGTCGACACCCGAATCGGCCACCAGTAAGTTGGCGCCACTTCCAAGCACGTAGACAGGCCACTGATGCTGCCAGCAGCGTTTGATGACAGCTGACAGGTTCGACTTGCTTGATGGATGAACCATCACCCTGGCCGGGCCGCCAAGGCCGTACCATGTAAATGGAGCAAGGGGTACATCGAGTTCGTATTTTACGTTTAGGTCGCTGAGTAGGCGGTCAGCGTTTCGATTTGCGGGTGTCATAATGGTTGTGGTCATGGTTTTCGATAATGGAAACGTGGATATGTTGTTCCGGGTTTCCCCAATCGAATCTCTGTGCTTAATTGAATTCGGCGCAGTCAATCCATCCGCCGCCAATCAGCTGATCGCCTAGATAGCATACAGCAGCTTGGCCTGGGCTTATGGCACGTTGCGGGCGTTCGAATTGGACCCTGAATTCTTGCTTGTCTGGTGTAATCTCAATGCTTGCATTTGTTGGTTGACTGTTTGACCGGATTTGAATCTTGCAATTGATTGGTGTGTCAGTGGGTAGATCTACCAGCCAGTTTGCCTGATTGGCACTCAGCTTGTTTGATTCTAAATTTTCTGCATCTCCGATGGTTACCGTGTTTTTGTTGGCGTCCTTGGCGGTTTAATCCTCTTCGCTGGCCGATCGTAAAATGCTGATGACCTGGATGTGTACCCAGTACCGTTCCCTCTTGGTCCTTGATGGGGCCGGGGGTGATTTGGTCGGGTGTTGTTTCCCTTACGAATCGGGCGTAGTTGTTATCAGATACGAAACATATTTCATAGCTATCCGGTTTGGCGTGCACCGGCAGTCCTTTGTCCTTGGCAATTTGCCGTGTCTGCTTCTTTTCGAGTTCGCCAATTGGCAGCAACATCCGGTCCAGTACTTTTCTTTGGGTGCCAAAAAGGACGTAACTCTGGTCTTTGTGCGTATCAGTGCCGCGCAAGAGTTTAGTTTCAGGGCCAGATCTATCAACGCGGGCATAGTGCCCGGTCGCCACGTAGTCAGCGCTGATACTTTCAGCGTACTCGACCAGTTTGCCGAATTTCAGCCAGTCGTTACAGCGAATACAGGGGTTTGGTGTACGTCCACGGTTGTATTCTTCCACGAAATAATCGATGACTCGTCCAAAGTTTTTCTTAAAGTTTAAGACATATAACGGTACATCCAGCATTGCTGCCACCAGCCTTGCATCCGATGCATCATTAAGCGAACAGCATCCTTGCTGATTGGGCTTGGCGGTCTGTGCAGGGGGATCGTCTTCCAGTGGCTGGGCGCAATAATTCTGGTGGTCGGCCGCTTCGACTGAATCGTCACTACCCAGACGCATGAAGCAACCTACGACGTCATAACCTTGGTCTTGCAGGAGTGCTGCAGAAACCGAACTGTCAACCCCCCCACTCATGGCCACAAGGACTTTTTTTCGATGTCGGTGGTTCTTCATGGCTAAATCATATCACCAAGGGTGTGTTACTTCTGCTGTCACGGGCCTGATAGGGGTCTAAGCAGAGATTTCAGCTGATAAAGTAGAAAATTCCGGTGCAGGTAATCCGGGATTTTTTTCTGGTCTATTTCATGACATACGGCTTCCAAAGGGTCTATAATGGGTGCTAATCTGGAAATCAGTATCATGACGCCAGCCACCACGGTGATCCCAAAGCCAACCGGGCACAAAACCGCACCTAAAGCAGACGTGGCCGCACGGCCCCAACGCCAACCACCCTATGTGATTGTTATAGAAAATGATGACAAGCACACATTTGCTTATGTCATCGAGGTTCTTCGGCGTATATGTGGTCACAGCAATCCCAAAGCTTTTCAACTTACGAATCAGATCCACACCACCGGCAAAGCAGCGGTGTGGTCTGGCACGTTTGAACTGGCTGAGCTCAAGCGGGATCAAATTCGTGGTTTTGGGCCGGATTACTACGCTGTATCCACGGTGCGGTTTCCGTTAGCCGTTACGATTAAGCCACTTGCGTCACCATGAGCCTATCTATACTGCGGCGGTTATCGTAGCGCACCCTCTTTAGAACCTATCCACCTCACGGGGTGGTAGATACTGGTCGCCTGCCCCCAACAGAATTTCTTTGATTGTAACGTGAATACACAAACGCATCCTTTACCTTGTTGTGTGGTGCCATCGATTCTTGGTGGGCAGCCCCGTTAGACCTGAAGATTCTGGGGTCAGCCAGTCATGGTGCGAGTTGTTGGTCGCAGCCCAAGCATTTCTGCTCATTGCCTGTGTCAGCTGTAAACGATTTCCACGATCCTCTGAGGTGTGTAGACTTATGGTGTGGCGTGGCGAGGCGGCCGCCCATCCCGCATGGGATGGGAGGAAAGTCCGAACACGGTAGAACACGGTGGTGGGTAACACCCACCCTCCAAGCTGGCGACGGTTTGGGGCGGGATAGCGCCACAGAAAATATACCGCCCGTTGATTCGTTGACGGGTAAGGGTGAAATGGTGCGGTAAGAGCGCACCGCTGCGCTGGTGACAGTGCAGGCAGGGCAAGCCCCGCCGCGTGCAAGGCCAAGTATGCCCCTGGTTGACGGTTATGGCCGGAAGCCACAGCTGGTTCGGCTGGTTTTGGGGCGGGTAGGCTGCTGTGAGTTCGTGGGCAACTGCGGGCCTAAGAGAAATGGTCGCCCTCTCGACTGATGTCGAGATTACAGAATTCGGCTTATCGTCACGCCACAAAATAACCCCGGTCGAACAGGACCGGGGTTGTTTTAATGTTTCTTTTATGGTGGGTGCATGCCCCCGCCATGCATTTTTAATATTAATCTACAACTAGGCTCACGGTGTCTTCCGAGGGCAGTGTTAATGCGCCGTGGGCGCGTGCAGCAGCAAGCGCTAAGTCACCATCGCTGGTCTTGACCAACTGACGCAAGTTATCTAACTGAAATCGTGTAAGCCGGTTGCCCATCTGTTTGCCTGATTCGGCCAGGCTGTTGAGTAACGAAATCCGTACGTCCGTGTCCGCCCCATGATCCAACGCCGCATCGGCGATGGCTATTTGGGATTCTGCGCTTGTAATCAGTTCCAGTACGTGTCCAGCAGCGATGACAATGGGTTGGCGGCTGTCATTCAGAGTTGCAATCAACGCGGGCTCAGCATCAGCGAGGTTGTATAAACTTGCGCCATTGAGCCCGATTCCTCGAAGCGCTGCCAGTGCTCTGGCTGCGAAATTCGCAGCTTCATCAGATCCGATTGGTTTGCCGACAGAGTTGGCCGTTACCCGTCCGATCGTCTGCCCCAATGTATTTTGGTCTGTACCATCTGCCAATGCCGTAAGCCGCCATTGATTACGATATTTTGACTGTAAACGAAGCTGATCAATACCAGAAGTGATTGCAACGATTGAAGCAGTCGCCAGCTTATAGTTTTGCCCCGCTTGGAGATACACCGATTCAATCTGGTCAGCGGTACCGGCGGCGACTACAAGGTCAAAACCTGCGCGTGTATTGATCACATCGGCAGCCGCCTCCAAGGTGGATGTGGCTGCCGCTTCGTAACCTAATGCTTTTATCTGGGATGCCAAATCATTGAGCCGATTTTGATCATTACAGATCACCAATGCATGTCGCAAATCACTTTGGCGAACGGCTTCTGCCAATACCGGTACCACTCGATAGCTCAATGAAAAATCCGACTTGGGCCGTGCCCGAGCCAATACGAATGCTGCAGTAAATCGAATTCGTCGGTCGGCATACGAAAGCGCTGACAATAGGGGTTGGGCCGCACCGGTACGATTGAGCAGTGCGTCAGTGCCAGCCGTGGCCAACAGGGCTTCAATTGCGTCGAGGGCCAATGGGGTGTCTTGGTCTGTCATCGCTCGGTCGAGAACATCATGCAGCCGCAAAGGCCCCGCCATGCGGGCATAGTACATGGGTTCACGTTCAATGTGAGTCGCGTTGTCAACCTCATTACGTCCTAGACGGTTTTCCCGGCGCAGATTGGCGCCAAGCCAAAGACTCAGTGCCGGATCCATCTGTCGGTCAAGTGCTAAAGCTCGCTGTGCTGCACGCATGGCTAAGACATCCGCAAAAATTGCTGGTGGTACGGGAGTTGAAATAAGTCCGGCACGCGGGTCATAGTCCCATACGATCCCACGGTCCGTGGCTGTGTCATAACCGGGAAGTTGCGACCCGTTTGTGCCAGCAACGTAGTAGTTTTCACCCAGTGTCAGGAAAAGTTCGGATGCTGTGACGTCGTCCGGTACCTCTTGTTTGGCTGCAAGTTCATCATATGCCCGCTGGACGGCTACCGCAGCTTGCGGGTCAACGTCGGGCATCTCAAGTACCTGTTTGAGATAGGGCAATGTCCGCGGGTATTCGATTCCGGCCAGGATCTGGGCCACTTGACCCATTTGTACGGGTTCCAACTGGGACAGTGCGACTGATAACGGGTAGACCAAGGGGCGTCCAATAGCAACCATAGCTGTTTCAACATGTGGATGTAGTCTCTGAAGCTTCTGATTACGCAAGACATTCAGAAGCTGTGGTGCTGCAAATTGCCCCGCTCCGCGTAGGCGTTCAACAGCGTTATGACGCTGCCTCAGGGTTCCTGCGAGTGCCTCAATATTTGCTGAAACTCGAACAGATTTACGGGCTTGGGCGATCCGAGCGGCTTGGATACGTGCTTCCAGCTTTGTGGCTACGTCATCCACATCCGCCATTTGCCGGGCCAGTGCCAATGTGTTTTCGTAGTCGATATCACCTGACTGTTCGACAACTTGTAGAAGTTGTTCATGATTAACCTTGGCCATCAAGGCTTCGGCGTAACTTGCAGCAAGTTTGGGTCGGCGCACGCGGACATAATGATTAAAATCACCCCAGAGGCTCGACGCGTTATCGCCGGCCTGTTGAGCCGATACGCCAGTTACCGATGCGACCGTGAGAGCAAACGCACAACCCATTTGGTAGGCAAAGCTCATATTCAACTCCCAGGAGTGGGTAAAGGCAGGTAGGACGACTGTTTAAAATACCGGCGTTGGTTCATCTCGTCAAGCTAATATGGGGGATTGAACCCTGTTACATGCAATGTGACCTTAGGTTGCCGGACAAGCTGACGGTTGTGCGGGTCCATCTAAGCGGTCACCTGTGATCTGTAGGGCTTTCGTGGATTTCATTTGTGGGGGTTTGATTTGGACGGTTTTCATGGGCGGTAGAAGTCACACGGGGCATCATGGCAGTATCCAAGGCCCCATTCGGATAATATACGCTTATGTCGAATATTATGCTTTGGGTCATGCTGGCACTGATTCTAGTGATCAATGCGGGTGGCGTGGTCCTAACCATTTTCCAGTTACCGGGTATATGGCTCATCCTCCTGGTGACGGGGTTGGTCTATTTATGGCAACCACAGATCGTCGGCTTTGAGGCGGTGCTTGTCTTGGCTATTTTGGCGATTGGTGGTGAGGTACTGGAATTTTGGTTGGCCGCCAGAGGGGCGGCGAAAGCTGGCGGGTCTACACGGGCAGCTGCCTGTGCCATGATTGGTGCCGTTGTGGGTGCGATGGTTGGCACGATCGTATTCCCGGTTGTCGGGACGATTGTTGGCGGTTGTCTTGGTGCGGGGTTGGCGTCCTATCTTGGTGATCGTTGGGCGGGACGTACGCATGAACAGGCGGCGAAATCAGGTGGTGGTGCTGCAACTGGAAAGTTTTGGGCTACCCTCATGAAAGTTGCTGTTGCCATTGTCATGTGGATCGTCAGTGCAGTTGTGGTGTTTTGGTCATAGCGGCTCACCCGTCAGCTTTTGGAATCTGAACGATTGGTGGTGATTCGGATAAGAATCAATCTACTGTCTCGTTTAAGATAGACACGGTGTAACTTTGCTGGGGTTGACTATTTTGGGGAACTTCCGCTCGGAGCCAAGATCACAAGCCGTATTCCTGATGACTTGATAACCTGGTATTTGGACCATTAGCTTTACAAATAATTATGCTCAAGTTTGTCACCATTGATCAAACAGAATCCCTTGTAGGGGGAATCCCCTCCAATGCCTATCTGATTGGTGTGGACGGCAACCCGATGCGGGCTGATATCCGAATCGAAGGCGAAGAAATCTGGTGTGAAAAGCGAGAAACAGGGACCGCATCGCTTGTCATTCAAAGATCGGTTGGGGCATGCGGTGAGCTAACCATACGGACATGTCTACTGCCTGATCGAGAGGAGCCCTACTTACTGATACTTGAATTGGCGCGGCATCAGTTAATGGTGCTGTATCACAAACTTGAAGATTGGGGAATGTTTGATCTGGATCGCGCTAGTGTGGTATCGAAACGAGCGTCAATGGCACGCAGGCTTTTTGTCGAGGCATTATGTGTTGATCGGACCAATCCCAGTGAAGCTGAACGAGGCGCGAAGAAATGCTTGGTTACAGCCCTTGACGGTTGTGAAGAATTAGCCGTTGCCTATTCGAAGATTATGCTCCAAAGGCGGAAAGCTGAAGGAACGATGCCCCAATTCCCCATCGGCTGCGGTGTGAACCAGGTGGAATTGAGTGAGCGGCTTCGTACCGGCTTGGCAAACAATTTCGATTCCATCCATCTGCCGATCGTTTGGCGCGATCTGGCGCCGACCGAGAACGAGTATTGCTGGGAGAAATTGGATGAGTGGGTGCAGTGGATTACTCGCGTCAATATGCCCGTTGTGGCCGGCCCGGTGCTTAGCGTTGACCCTCGCCTGCTGCCGGATTGGGTTTACATCTGGGAGCATGACTTTGATATGCTTCGTGAGGTGATCCAGGAGCATATTGAACGTGTTGTTAGCCGGTACTCCGACGTGATTACCACTTGGAATGTTGTTTCAGGTCTACATGTGAACAACCATATCAGCTTTACCTTTGACCAGATCATGGATCTGACACGTATGGCAACCATGCTCATTAAGAAAATTCAACCATCGGCCAAGGCAGTCGTGGAGATCTGCCAACCGTTTGGTGAATATTACAGTACAAATTCACGATCAATTCCCCCCTTGATGTATATTGATCTGTTAATTAAAGGGGCGGTAGATTTTGATGGCGTGGTCATCAAACTGCAGATGGGACAAGGTTACATAGCTCAGTACGCCAGAGACTGTATGCAGGTAAGTAATCTTTTGGACCAGTTTTCTGCTTTCGCTAGGCCCTTAACCGTGACGATTGGGGCGCCCAGTGGACAACCGCCTTCACTATTGAATGATGATCCGGAGAAATCAGAGGGTTTTGGACAGCGAGATCAGGGTGGTCATGGTTGCGGCTATTGGCGCAAACCATGGTCTCAGCAGGTACAAAGTCACTGGTTGGCGGCCCTATTTCAAATTGCATTGAGCAAGCCCATGGTTGATTCGGTGGCATGGGATGAATTGGTGGACCATCCATCCATGGATATTCCCCAAGCCGGCCTGCTTGATTTGCGGATGCAGCCCAAGAGTGCATTTCAACGGCTCGTTCAGTTTCGGCGGACTTATCTGGAAAATAGCCAAACAAGTCCTACGGACACACCGGCATCCACCATCCCAGGGCAGGCTACGGCCGACCAGGCATCAGATCAGGAGCAGGACCAATAGATATTTTCTTTCCGGGCGGCGTAGCCATTGTTCTATAGTGGCTACTGTTTGCTCTAAGATCGTTGAAAGTAAAACAGTACACTCGGGTTCTGGATTAAACAATGGTAGACAAAACCGGGCCTACGCACCCAGTCGCCTGCAACTCGCCAAGGGTGATCTTCCTACTTGGATTCGTCTGTTTGATGCTCGTTGGCACGATGGCCCTCTGGGTGGTCCGGCCTAGGCACCGAAGCTAACTTCCGGTGACCTACGAGGCCATGAGGGTCAATCTGAACACGGCCGACATTGATACACTGGTGCTTCTTCCTGGAATTGGACCGAATCTGGCTGAGTGTATCATCAAGTATCGTAAGATCCATGGTCCTTTTGGATCAGTTGAGCAACTTCAGGCAGTACATGGGATTGGTCAATCAAAGATTAAAGGTTTGGCTTCATTTGTCCGGCAGCCCGGATCTGCCATATTCCCATCAACCAAAAATGCGTCCAGCAATTATCCTATTGAGGAGTCGTCGCGGCATTGACGGATTGATTGGTGCAACCGGTTGGTATGTTCTATTATAGTAATACCAAAGATCTTTTATGACCCACCCAACTCGCCAGGCTCGCATCCTCAAACAGCACATGGCAACCGATCAACTACTTGGTGTCCAAGTTGTTCCCATTAACAGTTCATCCGCAGAGCATGACGGTGGAGATCAAGACTCTGATATGAATCGAAAAACCCGGATGAAATCACTTGCCACGCTCGATGAAGGTGAAGTTAAACCATGTCAAAAGTGCCCGTTGCATCAAGACCGGATTCAGACGGTTTTTGGTGAAGGGGATCCGCAAGCTCCGTTAATGTTCATCGGTGAAGGGCCAGGTCAAACGGAAGATGAACAGGGCCGACCTTTTGTGGGGCGTGCCGGTGAACTCCTCAACAAGCAGATTGCCGCTATGGGCTTGAAACGCGATCAGGTGTACATTGCAAACGTTGTGAAATGTCGTCCGCCTAATAATCGGGCGCCCACGAGTGTTGAAGCTCACACCTGCAGCCAATTTCTGACCCGCCAGATCGAGATTATTTTACCCAAAGTGATTGTGACACTTGGCGGTCCGGCGGCCAAGCTTATCCTCAATACCAAAGATGGCATCACTCGGATTCGGGGTCAGTGGCATGATTACGGCGGATTGGAGAGCGTCGATTTGAAAATTCCGGTTATGCCTACCTTTCATCCAGCCTATCTACTGCGTAGCTACACGACTGAGAACCGCAAACGGGTCTGGTCAGATTTGCAAAAGGTCATGGACCAACTGGGGCTACCCCGCAGTGCCTGACCAACGATCTGTCAGCAAATGAAGGCGGCAAGCGGACAATGTCGGTGGGCTTCCAAATGCAAAGCAGGTTCCAGATCAAGTCAATGGAGGTGGTCGGTCGATATTTATTTGCGTTGAAGGACTGATAATTTCGCTTCTCGCCATGCAGTTAACGCAGATAAACGGGTTGAGCGGGCGGGTCCGGTTCCTATACCAGGCGGGGCCTGGCCCGTCTGATGAATGAGAGCAGGACTGGAATGGGACAGATCTCTTCTGGAGTCGGACTGATAAGCGGCCTGCCAATCAATGATATTATTGATAAACTCGTTGCCATCGAATCCCGCCCCAGAGGCCAAGCGTACAAGCAGGTAGCGCTACTTAACAGCCAGCAGATTGCGTTTCAGGATATCAACGCCAAACTCCTGTCGCTCAAGTTGGGTGTGAGCGGTTTTGCCACTAACCGCACATTCAATCAGACAACTGTCACGAGCAGTGATAGCAACCTTCTTAGTGCCAGCACGAGTTCGGGTGCCAATACTGGGGCCTATAGTTTTATCGTGGATCGCTTGGTCACTGCGCAGCAGACGATTACTGCCGGTTTTGCTGATTCTGATACTACTACCCTTGGTGCGGGCACGTTGACCTTTGAATTTGGTGATGGGCGACTTGATTCAAAAACCGTTCTCAGCCAGCTTAATGGAGGCGGTGGTGTGCCACGTGGGGAGATTCGCATTACGGATCGATCAGGAAGTTCGGTCCACGTCGACCTGAGCCGGTCCCTGACCGTGGATGATGTGTTGGCCGCTATTAATACAACCGCCGGTATCTCCGTGACAGCAAGAATCAAGAATGACGGCTTTGTCATTCAGGATAATACGGGTTCAACCACCGCAGTGCTGAATATGGCGGATGTCGATGCCAGTGGTATCACCGCGGCACTTGGGCTTGATGTGGTCAGCGCGGGCAACGTCTTGGAGGGAAATCAGGCGAATTTCATCAGCATGGAAACGCCGCTATCTTTGCTCGATGATGGCCAAGGTGTAGAAATTAATGGGGTATTCAATGCCCACCTACGGATTCAGTATCAGAACATGGACCTGGGGCATGTGGATATTGACCTGACCGGTGCCGCGACCATTGGTGATGTGATTAGTGCGATCAACACGCAAACGGGCCATGCAGTCACCGCTGCTATCAATGAAAACCAAACGGGTATCAACCTCGCCGGTAACACATCGAAAGTTGGTGTGTTTGAAGTTCGGGCACTTAATGGAACCTCTGCGGATGATCTTGGGATTCTCGGTTCGGATAGTGATGCAGATGGGGTCATCAATGGCTCACGCATATTGTCGACAATTAACTCCAAGTTAATCAGGAAACTTAATGGGGGAAGTGGTGTGGATCTTGGTACGATTGGTATCACCAACCGTTTGGGGGCAACGACAAATGTCAATCTGTCCACCGCGGGTTCAGTTGCTCAACTGGTAGATTTGATCAATGCCGCAACAACAGGTGTGACTGCCAGTCTCAACCAGCCCGGCAATGGCCTGATGATTACGGATAAGACCGGGGAGACGGCGTCCAATTTGATAATTTTCGATGTGAATGGAACCGCAGCGGCTGATCTGAATCTGATCGGTTCCTATAGTTCAGCCGTTACTGATAGTGGTAACCTGCAATATGAATATATTTCCAATCGTACCCTCTTGTCGTCATTCAATGGTGGTCGCGGGGTTTCACGCGGAAAGTTTACCATAATGGATTCAAGCGGTGCAACGTCTGAAGTTGACCTCACGCAAGGTAATGAAACGTCCGTCAAGGATGTAATTGCAGAAATCAACAGTAAGGGCTTGCTTATCCATGCTCGGGTCAATGACAAAGGTGATGGCATTCTTATTGAAGATCGGGGACCAGGCACGGTGGTTGTTAACGTCAAGGAATCGGGTTCATCCACTGCAGAAGATCTAGGATTGCTTGGTTCTGCGGTTGGATTGGGAGATGATTTGGATGGTAGTTTTGAGAAGACTGTGTCCGTCTCGGAAACCGACACCCTCAATGACGTGACTGAGGCAATTAACCAGGCAGGGATCAACGTGTCGGCAGCAGTGATCAACGACGGGTCGCCCACGCGCCCCTTTCGGATGAGTTTGACTGCAGATCATTCAGGTCTTGCTGGTGCCTTCGTCTTTGATGAAGGCACGCTGGCCCTGAGGTCAGCAAACTTATCCGAGGCTAGGGATGCGGTGGTATTCTTTGGTTCAGGTGATCCGGTGGATGGCATTGCTATTCGTTCAAGTTCTAATTCTTTAACCTCAGTGATTCCCGGGGTTGACATTGATCTTAAGGGTACGAGTGACAAGGCTGTTCAACTCACGATCAGCCGCGACGATTCAGCTGTTATTGATGCAGTACAGGGTTTTGTCGATGACTTCAACGGCATCATTGACACCCTGGACTCATTGGATAGTTATGATGTGGAAACGCAAGAGCGTGGCTTGCTTCTTGGTGATCCAACGGTTGCAACCGTTCGCAATTCCATGTATCGGATGATTAATAAAACCTTTACTGATTTAACCGGGCAATTTACCAATATTACTCAACTTGGCGTTACCATCGGTGCCGGTGCGAAGCTGAAGCTCGACTCAACGCGATTTATCGAGGCGTTAAATGCTGACCGTGATGGGGTTGAGGCTCTGCTCACTTTCAAGGAAACTCAAACCGATTTGGATACCAACGAAACCATATTGGCAGCCGGTGGGTTTGGAGCTCGGTTTGATGATTTTCTCGGCACGTTAACCGACAGTGTCAACGGTACAGTCCAACTCCGACTCGATACGTTGCAAGACCAAGTTGACCTTAGCAATAACCGGATTGTTAAGCTTGGAGAGCAGCTAGATGCCAAGCGTGCTCGGCTTGAGGCCGAGTTTGCAGCATTGGAAAGAGCGTTATCACAGATCCAGAGCCAAAGCAGTGCGCTGGTCATCCTGCAACAGCTCGCACAGGCAAATGCCACTTTTGGTCTTTAGGATATTCGGTCTAAATCATTGATTGGGTGTCACGTTACCGGACTTATTCTGGCTCAATGGCTAAGGGGCCCACGCAATGATGCCCGATAGTCTCCATACCAAGATTGTCGATGCAGAGCCCCTGCCAGCATGCAACCTACACTTGCCGCCAACGAATACTTAAAAACCAAAGTAATGACAGCCAGTCCCCAGGAAATGCGGATGATGTTGTATGACGGTGCCATCAAGTACTGCCATCAAGCCAGGAATGCAATCGAAGCAGAGGATCTTGAGGAAAGCTACAGTTGCCTGATGCGTGCCCAGAAGATTGTGCTTGAATTGTCTGTAAGCTTGAACCACAAGGTGGCGATGGATCTCTGCGACAAACTTAGCGCGTTATATACTTACATTTACCGGTTGCTTGTGGATGCCAATCTTTCAAAAGATGACAAATACGTTGCCGAAGCATTGCGACTTCTTGAATATGAAAAGAAGACTTGGCAGATGTTGATCGATAAAGGTACTTCCGAAGGCGGCAGTGTCCATGAAGTTGACCAGGACGGTGTGGGGAAGGATCAGTCGGCGATGAACCATAAACTTCCGAAGATCGCCTAAAATACAGTTCTGCCGAATTCCATCACTGAGAGCTATTGGTCCAGCTGTCAAGGTTAAATCGTGGTGTGATTCTCTAAATTGTTTCTATATGCCTAAACGCGGTGCACACTTAACTTGGCTACCCGTGACATTTTGAAGTGGAAGGCACATTGGCCTTTTGCGATTCGCATCCGTCAGTTCCGCCCCAGTCAACTGACGGTCCGGCCAGTCGCGCCTCATCCCGTACTCCCGTAGCGGTAGTCCACCCACGCCTCGCTAATCGAACTCCACCCTGATTGCCAACAGTTCGCAGTCGTTGGGGATCGAAAGCGGGATACGCACGCCGCCGTCGTCGGTGATCTCGGCGGTCCCCGTCAGGTCCTCGTTCTGCCAGAGTTCACGGATGGACCTCAGGCGCCCGTCTCCGGGCGGAGCAACGACGAGCGATGTTTCGCACGAAAACCCCATGTAGGAGAATACGATTGCGAGTACCGACTTCTCGTCCGTCATCGGCAGAAGTTCCGCCGTCGGGACGTCGCGGCGGTCCCACGGACGCAGCCTCCCGTAACCGCTCGGCGGAGGAAACGGATCGAGCCGCGCGACCGGCGGACGCGCGGCAACCCACATGAGCAATCGCTTCAGCAGTTCACACCCGCCCGTCGGGTGACGCATCGCGCCATGCAGTCCCTTGGGAGCCCAGGCCGTCATCGGTATTCCCGCAAGCCACACATCGCGCCGGTTGCCCTCTTCGACGAGCACCAGGCCGGGCCCGCCGTCCACCGTGCCGACGACGTCGCCATCGGGGCCCGACCAGCCCACGCGGCTTGATAGCATCACGGGTCGCGTAAGTCCCTCGAAGAGAGGCAGGTTCGAGTCGATTACGAGTTCGAACTCGCCGATCTCGAACTTCGTCGGAAGAGGGCAGCCGCCCGATCCGCTCCATGCATCGCGAGCGACGTTCCCAATCCATAACGCTCCGTCACCGCGATCGACGACCCGCTCGATCGCCTGCATCTGATTCGCGGTGAGGCAGTGCGCGTTGGGGACGACGAGTGGCCCGCGGAGTTCTTCTTCCGCGTCGTCAATCCGCTCGTCCCAGAACCACCCCCACGGGAGTCCCGTGTTACGCATGGCTTCGATCAGTGCGGTCCCCTGAATCGCCCCCCAGTTGCTCGTCGGATGTCCCCGGACTTCTGACTGCAGTGGATAGAGCGCGGTCGCGAACGAATATGGCCCGCGCGACTCCATCTCGCCGTAGAGCCGGCGGCTTTCCTGGAACGCGTCGAAGTAACCGGGGATGATCTTCATCTGTTCGTAAGAGTAGGGCATCACCGACCGGGCCCCTAGCGCAAATGGGACGATCCCCGCGAGCAGTCCATCCCGACGTTCCAACGGTGCACTCTTGCCCGGAGGCATGAATCCCTGGGGCATAATCTGAGCGTTGCGTCCGACACATGCGCCGACGAGGCTGCGGGTCGCCTCGGTGCAAATGCGTCTGTGGGGACGAAACCCGATAATGTTGCTGTGGATGAAGTGGTAGGGATCGGTGGCGATGAAGTCCAACGTGCGAGCGTCCCTTGCGAGGCTGATCGCCGTCTTCCACGGGTTGTAGAGGAAACAAGGGTGGATGGGGCTGTGCGCCATCCCCACCTCGATGTCGGGCCGCGCGTCTTTGATCTGCTTGCGCAGCCACGCGTGCACTTCACCCCATGCGCGGAAACGGTGGTCGAGCCACGCCCACCATAGATCACTCGCCCAGTCCGCCTCGCGAGGAGGCTGCTCGCCCGAGACCGACTCGAACTCCGCTATGCACCAGTCGCAGTAACAGCCGATGGCTCCCGTTGCGAACCCGAGCGCAGCCTCATCGTTCAGATGGACCTCGCGCGTTGCCGGCCAGCCCGCAACCTCCATCAACTCGCCCAAGTAAAGTTGTTTGTTTTCCGGACGGAACGGACAGAGCCAACGCGACGGAAGACCGTCGGAATCCATTCGCTGTTCGGCGCCCT
>Ga0310125_10000544_pt1 | contig 18015 bp, 21 predicted proteins | sample CB11b_Tmax_Bot8__FD_203508 | JGI IMG/M metagenome (GOLD analysis project Ga0310125, IMG submission 203508) | Marine microbial communities from Western Arctic Ocean, Canada - CB11b_Tmax_Bot8 | ecosystem: Environmental > Aquatic > Marine > Oceanic | place: Canada: Western Arctic Ocean | collected... | reverse complement strand
GTCCCGGGCGTGCGGTGGCGAACAGGGAACTAATCGGCGCTAAGTAATGATAAGTTTTTATAAGTCCCGCTGGTTCGCCTTCCATGATTAACGCCCTGATTAAGCTTGATGAGCGCAGCAATCGCGTGCTCAACATCATCAAGGCCCAGCTCGGCCTGCGCAACAAGTCCGAAGCGGTGCAAGTGGCGGTCCAGGCCTACGAGACCGAACATCTTGAACCCGAGTTGCGCCCCTCTTACGTCGCGCGGCTCAAGGAACTCCAGGATGAAGAATCGGTCGAAGTGGCGGATTTCGCCGAGCGCTACGAACTGCCGTGAAGCGCCATGACGCGCTACAGGCTGGCAATCAGGAAGTCGCTCGACAAGCGGCTGGCCAGGCTCGCCCGACGCGACCGGGCGCTGTTGCGGGCGGTCTGGAAAAAGGTCGAACGGCTGCGTGCCGACCCGCACCTCGGCAAGCCGCTTCGCGCGCCGATGCAGAACCTGCGGCGAGTGCACCTGCCGGGCTCATACGTACTGATTTACACCATCGATGAAGCGCAGCGCACCATCACTCTCTACGACCTGGCGCCTCACGACAGGGTCTATCGCTAGCGTCAGAAACCACGAAGTCGCCGCGCCCCGCGCTCCGCCGGCCTCCACGGAGCAGCCAGCAGCGAAGCCACCTATATCTGCTCTTTCGTAAAAAACGGGCCACCACTTGAGGATTAATCACTCGGCGGGACAATGGAGCCACCGGAGGGAGTTGAACCCTCGACCTGCCGCTTACAAGGCGGCCGCTCTGGCCGGCTGAGCTACGGTGGCCCGGTGTGCCGAGAGCGGCGCGGCAATAGCGGTTTCGTCGGGTGCGGCGCGGGTGCGGCAGCGGCGCAATGGGGGGCGGCGCGCAGCGCTGAAACGCCGTTATCGTCGGGCGCCGTTGCCGAACGCTATAAATACAGACCCCTTCTGCGCGAAAACCTCCGCTCGTCGGGGAGATGCAAATTTGGCCAGGGGACTCTACACCGCCGCGCAAGCTCGCAAGAACCGCCAGAAGCAACGCTGGAACGACCGCTACTATCGCAAGCGGGTCCTGCGGCTGAAGCAGAAGGCGGACCCGCTGCAGGGCGCGCCGCAGGCGAAAGGCATCGTGGTCGAGAAGGTCGGGGTCGAGGCTAAACAGCCCAATTCCGGCATCCGCAAGTGTGTGCGAGTGCAGCTCATCAAGAACGGCCGGCAGGTGACCGCGCTGGCGCCGGGCAACCTCGCCATCAGCTTCATCGACGAACACGATGAAGTGGTCATCGAAGGCGTCGGCGGACGGATGGGACGCTCGTACGGTGACCTCTCCGGCGTGCGCTACCGGGTCCTGAAGGTCAACAACGTCTCGCTGCGCGAGATGGTTCGCGGGCGCAAGGAGAAGCCGATTCGGTGAGCGTGGTCGCAGAGGCCGAGGCGACCGGGGCGGACGCAGCTCCCGAGACGGAGCCGGAAGCACCGCCCGAGCCGGAGCTGCCGGTGCTGCCGCTCTTCGGCAAGTGGGACCTCAGCGAGGTCGAGGTGGAGGACCCGACGCTGCGCAAGTACATCAACCTCAACGCTTTCCAGGTGCCGCACACCGGCGGCCGCCACGCGCGGACGCGGTTCGGCAAGCATCGCATGACTGTCGTCGAGCGCCTCATCAACAACCTGATGCGCTCCGAGCGCTACACCGGCAAGAAGGCGCAAGCCTACAAGGTGCTGCGCAACTCGTTCGACATCGTCCACGCCAAGAAGAAGCAGAATCCGATGCAGGTGCTGGTGCGCGCGCTCGAGAACAGCGCGCCGCGCGCCGAAGTGGTTTCGCTGCGGTACGGCGGCATCCGGGTCTACAGCGGCGTCGACGTCTCGCCGGCGCGACGGCTCGAGACTGCGATTGGCAACATCTGCCGCGGCGCGATTGCGGCAGCCCCCAAGCAGCGCTCAATCGAGAAGGCGCTGGCGCGCGAAATCATGCTCGCCGCCGAAGGGAACCCTGCCTCTTTTGCAGTGGCCAAGAAGGATGACAAGGAGCGCCAGGCGGAAGCCGCGCACAACTGAGGACCATGGGCCGCAAGGAAGACAACGTCAAGCGCGCGCAGGCGCTGTTCCGCGAGCTGGGGCAGATTCGCAACATCGGCACCGCGGCGCATATCGACCACGGCAAGACCACGCTCTCGGACAATCTGATTTTCGGCGCCGGAATGATGTCGGAAGACCTCGCCGGCAAGCAGCTGATGCTCGATTTCGACGAGCAGGAATCGGCGCGCGGCATCACCATCAACGCCGCCAACGCCTCAATGGTCCACGAGCACAAGGGCACCGATTACCTCATCAATCTTATCGACACCCCGGGGCACGTTGATTTCGGCGGTGACGTCACCCGCGCGATGCGCGCGCTCGACGGCGTGATTATTGTCGTCTGCGCGGTCGAGGGCATCATGCCACAAACCGAGACGGTCATCCGGCAGGCGTTGAAGGAGAAGGTCAAGCCGGTGCTTTTCATTAACAAGGTGGACCGGCTGATTGCCGAGTTACAGGTTACGCCCGAGGACATGCAGCAGCGGTTCGGGAAGATTATCACCGAGGTCAACAATCTCATCATGGGGCAGGTGCCCAAGGAATTCCGCAAGGAGTGGAAGCTGGACGCAGCTGCCGGTATGGTCGCCTTCGGGTCAGCCTACCACAACTGGGCCACATCTATCCCGTTCATGCAGAAGAAGGGGATCTCCTTCAAACAAATTTACGATTACATGATGGAGGAGGACCGCAAGGGCCTTGCACACGCCGCACCGCTGCACGAAGTGCTGCTCGACATGATTGTCGAGAAGATGCCTTCGGCCGAGGTGGCGCAGAAGTACCGCATCCCGCACATCTGGCACGGTGACCCCGACTCGGCCGCCGGCAAGGCGATGGTATCCGCCGACGACAAGGGAGTCACGACTTTCATGGTCACCAAGGTGGTCATCGACCCGCACGCGGGCGAAATCGCCGTCGGGCGGCTCTTTTCGGGCACAATCGCCAAGGGCGACCAGCTCTACATTTCCGGGATGTCCGCCCCCAACCGGGTCCAGTCGGTGGGCGTCTTTGTCGGCGCCGACCGGATTGCGACTGAGCAGGTGACCGCCGGCAACATCGTCGCCATCGCCGGGCTGCGCGACGCCATCTCCGGCTCGACCGCCACCTCCCAGCAGGACCTTGAGCCGTTCGAGCGCATCGTCCACCACTCGGAGCCGGTCGTCACGACCGCCATCGAGGCGAAGCATACGCGCGACCTGCCGAAGCTGGTCGAGGTGCTGCGCGCAGTCTCCAAGGCCGACCCCTCAATCCAGATTGATTCCAACCTCGAGACGGGCGAGCACCTGATGTCGGGGATGGGCGAGCTGCACCTTGAAATCACCGAGTATCGCATCGCCAAAGAGCACGGCGTCGAGATTACCACCTCACCGCCCATCGTGGTCTACCGCGAGGCAGTCATGGAACCCTCGCCAGGCGTATTCGAGGGCAAATCGCCCAACAAGCACAACCGTTTCTTCGTCACTGTCGAGCCGCTCGAGCCGGACGTGCTCGCCGCCATCCAGGACGGCACAATCCCGTCAGGCGACATCAAGAAGTCGCGCGAAGTGGCGCGGCAGCTGATGGAGTACGACTGGGACCGCCCCATCGCACGCGGCGTGCTCTGCATCGAGAACGGCTGCGTCTTCATCGACGCCACCAAGGGCGTGCAGAACCTGTTCGAGACGCGCGAACTGCTAATCGAGGCGTTCAAGGAAGTCGTCAACCGCGGCCCCCGCTCGCACGAGCGGTTGCTCGGCGTCAAGGTACTGTTGCGCGACGCCAAGCTGCACGAGGACGCCATCCATCGCGGCCCGGCACAGACGATCCCTGCCGTCCGCAACGCCATTAACGGCTCGATGCTCATGGCGGGTGTGGCGCTGATGGAGCCGAAGCAGAAAGTCTACATCAGCGTCCCGCAGGACCAGATGGGAGCCGTCACGGGCGAGATGTCGCAGCGCCGCTCAGTAATTGCCGGGATGGAAACTGAAGGCGACCTCGCTACGATTACGGCCAAGGCGCCAGTCAAGGAAATGTTCGGCTTCGCGGGCGAGATTCGCTCGGCGACCGCCGGCCGCGCGCTCTGGTCCACCGAGTTCGCCGGCTACGAGCCGCTGCCGCGCGAGCTGCTGGATGATGTCACGGCCGAAATCCGGGAGCGGAAAGGGCTGAAACCCGAGGTTCCGAAACCCGAAAACTACGCCTGATTTTCCGACGAGAAGCGAGTTAATCTTTATTTACCCCCTGTCCTGCGGCCCCACCTGACCAAAGGAGGTCAAAAATGGCAAGCAAACCCCACCTGAATGTAGTATTCATCGGTCACGTCGACCACGGCAAGTCTACCTCAGTCGGCCGACTCCTTCTGGAGACCGGTGCAATCGAACAGCACCTTATTGACAAGTATCGCAAGGAAGCTGAAGAGCGCGGCAAGGGCGGCTTCGAGCTGGCGTACGTGATGGATAACCTGAAAGAAGAACGCGAGCGTGGCGTCACGATTGACGTAGCACACAAGAAGTTCGAGACCGACAAGACCTATTTCACGATCATCGATGCCCCGGGGCACCGAGATTTCGTCAAGAACATGATTACCGGTACCTCGCAGGCTGACGCCGCAGTGCTGGTGGTCGCAGCCGACGACGGCATCAAGGCGCAGACCAAGGAGCACCTCTGGCTCGCCAAGGTGATGGGCGTCGAGCAGCTGATTGTCTCCATCAACAAGATGGATATCACCAAGCCAGCCTACTCCGAGAAGCGTTTCGAGGAGGTCAAGGCTGACCTCGAGAAGATGCTCAAGATGGTTGGCTTCCGCGACGAGCAGGTGACCCTCCTGCCCGCTTCCGGCTGGAAAGCGGACAACATCGCCGCCAAGAGTGACAACCTCAGCTGGTGGAGCGGCGACACGCTGCTCGCCGCGCTCAACAAGCTCTCACCCCCTAAGGGGCAGGAGGGTGATTCGCTACGTCTGCCAATCCAGGACGTCTACAAGATTTCGGGTATCGGCGCTGTGCCGGTCGGCCGGGTCGAGACTGGAGTCCTCAAGCCGGGCATGAAAGTCAGCTTCCGCCCCTCCACCCATCAGGGCGGTAAGGTCGGCGAAGTCAAGTCGGTCGAGATGCACCACGCCGAGGTTCCGCAAGCGGTGCCGGGCGACAACGTCGGCTTCAACCTGCGTGGCATTTCGCACACCGATATCCGCCGCGGCGATGTCTGCGGCCCCGAGAACGATCCGCCCACCGTGGCGCGTGCGTTCAAGGCACAGGTCATGATTCTGGACCACCCCAACGTGATTACCAAGGGGTACACCCCGGTATTCCACTGCCACACCGCACAGGTGGCGTGCACCTTCGACACCCTGCTGGCGAAGATGGACCCCCGCACCGGACAGGTGACCGAGGAAAATCCCGACTTCCTGAAGAAGGGCGACGCGGCAATGGTGCTCATCAAGCCCACCAAGCCGCTCGCAATTGAGGAACAGGCCAAGTTCAAGCAGCTTTCGCGCTTCGCTATCCGTGACATGGGTAAGACCGTCGCGGCCGGCATGTGCCTCAAGATTGAGGAGTCCTGGGACTGAACTGAGGAATGGCGAAGGGAGATACACGGGCCTGCATCTCCCTGCACGCCCTCGACCACGGCTCGGTTGATCTGGTCTGCGAGCAGATTCGCACCATCTCCGACCGCACCGGCGTCCAGATGACCGGGCCGATCCCGCTCCCGACGCGCAAGCTGCGCGTGCCCGTGCGGAAATCCCCCGACGGCGAAGGCTCCGAGACGTGGGACCGCTGGGAAGCGCGGCTCCACAAGCGACTCATCTACATTGACGCCGACGACCGTGCACTGCGCCAGCTGATGCGCATCCAGATACCCGACGGCGTCAAGATTTCCATCCAGATTCAGTCGAAGTAGTCGCCTACAGGTACGGCGACAGCAGCATGCAGAACATCACCGCCGAGCCGTAGAGCGGGAGCCACGAGAAGCGCGCGACCTGCACGACGGCGTTCGCGGCGGCCGAGATGCGGTCCTGCATCCCCTGCCCCAGGATTTCGACGCCGTCGACCGTGACGCGCCCCATCGCGCTCTCGGCCGGCGCGAGGTCCGCCAGCGCCTCCGCCAGCGCCGCCTGCGCCGCGGGGAGAATGAAGTCGACGCCCAAGAGCGGGTTGTGGCCGCCGGGACGGATGTTGACGTAATGGTTGTCGGTCGTCGCCAGCAGCAGCGTATCGACGCTGTCAGCGAGGCCTTCCCGCAAGGCGGCGTTCATGCCGGGGGCGAAGCCGTTGGCGTCCCATAGCAGCAGCGCGCTGGTCGCGCCACCCGTTTCGAGCGCGAGCACGCGCAGCCCGCCGGGGCCGATGCCGTGCTCCAGGTCCTCCCCCGGCAGCCGCGCGACTCCGGCACGCAGTTCACCGACGGGAGCGGCGCGGCAGCGCTCGGCCGCCGTGCCCATCGCCTCTGCCAAAGCACTGCCGGCGTCGGTGCCGACCGGTAGTGGGGGGCGGCCCCAGCCCTCCTGGTTGTGCAGGTCGACAAGCAAGCGCTCGCCGTCGCCGCGGGTGGCGCTGCCTTCGAGGATTGAGCCGAGCACGGGGTGGATATCGTCGCTGTCGTCCGGCTCGGCAAAGAGCAGCAAGTCTTCCCCAAGGCCGAGCACGTGCGCGCCCGGTGTCGCGCCAGCCGACGTGGCGGGGCGGCCGCCGCCGCCGTGCGCGGCGCCGGCGGCCGCCTCCGCCATCGCGACGCCGATGCGGTTGACGTCCTCGGCGCGCAGCGGGTTCTGGTCATTGGTCGTCGCGCCATGCAGCGCGAAGCCAAGACCAGGGAGTTCGGGGTCAATCTTCGACGGCAGGTTGCTGCCGCCCAGCTCGCCGAGCGGGCCGGGGTGCAGCCCGGGAATGGCGAGGAACGCCAGCGGCTCCCCGTCACGGCGCAGCGACGCCCAGCCGCTCTCGACGCGCACCGTCTGACAGATTTCTCGCAAGGCGCGCGTCAGCCGCCGCCCGTCGCCGGTCGAGTAGAATTCGATGAACGCCGCCATGTGCCGCATACCCGAAATGCCGACCGCACGCTGATAGGGGGTGTCGACGAAGAAGAGGAAGCCGTAACTGGCGGCGGTGAACGTGACCAACGAAACGAGGCCGACGTTGAGCCAGTGCTCGGAGTTGTCGCCGAAGAGCCCCCACAGCGACGCCAGCGGCGCCACCATCGCGAGCGAAAGGGCGACCCAGCCCGGCGCGGAGCCGTGGGTGCGCAGCGTGAGATACCAGAGCCCGCCGGTCGCGCCGACGCCAAACGCCAGCCCGCCCATAGTCGAGAACCACCACTCACCGCCAGCGAGGGTGCAGAAGAGCATAATCAGCGCGCCGGTCGCGCCGGTCTGCAAGCCGTAGCGCAGCGGGTAGCGGCCGTCCCACGTCCACGCGAGGTTGGCGGCGAGCGTTGCGACCAGCAGCGGCGGCAGCGCCAGCGCGACCGCGCCGAGCAGCAGCCGGTCGGAGACCGCCTCGGTGATGAGCGGGTAGTCGCGCAGCCCGATTACCGCCAGTGCCAGCGTCGCGCCAGCGAAGAGCGCGCCGCTCAGTTCGCGGCGCGGGGTGTGCAGCAGGTAGCCCGAGAGTCGTGCGGGGGGCGGCACATCGGGGTCGATGACGAGCTCGGGGGCCATTCAGCCGGCGTGCACCGCCCCGATAATGGGCTGCAGCTCCTCCTTGACCATCGACGACCGCTCGACCAGCGTTCCCGTCACCACCATGTCGGCGCCCGCCGCCACCGCCGCGGCCGCCGCGTCAACGGTGCGGATGCCGCCGCCGACAATCAGCAGCGCCTTAATCGCCTCGCGGACGGCGGCGACAATCGCCGGCGGCACTGGCTCGCTAGCGCCCGAGCCCGCCTCGAGGTAGATGAAACGCATGCCGAACAGCTCGCCCGCCATCGCATGCGCGACCGCCGGCGCCGGGTCGTCGCGCGGCAGCGGCTTCGCCTTGCCGACGCGCGCCGCGGCCATACCGGGCTCGACAATCAGGTATGCCATCGAGAGCGGCTGGAGCCCAGACTGGTGGACCATCGCGGCGCTCGCAATCTGTTCGCCGACGAGGAAGCGCCGCTCGGTGCTGTTGAGCAGCGACATGAAGAAAATCGCGTCCGCCTTCGTGGAGACCGCCTTGGCGACGGTCGGGAAGAGGATTACCGGTAGGTGCGACTGCTCCTTGATTTCAACCACCGCCGCGTCGACCCGGTCGAGCGAGAGGCCGGTCGAGCCGCCGACCATGATGACGTCGGTGCCCGCCTCAGCTGCGCCGCGCGCCATGTGCCCAATGGTGGCGGTATCGCTCTTGCCGGGGTCGAGCAGCGTCAGGTGTAACGGCCGCTCGCGGCGCAATTTCAGCAGTCGCTGGTAGACTTCCAAACGCGTGGACAGCGCCAAGGGCCCCCTAAAAGCGGTTTCACTCCCAGTCGAAGTCGAAATCTTCCTCTTTTTCCTCGACTACCGCCACCGCTCCAGCCACAACCGGGGCGGCCGCGACCGCGACCGGCTCTACTGCAACCGCGACCGGCTCGGCAGCCGCCACCACCACTTCGGCCGCCGCGGGCTCCGCAACCTCGGCCGCCTTCTGGGGGTCGGGGAAGCTGGCCATACGGCGGCCGGGGAGCTGCGCCATGCCCTCGTCGGGAGTCATCTCGTTGCGCAGCTTCAGCACGGTGTCCTTGTCGACCTGGACGTAGGTGTCGGCGTAATCGCCGCCGCCGACGAAGACAGGGTAGCTGACGTATTCACGCCGCCGTCGCGCAGCGCGCACCGGGCGCGGGGGGAGCGGGACCCGCGGTTGCGCGGCCGCCGGCGCAGGCACCGCGCCGGCGGCTGTAGTAACGGCAAGCGGACCGGCGACCGCGTCAATCGAGGGCTTGCGCCGCCGCTTGCGCCGCTGGCCGCCGCCCTGCGGGGCGGAGGTGCGCAGCCACATCAGGAAGAAGATTGCCGCCAGCAGTGTCATTGCCAGCACCGCGGCGACGCCAGTCTCGATGACGCCGAGCACGGTCAGGAATATGACTGCCAGCACCACCATAATCGAGACTGCCATCAGCAGCAGCACCGGACGGCCACCGGCTGGCGGCTGGCGCTTGCGTCCCTGTTTCTTCCTGCGAGCCATGGTTCGACGGGCGCCGAGCACTCTCGACTTGGTATAAGGGTTACCCGGGGGCAGCCCTTTATCCGGCAGGCGCGTCGCGGAAACATGAAGCTGGCGCCAGTGCACGCCGGGAGCCCCCGCCCCGAAGGACGCGACCGCCAGACGGGCGGCGACTGAATGGCGTTGATTACCGTTGACGTCGGGACCGACGCCGCCCACGAATACGCTCGCGGCATCACCGCCGGCGAGGTTATTGCCAACGTCCACGGGCGCAAGTCCGGTGCGGTCGCCGCGCTCGTCGACGGCGAGGAGCGCGACTTCTCGCACGTCCTCGACGGCGATTGCACCGTCACCCCCATCCCCGGCGAGTCCGACGCGGGGCTCTACATCCTGCGCCATTCGTGCGCGCATCTGCTGGCACAGGCGGTCACCGAGCTCCACTCCGACGCGAAGCCGACCATTGGGCCGCCCATCGAGCACGGCTTCTACTACGACTTCCAGATGGACCCAGTCAGCGAAGAGCAGCTGCGCGCCATCGGGAAGCGCATGAAGCAGCTGGTGAAGCAGAACCTCAGGCTCGAGCGCGAGGAGCTCGGCAACGCCGCGCTGCGCAAGCTCTTTGGCGACAATAAGTTCAAGCTCGAAATCCTCGACGACAAGCTCGGCCACGACGTCGGCTCGTCCGCCTACCGGCAGGGCGACTTTGTCGACCTCTGCCGCGGGCCGCACGTTCCCAGCACGGCGCACTTGCGCTGGTTCAAGCTCACCAGCACCAGTCAGGCGTACTGGCGCGCCGACCGCGAACGCGTATCGCTGGTGCGCATCTACGGCCTCTGCTACGCGACGAAGGATGGCCTCCGGACCCGCGAGCGCCAGCTCGAGGAAGCGGCGAAGCGCGACCACCGCAAAATCGGCCGCGAGATGGAGCTCTACATGATTGACGAGCTGCTCGGCAAGGGGCTGCCGGTCTGGCTCCCGCACGGCGAAGTGCTCAAGGGCGAAATCGAGCGCTACGCGGTCGAGACCGAGGAGACGTACGGCTACGTCCGCGTCACGACGCCGGTCCTCGGCAAGCAGCAGCTCTTCGAGGCGAGCGGCCACCTGCCGCACTACGCCGACTCGATGTATCCGCCGATGGAGATGGACGACGGCACCTACTACCTGAAGGCGATGAACTGCCCCATGCACCACCTCGTCTTCCGCCACCGCAAGCGCAGCTACCGTGAGCTGCCGCTGCGCATCGCTGAATACGGCACCGTCTACCGCAACGAGCTTTCGGGAACGCTCAGTGGGCTGCTGCGCGTGCGCATGCTCTCGATGAATGACGCACATATCTACTGCACGCTCGAGCAAGTCGCCGCCGAAGTAGCAGCCAACATTCGCATGGCACAGGACTACTACGCCACCTTCGGCTTCAACGACTACAGCTTTTGCCTCTCGCTCTGGGACCCGGAAAAGAAGGAAAAATACATCGACCAGCCGCAAAACTGGGAAGCGACGCAGGACCACCTGCGGGGCATCCTCGACGACCTCGGCGTCGAATACGAGGAAGCCATCGGCGAAGCGGCCTTCTACGGGCCGAAGGTCGACATCCAGTTCACCACCGCGCTCGGCCGCGAGGAGTCGATAGCGACAATCCAGCTCGACTTCGCCGCCAAGGAGCGCTTCGGGCTGGGCTTCATGGACGAAACCGGCACGGAGAACGGCGAGGTGTTCGTCATCCACCGCGCGCCGCTATCGACCCACGAGCGCTTCGTCGCGTTCCTCACCGAGCAGTGGATGGGCAACTTCCCGACCTGGCTCGCGCCGGTGCAGGTGCAGGTTATCACCATCTCCGAAAAGCACCGCGACTATGCCGCAAAGGTACGCGATGCGCTGGCGGCAGCCGGCATCCGTGTGCGGGTCGACGACTCGGACCACACCATCGGCAAGAAAATCCGCACGCACCGCAAGATGCGTCCGGCCTACATGCTCATCCTCGGCGACGAGGAGGTCGCGGGCAACACCGTCGGTATTCGCGCCCGCGACGGGGGGCAGCGCAATGGCGTCCCGCTCGCCGACTTCGTCGCGGCCCTCGTTGCCGAGGTCGCGAGCCGTAGCCCGGAGCTGCGGCTCGTGTCGGGCGAGTAGTCCGAAGCGGCCTTTTCCGACGGCTGTGCCATCGCAAAACTGTTCGCTTTGCTCATGACGCAACCGGTCGCCGGCTGTCGCCAGCGACCGGTTGCTCGACCAAAATAAAAAGAAAATAGTGGCGCAGAGGGAGGGATTTGAACCCCCGTGAGCGATGCTCACCGGCTTTCAAGGCCGGCGCCATACCGGGCTAGGCGACCTCTGCAAAAATGAATCGTGCTGGCGCAGCCAAAGAGGGCGGGCAAAAAGGACTGGCCGCTGTCTTCTCGACGACAGACCTAGCGGCGGCCTCGTGCCATCGGGGACCGGCTTACATCGCCACTCTTGTCGATGTAGTACAGATAGCCGTCTTCCCTCGAGACACCAGCGGTCGCCACCAGTTCGGGACCGCCACCAGTTCTTTTTCCACCACGGGCCATTGCTGTTCTCCAGACGTGCCCGTCCTTGCCCAGGTAATAGAGGTACCCGGCCTGCTTGCTTACTCCGGTTGATTTGACTACTTCAGCCATGGGGAGTCACTGGAGCCCGAGTCGCAATTTGTCCTATATAAGTTTACCCCTGTTCACGACGACGCTATCGTCGAGAGCCATACCGCCTTAAATCCGCCCGGAATCGGGAGGTATGGCGGTCGGCTTTATCCTCATCAAGACTGAGCCCTCCAAAGAGCAGCAGGTCTACGAAGCGCTCGGAAGCGTGGAGGAAATCGTGGAGCTGCACCCGCTCTTTGGCGAATTTGACCTGATGGCCAAGATCAACACCGACGATTTCTACGACCTGGGACAGGTGGTGGTGCAGAAGATTCGCACCGTCGAGGGAGTCCAGGACACGCAGACCCATCCGGCGACCAAGCTCTGAACGGCCGGCAGCGGCCGCCGCCGTTTTCGACGGCAGCCTAATAAGGCACAGCTAAATCGCCGGGTGATAACTATGTTTACCACGGAGCTGCTGGGTTATTTGTGGAATTTTGAATTCTTCGTAGCCGCATTTCTGTTCGGCCTCGGACTGGCTACGCTCGGCTCAGGCCTGTTCACCGCCTACTTCGGCGCCGGCAAGTCGCAGCAGATTGGCTTCGGGCTGATTGTAATGGCGATACTTGTGCTGGGCCTGCAGTACCACCAGACCTACATCGCCGACCCGGCGACCTTCGACGCGGCCAACTTCCGCTACGGCCTCATCGCGGCAATCGCGGCGATGGTTGGCATGGGGGCCGGGATGTTTGCAGTGCTCTTCATCCTGATGAAGGTCGACACCGTGGATGACCTCGAAGACCTCGATCTGGAAGACCTCGAAGACCTCGACCTTGACGAGGAACTGAAGAAGCTCGAAGAGGAACTGGCAGCCGCGGACGGCGGCGACGTTTCTGACGACGGAGGCGATGACGCCCCCACCGAGGACGCTGACAAGGAGGACAAGGCATGAGCGCAGAAATGACGCTGGCACTAACCCTCTTCACGGTCGGCTTCGCAATCGTGCTGCTCGGAATGGGCGCGCTGGTGGCGTACTACGGCAGCAAGAAGACGCGCTACGCCGGGTTTGGGTTCATCCTGCTCGGGGCAGTCGCAACCTGGTACTGGAACTCGCAGTCGTTTGCAGGCGGCGCCTGGGCCGAGGTGGCGATGCTCGACTCGATGCTGGCGGTCGCGGGCGGTTTCGCCGGCGCGATTGTGGGCGTGATAATCTTCCTCGTGGCGATTATCAAGTCCTGAAACCTTAAAGTATGGCAGTTCGCCGTGCCGCCGTGGCTTCACTCTGGAGCGCGGGCAAACCCGGCGAGGATGATGACGGCGAGCCCGAGGACGCTGAATTAATCGCTGAAGCGGCCGAAGAGACAGAAGCCGCCGAGCCGATAGCTGAATCCAGGGAGGATGCTGACGCGCCCGATGAAGATGCGGAGGACGCAGCCCCGGAGGAGGCGGAAGCCGAGCCCGAAGAGGCCGGCGAGGAGCTGGACCTCTCCAGCGATGCGCTGCAACCTGAGCGGGACGAGCCGGTCGCGGCGCCTTCTGCTTTCCCACCATTGCTACAGCGCGCCGAAAATCTCGACATGCGCGTCGTCGGCGCCATTGGCGCGGTTGCCATCTTGCTGCTGACTGCCGTCGCGGTCGTGATGCTGGGCGGCGCGGTCGAGGTGACGGTACCCCGTGAGCGGTACGGTGATTCTGCGACTTACGCGGTGACGGGGCAGGTTAACCTCGAGAGCCCGGTCGGCATCCCGCTGCCGTTCCTGGGCGAAGACATCGAAGTTAACGAGATCCACGTTGACTGGGGCGGGACGCTCGAGGCGGGGACTGAAGAGCTGTTATCGCTGGTCGAGGATGGCTATGGGCAGAAGCATCCCGTTTTCAGGCGCTACATCGAGCAGGACTGGGACCCGGTCAGTGGCCGCGTTGCCGAGGAGGGTGCGCCGCCCACCGACATCGAGCACGGGCGGGTCAATACCACCCACGAGCAGTTCGTGCGCGAGGACAGCCTCGAAATCATCAAGGAACGGGTTGAAAATTACGCATATTACGAAGAGACGCTGACCGGCGAGAAATGGTCGCTGGAGAAGCTGACCAGCTGGGTTCCGCGCGCTGACGAAAAGGGAATGATGCCGCACGCGCAGCTCTACGTTGGGAAACAGCTGCGCGAAGGCGACAGCGGCAGCTTCGTGAGCAACGGGCTGGCCTTCAGCTGGGATGCGCTCGATGGGGGCAAGGTTGACGGCTCCGCCACCATCAAACTGCGCGTCAGCAGCAGCAGCTCGGCCGACCTGCTATTCAACTACCACTACGGCCACACGCTACGCTACGACCTGTGGGTCTCCGATCGCAGCGCCTATCCGCTCAAGTTTGATATCACCGTAACCTCCGAGGCCGCCAGCCCGGCGGGCGAGCTCTATTCGTTCTCGGGCCGCTACAGCGGCACCATCAACAATCTCGCTACCGGCTACAGCGACGTGCCTGAGGCGGACGGCTCCACGACGAGCGGCCCGCACATTGACGCCGAGCTCGAGCCGTGGGACTACCACGCGCCCGCCTTCGGGAACTCCACCAGCAGCCTCGACTCCGGCTTCGCGCTACAGGACGCCATCAACGACGCGCGGCAGGAGCTGCCGCCGTCGGACCTCGACGATTACCTCACCGACTACTCGCAGGCGTTCGTGACCCACGCGCGCTACGACGGGGTGCGCGACGAGTGGAACCTGACGCTGGCGCACTACAGCGAGAACAAGCGCGAGGTGACTGGCTGGGAGCTGCTGGTCAACCGCACCAACGCCAGCGGCCGCGAGGTCGAGCTGGACAACCCGCTGGTCGACCCGGCCGAGATGGCGCAGCCGCTGACAGTATCATCGGCCGAGGAGCTGCTGATGTCGCGCACGATTATCGCCGGCTGGGCCGGCAGCGCCGGGGTCATCGACCACGCGCAGGTCAACCTGAGCATGGGGCAGAACCTCGCCTCGCGCGAGAACCTGTTCAACCCGCTGGCGTTCCTGAATATCGACTCGATGACCATGCTGAAGATGCTCGGGGACCTCGCCAGCGGCGATTTTGACCTCGACGACTACGGCAGCAGCGTCGACGCCAACGGCGGCTACGGCTACTACATCGAGCAGGCCGACGGCAGCACGCGCCACGGTGCCGCTGTGGACGCCTCGGACGGGCTGCTGCTCTTCAACGCCGAGTACCGTGCGTCAGGCTAGCGCCGCTCCGAGCGCAGCGAGCGCCGCCGCGAGCTTCGGCCGCGGAATCCCCTACCCCAGCCGCAAGTGCCCCGGCAGGCCGAAAAATCCCCGGGGCAGGCCACGACCCCGGCCGCGGCGAGCCGCTGCGCCAGCGCTTTGCGCAGCTCGGGCAATCCGCTCTTCTCGTTGTAGTCGCGCGAGTGCGAAACCTCCACTGGCGTCCCGAACTAGTTGGACTCCGCCAGGTTGTGCGCCCCCGGCTTCACATGCGCGCGCAGGAACTGCAGCAGCTCGAACTCGGGGAACTCCACGACGCGGCATCGCAGCGCGGGTTAAGAGCGCTCAGCCGATATAGTTGAAGTCCTGCTTCTCGTCGGGAGACTCGGACTCCATCTCGCGCAGCTGGGTCGTGATTTCATCGACCTGCTCGGCCCGCTTTTCCAGTTCGGTCAGGTCAATCTTGACGTTGAGCAACTTTTGCAGCGTGACGAGCAGCACTTGCGCCGATTTCGGGTCGACCATGTAGCCGCTAGTCTCGCCCATCAGGCAGCCGCCCTCGATGCCGCGCAGCTTGCCGAGGCCGAGCAGCAGTCCGGAGGCGCCGACGATGCCGGCGCCCGGCTCGCCCTCGATGAACTCGACGCCCGCCTTGCGGAGCCGCTTGACCATCTCGGGGCCGGTCGCGGCGCCGAGGATGCGTGGCTCGGGGACCAGCTTGCCCTGCCCGTAGCCGCCGAGGGTGTAAATGGTCGTGACGCCCATCTCCTTCGCCAGATCGAGCATCTTCAGCGTTAGTTCATACTGCCCCGACGCCTCCATGCCCTGGTACTCGCCGACCAGGAACAGCAGGTCGCGCGCGCCATCCTTGCCGCGCCAGTAGAATAGTTCGTTGTTGACCAGCCGCACCTCGCCGCTCTCCTCGATGAGCACCTGCGGCGGGAAGTGCGACGAGTAAATCTCGGTGCACTTGGTCGCGCCCAGCTCGGCAATCAGGTGCGCCGCCGCCAGCTTGCCGACGTTGCCCACTCCGGGGAGCCCTTCCAGCAGGATGGCGTTCTCGAGCTGCACCTCTTCGGTGACAACGATTTCGGTGAAGCTCATTTCTGCGCCAGCATCCTGCGGTACTTGCCGTAGCGGTCCTCGGGCGAGTAGCGCGGCGGCAGCGGACTCGCGGTCGCCGCACCGCACTCCGGGCACTCCTTCCCGAGCGTGTAAAGCGCACATTCGCGGCAGCGGAACATCAGCGTGCGCATCAGAGCCTCTCGAAGCTGGCTTCGCCGCCGCTCGGCTTGAAACCCTTGAGCACCGCATCGGTGGCCGCCTTCAGCTCGCGCTCCGCCTGCTTGAAGTCGGGCGCGCGGACGCGGATGCGGTAGTCAGGCGCACCGTCGCTGCTGATTTCGAGCGTCGTCTCCTCTTCCTGCGCCGCGGGTGCGGTTAATGCCTTCCGAAGGTGCTCGACCCCGTCAGGCGCCCAGCTGGAGAGCGTCAGCCGCCCCTCGATGGTGACGAAGGGGGGTGTGATGTTCGCCTCCGCAGCCGCCAGGAATGGCTTGACCCACTTGCCCTTGTAGCTGCTGGTGAAGTCGGCCGTGTCGACCACGGCCGCCTCGAAAGCGCCGTAGAGCGTCCCGTAATTCTCGCGAAAGGATGCTGAAACTTCCTCCAGCAGCGCTGGGGGCTCGAGTTTCGCCTCGTCCGCTACAAGCTCAATCAGTTTGGTCGCGCGCTGCTCGTTCTTCCACTCGCGGATGCGCGCCTGCTTACGGTGGCCCGACACCTGCCGCACCGACATGTCGACGATGTGGCGCTTGCGCTTGACGCGGGTTACCTTAGCAACCACCATCTGCCCTTCGCGGATGAAGTCGCGGATATACTTGACCCAGCCCGAAGCGACTTCCGAGATGTGGACGAAACCCTTCTGGCCCGGGTATTCAAGCAGGTCAACGTCGGCACCATGGTTCCTTACCTCGGAAACCCGGCCGATTACGAAATCACCTTCTTCTGGAAGCTCCGCTGGACTCACTCCAGCTCCTCCACCACCTTCGCAACGACCTTCGCGCGGCCGCCGGCAGGCGTGGCGAGGTTGGAACCGCAGAGTTCGCAGTTTACAGTCGTGGCGGAGTTGCTGAAGAGCACCGACTCGTTCTCGCAACTGGGGCAGGTCACTTTCAGGAATTTACTGTTAACCATGTTTACTCCGTCAGCTCGAATTTCTTCGCGCGTATATTTGGCCTGTGCCACGCCTTGCTGCAGCTGGAACAGCGGTAGCGCAGGTAGATGCGCTTGGTCGGCTTCTCCCGCCCTTCGGGCTTGGGACGCGGGAAACCACCGTAGCCGGCGGTGACGCGGCGGAAAAGCCGCTGTCCGCGTGTACGCTCGGAAGCGCGCTTCTTCTTGACCTGCTCCACTTCGTGCTGGTTGTGCGTCTTGCACGCGGGGCAGAAAGTGCTTATTCGACGGGGGAGCTTCATATCAGGGGACCGGCCGAGCCAGCCGCTTTTATAAAACTAATCTAAGGTGGCGCCCGCGCGTTACGGTGACGCATGCCGAATAGCGCCTGTACCAGCGCCAGCGGCAACCGCAGCCAGAAATCGCGCATCGCCCGCCCCTCGTACTCGCCGCGCGTCATCGTTGCGAGCAGCCCGAAAACCGCCGGCGTCCCACCCAGCGCGAAGCCGAGTCGCATGAAGAAGGGGCGATAGATGCGGTGCTTGCTCGACGCGGCGCGGTACATCTCCTGCGCGTAGTGCTCGCGCCAGTATTCCTCGAAGCGGGTCGGGTCGCCTTCGGCGACCGCGCGCGCCGCCAGCCGTCCGCCGAGCGCGGCGTGGTTCAGCCCTTCACCGTGAATCGGGTTGACGTGACCAGCCGCGTCGCCGACCAGCACCCAGCCGTCGCCCGAGACCGGCTCGTCAAACAGCATCGGGTCGTTGTAGGAGGGAATCGCCGAGCCGAAGCGGGTGCACTCGACCTCTTCGCCGCTCGCAAGCCGGTACTTGCCGGGGGCGGTGAACTCGCCCGGCCAGCGGTCGTGCAGCAGCTTCTC
>Ga0310125_10000543_pt1 | contig 18028 bp, 16 predicted proteins | sample CB11b_Tmax_Bot8__FD_203508 | JGI IMG/M metagenome (GOLD analysis project Ga0310125, IMG submission 203508) | Marine microbial communities from Western Arctic Ocean, Canada - CB11b_Tmax_Bot8 | ecosystem: Environmental > Aquatic > Marine > Oceanic | place: Canada: Western Arctic Ocean | collected... | reverse complement strand
CGACTACGGGCAGACATGGAAAGGGAGCGGCTACACCGACGCCATCGCCGATGTGGGGGCGACACTGGTGCCATTCAACAACACACCGGTGCGCGATATCGAGGTAGAGGGTGGGATCATCTATCCACGCTATCCGATCTATACGGCGGTGACGGACTGCGCCTTTCTGGTCAACGTGCCCCTCGCCAAGTGTCACAACCTGGGCTGCACGACACTGAGCATCAAGAACCTGATGGGTATCATCGGGACACCGGAACGCCACCTGTGTGCGGTTCAGGCCTGTGACAAGCCGCTGGGCGACGAGGCGCTGAATCGCCTGGGCGATTCAGGTTACAGTGTCTTCGAAGAGCGCTTCTATCACAAGCTGTGTGACCTGCTGGTGGCGACACGATCTCTACCGATGCCCCGTCTCACCGTCGTGGATGGACTCATTGGTCGCGATGGCACCGCCTTCAACGAGGGCCAGAACTGGCCACTCGGGTGGTCCCTTGTGGGCACGAACGAGGTCCACGTCGACACCGTGGGGACCTGGCTGATGGGGCTGGACCCCGAAGCGACGCCGTATCTGCAGTTTGCCGTCGAACGTGGGCTCGGCAGCATCCGTATTGGCGACATCGATGTCGTTGATCTGGCGACGGGAGATCTAATGGACAGCGGCACTCTGCAGGCAGCACGTCGCACCGAACCGCTGATGCCGATCAGTCGCTGTAACGGCGGCTACTACGCCCGATTCCGCGAGGATGGGTCGGCCGTGCCCTGGCGTATCGACGATGTCAACCAACAGCTGACGAAGGACGGTCTCGAGCCGTTGTCCGTGGACGTTTTCGAGGCACAGGTCTCGGCGTAGAGTCGTGGCCCACAAGAGCCTCCATGACCTGCAGACTGAGGTCGACGAGTGGATCCGCACCATTGGCGTACGCTATTTCTCCGAACTGACCAATACCGCCATCCTCACCGAAGAGGTCGGCGAAGTGGCGCGTCTCATGGCGCGACTCTATGGCGAGCAGAGCTTCAAGGCTGGGCAGGAAGGCACCGTTGAGGACCTGGCCGGTGAGATGGCGGACGTGCTTTTCGTGTTGATGTGTCTGGCCAATCAGACCGGTGTGGACCTTGGTGACGCCTTTGCCCGATCCATGGAAAAAAGGACCCAGCGTGATCGCCAACGGCACGCCGACAACCCCAAACTCGCAACCGACAGGTAGGCGGATGCGGCGGCCCTTTCTGACGGCATTGGGCGCCTTCCTCCTGATCTCGGGTTGCGATCTGAGCAACTCGGTGGCACAACGACCCCACGGCTCCAGTCGTGTGCTCATGGGTCCCATCGTCACCTCCGCCTGGCTCCCGGCAGGTATCGACGAATTTCGCTTCTCCGCTGCTGACCAGCGGACCCTGGCTGAGTTCGGACTGACACATATCCAGTGGCTGCAGCGTGCCGAGCAGGACGGTCGGTCCGCCGAGGCGCTGGCCATGGCCTTCGCCTCGCAGCAAGGTATGGGGCTGCCCGTCTACTACGAGGCGCCTGGATATTCGCCATATGATAAACTGCGCAACTGGGCGACGAAGTCGAGTCTCACCGACTCTTTCGATGTGGCGGTACGAGCGCGAGCCACTGCCCTGACCGCACGCTGGGGGATGGAGTCTGGTTTCGCCGGTTACCTGATCGGTCACGAAGACTACCGGGCCAATACCTACGAGGCCCTGGGGCGCACGGTCACCGCACTGCGGGCAGTGGACCCGACTCGACCGGCATTTTCGGTGGGTGCCATCGGCAGCTATCCAAAGACGAGTCGGTTTCTCGACGCCTTTTTCGCCGAGGGTGGTGAGCCCAATGTCTTTCAGCACGAACACTACGTCTTCGAAGCCGATGTCGAAGCCGGCAGCAGCCAGGCATTAAGACGGCTCGACCATCTGGTGGCTGGCTACGATCGGGTGGCCCGTCACCTGCGTGACCGCCACGGTCGCTGGCACGCTATCGTGCAGGCTCACGCAGAGTCTCGTGACAACGAACCATTCTACCGGCAGCCCATTCCAGCGGAACTCTCGGTGCAGGTCGGTCTGGCCCTGTCACGTGGGGCAGCGGGTGTCGTTTATTTCCTCTACAGTTCCGGCACCGAGCAGGTGCTCGACGGCAATGGTGAGATCGTGCAGATCCGACAGTACATGGGCCTTGTGGACAATGCGGGACAGCCGACGAATGCATGGTCGGCGTCGCGTGAGATCAACGCCAGACTCGCCTCCTTGAGCCGCTTCCTGGAGGACCGTGCATTCCTCGGCGGTTACGAGGCGCGGCGAGCGCCAGCCGACGAACCGCTCGCCTCGCATGAGGAGGACCTCGACCTGGCATTTTTCGGTGACGCGAGTGGTACCAGTCACGTGCTGGTCGTCAATCGACGCACCGATGCGGCGCGCACGGTGGTGCTGGAGGCAGTGGCGGGGTCGGGGCTGACCAACGTCGAGAGTGGTCAGGTGCTGGAAAGCGAGGGAACCGCAGTGACGCTGCCGATGAAAGCAGGTGACTTCCAGTTACTGGCGGTGCGCTAGATCGAGGAGAACGCTGATACAGCGTTCGACGGTTTTCATCGTCCTGATGGGAAGCGACGCCACGCGCATTACGAGTCGAGAATTGTCGATGGCACGAAGTTGGTCGATCAAGATATCGGAGGGCATCTCAAGCCCGGCTTCTGGCGGTGCACGAACACGCAATGGTTCAGCGTCATCGATGATGCGACTCGTCAATGGAAATACAACTGTGGAGGGGTGGCCGGCGTCATTGAGCAGATCTGTCTGCAATACGAGAACGGGACGCGTCTTGCCAGGCTCCGTACCACGGCGCGGGTTGAGGTCTGCCAGATATATGCCCCCTCTCTGTGGAGACATCAATCGTCCTCTTTTGGCAAGGGACTGTCTGCCACTTCCATTTCCCGACTGACGGAGAGGCTTTCATCCCGCACCTTTTCCGAGACCTCCTGCAACCGCGAGGCGAGAAGTTGACGCTCGGTTCGCACGTTGTATTCCCGGATGGCCTCGCGGATATAGGCGGTACGCGTGCTGTGCACTCTCGCAGCCAAGTAATTGGTTCGTGTCAGTTGCTCTTCATCCAGCTTCAGGTTGATCTGAGCCATGGTCAGTTCTCGCATGTTTCCCAGCACAGTCAAAGTATACTACTTTAGTATACATAAATATGTATCTAATACAATACTTTTTGTGATGAGATCCGTGCTGCTGACGCTCGTTGTGTTGTCGGCCTGCAGGCACACGGAACCCCAACGGGCGCAGCCCGAATTTCGTATCACTCTGTCCCACGGCGGTGGGTTTACGGGCATGACCAGCGGCCATCACCTGCGATCGGATGGCACGCTGACGGCGTGGCGGCGTGGGCTCGCACAGGATGAGCAGATCGAATGGACGGTGCAGCACACGAAAGAGGACGCCAGGCTTCGGGCCGAAGGTCTGCGTCATGCTGTCGGCAGCTGGCGTAGCGACCAGCTGGGAAATATGACGACCCATCTCGAATTCACTTTGGGTGATTCAATCTGGACCTGGACATGGCCGGGAAATCAAGCACCCGCCGGCGCACCGCAGTCGTTGAGCGACTGGTTGAGCGACTTCGATCGGCTAACACGGGGTGGCGGGGCAAAGTGACCGTCATCGCCACCATGCGCCTGCTGTTGATGTTGTCGATACTGGCGGGCAATTCGGTCATACGCGCCGACGATGGCTGGCAACGCAAAAGAACCGCTCACCGTCCTGGTATGTCGACGTTGGTGCAGACAGATCTGTCGGCGTTGGGGGCGAAGCTCGCACGCCGATTGGCTACGTCTGCACAGCCAGCTGCGAAGGCAACGACGCCGGACTCATGGCGGTTGCACTGGCGCAACGAACGCAATACACCGGCCTTCATTCAGACGTCCATGGCCTCGGTAAACGTGCCGGCATCAAAACCAATGCCTTCGAGATCGGTGCGCGCACCGTCGGCGATGGCCCTCGACGTGCTGGTGGCACATCCCGAGATCTTCGGTCTGCAGCATCCCCGTGACGAATTGCGCCACCTGGAAACCGTGAGAGGGACAGATGGTCGTCTGCGCGTCCGCTTCGCCCGGCGCGAGCAGGGCGTACCCGTATGGGGGGAAGATCTGGTCGTGCATCTCGATGCTAACGGCCAGATGTTTGCCTTCAATGGGGTCTACTCCGGCACTCAGTCAAAGGCTGTCAGGACGCCGCAGATCACGGCGGCAGAGGCGTTGCGGCAAGTGCGTGAACATCTTGGCGCTCGTCAATCCCTCGAACCGCTCACCGATCCATGGTCTGGGCTGCTCAACTATGAAGGGCCAACGGTGGAACTCATGCAGCGCCCAGATGCGGTGGGGCGTTACCAACCGGTATGGCGTGTCGAAATCCGGCCCAACCTCCGGGATCTGTGGGTCTACGCCGTCGACGCGCACTCAGGGGAGATCGTCGAGCGCTACAACGCGACACCCTGGGACGGCCCGGCAACGGCGACGGCAGTCGATCTTGCCGGCGTGGCACGCCAGCTCCAAGTCCATGCCGTGGCGGATTCCTTCGTACTCATCGACGGCTCGCGACCGATATTCGCCCTGATACAGCCCGATCTGCTCGGCAACCCCCAAGGGGCACTGGTCACGCTTTCGGCAGGCCGACAGGATCTGTCGCGGACCACTCAGGTCGACCTGGTGATCAGTGGCGACAACAGTTGGGATGACCCGGTGGCGGTGTCGGCACACACCAACATGGGTATCGTCTTCGACTACTTCTTACAGACCCATGGCAGGCTGTCTATCGATGGTGTTGGTGGCTCGATGTACTCCATCATCCATGTTACCGATAAAGGGCTGGCGATGGACAATGCCTTCTGGAGTGGGACGTTCATGGCCTACGGTGACGGCCGGGAGGCCTTTTCGCCGCTCGCAGGTGGGCTGGATGTGGCGGCCCACGAGATGACGCATGGTGTCATACAGCACACGGTCAATCTCGAATATCGCAATCAATCGGGGGCACTCAACGAGTCCCTCGCCGATGTATTTGGCGCCATGGTGGACCGCCGGAACTGGCTTCTTGGCGAGGACGTCGTGACGTCGACCCGCATTTTTTCCTCCGGTGCGTTGCGCGACATGGCAGACCCCCACAATGGGGCCGCACCGGGTGGCAATGGCTGGCAACCGTCGCACATGGCCGAGTTTCGAGAGCTGCCACTGGCGACCGACAATGGTGGCGTGCACGTCAACAGTGGTATTCCAAATCGGGCCTGCTTTCTTCTTGCCGAGGCGATCGGGCGCGAGAAGACGGAGCGGATCTACTATCACATCCTCGCCTCCCGTCTGATCAATCAGCGGGGCAACTTCGTCGATATGCGCAATGCCGCCCTGCAGGCGGCGACGGAGTTGTATGGTGACCAGGAGGTGACGGCGGTGGAGACAGCCTTCGCCACTGTGGGCATCATCGGCGAGGAAGGGTATCAGCCACCCGAACGGCGTGCAGTCGTGCCGGGCGAAGAATGGCTGCTCGTCGTCGGTGCCCAGGCCGGTGACCGCGGATTATATCTGGTGCGGACAGAGCTGCAATCGGAGGAGGACATCGTGCTCCTCACACCGACACCCGTATACGATCGTACCGGCAACTCGGTCTCCGTCAGTGCCGATGGCGCCTTTGTGCTCTTCGTCGACGCCGCCAACAATCTGCGCGTTGTCAACATCGACGGCAGCGATGAAAGGGTGCTCAGTGACACGCGAGACTGGAAGAGTATCTCCCTTTCCCCAGATGGCTCGAAACTGGCGGCGACGACGATATTCCAGGAGGGCATGATCGTTTTGCTTGACCTTGTCGATTCGGAGCAGAGCAAAGCGATCCCACTCAAGCGACCCACGACACAAGAGGGAGTGACGACGAGCGTCGTGCGCTTTGCCGACGCCCTCGACTGGGACCCGGCTGGGGAGTTTCTCATCTATGACGCTTACAACGCCATCCCGCGGGGGACGGGGGATTCCCTCTCATTCTGGGATGTGACCCTGCTGGAACCAGAGGAGGAGTTTTTTGTCCCCCTCTTCCCACCACAGATCGAAGGGGTGCAGCTGGGGAATCCGACGATTGCACGCGCCTCCGGACGGCACGTCGTCTTCGATCGTTTCGACAGTCGCGAAGGTGTCAAAAGCAACGAGGTGTGGGTATACGATCTGGTCACAGGTGATAAAGGGATGATCGTCAGCACAGGCTCCGCTATCGCCTTTCCCACCTTCTCGGCAGACGACACGGAGTTGATCTATCAGCGTCGAGATCGGTTCGGTGCGGACGTGGTGGCGCGCATTCCGCTGGATGAGAGTCATCTGCGCGCCGCCGGCGAGGAGCAGGTGTTTCTGACAGGTGCGAAGATTCCGAACTGGCTCGTCATCGCCGACGAAGAGGATCCCACGACCTCGGTGGGGCAGACGCACGAAGGCGCCACCACACCGGCGACCTACGAATTGCTCGGCAGTTATCCGAATCCCTTCAATCCAACGACGACGATCCGCTTCCAGCTGGCGACGGCGGCCATGGTCGATCTGTCCATCTTCGATGTGCGTGGGGCGCTCGTGGCAAGGCTGTTACGGCAGGAGCGGATCGCCGGAGAGCACAGTGCCACCTGGGAGGGACTGGATCAGGGCGGCAGAGCTGTCGCCAGTGGCGTCTACCTGGCGCGCCTGCGCGTCCGTGTGGGGAGTCGATGGATTCAGAATCAGACGCAACGCATGACTCTACTCCGTTAAGGACAGCAACAATGCCACTTATGCAAGAAGAACAGGTGGTCGATGCACATCGTGCGGAGGGTGCACGCGGTGTTGTCGTCGCCGAATCCGAACTCGTAGCACGTGCCGGCAGTGGCATTCTGCAACAGGGCGGAAATGCGTATGATGCCGCCGCAGCCGCCTGTCTGGCGTGCAGCATGGTGCACCCCGACAAGTGCGGTGTCGGTGGTTATCTGCTGACGGGTGTCGTCATCGACGGTGCCACCGGGCAGGCCTGGTCACTCGATGCCAATTCTCGCGCACCGGCGGCAGCGCATGCTGAGATGTACGACGTGCGCCCCATAGTCGCCGGACAGTCACCGAGTCTCAACGCCAGGGAATACGACTGTGATGTGTGTGATGACGCCAATGTGCATGGGCCCCTCGCCGTCGGTGTGCCCGGGCAACTGGCCGGCATCGGTACACTGCACGATCGATGGGGGCAGTTGCCCTGGGCGCAGGTTGTGCAGCCCTCCTTGGATCTGCTCGCCGATGGGATTCGATTCGGTGAAGGACTGGCCAATTCGGTGTGCGCAATGGAACAGGTAATCCGGCGTTTTCCGGCAACGGCGGCACATCTGCTGCCGCACGACGCCCTGCCGACGCCGGACTCTGTGTGGCACCGGCCGGATATGGAACGCACCCTCGAACGGCTGGCAACAGCGGGTTGGCGGGACTTCTACGAGGGTGATGTCGCCGCCGCCATCGTCGATGCGGTGGGCGCCGCGGGTGGTATCCTGACGCGGCAGGACATGGCAACATTCCACCCGCGTATCACCGAGCCATACGCAGCCAACTATCGCGATGCTGAGGTTCTCGGTGCGATCCTGCCGAATGGACCGATCTCGGTGTTGCAGGCGTTGAACATGCTCGACTGCTTTGACCCCGTTGACGTGGACGACGTTCGCTGGTGGCACCGGATGACGGAAGTCCTGAAACGGGTCTGGCGTGATCGTCTGACTTATCTCGGAGATCCCGACTATACCGATGTGCCCATCGAGCGCCTGCTGCACCCCGACTATGCAAGAGGACGGGTGGAGGAGCTGCTCAGCTTCCCGGATCACGTCGACACCCAGCCCTTTGCCGCAGGGGGTGGTGTGCCCGAAACCAGTCATGTATCGACTGCCGACAGCGATGGCAACCTGGTCTCGGCAACGATCACTCAGGGTGGTGGATTTGGTTCCGTCTTCACGGTACCAGGATGGGGGATCATTCTCGGGCATGGCATGTGTCGGCTCGATCCACGCCCCGGGGGGGCCAACTCAGTGGCAGGTGGCAAGCGACCCCTGAACAATGTGATGACCATGGTGCTGCGTACAGCGGAGCGGGATATTGCCCTGGGTATGCCGGGTGGACGCCGAATCATCAGCGTTGCGCCGCAGATGGTGCTTCGTCTCGTCGATGCCGGCGCCACTTGTGCGCAGGCGGCGCTGGCACCTCGCATGCACGTCAGTGGCGCCGAACCGCTGGAGTTGGTCGCGGCGGCACCTGACAGCCTGGTGCACGATCTGGAGCAGATGGGGCACAGCGTCACGCGGGTGGAACGTGTCGGCGGCAACGCTGCAGGGGCGGAGTTCGTCAAGAATACTGGCACCCTCGCTGGTGGTGGTGGCGGTGTGGCGGTGGCGGTGTGAGGTGAGCGACACACCCGAGGACCGAACCGTCATCGTCGTTGGTGGTGGCCCCGCGGGGCTGCCATTTGCGGCGGTCCTTGGCGGCTGGCATCCCTACTACCGCGACAGCCCCATTCTGCGGCAGCGTTATCCACAATTGGTGCAAGCCCTGTCGTCGCACACCGACAGTCTGCTCTCTCTCCCATTTGCAGATTTTCTGCGCGCCGGCATTCCACCAGTAGACTTGTTTCGCCTTCTCCACCACCCACGTCAGTTGTTCGAGAATCTCGAACAGATCGCTCTGGAATTTCGCAAGAATGAGGCGGTCGACTGTCTGCTGCTGACGCAGGAGGAGGTCGGGGGTCTGTGGAACAATGTGCCACAGAATCTGCTCACCCTGTCGCCGGGGCAGTGGATGGAATTCGCCTTCTACCCATTGGCACTACATGCCCGGGAAACGGGGGCGAGGTACAATGTAAACGAACTGATCATCAAACAGCGGATCATCGACTACTACCACCACGTGCCCGAACGTTTCGAGGTGCAACAGAGTGTGCATACCTGGGAGCGGGTGACAAAGGTCGAGCCACACGAAGCAGGTTTTCTGGTGACGGCTGCGGATGTTTCGGCGTGGAAGGGTCGCGATCCTGTGGCCCTGCGGCGTCCTGCTTTCCCACAGCCCGCGGATGCGGTGGAACAGAGTTACCCGACGCGGCAATACACCTGTCGTTATCTCGTGTATGCCGTCGGTCAGCGTTGCGAATTGCACGCCCTCGGCGTGCCGGGCGAGGAGCTACCCTTCGTCACGCAGTACTATGAGAAGCCGGCACACTTTCCAGGGGAGCGGGTCCTTGTTGTCGGTGGGGGTCGCTCCGCCGACTGGGCGGCAGCGGAATTGCACGACGCCGGAAAACACGTCACCTACGTCATGCGGCAGAGTTCGGCAAATCACTGGGGGTTGATCAACCAGAGTCGTGGTGGCTTGCCGTACTATGCGCGTCTTGCCGAGATCCTGGAAGATCCGTCGGCTGGCATGGAAGCCCTCTATGGTGCCAACCTGACCCGGATCGAGGCGTCAGGGGAGGGTGGCCTGGTGCGGCTGGATGTGGGCGGAGTGGAGCGCGCCATCGAGGTCGATCACGTACTCAAGGAGATCGGGGGTCGGGCGGATTATTCGCTGTTGCAGGGATTCCCGACGTCACTGCAACTCGTGGAGAAGCACGACAACTATCGCTTTCAGGTGCACCAGGCAAAGGTGCATCCTCACACGTACGAGTCGGTGGACATCCCCAATCTGTATCCCGGGGGATATCTGGCAGAAGGGCTGGGACTGGTGGTGATCGCCATGCACGGCACGACATACGCCATCGCCGCGGACATTCTGCGCAAGGAAGGCAAATTGTAGCGGCGCCGATGACCTTAGCGGGCGACGCGAAAACCGTAGTCGGCCAGTTGCCGGTCCGGCAGGATCGCCGAGCGATGGGAACAGCGAGTGACCTTGATGGCATGGCGCCACGAGCCGCCACGAGAGGCGCGTCGCTGGCCCTGTTCTGCGCCACCAGGGTTTGTCGCTGGCGACGTCTCATAGTACTGCGCGTCGTACCAGTCCGCGCACCACTCGTGCACGAGATCGCCCATGTTGTGCAGGCCAAAGCCGTTGGCCCGATCCTGGGCAACGAGATTCGGCCGCTCCACATTATCCCCGTGATACGTCACGTCCATCCACGTCGGCACATCGTCCCCCCAGGGAAAGTTCAGGCCTTCATGTCCGCCTCTGGCTGCCTTTTCCCGTTCGGCTTCGGTCGGTAGACGATACCGTGTACCCGCCCGAGTCGTGAGCCAGTCACAGTAGGCGACGGCATCGAACCAGCTGACGGCGACGGCGGGTTGTTGTGGATCGGCAAAACGTTCATCGCCCCAGAATCGTGGCGGCTCGTGAGCCGTGGCATCGAGGAACAACTGATATTCGGCGCGTGTCACCGGGGTGGTTGCGAGACTGAACTCATCCGTCCACACGGTATGCGCGGGGCGTTCGTTCTGGCGGCCCCCGTCGTCGCCCATGCGGAAAGCGCCTGCAGGGATCTGCACCAGACGCGGTTCGGCGAGCGTGGTCACAGGATCAGCTCAGGCGCTGTTCAAGCATTTGGCAGAAAGCAGACCTTCAGCGCCTGCTGCGAAGCCAGCAACTCCACACCCGCCGCGTAATCACTGAGCGGCAGTTCGTGGGTGACGACGCAACTCAAGTCGAGACGACCGTCCTCGATGAGGGCGAGGGCGCGTTCCGCGGCGTCGCGATTGTGGGAGCCGTAGCCGAGGATATCGACCTTGCTGCGCCACTGCTGCCAACCGTAGGCGACGTCATCACGCAATACGCCGAACAAGGCGACGGCGCCACGGGTGTGACCCATAAGAAACTCGACGGAATCCTTGGCGCCCGCACAATCCACGGCCACATCGACGGGTCCACCTGCGGCCTCGGCGAAGGGACCGTCCTTCGGCTCCACGGCGACATCGACGCCCAGCTGCAAGGCGCGTTCGCGGCGGTCCGCCACGGGATCGACGGCGATGACGAAGTCGGCGCCCCAGGCGCGTGCCAGCTGTACGGCGATCAGTCCGGCAGGACCCATACCCCCCACGGCGATGCGCTTGCCTTTGAGCAGATCGAATTGTCGCAAACGATCGAAGGTAACCTGCACACACATGGCCAGCTCCAACGAGGCGATCGACTGTGGCGCCAGGTCGGTGTTCACTTCGAGCAACGAATCGACAGCGAATGGCACAAACTGGGCATAACCCCCGAGGCGGACGTTGGCACCCCGATCGCGCCAGGCTGCGACGCGGGCCCCGACATAGAGGTCCTCCACACCGGAGCCGACCTCGACGACATTGCCAACGATTTCGTGTCCCGGTTGCCCCGGCGTCAGCGGATAGTCGACGCGGGCACCGGGAAACATGGGCTCACCGGACATCATGTGCAGGTCCCAATGAGGACAGGTGGTAACGGCATCAACTTTGATCAGCACCTCACCGAGACCGGGTTGAGGCATGTCGACATCCTGCCATTCAACCGTATTGGCAGCAATTATCTGGAGTTGTTTCACGGGATCTGTGGTCTCCTACCAGTCGAGGACGACGCCCATGACGGGCTCGGACTTGCTCTCGATGAGCCGCCAGGCGTCGGCGGCACGATCGACGGGGAAGTGGTGGGTGATGAGGGGCAGTGTCTGCAGATGGCCCTCGGCGATCAATTCAAGGGTTCGCTCCATGCGCTCTCGCACCAGCCCGGAGACGAGGTACACGGTCAGTTCGTAGTCGCGCGCAGGTTGCAGGGCAAAGCGGTCCTGTGTGCCGTAGAAACCAGCGGAGACGAAATGTCCGAAGCGGATCATCAATGGCAGCAGTGACTCAACGGCCGGCAATGAACCGACCGTGTCGACGAGGATTCTAACACCCTCGGGGAACAGCCGACGGACGTTGCCCACCCACTCCGGGTCCTGCGCATCGAGAGTGAAACGAGACTCATCATCTGGCTCGAAGCGCGACATCCGGTCCGGGTGGCGGCCGAGCAGGGCGACGCGGGCGCCACGCCAGCGCAGAGCCTGGGCCGCCCAGTGGCCGACGAGGCCATCGCCGATGACGACGGCAGTGTCACCCTTGGTTACATCCGGTCGGGCACCACAGTTGTAGCCGACCTGGGTCAGAACGAGTCCAGACGCCGCCAGTGGGTCGAGACCGGCGGGTAGTTTGTAGATCCCACTCTGTGCGGAGATGGAGGGCGAGATATGCCCACCCCGTGGCTGATACATGCCCTGCACATGTCCCTGGACACAGAACACGGTTTCACCGACGGCCAGATCGTCGATGTCGGCACCCACCTGTTCGACGACCCCCACCTTCTGATATCCGGCGACGATGGGGAAAGGCCAGGGATTTCCGACACGATAGGGGGTATCGCCGGCGGTTCGTTCACCGCGAAGAAAGGATCCTTCCGTGCCATTGCTGATCCACGAATGGGTGACGCGGATGACGGCGTCTCCCGGTCCCGGATCCGGGGTCTGAACCTGCTGCACTTCGACGGTGTGCGGAGCGATGAAGACGACAGCCTTGGCCTGCATTTCTAGCCTTTGTCCGGGAGGTTGTCACCCTCGGCGCGTTCCACGTGCTGCCAATATCCGGATGGATCGGTGCCCCGGCAGAGGATCCCTGGCGCCTGCTCAGGCTCACGGCGACGGACATCTGGTGGATGGTAACGCAAGGTCAAGCCACATCGTCGTCGTTGTGATCGATTCGGCTCGGAACCGTGCAGCAACAGGTCGGTGTGCAGTGACACCTGTCCTGCGCGCATGGTTACAGCCGCCGGCGTACCACCCCAGTTTTCAGGATCACGCACCGACTGATTGAGCACATTGTTGTCCTGTTCCGTGCTCCTGTCGAAGGGGATCTGACCATGCACGTGCGATCCGGGGATAAACATCATTGGTCCGTTGTCGTCGTCGATGTCGTCGATGGCGAGCCACACGGTGACGACCTTGCTTGGTGTCAGTGGCCAGTAGGACGCGTCCTGGTGCCAGGAAACCTGCTTCGTATCCCCCGGCATCTTGGCGAAGTAGTGGGTCATGGTGCAGACCAGGTCCGGGCCGAGCAGGTCTTCCACCAGATCGAGGATGCGTGGCTCCACAGCCAGATCCCAGATGCCACCACACAGATGGTGCCAGCAGTTGATCGAATACTGGTTGTGCCCTTTGGCGGCGGACAACGCCATAAGGTGTTCGAAGTAAATCCGGTTGGTCTCGGCCTCTGCCGGAGTGAATACATTCAGCGGAAAGACATATCCCTTGTCATTGAACTGTGAGACCTGCTCCCGTGTCAGATGTCTGGGGCCTGTCGTGGTGGGAGCCGGGAAGAAGCGCAGTTCGCGCTGCATGTCGGGTAATGCATTGGTTTGCGTCATGATTTCTGGCTCTTTTGTGGACCTCAGCCTGCGGGCAAATCGACCCCCCCTGGCAGGGATCTGATGACTGGATTTTTGCGGTCTGCTAGGGTAGGGCAGGTGGTCCACGGTGGCAAGGTGGCCCCCACCTGGCCTTCGAAATCGTCCGATTCTTCATCATTTGAGGTCGCTGATCCTGTGTCGTATAGTCCCTGCAAGTGTCCCAAAAAAAGGGTGGTGTCCGTGCCTATCTCGTTCAAGATCCATGCTGTTGAAGGTTATTTCATAAGCACATGGGAAGGTGCGGTGCTCGATTCCGAACTCAAGCCGGCGTACGAACAACTGCTGGAGGCCGAGGGGTACAAGCCCGGGTTTTACGAGCTTTCGGATATGAGGAGCGCAGACATGACCGCGGTTTCGGCTGACGCAAGGGTGAGTCTTTTTCTGATGGTTCAGCGGCACCTCGATGAGACAGAGTGCCCGCCATTCAAGACGGCGATCATCGTCCCTGAGGATCTGCCCTTCGGGTGGCCCGTCTGTACCAGACGCACAGCGCAGAGTCGGACCGCTTCCTGGCACAACTCCTTGCCCGCATCACTGCCCCAGGTGGCAGCAACTTCAGGTGCCAGACGCACCGCATTTCCCTGACCCCGCAAGGCGTCGAGACCGCGATTGCGCGCTACCGAAGAGGCGGGTCAGCGGCGATCACGGGATTCGTGACGGAAGAAGCCATCGACGAGTTGGTGGACGACCCCTGGTTCGGTCACTCAGTCGTCGCCATCCGCGCTCGGCAGCGTCATGTCCATCACGGGTCGGACTTCCACGTGCCCACCCGTTTCCAGAATGGGACAGTCCTTGGCGTGTTGTGTCGCCTCGTCCATGCTGGCTGCCGACAGCATCACGTAGCCGCGCACAAGCTCTTTCGATTCGGCAAAGGGTCTGTCCTTCACGCTCTGGTCCGCGCACCGTGCGCGCCTCCTTTTCCAGCGGATCGCCACCCTTGAAGATGCCGGCATCGCGCAGACTCGTGATCTAGACACTCCACTTCATCATGATTTTCTGCATCTCTTCCGGGGACAGATCATTGTCCTCCGATCCACCGCCGTGAAACAGCAGCAAGTAGTCGTTCATCTCCTATCTCCTCTACAGCTGAAGGCCGCGGCGGTTGCCTCGGCCCGAATCGTCTACGACTTCGACATCGGCTGATAGAGCCCCATGCGTGCGCCCGCGGGGTCGTTGAAAGCACCTATCCAACCCATCTCCGGGATCTCGGTCTTCTCAACCAGGACCTTGGCACCCAGTTCAGCGGCCGTCTTCAGAGCCGCGTCGATGTCCTCGACCAGAACATAAGAGAGCAGCTCGAGGTCCCATCGGGAGACTGGCTCTGCGTGATGCCGCTGTGGACGTCGTCGTCGCTGTCGGTGGTCTTGAACATGGTACAGGTCTCGTCGCCCATGGGCATGTCCTGCATGCCCCAGCCGAAGAGCTTACCATAGAAGTCCTTGGAGCCGTCTGGCAGATCTCCGCGCAAGGGAGGGGTGGCGGTGCTGTACAGTGCACCGTGGATATGAAGAAGACGATCCAAAGACCTAATCTGGGAGACAGAAGAAAAAGAAAGTGCCAGACACCGCAGGATGGTAGGGTTGCAGGGCTAAACAATGGACCGCCAGATCCGAGGAGAATCAACGTGAAGCCGACCTTTCGAATTTCTTCCCTGCTGCTCGCCATATGTCTGGCGACACCGGTGACAGCGCAGCACTCGGTGGCGCGCCAGTGGAACGACGTCCTGCTGGAGGCGATCCGGGTCGATTTCGCCCGGCCCACCGTGCACTCCCGCAATCTGTTCCACACGGCGGTGGCCTTATACGACGCTTGGGCCGCATACGGTGACGGTACGGTGGAGACATTTCTGCTGGGCAAGACCGTGGCGGGGTATACCTGCGGCTTTGACGGCGTCACACAACCAGCTGATCTGCAGGCGGCGCGCGAAGAAGCGATGAGCTATGCGGTGTATCAGTTGTTGCTCTATCGTTTTGTCGCTTCTCCCGGAGCACCGGAATCGTACGCCGGTTTTCGCTCGCTGTTCCGCACGCTGGGACATGACATCGGTTTTATCGAGCGGGGGACCTCCGGCAGTTCGCCTGCTCGTCTGGGCAACCACCTGGCGAATTGTATCATCGAGTTCGGACTGCAGGACGGCTCACAGGAGGCTGGCGGATATCAGTCGTTCTTCTACGAACCCGTCAACATGCCCCTGGCGCCGGCGCTACCGGATCCACCCCAGCTGGTGGATCCCAACCGCTGGCAGCCGCTCACCCTGGAGTCCTTCATCGATCAGGGAGGCAACCAACTCGACGGCAACACGCCTGGCTTTCTCGGGCCGGAGTGGGGGAGGGTCGTACCCTTCGCACTGTCGGCAGCGGACCACCAGGTCTTTGAGCGCGACGGCAATCCATACACTGTCTACCACGATCCCGGCGCGCCACCACACCTGAACACCGAGGACTACAAGTGGAACTTCGCTCTCGTCGCCGCATGGTCTTCGCACCTGCACCCGGCGGACGGCGTGTTCATCGATATTTCACCGGCGTCGATTGGCAACATCCGTGTAGAGGATCTGCCGACTACGTCACGACAGTATCGCGAGTTCTACAATCTGACGGACGGGGGTGACGCCAGCCGTGGCTGGGAGTTGAACCCTTACACGGGGCAACCGTATGAGCCGCAGATCGTGCCACGGGCTGACTACGCACGGGTGCTGGCCGAATTCTGGGCGGACGGTCCGGATTCGGAGACGCCACCCGGGCACTGGTTCAAAATTCTCAACTATGTGAACGACCACGCCCTGTTCGAACGCCGCTATCGTGGTGTCGGTCCTGTGCTGGATCCGTTGGAATGGGATGTGAAGGCCTATCTGGCACTGGGTGGGGCCATGCATGACGCTGCGGTCACCGCTTGGGGGATCAAGGGTTGGTATGACTACATCCGGCCGATCTCGGCGCTGCGCTATATGGCCGATCTCGGGCAGAGCAGTGACGCCGAGGCTCAATCATATCATCCAGACGGTATCTCGTTGGTGCGCGGGTTCATTGAGGTCGTGCAGCAGGGGGATCCGCTGGCTGCCCTTTCCGCTAATAATGTTGGGCGCATAAAGTTCAAAGCCTGGCGTGGCCCACAGGCGATCTCAGATCCCGACTTCGATGAAGCCGGCGTCGACTGGATCCTGGCACAGAACTGGTGGCCATATCAGCGACCGTCCTTCGTGACGCCACCCTTTGCCGGTTATATCTCCGGCCATTCCACATTCTCTCGTGCCGCCGCCGAGGTGATGACGCTGCTCACGGGGGACGAATATTTCCCCGGCGGGATGGGGGAATTCCGCGCTCCGGCAGACGAATTTCTGGTGTTCGAAGACGGACCCAGTATGGACGTGACCCTGCAGTGGGCGACGTATCGAGATGCGTCCGACCAGACCAGCCTGTCACGCATCTGGGGTGGTATTCATCCGCCGGTGGATGACATCCCCGGGCGGCTCATCGGCATACAAGTCGGCACGGATGCCTTCGCCAAAGCGGATCGCATGTTTCGGGGCCTGACGTCGACGGCGATAGCCGAAGTGGCCGAGACGGGCGTGACCACCGGTCTGGTATCGGTGACGGTCTGGCCAAATCCGCTGCGCCAAGGCACGGGGCTACGCGTCAATCTTGGTGTTTCGACGACTGGGCAACTGGAACTGTTCAATGTCCTGGGACAACGTATCGTGCGACGCATTTTGCACGGCGAGCGTCTGCTGCAATTCTGGACGGGCAAGATGGCGTCGGGTCTGTATCTACTGCGGGTGACGGCTGCCGATGGCCGTCGACGGGGGACACCCCGAATCCTGCTGGTCGAGTGAGTAGCGTAGCAGCTCAGTTCCGCATGGCGACGTAGACCCCACGAAATGTGGCGCAACGCCGATCACCATCGTACAACTCGACAGCCAACTCGAGGCGGGCTTTGCCCGCGGCCAGCGCCGCATCGAACTCAGCGAGACTGTCCTCATCAGGGGACTGGCACCAGGCTTCGAAATCACCATCTATGGGATGGTCGAACTGCATCTGGTTGCGACGGATGACGAGCCCCGTCTTGAAGGGCAGGTCGGCGATACGGGCGTGGACCAGTGCCCAGCCGCACAGCATTGCTATCGCCGAGGCGCTGCCGCCGAATACGGTACCCCGGTGATTGATGTTGGGCGCCAGGGGCGCATATAGACGCACCCCCAGCTCATCACAGGCGCTGACGCGCACCCCCATGAGACGGGACAGAGGAATGCGGTCGTGCAGGTAGGCCTCGACGGCGGCGGCGTCGAGCATGTCAGTCGCGCCGGCAGCCGGGGAAGTCGCCGCGGAACCAGGCATCGAGGCTGAGGCAGCCGGTCTTGTGATGCAACAGGTGAAAGCAGACACCCAGCAGACACAGATTCTTGACGAAGTTGGATCGTTGCGGGATATCCCACATCCAGCGGCTGTCTACAGCCAGTTCAGCGGGGTAGGCGAACATGGCTGGCCCGTGTACGGTGGCGGTGACGACGAAGGCACCCAGAGCGACGGCGGCCAGACGCAAGCGATAACCGAGCAGGATCAGCGTCCCCCAACAGACCAACCACAGACCGACCAGAATCGACACCGCACGGGGCCAAGGTAGCCACGCCGGCATGAGCAGCCGAATGA
>Ga0310125_10000542_pt1 | contig 18030 bp, 17 predicted proteins | sample CB11b_Tmax_Bot8__FD_203508 | JGI IMG/M metagenome (GOLD analysis project Ga0310125, IMG submission 203508) | Marine microbial communities from Western Arctic Ocean, Canada - CB11b_Tmax_Bot8 | ecosystem: Environmental > Aquatic > Marine > Oceanic | place: Canada: Western Arctic Ocean | collected... | reverse complement strand
GAGGTCATTCTGAGACTTCTTGACACTGTAGTCGCGAAAGTGATAGCTTTCACGAGGCTGGCCGGGCGTCTTTTCCCGGGCTGCTGGCGAACCTCCACGACTGGCGAACCTCCACGAAAGGGCTGTTGATGGACCCGTCCGCTCTGTACGGCGCCGAATGGACTGAGGTAAATAACCTGCTCAGCAGCCTGTGGCTGGTCGTCGGGCTGGTCCTGTTCTTCGTTACCAATCTAATTGTAGGGCTGGTCTTTATACCCTCGCTGGTCTCGTCCTACCACGTCCCCTCCAAGGCACATAACGCGCGCCCGGTGTTCTACTTCCTGGCGCTCGCCTCGTTCGCGGCGGCAATCGCCCTCTTCGTACGGGTGGTCGACATCGCCGACCTGATCGAGGACCTCTACGCGAACTACTGGATCTAGGACTGAGCCGACTTGATCCCAGGGGACTTTAGACTACCTAAGCCGTCCAGGAAGCAGCTCTTTGGCCTTGGCGCCCTCGGAATTTTTGGCCTCGGCGCCATGGCTGCGACGGCAGCCGTAGCCGTATTCTTTATGGCCGCATGGCTTGACCAGCCGCTCCCGGTGTTCGGGTTCGACGAGGGTCCCGACCAGCCCATCGCCTTCCCCCACACGGTCCACGTCCAGGACCTCGGCATCGACTGCACCTTCTGCCACAGGAACGTGACCTCGGGCGACGCTGCGACGATTCCCGCGGTCGGGCTGTGCATGAGCTGTCACGTGGTGATGGGCAAGGACAAGCCCGAGGTGGACAAGCTCCGGGACTTCCAGGACAGCGGACAGGCGATAGACTGGGTCAGGGTTCACAGGGTCCCGGACCACGTCCAGTTCGTCCACGAGGCCCACGTTCAGCGATTCTCCGGGACCAAGACCGTCGTAGAGGCGGTCCGCGACACCACGACCGAGATCCGCCTGCTGGAGGCCGAGAAGATCCAGCCCGGCGCCAGGGTGGGAGACACGCTCGACGTCCTGCCGTCCGCCACCTGCTCCATCTGCCACGGCGACGTCGGCAGCATGATCAAGGTCAAGCAGGTACGGTCGCTGAAGATGGGCGACTGTGTGGACTGCCACCGCAAGAACAGCGCGCCGACCGACTGCACTACGTGCCACTACTAGAGTCGACATGCCGCTCGAACTGACAAGAAGAAGGTTCCTGACCCTCCTGGGCGGCTCGGCCGCCTCGGCTGTGGTGTTCCAGGCCTGCGGCGTTCCTCCCAAGGAGCTGCTGGTGCAGGCGCCGCTGGAAATGCCCGAGGACATGGTCACCGGGCTTGACAACTGGTATGCGACCCTCTGCCGCCAGTGTCCCACCAGCGAGGGCATCGTCGTCCGCGTGATGGAGGGCCGGGCCAAGAAGGTCGAGGGCAACGTCGACTACCCAATCAACCGCGGCAAGCACAGCGCGCGTTGCGAGGGCGGACTGCAGGCCCTGTACGATCCGGACCGGATCAGCGGACCACTGCTGCGGATCGGCGAGCGCGGCGCCGGCCAGTGGGAGGAGATTAGCTGGCCCGACGCCATTTCCCGTCTCTCCTACCAGCTCGAGCAGCTCAACGACCGGTCCCAGGCCGTCATGGTCACCGACCCCGTCGGAGCACACCTGGGAACGGTTGTCGGCAGCTTCGTTGGGAAGTCCGGGGCCCGCCACCTGTCCTACGAGCCCCTGGAGAACACCACGCTACGCTCGGCCATCAAGGCCGTGTTCCAGCAGGACGTCATGCCCGACTTCGACCTAGAGCGTACGGAGTACCTGCTCTCGTTCGGCGCCGACTTCCTGAATACCTGGGTGTCCCCGGTGCGCTACAGTCGCGGTTACGGCGAGTTTCGCCAGGGCGATCGGGAGCGCGGCACCATGGTCCACGTCGACTCGCGGTTCTCCATGACCGCGGCCAACGCCGACAAGTGGATGCAGGTGCCCCCGGGAATGGAGGGCGCCCTGGCCCTCAGCATCGCCAAGGTGATCATCGACGGGGGCAAAGGCGACCCGGCCGCCGTAGACCTACTGACCGACGGACGCCGGATCGACCTGAGCGCATACACGCCTGAGGAGGTCGCCCGGCAGACCGGACTGAAAGCCGAGGACATCGTCCACGTCGCGGAGGAATTCGCAGGCCACGGCCCCAGGAGCCTGGCCATCGGAGGAGGCTCGGCCGCCGCCCAGACCAACGGCCTAGAGAGCCTCAACGCCATCTACTCGCTCAACTACCTGATAGGCAGCGTCGGGCAGCCTGGCGGGATCGTGATGAACCCTGGGCCCCCACTGGGCCTCCCAATCGCCGGCGCGGGATCGTCTTTCGGAGAGTGGCGCGACCTGACATCCGACATGCGGTCGGGCGGCGTCAAGGTGATGATGGTACGAGGCGCGGACCCAATGTACGGGCTCCCGGCCGACGTTGGTTTCAGGGAAGCCAGCTACCAAGTCCCGTTCATCTTCAGCTTCTCGGGGCGCATGGACGACACAACGGCCATGGCCGACCTGATCCTGCCCTCGCACAATTACCTGGAAGACTGGGGCAGCGACGTTCCCGACCCGGGACCCGGATACCAGGTCCTGGGCTTCCAGCAGCCGGTGGTCAGGCCGTTTTTCGAGTCGAGGGGCGAGTTCCTCGGCACCAAGAACTTCCCCGACGTGCTCATGGCAGTCGCGGAGGCGCTGGAGCTGGACCTGGAGCTGCCCGGCGAGAACTTCATGGCGATACTGCAAGACGGCGTCCGAAAGCTCTACGAGGGCGGCAAGGGGACCGTCGGGCAGCGCAGCGTGGGCGACTACACGACCTTCGAGGCATTCTGGAACGCCACGTTGCAGCACGGCCTCTGGGAGGATGAGTCCGCCACCTACTCGGGCCCGGCGCCGGCGCCGACACCGCTCGCGACGGTCTCCAGCGCGGCCCAGGCAGGCGCGGCGTCGACGTACCCGTATCGCCTGGTGCCCTTCGCCTCGACGTCGCTACTGGATGGCAGCCTCTCCCATCTACCGTGGCTGCAGGCTACGCCGGACCCCATCACGACCGCCACCTGGCGGACCTGGGTCGAGCTCAGTTTTGGGGCCGCCGACGAGCTTGGCGTCAGGGAAGGCGACCACGTCCGCGTCATCTCGGAGAAGGGGTCCATAGAGGCGCTGGCGTATCCGACGCCCGCCTCGGCCAAGGACATCGTCTCGATACCCCTCGGCCAGGGACACAAGGCCGGCGGCCGCTACACCGAAAACCGTGGCTTCAACGTGCTCTCAATCCTCTCGCCGCTCTCGGTCGAAGGGTCCAACGGGCTGGCGTGGGCCGCGACCAGGGTGAGGATCGAGAAGCTGGACGACAACGAGAAGATCCCGAAGTTCGAGAACACCGCCCAGGAACTGGCGGTTGACGAGGGCCACAGGATCATAGAGATCACTCCGAACGACTCGTAGGATAGCGATAACGAACTAGATGTCATTCTGAGCGAAGCGAAGCCAGGCTCCTCAGCATGACACAGGTCCGGGACCGGAGGCTGACCAATGGCAAATGAGAAGTGGGGGATGGTGGTCGACATCGACAGGTGCACCGGCTGCCAGGCCTGCGTCGTCGCATGCCAGTCCGAAAACAACATTCCAATAAACGAAGAGTCCCACTTCAAGCAGAGGCGCCCGATCGAGTGGATCAGGGTCGAGCGGTACTGGGAAGGGGAGTTCCCCAACATCAAGGCCAGGTTCATCCCCGTGATGTGCCAGCACTGCGACAACGCCCCGTGCGAGCCGGTCTGTCCCGTATTCGCCACATACCACAACGAGGAAGGCCTCAACGTCCAAGTGTACAACAGGTGTATCGGCACCCGGTTCTGCGCCAACAACTGCCCGTACCAAGTTCGTTTCTTCAACTTCTGGGAGCCTGAATGGCCCGAGAGCCTGAAGAACCAGCTCAACCCCGACGTCACGGTCCGAAGTCGGGGGATCATGGAGAAGTGCACCTTCTGCGTGCAGCGCATCCGCCGGGTGAAGCGGGGCGAGAGACAGGGGCGGACCGTCGAGGACGACGACCGCGCCCTGAATCCGGCCTGCGTCAACGCCTGCCCGACGGACACGCTGATATTCGGCGACATCTCCGACGTGATGGATGCCGCTCATAACGACACACCCATGCCCGCGGAGCCCAAGAGCAGGGCCGGCAGGGCCATCGCCAAGGAGCTCGAGGAAGGCGGCCGGGGCTATGGCCTGTTTGAAGACCTGGGCACCCGGCCCAACGTGATCTATCTCAAGAAGGTCGACAAGGATGCAGCAGAAGCCGTCGCTCATGACTAACGGCGCCTCGCACGCAGAACACGCGCTGGCGACCCCCGCGAGCATAACCAGCGACTTGCTGGAGAAGCACGCCACTCCCGCCTCGGCCTTCCGCTGGGTGGCCCTGCTTTGCACCGTGCTCGTGGTCCTAGGTGTCGTAGGCGTAGTCCTGCGGATGTCAGACGGTGTCAGCGACAAGACGGTCTGGGGCTACTACGCCGCGTTGTTCGTGTTCATCCTTTCGACGGCCCAGGCGGCGCCCATGGTCGCCATCGCAACCAGGCTCGCCAAGGGCCACTGGCGGCGTCCCATCTCTCGTATCGCCGAGATGTTCACCGCGGTGGGGGTGCTCAACCTGCTGCTGTTCATCCCGCTGCTCTGGGTGCTGCCCAGCCTGGAAGACGGGCGTCGCAGCCTGTGGTTCTTCGGCAACCGCGACATCCCGGGCTACGGGTACGCGCCACATCTGTGGGCCACTCTGGCACTGCTGTTCCTGGTCATCGGCGGCATCGCGATGCTCTGGGTGTCGTGCCTGCCCGACCTGGCCGCCATACGCGACCACTCCACGGGCCGCCGCCAACGGATCGCGCGGCGCATGGCGCGTGGATGGCAAGGCACGACTCGGCAGTGGGAGATGCTGGACCGGCGCGTGGGCATCCTCGGCGCCTACTACTTCATGATGCTGGTCTTCGTCCACTTCCTGATCAGCGTCGACTTCGCGATCGCGCTGGTGCCTGGCTGGATAGACGCGCTGTTCCCGGCGACCCAGGCCTTCACCTCGCTCCAGGGCGGGGCCGCAACCGTATTGCTGACCATGATCGTGCTGCGCAAGGCAGGCTATCGCGAGTACATCGAGCTTGACCAGTTCTGGAGCCTGGGCAAGCTGCTGATGGCCATGTCGCTGCTGTGGTTCTGGTTCTGGTTCTCCAGCTTTAACATCCTCTGGTACGGCAGGAAGCCCAACGAGCAAGCGGTGCTCGACCTGTTCATAACTGGGCCCTACTTCTGGATGTTCATCACGACCTTCATGCTCAATTTCGTCGTGCCGTTCTTCCTGATGATCTGGAACCCGATCCGCAAGAGCATCTGGGGCCCAACCCTAGTCGCGTCCGGGGTCCTGATCGGCACGCTGCTGGACAGGGTACGGATTTACGTGGCCGCGTTCTCCATCCCCGGCGAAGATGCGGCGGCACACTTGCTAGAGCAGTCTCCGGAGACAGTCACTCCGGAGCTGGCGGACATTCTCATCTGGGCCGGCGGCCTCGGTGGAGTCGTGCTCGTATTCATGCTCGTGGCTCGGCTCGTGCCGGTCATCAGCATCTGGGAACAGACAGAGTTGCTCCTGTACAAGGTCCACAAGAAGTTCCACCGGACGGAGGTCCTGGTACTGGGCAAGCCGGAGTAACCAGCGTCGCTCTGCCAACACTAGTCGGGGGCGGCGAAAGCTAACGCAAATGCAAGAGCACATACAGCTCACACAAAAAGAGATCAACCGCGAACTGCTGAGGGGCATTTTCGTCTGGCCCAAGTGGTGGTTCGCGTCCGTCTCCTTCTTGATACTGGTGTTCCTCGTTGGCGCCGGCGCATTCGGCTACATGATCAACAAGGGCGTCGGGGTAACGGGGCTCAACCGCCCCGTCTTTTGGGGCGTCTACATGGTCAACTTCGTATTCTGGATCGGGATCAGCCACGCGGGCATCATGATCTCGGCCATCTTGCGGCTGACCCAGGCCGAGTGGCGGCGACCCATCACCCGGGCCGCAGAGGTGTTGACTGTTTTCTCACTGATGGGTGCGATGTTTGCCGCTGCGCTGGTGCACACCGGCCGCCCATGGCGCGCCTACTGGGTCTTCCCTTACGACTTCTCCAGAGGCGTCTGGATGAACGTGCGCTCGCCCCTCATCTGGGACCCCAGCGCCGTCAACACATACCTGATCGCCAGCTCGCTCTTCGTCTTCGTCGCCCTGCTGCCCGACCTCGCCATCGTCCGCGACCGGAGTCGTGGGTGGGTCCGAGTCATGTACTCGTTCATGTGTCTGGGCTGGAGGGGCACCCCTCGCCAGTGGAAGCTGCAGGCGGTGGCCGGCATCCTGCTCTCGGCGCTCGTGCTGCCGGTGTTCGTCTCGGTACACAGCATCGTCTCCTGGGACTTCGCGGTCCAGATAGGCACGGAGGGCTGGCACTCCACCATCTTCGCGCCCTACTTCATCATCGGCGCCATCCACTCCGGAGTCTCCGCCGTGGTGACCGTGATGGTGCTGATGGTCTGGCTGTGGAAGTGGGACAACTACCTGCGACCGGACCACTTCGACGCCATCGGACGGCTCCTGATCGTGGTGGCGACTACCTGGTTCTTCTTCTTCTTCCTCGAGTGGGTATTCGCTCTGTACACCCTCGAGGGTCCCGAGATCGCGCTGAGGGAGCTGCAGATATTCGACTGGCCCATGAGCGGTCTATTCGGCCTGTTCCTTGCCACAGCCTTCTTCATACCGGTGCCACTGTGGCTATTCAAGAGGGTCCGCCGCAATCTGCTCCTGATGTTCCTGACCACCCTGTTGGTCAACGTCGGCATGTGGCTGGAGCGTTTTCTCATCATCGTTCCCGCCCTGTTGCGCAAATCGCCCATGATCTTCGACTGGGGCACCTACCGGCCCAGCATCATCGAGATCTTCATGGTCACCGCGGTCTTCGCCTGGGTGACCCTGGGCATGCTCATCTTCTCCAAGGTATTCCCGCTGTTGCCGCTGTTCGACATCAAAGAGAGCATGGTCGGCAGAGACGAGATCAAGATCGGCAGGCGGACAGTACCCGCCTCTATCCGAGAGTGAGGCGCTGAAAATGGCACTTTCGATGAACGCAGCGGCTGACATCAAGAGCGTTATCGGGCTCTTTCAGGACCCCGACCCCGCGGCCGACGCGATGGACGCGTTGAGCGAGGCAGGCTTCACGCAGGCCGAGTACGAGGTGCTGACCGGCACGCCGTACCCCGAGGGCACCTTCGGCGAAGCCGAGCCTGTGCATAAGCTATACCGGTTCCCGCTGCTGGGCGCCGCATGCGGCTTCATCTTCGGCCTGCTGCTCACGGTGGGGACGCAGATCGCCTACCCGGTAGTGACCGGCGGCAAGCCGATCCTGTCGATACCACCCATGGCCATCGTGATGTACGAAGGCACGATGCTGGGCGCCATCATCATGACCGTGTTCGGTATCGTCTTCGAGTCCAGGCTACCGCGGCTGTTCATGGGCGCCTACGACGACCGCATTACCGAGGGGTACATCGGCATCGTGGTAACCACGCAGAAGGACAGGATTTCGAACGCCGAGGCGGTACTGAAAGAGGCCGGCGCCGAGGACATCAAGCGAGGCTGGGAAGGCGATTGACCCGCGAGCACAATGTCATCCTGAGGAGTCCGACGACGAAGGATCTGGGGAGGGGTTCCAGCCCGCGTTTTTCGCTCCGATCATACAGTGATGAAATAGAACGAGCTGACTACGTTGACTGTTAAGAAACACAAGAACAGGCGACTCTGGAGCGCGGCCGTGGTGATGGCCACGCTGACGGTAGCCGCCATAGGCTGTAGCGGCAACATCCGCAGCGGCGACATCAAGATACACGGCCTCGCCGAGTTCAGGCTGCCCGCGTTCCCCGAGTCCGGGAACTTCATCGAGATATTCAACGAGATGCACTACCAACCGTCGTACCGGTCGCAGGAGGGGCCACGGCTGCTGCCTCCGCCCGACTCCGTTCCGTTCACCGGCAGGGAGCTGCGCTACACGTCGCTGGCGGCCCACGAAGGGCTTCAGATACCCGCGGCCGTCGTGCAGAGCTACGATGCAGGGAATGCGGCCGAGCTCTTCCGGGTCAACTGCGCGGTGTGTCACGGCGAGGGCATGGCCGGCGACGGCAAGATGGGGCAGATGATGCGTAACCAGGGACTGTCTCCCCCGCCCGCCGACCTGAACCTGTCTCTGACCCAGGACGCCGCGCCCGGAGACCTGTTCGCGTTCATCTCGTGGGGCGGCCGTCAGGGCTCCGCGGCGAACTTCCGCGGCAGACGGTCGACGTCGCCAATGCCCCAGTTCAGGCTGCTACTCACCGAGGCAGAGCGGTGGGCGCTGGTGAAATACCTGCTGGACCGCTAGACAGGCTGCCGGCCCGTCTCCGCTTGCCGCTCGACCGGCGCCCGTTCTCTACTCGTCCCACCCCAGCACGACGCCCAGTGCCCTGGCCGGCTCGTGATAGAGCATGTGGTAGGCGTCCGGCGCCTGCTGCCACGGCAGTCTGTGGGTAATGATAGGCTCCACCTGGATACGCCCGTCCACGAGCATCCGGGCCGCATCCTCGACGGGACGGGGCAGGGGTTCACGCGAGGGCACGCCGGCGACGAGCCGCTTGTTCATCATCACGTCGGAGTCCAGCGGCAGTACGCCCGAGCCGGCCACCCCGTCGCCCGCCTGGTACTTGGCGATGAGGTGAATGACTCCCCCGGCCCGGGTCATCCGCTGCGCCTGCTTGAACGACTCCACCCCGGCCGTGCCCCCGACGCACTCTATGACCACGTCCGCGCCAACGCCGCCGGTACGGTCCATGACCGCCTCCACCGGATCGGTGTCCGAGACGTTGATCACCTCGTCGGCGCCGCACTCACCGGCGATGCGACACCTGAGTTCGTAGGCGTCGACCGCGATGACGCGGCCGGGCCGCCGCTCGCGTACCGCCTGGGCGCATAGCAGCCCGACGAGCCCTTGCCCCATGACCACCACGGTGTCGCCTTCGTCCATGGGGGTGTGCCGCATCCACTGGACGGCGCTGATGGACAGGGGCAGGAAGGTCGCCGTCTCGTCGTCTAGGTCCGGCGGCAGAACAAAGGCCGTGGGGGCGACCCCATGGGGCGAGCCGGTCCCGTATTGGGCGTGAGGCGCAACGACCATGGCGCGGTCTCCCGGCTGTATGCCGGTGACGGCGCTACCAGCCTCGACCACCTCGCCCGCGGCCGAGTAGCCCATCATCGAGGGCGACACGGCCTCCTCCAGCACGTAGCGGCGGAACAGCTCCGAACCCCGGCTGATCAGGCTGCGGCTAAGCCGCACCAGGACCTCGTCGGGCCCGGGCACCGGGACATCGGCCTGGGCCATCCGCACGTTGCCGAAGCCCTCTAGTTTCACCAGTCTCTGCATCTTCGCCATCGCCCACCGCCTTTCCCAGTCGTGACACCTGCCACCCACTCCGCTGCCCCGAGTGCCCTTATGTCACATCGGTGCAGAGCGCCACTGGCACGCAAAAGAAGGATACGCCCCTACGCCATCGGGCGCAAAACGGTCGGCCACATAGCCGGTCTCGATCTGTTGACAAGGCTATTGGCCGCAAGTACCATCTGCGCGGGTCGGCGCGCGGGCGGCGCGGGGGCCGGTCCGAGGGTGACAAGCCCCTCTGATTCTACGCGAGGGCTAGAAGGACGCAGGTATCCATTCAAGAGGTGAGCCATGCCGAACATCCGGCACATCGGGATCACGACCAGAGACCCGGCGAGAACCGGTGCGTTCATGAAAGAGGCCTTCGGTTTGATCGAGGTCAGCAGTGACCCCGACAACGAGTCGATGGTGCTCAGCGACGGCTACATTAACGTGACGCTGCTCCGGTTCCAGTACGACCGCTACGGTGGCGGCACTCCGGGACTGCACCACTTCGGCGTCCACGTCGAGGACCTCGACCAAGCGGAGAGTAAGCTCGCGGAGCTAGGTGCCGAGGAGCTTACCTTCTGGAATCAGACCTACGGCAACGCCGAGGGGACCCCTGACAACTGGGTCGGTGAGAAGAAGTTCATGAGCCCCGAGGGGCTGGCCATGGACATCAATCCGAGCGGCTGGCAAATCAGGGCAGGCGGGCCTCGCGGCGAGTGATCCCGGTCGCCGACGGCGCGCCTGCTGACTCCGCCCGCGCCGCAACGGAAGGAGACTAGATGAGCGAACAGACCTACCGGGCCGCCATCGTCGGGCTGGGGGGCATCGCGATCGGCCGGAGCCGGCAGGAAGTCGCTCCGCCGCCGTTTGCGCGCGAGGTCCTCAACCGCCACGTCCACACGATACACGGCCTGCCTAACATCGAGCTGGTCGCGGTCTGCGACATCGCTCCGGCGGCCGTGGACCGCTTCAAGGACCTGTGGGGCAAAGATCTCCCCGAAACGCGGACCTACGCCGACGTCGGTGAGATGCTCAGCAACGAAAAGCTGGACATAGTCGGCATCGCCACGGCGGACCACGCCCACGCGGCCGTGACCGTCGAGGTGGCCCACTCCGGCGTCAAGGGAATCTTCGTCGAGAAGCCGCTGGCCACGAGCCTGGAAGACGCCGACAGCATGATTGCGGCCTGCGAGGCCAACAACGTCGTGCTCAACGTCGACCACACACGACGGTACCGCCCTCTGGTACACACCGTACGACAGGCCATCCGCGACGGCGCGATCGGCGAGGTCGGAGCGGCCGCGTTGCACCACTTCGGGCCCGTGGCGACCCTGTTCCGGAACGGCACCCACTTCATCGACGTCATGTGCTTCGTGATCGACTCCGCTCCAGTCAAGGTGTCCGCGCTGCTCGATGAAGGATTCGACGACTGGGACAGGTACCGGGGGGACGGTGGCCGCACCAGGGGCGCCGAGCCCGGCGCCATCGGCACGATCATATTCAGCAACGGGGTGAGGGCATCGTACACCAGCACGATCCACAACTCGTTCTATTCGACGGGAATGATGGTGACCGGCAGCGAGGGGAACATCGAGTTCGAGATGAACGGCGACTCGGCCAGGCTAACCACCGGCCACGTCACGTCGCCGCTGGGAACAAGCGTCCAGACCATCGTGCCAAACCAATACCAAATCATCGGCATCCCGGCCGGGTACCGCGAGCTGATGGACGTGATCGAGAACGGCGTCAGCAGCGTCTCCCCGGCGCGGGAGGCACGCAAGACGATACAGATAATGACGGGCTTTCTTCAGTCGCACCAGCAGGGCTCGCGGCTGATAGACGTGCCGGCGTAGCGACTAAGGAGAGCGCGATGGCAAACAAGACCTATCGGGTCGGTATCGTCGGCCTGTCGGGTATCACAACCGGCGCGCCAGGTCCGGCGCCCTGGCCGTTGCGAAACGAGATCAACAACAGCCACACCTACTGCCTCTCCCTCATGGACAGCGTCGATATCGTCGGCGTCTGCGACCTCGTGCCGGAGCTCCTAGATGGCTTCCTGCAGAAGTGGGGCGAGCGCTGGCCCAACGCCACGCGCTACACGAGCCACCGCGAGATGCTACAAAACGAGGACCTGGACATCCTCACGGTTGCCACGGGAGACGACAAACACGCCGCCGTCGCCGTCGATGGGGTCGAGGCGGGGATCGAAGGGCTGTTCGTAGAGAAGCCCCTGGCCACCACTGTCGAGGACGCCGACCGCATCCTGGCGGCGTGCGAGGAGCACGGAGTCCCGATCTCTGTCGGCCACACCATGAGGTGGCTCCCGCAGTACCACGCCGTGCGAGACGTCATCCGCTCCGGGGTTATAGGCCCGCTGCACAACATCATCGCCGTACTGGGCGGCCCGCGGGCGATGCTCTTCCGCAACGGCACGCACTCCATCGACGGCATCTGCTTTTTCGCGGAGTCGGACCCGGTCCAGGTGTTCGCGCGTCTGGAAGAGGGGTTCGAGGACTGGGACGAGTACAAAGGCGACGGCGGGAAGCTCCCACGCAACGACCCGGGTGTAAGCGGCTTCATCATGTTCCGGAACGGGGTCCGCGCCTACTTCTCGGCGAGCAAGAACACGGTCACAGGCTCGACCTACGAGCTCGCGGGGCCGAAGGGCAAAGTCCTGTTCGACAGGTCCTCGGGACTGGCGGAGGTCCTCCTGACGAACGAGTCCGGAGGAATAGGCCGTCACAGGCTGCCGCAGGGCGAGTACGAGACCGTCAGCTACGTCGCCGCCTATAAAGAGCTGATCGGCCTCATCGAGAACGGCGGCGAAGGCGTCTCGACGGGTAGAGACGCGCGAAAGACCGTCCAGATAATGACCGGCTTCCTCAAGTCGCAGCAGGCCGGCGGCGCCCTAGTCGACGTGGACGCCTAGCCCAAGGGTAAACCGTCCGGCCATTCCCCGCCATCGTTCAAGGCGACGCAAGCCGAGGCGGTGAGTGTGGCCGCCGAGCCTAACTCACTCCGTTCACCCCGGAAGGGCGTCGGAGCACTCGGGGTAATCGGGTTGCGGGGCGAAGCTACCGCAGATCGGAGATGATGCTCTCCATCTGCCGTGTCGTGATCACGCCCTCCCAGACCCTTACCGCCTTGCCCTGGGAGTCGAAGAACACCGTGGTGGGCAGGCCTGTCACACCGAACCCCCTGACGGGCGAATCGTCGACCGGGGCCCCGGCAGGGTAGGTGATGTCCAGCTCGTCCAGCAGGGCGAGGGCGGTGAGCCGCGTGCCCAGCCCGAAGTGGACTCCCACGTCCAGTCCCACCATCGTGATGTCGTCCCTGTGCGCATCGTAGGTCCATTGGAAATCGGGCATCTCGAAACGGCACGGCGGACAGCTCCCGCCCCAGAAGTTGAGCACCACCGGCTTGCCCTGGTCCAGGAGGTCGGCAAAGTTGAGATCACTGGCACCCAGCACGTCCTCGCCCTGGTATAGCTGTAGCTCAAAGTCGGCGGCTTCGGACGCGGCTCGCGTCGCCGCCCACGTCCCCAGACCCGCCAGCACCACGACAGCGACGATGATGACCCCGGTTATGACGCTGCCCCGGTTGCGCTCCAGCAGCGCCTCCCAGGCCGGTCTCGACTGCTTCCGTCCGGGCGATCTACGAGAGCTCATATACATCCTCCGTTCGGACGCGTCCGCGCCCTATACTTTGGATTCGCTCCCCTCAATGGGGGATTTCCCGGGCCTTACCCGCGACGCCAGGCCATGAAAGCGGCCGGGACCAGCGCGACCAGCGACACCGCCATGGCGATCAGGAAGAACTCGTTGAACAGCGTGGTACCGGCGTCCACCAGCCAGACCTGGTACTGGACCAATCTGTCATTGAACTCGGCGACCGTCTCGCTGCTGAGCTGAAAAGGCCACTCGGACGCGGGCGCCAGACCGTCGAACCTCTGCGAGCCCCAGGCCGTCACAGCCGCCAACCCCAGTGTCATGCCAACGACGCGCGAAGCCGAGACCATCCCGGCGGCGGCGCCGCGGACGTCCTCGCCCACCGAGTCGGTCGCGGCCAGGGCGATCGGGGCGATCAGCAGCCCGAAGCCCAGCCCAGCCAGGGCCAGGTGGATGGTCAGCACCGGGTCGCCGATGGAGGTGTCCCAGCCGGACATCAGCGAGAAACCGAGCGCAACCAGCCCCAGGCCCAGCACCGCCGGAATACGATAGTCCATCCGTTGGCAGGCCAGGCCACCCAGGACAGCGCCCACCGGTATCGCGGCCGTCATTCGCATGAGCCACAGCCCTCCGTCCAGCGGGCTGAGACCCATGACTGTGTTGGCCATCAACGGCACGGTCACCATCCCGATTATCAGCGCGGCGCCGACCAGGACGTGGGTCGCGTTGGCACCGCGGAACGCGGCGCCCCGGAACATCGATCCGGGCAGAAGCGGGTAGTCTATGGAGCGCTGCCGTACCACGAACATCGCCAACGCCGCCGCCGCGCCGGCGAAGTAGCCGAACATCGCCAGGTCTCGAGAGTCGATCCTGGACACCGCTAGCGTGAGCGACGCCAGGCTCACGGCTATCAGCAATCCACCGACGTAGTCGACCTTCGCCCGGTACCTCGGGCTGGGCACCAGCAGGAATACCATTGCGACAAGCACGACGATACCCATGGGCAGGTTGATCCAGAAGACCCAGCGCCAGTCGAGGAATCTCACGATGATTCCGCCCCACAGCGGTCCGATGACCCCGCCGGCCTCGGCGGAGGCGCCGATCAGCCCGAGCGCCAGGCCGCGTCGGCCGGCCGGAAACAGGTCTCCGGCGATGGCGATGGATATCGGGATCAGCGCGCCGGCGCCCACCGCCTGAAATACGCGGGCGGGCACGAGCCACTCCAGACTCGTGGTGAGGGCCACCGCCACCGAGCCCACCATGAACAGCGCCATCGAAAGCAGAAAGAGGCGCCGGTGCCCCCACACGTCGGAGAGCCGTCCCAGCAGCGGCATGGCGGCCAGATAGCCCAGCAGGTAGCCGGTGATCGTCCACGAGGCGCGGTCCAGCTCCGTGGGCAGGATGCCCATCTCGCGGATGATCTCCGGGAGCACCGTGACGATCACCGTCTGGTCGTCGGCCGCTACGAAGACGCCGGCGCAGACTGGAATCAGCGCGACATAGGGCGGGATGCGCATCGAGGTGTGCAATCTGGTGCCGGGTCGCGGCTAGAGCGGCGGGTCTATCGAGATGGGCTCATCGAAGGCGGAGATCTCGATCACCCTCGTGGCGTCCTCGAGATCGCTGGCCACGGCGCGGCCTGTGAACCTAGCCTCCACCAGGTAGTGCTGCTCTGAGTCGATGACGAGTTCCAGGTCGAGGACCGCGTCTTCCAAGATGGCCGTGCCTATCAAAGGAGACAGAGCAGTCGCCTGTAGCTTCCCGCCGATGCGGTATGAGCCAGCAGGTACCTCGCCGCCCGAGAGCAGGATCGCGTCCCGGACCTGAGACGTCATCGCGGCGATGCCTTCCGAAGGGCTGAAGAATCCGAGCGAGTTAAGGTCGGCGGGGCCGGTCTCCCACCGTCCGGTCAGTGGGTTGGTCAGGTAGCCGGTGTCGCCGATGGAGATGATGCTCGATTCTATGGCAAAACCACCGAGGTTGCCGCGGAAGGTCACCGATATCCGGTCGGGCTTGACGATGTCGCCCTCGACATCGTCTATGAACAGCCCCTGTGTGATCTCCAGGCTGCCAGCGTCGTGGTAAAGCCGGAAGTGAAAGCTTTGCAACCGCTCCATGACGGCACCTGACTGACTGAGCAGGGCGGCGACGTCAACGACCGGCGTCGGGACGGGCGTAGAGGTGGCCTTCGGCTCAGAGCCGCCGCAGCCGATGGTGATCAGCGAGAGGGTGGCTATAGCTGCGGCAAGGAGGTTGCGGAGCGACGGCATCGCCTTCCAGAGCGGGGTAAGTGCATCAGAGCGAAACTTGAGTGATGTTATCACACGCCTATGGCGGCGGGACTCTCAGTCCTGGCTAACGGCTGCCTTCGAGGGTGGTGTTGTCGATGAGACGTGTATCTCCGATGCGGACGGCCAGGGACGCCAGGGCACGGGAGCCGACGTCGTCGAGCTCATCCAGCGTGTCGGGATCGGCGACGCTCACGTAGTCGATCCGGGCGAGCGGCTCGGTCTCGATCAGCGACCGCATCTCCCGCCGGATCGCCTCGGTGCCAGTCACGCCGTCGTCGCGCATTGAGCTGGCCAGCATCAATGCGCGATACAGCACGGTCGCCGCCTCACGCTCCGGCGACGACAGATACGCGTTGCGGCTGCTGAGCGCCAGGCCATCGGCCTCCCGGACGGTGGGCACCACGACTATCTCCGCGCCCAGGTCCATGTCGGCGTTGAGCCGTTTCGCGACCAGACACTGCTGGGCGTCCTTCTGTCCGAAGTAGACCCGGTCGGGCCGCACGATAGCCAGCAGCTTGCACACCACGGTGGCGACGCTGCGGAAGTGACCCGGGCGGCGCTCGCCCTCGAGCCGCGCTGCAACCCGGCCCACGTCGACGTAGGTGTCGAACTCGCCGGGGTACACCTCCTCCACCGGAGGCGTGAACACCAGGTCGACCCCGGCCTGCTCCATTTTCGCGAGGTCGGCGTCCATGTCCCGTGGGTAGGTCGAGAGGTCCTCGTGCGGGCCGAACTGGGCCGGGTTGACGAAGATGCTCGCCGTGAGAGTCTTGGTCTCGTGGCGGGCCTGGCGCACCAGCGCCATGTGCCCTTCGTGCAGGGCGCCCATGGTCGGCACGAGGCCGAGCGGTCTCTCGACGTGCGCAAGCTCGGAACGAAGCTCGGCGATGGTCTCGATGGTTTTCATGCTGCTCGCGAGCGAGGTGTTTTGCTCCGACTTTGTTCCGGTGAATCAAGCATTGTATGGCCACGATGACCTGACGCAGGGTCGGTCCGGGGTAGGGCCGGACCCGTGTGTCCGCCCGCTGGTCGGAGACCGACACGCCGTTGACCCTACAGGCCCGCGAGGTCGGCCGTTAGCTTTTCCAGCGCCTCTGGCTTCATCTGGTGGCTCTCTTCGTCCGATGGATAGCTCGCCGATCTCACGTCCGCGGCGTACTCGGAGACCGCGCTCTTGATAATCGCTCCGAGGTCCGCGTACCGCCGCGCGTGCTTGGGCACGAAGTCTTCTATCAGGCCGAACATGTCGTGGAATACCTGCACCTGGCCATCGCAGTGTACGCCCGAGGCGATGCCGATCGTGGGTATCGACAGCCGCTCGGTAATGAGTGATGCGAGCTGTGCCGGCACCATCTCCAGGACCACCGCGTAGCAACCTGCGGATTCCAGGGCAACCGCATCGTCGATCAGGGAGGCGGCCGCCTTGGGGAACCTGCCCTGGACCCTGTAGCCGCCGATCTGGTTATAGGACTGCGGCGTGAAACCGATGTGGCCCATGACCGGGATGCCGGCGGTGACAAGCCTACCGACCGTCTCGACCAAGGACACGCCACCTTCGAGCTTCACCGATTGGGCGCCGCCCTCCTGGAGCATTCGCCCGGCGTTACGCACGGCCTCAGCGGGCTCCGCCTGGTAGCTCATGAACGGCATGTCCGCCACCACGTGGGCCGTCTCGGTGCCGCGAACGACGGCCTTGACGTGATGGACCATGTCGTCCATGGTCACGGGAAGCGTAGTCCCGTAACCCAGCACCCACTGTCCCAAGCTATCGCCGACCAAGATCAGCGGGACCCCGGCGGCTTCCACCAGCAGGGCGGAGGTGTAGTCGTAGGCCGTCAGCATGGGTACCCGCTCGCCTCGACTCTTCATCCGCTTCAGGTCTCTGATCGTCACGCGCATCGGCGGTACCTCCTCGTCCTGAGTGAGGGCCTGCGCTCCGAAGATTCAACCACAGAGGGCACAGAGATTTATGATTTCAATACCCTTCCTCTCTGCGTCCTCTGTCGTCAGTTCCCGGCTCTGGCGAGACGAAAAAAGCCCACCTGGCAAAAGCCGGGCAGGCCGATCCGTAAGGGTCGCTGGGCCTCGCCGCTGACCGGCCAGGCATCTGGGCGCACTCACGCCGGAACATCGTGATCGCTCACCGTTCCCTCAGGATTGGCTGCGCGGCTAATCATATCAGCGGCACCGCATACCGTTCAAGTCTGTGGTGAGATTGGTCGGGTTATCTGTCTCGTGCTGACTCATTGTGTCTCACATTCCGCGGTCTCTTAATGTGTTGTCAGACGCCGGGTGACGCCCTCGATGCGCAATGGAAGGCAACGTCGGAACAATAGAAAAGGACGGGCCTCAGCGGGTCCGTCCCCATCTATTATATTAGCACGCCCGTTCGATTTAGTCAATGGCTGAGGCACGGTAAAGGCACAGCTCAGGGTCTTTTTTTATCACCTAATGTAGTGCTCTCCCGTTCGCCCTGAGCCCGTCGAAGGGCGCGCTCTTATATCGAAGCTCATGCTTCGACAAGCTCAGCACGAACGGTTATAAGGCCCACTTCGACTTTGCAAAGACCCTGAGGCACACCCCTGTTCAGCTTTATGGCCTACGGGGCAATGTTGTAAAATGGC
>Ga0310125_10000540_pt1 | contig 18057 bp, 17 predicted proteins | sample CB11b_Tmax_Bot8__FD_203508 | JGI IMG/M metagenome (GOLD analysis project Ga0310125, IMG submission 203508) | Marine microbial communities from Western Arctic Ocean, Canada - CB11b_Tmax_Bot8 | ecosystem: Environmental > Aquatic > Marine > Oceanic | place: Canada: Western Arctic Ocean | collected... | reverse complement strand
ACAGATGAAACCCTTGAGTGCGAATACCAACTTGCTTTTGACAACGGGCATGTAGGCCTCGTCTTCGGCGCCCAGGACAGCGATCATTACTACTGGGCGTATATTCCCCATTGGGGCCAGTTGTGGCGGGCTCGCGCCTTTTACGCCGCCATCGCCATCGCCGATGGCTCTGGTTACGTTCGCAACCTCGACTTGCGACTGATGCACAACGTGCCCTGCCATCTGAATATCTGGCGGTCCCTACGCGTCGAACGCCGTGGCAATCACATCCAGATGTGGGTCAACGGCGTTAAAGGCCCCAACGCCATCGACGATACCTACGGCCCGGGGCGTGTTGGTGTAAGCGGCTTCAACCGCTGGGCCATGCGCAATCTTCGGATTGATGGGAAACATATGGAGCCACCTGTTTGGCCCACAATTCTATCCCGCCAACATAGATTCGCAGAGCCCTTTGCCGCCGAGGGTGGGTACCTTTACCACGCTCCGGTTTCTCTAAATAGGCTTTCGAATGGTGAAATCCTGTTGATTACCAACAAGAGTCAGCACCCTAGCCCACATGTTTCAGATCCCAACCTAACCAGTTGGCACATGTACCTTTCCGCCGATGCCGGACGCACATGGTCTTCGCACGGCGATCTGTCCCAAGGGCGATTGCCAAGCATTTTCGGTAGGCCATTTGAAATTGAGCCCGGCATATTGCGATCATTTGAATTTATCAGTCCCAATCCAGGGTCGTCGCCTTCCAAGGAGGAGTTCTATCAAGGCAGTGGTTTTTATTACCGCGATTCAAAAGATAAAGCGATGACATGGTCTCAGTGGTCCTACGGCAAACTGGAAGGAGGCTGGGAAACTGAGATGTTTCGTGAAAATACTCATTGTTCCGTAATGGGTTCTACTATGTTGCGCGACGGAACGATCTTGGCCTCGCTGCTGCTTAGTACCCATCGTTCCGACTCGATTAAGAACATAGGCATGGGTACTTGGCCTGCGTATGTCATGCTTCAACCCTATTGCACCATCTCCAAGGATCAGGGCCAGTCGTGGTCGCTACCGGTGCCTATGGACAATGCCGCGATGAATGATGGGAGTCCGCCGGACAGTCCTCTTGCTGATTTCACTGAAACGCCCATGGCCCAACTTCCCAGTGGGCGTGTTGTTGCCCTTTCACGACCCGTCGCCTCCCCCTTCATGTGGCAAACGCAATCCGAAGATGGGGGTAAAAGCTGGCGGCAGTGCTGCTATGCGCCTTTTTCCGGTTCTGGAAACCCCAACTTAGTTGCCACTTCCTCGGGCCTGCTGGCCTTGGTTGCCCGATGTGGAGGCGTGGGCATACACATCAGTGATGACGAGGGCCTCAACTGGACGCCTGGTGCCATGCTCGACTCATCTAATTATTTTAATGGCTTGGTTATTGAGGCAGAGCCGGACGTGATCTTGGCCGTCTATCCCGTCATCGACGATATGCCCATGCACCTACGCACGCTGCGTGTTCGCGTCACACCCCAGGGTCCGATGCCCGCCATCTAAACCAAAATGCCTGCCACGGTCACGTCGTTACTTGCTCGACCGACATCAGGTTGTCAACCATCGATTGGATACGTGGCCGATTAGTGTTGCGAAATCGCTCATGCAGCTGACTGCTGTCCTGGTTGTGGATCCGCAATGCCTCCAGGTGCTGGAAGGTTTCTGGCTTTTGAACGTATTTCATGGCGATATACCGGCGGCTTGCCTGTTTGCCGTATACGCCGTGAAATAAAAACTGGTTGAATATCACCAAGTCGCCCGGCTGCGTTTCCATTGCCACGCACGGTAGTTCGTCGCCGGGCAAGCCAAATACGCTGTTACTTCCCTTGTCTTCATAGTTCGGCCCCCTAGCCCCAAGTTGTACATCGTGAAGCGCTTGGCAGAATGATGCGAGGTGAGATCCCGCCATGACGCGCAAGGCACCCGAGTTCTTTGTCATCGGTTCCAGATACAGCATGGTCTTGATCCATCGGTAGTCCATATTGATCTGGTCGTGGCGGTCGCAATGCCATCGATGCTCCTCCCGCCCCTGCTCCTTGCCCATATTGCCTTCCGACCCACCCCAGGCAAAGTCTGGTCGTAACAACTGCGCCATGGGCTCATAAATGCGATCATCATCAGCTAGCCGTGCAAGTTTGTCACTCAATTCGATAAACGGAGATATGTGTAGGTGCTCAGGAAAATTTTCAGCCTTCCGTGCTGTGTGAAATAGATTGTCGGTTTCCTTCGCGATTTCCGTCATTTCCCGGGTTGAAAACAATTTCCGAAGCAGCAAGAAGCCAAACGTTTCGAAAAACAATTTCTGCTGATCAGTTAGCATGTATTACTTGGCCCTGTTTTTGTCTTAGCTGTAATAAAAGGAAGGACCAGAGTGGATTGTGGAGTGTGTCATCTTCCGTATTGTATCATTGGTAACAAAGAAATTACCAATGGCCTCAATGATTTCCGCACGCCGGCACAGCCTGCAAAAAAAGCCGGCCGGTTGACCTTACACAAGATCAACCGGCGAAGGCTTAAATGGTTATTGAAGATAAACTCACGTCCGTACTGCGCCTTGCGCACACGATGAGTTATTTCCCTTTGCGGGCCATCGCTTCATTTGTCACTGACGGATGCGTTGTCCCGCGTGCCTGCTTGATCAATCCAAGGCCTATCAGGCCGACTGCCAGCGGCACCACTGGGTTGGCGTAAATCAGTCCGCCGTCCGGGTGTACCATGACCGCAATGCCTGCAACTATTGCTGCCAGGAGCCCAACTGTTCGTGCAATCTTCAGAGTCATGCTTTGCCTCCCACTGCCGCAGTTTACGGCTGTTTGAAGCAGACGATATAACAAGGTCAGACGCAAGTAAGTCGGTAAAATTTTCGTGATTTTCCCTTGTGGGTATGATGTCCAGCCAGCCCGTGGCCTGCCCAGGAGGTGGCTCTTGCAGTTTGCAGTCGAAAGATTCAACATCAAACACATCGGCCGAGGCTAACAGTTGCCTGTTTATCGGGAATGTGTCGAATGCTATTGCCAAAGGAAACCCAACCATGCGCTGGATAAATGTTCAGGAGATTCATGCAGACGGCAAGCACAATGCCTGGCCGGATATCTGCCGCTGGCGGGGCAAGTATTACGTGACTTTTAATTCGGGCGGCAAGGGTCACGCCAATGGCCACAGTATCTGCGTCCTCAGCTCGGATGACGGCCAGAGCTGGCAAAAAGTCATCGAAACGCCAGCCGCGCAATGGACGCTTTCCAATGATCCCCAACGGGGTGCGTTGTGTCCCAAATTGCTGCCCACCGATGAGCGACTTGTCCTTCTTTATTACTACTACGACGATCCGGACACCGATGCCTCTGATTACGACATCAACCGACTCAAACAGCAATGGTTCGATCTGGATGGTTCGCAGGAAAATTTTGATCGCTGGATCAAACACCACGATACCTCCTTCCGCACAGCGTTATCCTTCACTGAGGACGGCCAGACATTTTCGCCGCCTCAACCGCTGTTCGAGCCCGGTTACCGTGTTTGGCGACCGCATACCTTTGGCGGTCGTCATTACGTCATCGGCTTTCAATGCCATGGCCAGTCCTGGTCCATCACGCCGCAATTGCAGCAAATGATCCCTGTGGCAGACAAGGTTGAAATGTTCGAAAGCGCAACCTTCTTCGCATCTGACGACGGCTTAGAATGGGAAAAAGTCGCCGACATCGGCGCAGATGACACCGACGAGCCCGACTTTGATTTCACTGACAGGGGCCGGGCATTGGCGGTCAGCCGCACCGGCGCGTCGATGCAACAACCAGCCATGGCGTATCTCAGCGATCCGCCCTATACGCAGTGGAATTCGCTGGAACTGAGTGCCCCGCTCTGCTCGCCCGCCGTTCGTCGCGTCGGCGATCAATGGGTCGTTGCCGGACGCGGCCTGTATCCAAATTTTAAAATGCCTGCTCAGCACGCACCTGACCGTGCCTTTGATGTCTGGGCGCCCACTAAAATCTGGCTGCTCAATGACAAGAGCGGTGAACTTGTCGAAGGCGCCACCCTGCCCAGTTGGGGAGATAGTGCCTACCCTGGCATCGAAGTGACGCCTGGAGGTGAGTTGCTGGTCGTCTATTATTCATGTTCCCAGACAATTGACGTGAACCTGGTCATGGGCCCCGGCCCGGTACCTGGAAAATATGCGCCCGCCTCCATCTACCTGGCGCGTGTGGTCATGGATTAATCGCCGTGTCGGCTGGCAAAATGGCCCATCTTTTCCAACGTTTGTTCGCCGGTTTGGCTGGCCTGTTGCAATTCGTTGGCAGTCAACGGCAGGTGGTCACTGACTTGTGCGGTGGCCCGTATGAACGGTTCAGCATAGCCCGTGCGTCCGAACCAGCCGGCGTAGCCGGCGAACGCCTCGATTCTTTTGCGGGCAAAGTCGCCAGTGTGGCCCTGCGATTCGTACAGCGCCTCGGCTTTCATCCTGTTGTCCACCTGGTCGCTAATGTCCACGAACACGTCGATCTCGTTCCACCCGAACTCAACGCCGATATAAAACACCTGGGCGACATTGTGCGGTGCCCGCTTGCGCTGCGGGTCTGCCATGGACACGGTCTGCATCGTCTGGTGCACGATCTGACCAGTCTTGGGATGATCGTGGTCCCAGATGCTCACGTGGCCGCGATGTCCCCAGTTGTACGGGGCGTGCGTGATCACGATGTGCGGGCGAACGTCGTAAAAAACATCAGCCAGTGTTTGGTAAAGCTGCGGCGTTGTTTCAATGGGGTTGTCCGAAAAGGGCAAAATTCGCACGTCCGTGATACCAAACAGGCTGCACACTTTCTCCATTTCCACTTGTTTGCGATGGGCCTTGCCGTCTCGCGATTGCTCCAGGATTTCAGCTCGCCTTTCACCTTCCGGTTTGCGCAGTTCATCGACCAACCCTTCATCGTGGGTGGTCACGCCGTCGGTCAATGAAACGACGGTCACGCTGTCACCTCGCTGAATATGGTGCGCCGACGTGCCCAACGTGTAGGTGGCATCATGCGGATGCGCGGCAATCGTCATTAGCCGTAATGGTTCGCTGCCGTGTCCGCCGTCGTGTAGATCACTCGACATAGTTGTTCTCTTTTTATCCCAAAGGGTCAGGTTTGATCGCGTTACCTCGCCCCGCCGAAAAACGGGCTTTCATGGTAGCAGAACTGTTCCCAGAACGAATGTGGATACGGATGCTTAAGCTCGCTGGCACTACGCAGTGTGTCCATGTGCTCGTCGCTGAGTTCAAACTCGTCCGCTGTCAGGCTGGTCTGCAATTCATCAGCATTATATGAGCCCATCAATACCACATCGCAATGGTCCGATTGCAGCAGCCAGTGTAGGCCCACCGCGGGTACCGATCGATTGATTTGTTCTGCGATCCGGGCCATTTCGTCGAGTGTTAAAAAGTTTTTCTCAACGCACAGATTCTGCCACGAGCACATCTCCGTTTCCTTAAATTCGTCGAACTGTCCTCCGGGATAAGGATCGCCCCGCTTGTATCGGCCGGTCAAGAATCCCGACGCCAGAGCGCTCCACGCAATGATCGAAACCTTGCGGTCCCGGCAGGCTGGAATAATTGAAAACTCACTGGTCCGGTCGGCCAGGTTGTACCAGATCTGGTTCGACAAAATAGGGGTTAATCCCATTGTTTGCGCATAATCACTGGCACGCACTACCTGCCAACCGTCCCAGTTGCTCACTCCTACGTAGCGAATCTTGCCCGCTCGCACAAAATCGTCCAGCACCCGCATCGTTTCTTCGATCGGCGTGTACGGATCCATGCAATGGCACTGATACAGATCGATGTAATCCGTATCCAGCCGTTTCAGGCTCGCTTCGATGTTCTTGGTCAAGTACGTGCGTGATAGCCCAAAACCGTTGGGCCCCACCGGCACCTCCATCTGCCAGCAGCCCTTCGTCGCCAGCACGAACCGATCGCGTCGACCCTTGATCGCTTTGCCCACCGTTCGTTCAGACGTACCTATCTGTTGGGCATGATCCTCTATCTCCTTTAAGCCGTACACGTTTGCCGTGTCGACAAAGTTCCCGCCGGCCTCTGCGAACAGATCGACCAGCTGCAAACTTTCCTCAACGCCCACATCCGATCCGAACGGAATCGTACCCAAACCCAGTCGCGAAACCTCCAGGCCCGAATGCCCCAGGTAGTGATATTTCATCAGCCGTCCTCTTTAAAGATCGCCGGTTACGTTGTCTGTTGTGATGTTCTCACGTTTCTTATGTGTCTTATGTGTCTTATGCGCATGGGCACAATCGAAAAACGCTTTATCGGCACGCTCTGTACTGACGGGCGAATTGCCGCCCACGGTCGCAATTAAACATGTAACTTTCGCCGAAGTTAATGATTGGTTCCAGTATGGCTATGGTAATTGCAAACATTCATAGCGAGCGTTACGTCCGACAAACGCAGCTTAAATATTCAGTTTTTTGCGAATATCACCCACCATTCGACAGTTCGTGGTGAGAAAAGATTCGTCGCCGCCCATCAAAATAGCGGTAAAACCCATATCGAGATACATCGGGATAGTGTCGGCCTCGAACGGTTCGCCTGTTACGCCCGCACCGGCTGGCTTGCCAGCCCGTTTGGCCGCTTCAGCCACCTTCTTTAATGCATCCAGATATTTCTGATGGCCGAATTGAAAGGGGATACCCAACGATATCGTTAGATCAGCTGGGCCAACCACGAACGTGTCTACGCCTTCAATGCCGATGATGGCGTCAATGTTTTTCACCGCCTCCGCTGATTCGATAATTGGGATAAACATCACCTTGTCGTTGATTTCCTCGCTGTACTGCATGGCCTGCTGGCCATAGCGTGTTGCCCGGTGCGGCCCCCAGCCCCGGTTGCCCACCGGAGGATATCGACATGCCCTTGCCCCTCGCTGTGCCTGCTCGCCCGTGTTTACGAACGCGCACAGGATTCCCATTGCGCCCATGTCCAAATATAAAAGAATCTGTTCTTGATCTACCTTAGGGATGCGAACAATTCCCGTTGCCGGGGTGTTGTCTATCGCCTGTAACTGTGCCTGAATGCCTGCCGGTGTCTGCGGAGCATGCTCAGCATCAAGGACGAGCCAGTCGAATCCGCCATGGCCCATCAGTTCGGCAATCGCTGGCGAGCCGAATCGCAACTGTGCGCCAATAGCCGGCTTGTCTTCATCCAGTATTTGTTTGAGCTGATTTTTCATCAGGCATCCTCTCGAGGTGTTGTCTTTGCAGCCATGTTACAGTTTTCCCAAGCGTTTAGCATTGCCGTTGAACGTCTGGGCGTGGAGTTATTACAATGCCCTTACCTTAAAAGGAGATATTTAGCTATGTCACTAGACGAACTATTCAATCTGGACGGGAAGGTCGCTGTTGTCACCGGCGGCGCGCGGCATTTGGGTTATGACATGGCCCAAATTTTGGCCGAGGCTGGTTGTGACCTTGTCATCACTTCGCGTACGCTTGCCAGCGCCGAAAAATCTGCCATCCAACTGGGCAAAGAGTTCGGTCATGAGGTGCTGCCCCTTGCTCTCGATGTTTCCAACCCGGCTGAAATAGAGGCTTTTGCCCAGGAGGCGTGGAACTGGAAAGGACACGTGGACATTCTGGTCAACAATGCCGGCGGCGGTGTCGGGACGTCGCCTGGCCACCTTTTCAAGCGAAGCACAGAGGACATCATCGATTTGATTTCCGTCAACCTCACCGGATCACTGCTTTGTTGTAAAGCTTTCAGTCCCAAGATGGCCGAGATCGGCTACGGCAAAATCATCAACATTGCCTCCATCGCCGGTATTTGTGGCCGTGACAGGCGCATGTACGATCGCAACGACATGTCCGGCCAACCCGTCGAGTACGCTGCGGCCAAGTCCGGACTTATCGGCATGACACTCGACCTTGCCGGCTTGCTGTCGCCGATGGGTATCAGGGTCAACGCCATTTCGCCCGGCGGATTCTGGGGCGAATCCCGCACCTTTCCTTCTCGCTCCTTCAGGGATGACTTTAGCGACTCGGTGCCCGTGGGCCACATGGGCCGTGACGGCATTGATCTCAAAGGTGCGGCACTTTATCTTGCAGCGCCCGCTTCTGACTATGTCACTGGACACAACCTTGTTGTAGACGGGGGTTTCTCGCTCTGGCATTAGCCATTAAACCGGTTGATCCCGCGTACCGAGCCCTGTTGCCATGATTTTTCCCAACCTCTTCGACACGTAAAAGTAATGGCACGCTAACCGAGGTCTTTCCTCCTTGGGGCATGCCGCTATCATGCACGCTTTAGATTTTGTAAAAGGGATATTTATTAATGTTCGAACCACTAAAGCAGTTTCGCAAGAGCATCAATGACGGGCAGATTCTCTACGGAGCTTCCCTGACGCTGGCTGATCCTGAGGTCAGTGCCATTCTCGCGCCCTCGTGCGATTTTATGTGGTACGACCTGGAGCACGGTGGCATCAGCGAGGAAGCATTGCGGGCCCACATTCATATTTCACACGGTTTTGGCAAGATGGCCATGGTGCGAGTGCCTGATGGTTTAACCGGTACGATCAAGCCTATTCTTGATGGTGGGGCCGACTCGATCCTCGTTCCGCAGGTTCGTTCTGCCGAGCAGGTTCGTTCTTTCGTAGACGATTGCCGTTATCCACCTCGGGGAACGCGTGGCGTTGGGCCTCGCGCCCCGATCGGGTACGGACGCTTCGATATCAACCAGTATGCCTCTGATGCAGATGAAAATATCTTTACTTGGGTCATGATAGAACACTGTGACGCTGTCGATGATCTGGATAACATTATGGCGATTGAAGATCTTGACGGCATTGTCATCGGGCCCATGGACCTGTCGGCTTCATACGGTCTGATGGGGCAAACGACTCATCCAACCGTCGATGGCGCGATTGATCGTGCTATCAAGGCGGCACGTGAGGCAGGTAAGGCCGTGGGAGTCGGATGGGAGACTCGAACCGAGGGGCTTAAAGAGCAGTACCTTGACCGCGGTGTCCAACTCGTTCAATTGGGATGCGACTTTATGTATATGACTTACTTCTGGAATCAGATCGCAGATCCCTACCGCGAAAAGATGAGCGGCAAGTAAGCGACCAATTGTACTTTGCCGGGCCTGCTTACTCCTCTTGTGGAGTTAGTACGCGCCGTTGATGCTGCAACAAGGCTGTTCACCCCAAGTTCCAGATCTGGGCGGCTGTTTTACCCAGAATCCACTGGCGTTGGTCCTCGGTTAAAAAAGTAAGCCCCTGGCGGACCAGGCGTAGTTCCTGCTCCAAGGTGGGCCAGTTGTACTTGACCCGGTGATGGCCGGGGTAACCCGTGCCCCATACCGTTCGTTGTGCCCCGAAAGCTTGCAGCAATTTAACTATAAAAGGGTGCACGTCGGTATATGGAAAATCCTGTGCCGAGCGACCTGCCACGTCAGAGAGTTTTAGGTACACATTGTCATAACGGGCAAGATCAATGATCGGCTGAAATTTCTGTTCGCCTTCATCCACTTGCGGGTATCCCATGTGGTCGAGGATGAGTTTCAAGTGCGGATATTGCTGTGCAATCGACGCGACCTGGTCGGCGAATGCGGCTCGAAGATGAAACTGGATGACTGCGTTCAAGTCTGCGAGTTCTTCCCACATTGGCCCGTTTTGCGGTGTCAACAGAATCTTCTGATCAGGGTAATACATCGGATGAAAACGAAATCCTGCAAGGCCACGCTCTTTGACCCAATAGCGGACCTGTTCGGCGTTGCTTTCCTGCTGTGGGTCTATAAGGCCCTGTCCGATTAGGCGGTTCGGAAAACGGGCCACGGAATCAGCGATGTAGCCGTTGTCCCATGTGGACCAGCTGGTCTGCACCAGTACCGTCCAGTCCACATCGTGGCCGTCCATTTCGGCCACCAGTTCGTCGGCCGTCGCCGGCTCGTCCGGGTAACTGTTCCAGTTCGGTGCGGTGGGGCCCACCGGGTATCTTGGCGGATCGATTTCCCAGACATGAACATGGGTATCGACAATCATGCAGTCACCTTTCAATTTACATGCCTGTTTGTGCCGCTGTCCACGACCGTTGTCGTTAGGCCGGTCACATTCTAACTCAACACGGCAATTTCCAGCAGTGCAATGAAAGTATTCTGCAAATGGTGGGGCCACCTTGTACAACTACCGGATAGCCACTGTTGATACCACCTGTGACAGGCCGGATTTCGTTTAGCTGTTGCGTACTCATGACGAGATTCACCATGAAATTATGGGGTGTGCCGATACGGGCCTGCTTGGCCAGTTGAAGTCAAGCGATGTAAAATCAAACTGTTATGACGCCCCCGGTGGGGTGGCAGAGCGGTTGAATGCACCGGTCTTGAAAACCGGCAGAGGGCTCGTCCCTCTCGTGGGTTCGAATCCCACCCCCACCGTTGAATTTCTCGTGAATGATCCTGGGGCCGATACCGAGTTGTTCAGTATTCCGTTGATTAGTTGATTAATAGAGGTGGTAAAGGTCCGGATTGCCACCGTATGTCTGGCGAACGTAGTGGTCAGACCAGATAGCGTTGGGTAGAAAAGCGGTGGGGCGGTGATTGTGCGTTTCGACATGCCCGTCGGAATAGGTGACATTATTTTCTCTGTTGGTGTTATAGTCGTACGGGCTAAGGGCATGGCGTGCCAGGAAATGGCTGGGGTTCTCGCTGGAGATGCGAGAACAGAAGATCACGTCCTCGCTGGTACCCGGCCGTAACACTGCTTCGGGGCTGCTGAACCCGCTGTTGCTGTAATCGGCGGGTGTGGTCCAGCCCGCAAAAATAGTAAAACCGACTGCATAACCCAGCCAGGTCGACGGCCCGTGGTACCAGTATGCATCACCAATTGCCGGATCGATGGCATTCGGGTCCCGCAGTAATCCATCATCCTCAAACACGCACCAGGCCATATCACTCACACTGCCCAACTCCAATTCCAGGAACGATCTCAGGTAAGCATAGGTGCCGTCCGGATCGGGCAGGGAACCACCATTGACCGTAAAAATCAGGGACGGACCTGCCCACGCTTCATTGCGTAATCGACGGTACTCTCCCTTGCGGTCCTCCATCGCGTACAAGGTCATTCCCAATGCAATCTGCTTGAAGTTCGATGCGCAATGCACCACCTTGGCAGAGCGTTTCGCCTCCTTCATGGTTGGCAGCAACAACGACAGCAACACCGCGATGATCGAAATGACCACCAGAAGTTCAATCAGAGTAAATCCACTTTTCTTCGGCATGTGGCATCCAAACAGGGTTACTATTTATGTCTTGTCCACGGCTAGTTGCTTTGCATGAGAATCCTAATTTTATCTCAAAATTATAACTAATAATCAGATATCTCGCCGCCGTGATTAGTGAGTCTATGGCCTTCTGATATTCACATCGCTCCGTCCAGCAACTGCTCAAAGCGATCCTGCGACATGTGCATCGACACGTTAATCGCTTGCAGGCGATAGGGATTGGTTTCCCACGTATTGTATGCATAAGGCCGGTCATCGCATATCCACAGGCGTGCTGTCTGGTAAAAGCGCAGCACCAGCGATTCTGATTCGTCGTTCCACTCCCCGCCCGGGTATGCGAAATGTTGCGGGCGAAAACCCAGGTTCTGTTCGATCGTATCGTTGCACTCCACCAAATCATCCACGTACCGCTTGGCACCGTCAGGGCCGGCGGTACCGCGAATCATGTAAGGGGCAAATGGATGCGTTGCCGTATGGGCGCCGATTTCCCATCCCCGCTCATGCAGTTGGCCCAAGTGATCCCAATTCAAGTGGCCGTACACTTCCATTTCCGGCAAGCGGCCGTCCGCGAGCCGGGAAATAACCCATACTGTTGCCTTGAAGCCATACTGTTCCATCACCGGCATCGCGTTTTCCAGCACATTGAGCCGGTTGTCATCAAACCCGATGGCCGCCACTTTCTGATCGCCCAGATCGCGGCCTTCGTAAATCCACTGCGCCAGTTGCTCGTGACAGACAGTCTTGAACCCGCGCTTGGCCATCGCCGCCATGTGCCGGGCAAACACCGTCGTTGTGACGTGTCCGCAATGGTTGTCTGGTCGCACATGGGGCATCTGCGGATCGTCATCACTGTGGACCCGGTGATAGGCAAAGATAGGAATGGCTCGTTGCCGCGAATCCATAGACAGGCCTTTCACTATTAAATAACAGAGGCTTGTTAGCCGTTAGGTGCCGACCTTTTCCAGCAAGCGATGGTAAGTGCTCGGGCGTCGAAATTTTATAAAGTCACCGGCACCCTTTCGCCAGTGGTTCAAATCATCGGGATTCAACTGCGTTATCAGCAGTCGCTGGCGATTGTGTTGCCGCGTCGATTCACCGATCACCTTACCGCTGGGGCCGACCACAAATGAGAACCCGGGCCAGCGGTGTACCTGCCCAGGGGCCACCCAGTCAGCACCACAAATATTTTCTTCATCCGCGACGTCGCCAGCGTGGTTTACGGCCACAACAAAGGTGCGGTTCTCAAATGCACGAGCCGGTGCCCATGCCATGACCTGGTCTGGCCACCGCAATGGGTCCTGTGGCCGTCCGCAAGAGTCACACCGGCCAGTGGCAAATGACATGATGATGATGTCGGCGCCATTCAACGCCAGGCACCGCGCTGCCTCGGGAAATTCAGCATCGAAACAGATCACCGTCCCGACCTTGGCAAAACCTAGGTCAATCACGGGCCAGTCGTTACCCGGGTCGAAAAGATTCGTTTCCGGGCCGCACAGGTGTACCTTGGCCGAACGCCCCAGCGGACCGGTGGCGTCGAGATAAACCTGCGCGTTGTAGACCGCATCTCCTTCTCGCAATGCCATGCCCACGCTGACCACGAGGTCATGGCGCTTGGCCGCTTCAATAAAGGCATGGCAGGCCGGTCCGTCAACTGTCTGCGCTTCGCAGGCCAAGCGTTCTTTGTCTGTAAAATAACCCTGCAGACTCACTTCTGGAAAGCAAACCAGCTTGGCGCCGCTGGCGGCAGCTTCGTCGATCATCTCCAGCATGTTTGCCAGGTTGCGATCGGTTTGGGCAAATGCGCTGGCAATCGACGCGCACGCCACTTTGATGGGCTGTTTCATGGGTAGTCATTATTGGTATGGTCTATAGGTATGCAAGTGAGTGGTCAATAACGCATCACCAGCACGGTTGTTTGCGCCGTGGGCTATTGCCGATCCATATTGGTCCGGCATGAATGTCCTCAAGGCAAATGGGAACAATCATTTCGTGTATCCTGTTAAAATGCTTTATTGGAGGTCCGTGTACTTCGGTTCCTGGTGATTTTCAGCTGAAATGGATCAACTATCATGAAAGACTTACAAGGACGTACGGCACTGGTCACCGGCGGCTCGCGCGGGCTGGGCAGTGCTTGTTGTCGGCTTTTAGCTGAGGCCGGTGCTAACGTGGCCATTAACTATCGGGCCAACGAAAAAAAAGCGGCCGAGGTGGCCAAGCAAGTGGAAAAGGCCGGCGTCCAGGCTCATGTTGTCCAGGCGGATGTTTCCTGCCCCGATCAGGTCAAGACCATGGTCGAAAAGATCACCGCCGCGCTGGGACCCGTCGAACTGCTGGTCAACAATGCCGGCATCTTCGATATTGTCACCCACGACAAGATCACGCTGGAGATATGGCAACGCACGCTCGACGTGAACCTGACCAGTTATTACCTGGTTACATGGGCGGTCAAGGACGCCATGATCGAACGCGGCTACGGGCGCATTGTGAACTTGTCGTCGATCGCCGGTATCCGTGCCCGGCCCGCGACCATCCCCTACGCTGTCAGCAAGGCGGGGATCATTGCCCTGACCAAGGGACTGGCCCAGGCAGTGGCGGATAAGAACATTCGGGTCAACGCCATTGCGCCGGGCCTGATCGAAACCGACATGACCGCTGACATCGACAAGGCCATTGCCGACAAACTTATCGAGGATACGCCCATCAAACGCCTGGGCAAACCAGAAGAAATAGCCAAGACGGCCATCTTCCTGCTCAGCGAACAGTCTAGTTTCATGACCGGCCAAACCATCGTCGTCAGCGGTGGCCGGGTGCTGCTTCCCTGACCGGCATGGATAGGATCACTTGATGAAGTTAGGCGTTTACACGAATCTCTATGCGGATCTGTCGCTGGAGGACTGTCTCAATCGCCTGGACGGTAAGGGCATTGAGGCCGTTGAAATCGCCTCGGGTAATCTCAACGGATCATCGCACTGCCCCGTTGACGATCTGTTGGCCAGCGACGCGACCTGTCGTCAATACAAGCAAACCTTCGAATCCCACGGTATTGAACTCTGCGCCCTTTCCTGTCACAGCAATGTTCTTCACCCCGATCCCGAAAAACAAAAGCGTTACCTCGATATCCAGCACAAATCCATTCGCCTTGCCCAGAAACTGGGCGTCGCCACGGTCAATACCTTCTCTGGTTGTCCCGGCGACAGCGACAGCGGCAAATATGCCAACTGGGTTGCCTCGCCCTGGCCCGATGAAAACCAACAACTGCTCAATTGGCAGTGGCAGGAAAAAGTGATTCCCTTCTGGCAGAAGGAGGCACAGTTCGCCCAGGAACACGGTGTTCGCATTGGCTTGGAAATGTTCACTGGCTTTGTCGTTTATAAACCTGAACTGCTGGTCAAGCTACGAAGTGCCGCCGGGTCCAACATCGGTGCCGATCTCGACCCCAGCCACCTTATCTGGCAGGGTATCGATCCGGCACTGGCGGTAGAACAGTTGGCCGGCGCCATCTATCACATTCACATGAAGGACGTGCAGATCAATCCGCTGAACAAAGCCCGCAACGGCGTGATCGACGCCAAGCCCTTCGGCGATGAAATCAACCGACCCTGGACCTTCCGGTCAGTCGGTTACGGCCATGAGGTCGGCCTGTGGAAAAATTTTGTCAGCGCCTTGCGCCGTGCTGAATACGATGGCGTCCTGTGCATTGAACAGGAAGACAGCCTCTTCTCCGCCGCCGAAGGCCTGGACCGTTCGCTGGAACTGGTCCGTCAACTGGTTGTTCGTGACCCGCAAAGGTTGCAATGGTGGCCGCCGACCCAATCGGTCTAAGGCGATTGCGGTTCTTAGAGTTATACTTCAGTTGCCACTGCTCGGCGCGTGCCTGCCAGTTCCTTGTGAAACACGCCGTCTTTCATGATGGCCGTGAGGTTGTCCGGTTCAATAAGGATTTTAGGATCGGCAAGCGGATCACCGTCCACCAGAATCATGTCCGCCAGGTAGCCTTCCCTGATCTGTCCGACCTTCAGATTCATCGCCTCGCCGCAATATTTAGTCATGGACATCACCGCTTCGATCGGCGAAAAGTCCAGTTGCTTGATAAAGTGCTCAATGTCCCGGGCATTGTTGCCGTGTGGCGTTGATGCAAAACCGTAGTCGCCGCCGCCCAGTACCCTTACGCCGCGCTTGTGCAATTCTTTCATGGCGTTGCACACGCCTTCCAATTCCTCGGGAAAGCCCAACTCCTTGACTTGTTGCTCGCTGAGCCCCCAGGCCGCTCCTTCGAAAACCGCCACCGAGGTAAAGCCGAGGTTTGGGCTGACAAACAGGTGATCCCGGTTGGCCTCTAGCATGTCCAGAGCTTCTTCGTCGGCAAAGTTCGCATGGTAGATGATGTCCACGCCGTGTCGTACGCACATCTTCACCGACTCAGCGCTGCGGGCATGGGCATTCATCCGCCGGCCGTGGGCGTGGACGATCTGGGCGGCGGCCGCCACCTCGTCGTCGGTCATTAAAGTGTCCCAACTGCGGCAATTGGTCATCCCCGTGTCGCCGGAAATCACCAGCTTGACCAGGTCCACGCCCTCGCGGATCAATTCCCTAACCGTTCGGCGAAATGCCTCCGGCCCGTCCAACACCAGTCCCAGCGACTCCAGCGACTGCACGTGCAGTTTGCGCACGTCGCCCAGCCCGCCGGTCACCGTTAGCCATGGCGTAGCCGCCAGCATACGCGGGCCGGGTATCTGGCCGGCCTCGATCGCATTACGTATCACCAGGTCAAGCCGAGGCTTGACTGAACCGGCGCTGATGCAGCCGGTAATCCCGCGATCGAGGTAAAACTTAGCGTTGTGCATGGTAATCAGCGTATGCTCCTCGGGTGGCAGCATCGCCAATTCGATCAGGTCTGACGTGTTATTGATACTCAGGTGCGTGTGCGAATCTATCAATCCCGGCATCAACATGCCGCCGGCACCGTCCACCACCTTCGCCCCGTTGCGGGCCAATGAGTTTTCCCCGTTACCCACTTGCTTGACGCGATTGCCCTCGACCAGCACCTCACCGGCAAATGGCTCCTCGCCCGTGCAATCCAGCACAGTTACGTTCGTGAAAAGTGTGTCCGCCATAATCGATCCTCCTAAGTGTGCGCAATGCAATTCTAATCCGTAACCACCGCGTGCACCACTGTTAGTTGCTGGCAGTGGTCTTGGACAGTGCATGGCCCATTCATTGAAATATCTGGTAGGGCGGCGCCAATAACTATGGTATTTTCACGGGCAACTGTTTATGTAGATATTATTGGGATAAGGATTATAATTTGTCGCGTCGTGCGCGATGAATGCGGTTCGCAAAGTGTTATGCCATGAGCAGTGACAGATCCAAGCAGGCATTTACATTGATCGAGTTACTGGTGGTCGTCGCCATCATCGCGGTGTTGGTGGCTCTGCTGATGCCGGCGCTGGAGGCAGCCAATCGGCAGGCAGGCGTGACACATTGTTCGGCGAATCTAAAGAGTTATGCGCTTGGCCTGTCCGTATATGCCATTGAAGACCGATTGGGGAAATACCCCACACACTCACTCGATACGTTCGGTTTTTATGTGGCTGTCTGGGCCAATACCGGCTCATTCTATCCGCCAGCGTTTCCAGACAGGGAAAAATACATGGGCATGTTCACGGACATGATTTGCGGCGGTAACCGCAAGATTCTCTTCTGTCCGCTGGAACGGTACTACTACAACCCGGTCTACGCCTCCGACCTTTACTTCGGCGAGGTTGACCCTAATTACCCCGATCTTTGGTTCGATTCAAGGTTCGGTCTGCACTACATGTCCGGTTACATGCGGTTTGCCAATATGATAGGCCATGCCTGCTGCTGGGCTAACTCAGGCAACGAGCGAACAGACGGGCCGCCAACGGGCATGGGCAGTTCCCAGGATGCGATTCTTGCAGATCATGTGTTCGTGGACAGCGGGAGGTATATCGAGTCGCATATGGATTGGTCGCATGTCACCTATGCCGATGCGATTCGAATGCGCAGGAACAACAATGTCGCCTACAGTGATGGGCATGTCGAGACGCATGGTGGGCGAGCGTTTATCAGCGGCGGTTGGCTGACATGGCCTGGCGCGCACTATGTGCCGTGGGCCGGAGGCGCTGAACGCTTGATGTATTGATCCTGATGGGGGCGAGAGTATCTGCAAGTAACACCCATCTCCGGTTTCCCCTGCGCATTGGGCCAATAACGCTGGTTTAGGTGTTGGAGCTATCGACATGTATTTCAAGGCCGCCTCAAGTTGATATAGACTCAACGCCAGCGACTGGCTGAGGGCGGGCTTTCGATCAACGAGGTGGCCACGGGCGATCCGGACCAGCAGCCCGATCTGCCGCCTGATACGATGCCTCAGGACGCCGCCACCTGGACTATCGCGGACCGCGTGTTGTTGAACCTCGACGAAACGATGAGCAAGAATTAATATCATGTGATTCTCAGAGAACTCACTGACAAAAAACACCTGACCAGGTCAGACAAGGTTCCAGCCCCGCGACACATTACCGGCGAAATTCACAGACCAAGAGTCGGATGGGGTTTGCAGGACTTCCAGATCCCAACTCAATACCGTGGCGATCATGAAAATTGAACACGCCGACCTTTTCTACCTGTCGATGCCGCACGTTCAGGACATCGCCGACGGAAGCCAGGACGCCCTGGTGGTCCGCGTCCAGGCGGACGGGCTGACCGGTTGGGGCGAGTGCGAAGCGTCCCCTCTGGTGTCGCTGGCCAACT
>Ga0310125_10000537_pt1 | contig 18099 bp, 9 predicted proteins | sample CB11b_Tmax_Bot8__FD_203508 | JGI IMG/M metagenome (GOLD analysis project Ga0310125, IMG submission 203508) | Marine microbial communities from Western Arctic Ocean, Canada - CB11b_Tmax_Bot8 | ecosystem: Environmental > Aquatic > Marine > Oceanic | place: Canada: Western Arctic Ocean | collected... | reverse complement strand
ACCGCAAGTCTCTGGCCGAATTCCCCAGGGGCAGCCTGGTCAACGAGGTGCGGTTCGGGCTGGCGATTTGCTGCGAGCACGACAAGAAGTCCGACGAGGCCCGCCGTCTCTATCAGCAACTCGCCGCCGACAAGACCTCGAAACACGCCGACAAGGCACTCTCGAGGCTGGGGTCACTCGAGTTCGACGCCAGGCGGTTCGCCGACGCCGCCACGGTGTGGGACCGGTTGGCTCGCGAGTTTCCCAAGAGCAAGGAGCTGCTCGCTGCTCAGCTCAACTCGGGATTCGCCCGCTTTGAGTTGGGCCAGTTTTCCGAAGCGATCACCCGGTTCCAGGCCGCCCGCCGTCGTTCCGACCAGGCCGCCGTGGCCGACTACTGGCGAGGCGTCAGTCTCAAGGCACTCGACAAATCCGACGAGGCAATCGCGGCGTTTCGGCAAGCCGAGTCGGGAAAGCCGGATTCGAACCTGGCCCGCGACATCCAGTTCCAGTGGGCCGACACCGAATTCCGTGCCCGAGACTACAGGCTGGCGGCCCGGCGATTCCAAGACGTCGTCTCCCGCTGGCCCAAGCACCCGGCCAACGACCAGGGACTGCTGTTCGCCACCGAATCGCTGTTGCTCTCGGCCGAGAGCCTCGACAAGGGGTCCGCTCAGAAGAAGACACTCGACGAGGCCCAGGCCCTGGTCGACCGGTTTTCTCGAGCATTCCCTAGGAGCCGGCTGGCCAATCGAAACCGCCTGCAGGCAGGCCGCCTGAAGGTGGCTCGTGGAGGCACCTCCAACCTCAAGTCCGCCGTGACCCTCTTCCGCGCCGCCCTGGCACAGGGCCAGACCGAGAAGACCCGCAACCGGGCCCGCTACCAGCTGGCCCGGGTCGCCAGCCAACTCGGCGACGACCGCCTGGTCCTGACAACGCTCAAACCCTTCCTCAGCTCGATCGACGACTCGAATCGGGCTGGCGAATTCGACGACGCGCTGGTGCTGGGGGCCTCGAGTTTCCTGGCGGCGGGGCAGTCCAAGCCCGCCGCCGCCGCCGCCGCGAAATATCTCAAGAAACACCCCCGCGGAACTCTCGCCGCCGACGCCCTCGTCGTGCTGGCCGAGGCCTCGGAACTGCAGGGACAGGCCTCCGCCGCGGACCTCGCGCTGACCCGACTGGCCAACGGATTCCGCGATAAGCCGATCTACCCGCAGACACTCAGGAGGATGGCCGAGGCGTCGTACAAGGCCGGGAGATTCGATCGGGCCCAAAGGCTCTTCGGCAGCCTGATCGCCCTGGGATCTCAATCCCCCTTCCACGCCGCAGGTCTCTCGGGACGAGGCTGGAGCCTGTTCGAGACGAAGAAATACGACGAGGCGGCCAGGATCTTCCAGCGAGTCGTCACGCTGCACCCTCGAGACAAACTCGCGGCCGAGTCGGCGTACAAGTCGGCCGAGAGTCACGAGAAGGCAGGAGACTCTGAGGCGGCGGCCAAGGCGTATCGCCTGGCGGCTCGAGACTATCCCAAGAGCTCCTTTGCCTTCCTGGCCGCTCGGCAAGCAGCGCGGCTGCTGGCAGTGGACAAGAAGAACACCGAGGCCGATGCCGCCTACGCCCTGCTGCTGAAACAGTTCCCCAAGGCGAAGGACCGGGACGAACTGCTGTACGAGTGGGCCGGGATGCACGCCGACGCCGGCTCATTCAAGAAAGCCGATGTGATCTACAAGCAACTGATTGCCGAATACCCCGACAGCAAGAGAGTCGAGATCGCCCGCTTCAGCCTCGCCGAAAGCGATCTCGTCGCCGGACGACTCGCACAGGCAAAAGACGCCTTCCTGAAAATCACTCGCTCGAAAAACGGCAGCGACGAAATCCAGCAGGATGCCCTGTTTCGACTCGTCGGAATCGCCTCCGAGAACAAGCAATGGAAACAGGTCGGTGAACACGGCGGGTCACTGAGAACCCGGTTCCCCAAGAGCGGGCACCTCTGGGAGGTCCGCTTCCAACTCGGGCAGGCGGCTCTGCATCTGAAGAACCACGCCGTGGCCAGGACCGAACTGACCGCCGTGCTGGGGCAGAAGTCCAACGAGGCCGTCGCGACGGCGGCGTGGTTCGACGAGACCTGGGTCCTGCTGGCCGAGTCCCACTACCAGCTCAAGGACTACGATGCGGCAGCTCGCACCGTCGCCGACTTGAAACGCTCAAAACCCCGAGCCAAAGTCCTCTACAAGGCCGACGAGATCCTCGGACGCAGCCTGATGAAAAAGCCTCGACCCGACTTCGCCGGGGCCCGAAGCGCCTTCGCTCGCGTGATCGCTTCACCGCAGGGACGCAAGACCCAAACCGCCGCCAACAGCCACCTCCGCATGGCCGAGTCGTTTCTGCTGCAGAAGAACTTCCGCGAGGCCAGGAAACAGTTCCTCGCCGTCCAGATCCTGTACAACTACCCCGAGATCCAGGCGGTGGCACTGTTTCAGGCCGCCGGGTGCCAGGAACGACTCAAGGAATACTCCGAAGCGGTGAAGACTCTCGAACTGCTGCTCAAGGAATATCCCAGCAGCCCATTTGCCGCGATGGCCAAGACCCGTCTGCCCCGACTCCGCCGACTCGCCAGCTCATGATCCAATCGCCATCGACGTCACGTCCCGGCGAACACTGCGGCGGACGGACCATCCGACTGCCAGGACGGCTGATCCAGCCGCTGCTGCCGATCGTGGTCCTGGTGGCCATCGGAGGAATGCTGATGGCCCAGGACGGCGGTGACGCTGCCGGGACCACGCCCGCCCCGAACGCTGCCCCGAACGCCGCTCCCGACGAGGACACACTCGAGATGCCGACCGACCCGGCCGGCATCATGAAACAGCTCGGCTGGATGGGCTGGGTCTTCCTGTTGCCCTTTGTCGGAGCCACACTGATCTCGCTGTGGTATTCGGTCGAACGGATCGTCGTGCTCAAACGGAACCGCGTGATCCCCAAACCCTTCGTCGAACGATTCCTCGAACACCTCCGACAGGGAAAACTCGACCGCAGCAGCTCGCTGAAGCTGTGCGAGCAAAGCGACAGCCCGATCGCGGCCGTGTTCGCTCACGGGGTCCGCAAGTGGGGTAAGTCGAGTGTCGAGGTGGAACAGGCGATCATCGATGGGGGAGAACGCCAGGTCAGCGAATTGCGGGTTCACCTGCGAGTCCTCAACGGGGTCGCCACAGTCACTCCGCTGCTGGGGCTGCTGGGCACCGTGCTGGGCATGATCCAGGCCTTCAACGACGTCGCCACGGCCGGCTCCGTCGGCAAGACCGAACAGTTGGCAGTGGGCATTTCGCTGGCACTGCTGACGACCGCCTGCGGACTCTTGATCGCCATCCCCACCCTGATCATGTACATGTACCTCTCGGGTCGTGTCGACGCCCTGGTGATGGAGATGGACTACCTGGCCCAGAGTGTCGTGCAGGCGGTCTCCGCCGAAGCACTCTCGGAACGCCGCAAACGTGACTCCGGCGGCCGATCACGGCAGCCGTCTGACACCGCCTGAGCACCGGTAGGCGTGAGTGTCAGAGGCCGGCGGCCTTTTTTGATAAGGATCCGGTCTCATCTTGACCGTTCACAGGCGGAATCCTATCTTCCCGCCGCTGCTGTCAATTCTCTCACTTCATGCTCACCACTCACTCTCCCCCCAACACCCCCCGCCGTGCCGTCTCATGAAGGGCCCCTGTCCAAGGGTCCGTCGTCGACCGCGCCGGGATCGCGGCGTCTTGCGCCAACGGAGCCCCACCGATGACGTGTTCGCACTCTTTCGGGCACTCCCGCCCCCGCAGTCTCCACCCCGCTGCCCCGACTGGATCTCGGAGCGGCCACTGCCTGGTTGCAGCTCTTGTGAGTCTGCTGGCGATGACCGGCTGCCGTGGCCTGAGCTGGCCCGACTCGCTGAGCTGGCCCGGCTGGTCGAGTCGATCTCAGAGTCCCACCAGCGACGGATCGGACGCCTCGAAAGTCTCCCAGGCCAACGCCACAGTCGGCGACTACATCTCGATCAACGGGCTGGGGATGATCACCCTGGAGGGTGTGGGCCTGGTCACCGGCCTGGACGGGTCCGGCGGCGACCCTCGCCCGTCGCAGTTCCGCATGTCGCTGCTCAAGGACATGCAACGTCGTGACGTCCCCAATCCCAAGGCCCTGCTCCGTTCGCCTCGGACCGCCCTGGTCATCGTGCGGGCCTACCTGCCGCCGCTGATCCGCAAGGGGGAGACGTTTGATGTGGAGGTGCGACTTCCGCCGGGGAGCGAGGCCACGAGTCTCAACGGCGGCTGGCTGATGGAAACCGACCTCTCCGAACGGGCGGTTGTGTCCGGCGAGAGAATCCTGGCCGGGCACGTGTTTGCTCGTGCCAAGGGCCACATCCTGATCTCGCATGGCGAAGGCGACAGCGGAGACCTCGCAGGAGTCCTCCGCCGTGGCCGCGTCCCCGGCGGTGGTCTCTCGCGGAAAGACCGCGACCTGGTGGTGGCCCTGAGGAACCGGTACCGCAGCGTGAGAATGGCTCGGCGGATTGCCGACCGGATCGGCAACAGGTTCTACGCCTACAACCGCCACGGGATCCGCGAACCCCTGGCCAACCCCAAGACCGACCGCACGATCGTGCTGAAGATCCACCCCAGGTACAAGGACAACTTCCCCAGATTCCTGCGAGTGATCCGGAAGATCTCGATCCGCGAGGACAATGTGGTCCGGCAGGTCCGGATGCAGCAGCTCGCCGGTGAACTCGAGTCGTTAAAAACCGCTCGCCAGGCGGCGCTGTCGCTGGAGGCGATCGGGACCAAGTCGATCCCGTTCCTGAAGACCGCGTTGGATCACCCCGAGCTGGAAGTTCGCTTCCACGCCGCCTGCGCCCTGGCCTATCTCGACGACAACTCCGGAGCCGCGACGCTGGCCGATGCGGCTCGACACCAGCGGGCCTTCCGGGTCTACGCCCTGGCGGCCCTGAGTACGCTCGAAGATGCCCCCTCACAACTGCTGCTCCGCGGATTGCTCAAACCCCTGACCGTCTGCAACACCGACGGCTGCCGACACCAGGGCAACCCGGTCGAAGGACCCTGCCCGCACTGCCGAGGCGAAGGACTGCTCAAGCAGAGCAACGAACTTCAGTACGGTGCCTTCCGAGCACTCTGGACCCGAGACCGACTCGATCCGACCATCCGCGGCGAAATGGTCGGCGACCTGTTCACTCTGCACGAGATCGAAGCGGGAGGCCGGCCGCTGATCCACCTGACTCAGTTGCAACGCCCCGAGATCGTGCTGTTCGGTCGAGAGCAACGGCTGAGAACTCCGCTGGCGGTTCAGGCCGGCAACCACATCTGGCTCAACGCGCAACCCGGTTCCCCCACCGTCACCATCAGCCGCTACCAGGTCGGACGACCTCCGATTCGACAGGTCGTCTCGACCCGGATCGCCGACGTGATCCGCGCCTCGGTCAAGCTGGGAGCCTCGTACCCCGACCTCGTCCAGATGCTGGTCCAGGCCCAGAAACAACAGAACGTGCCCGGACAGATTGCCATCGATGCGGTGCCGCGGACCGGACGGGTCCTGATCCCCAACGGCAGCTCGCAGGCCACCACGCCCACCAGCCCCGCCGACCTGGCACCCAACCTCTTCCCCGTCGCCCGTCGCGGACCGGAATCTGCAGCGGAGGCTGACGGTGAGTCGAATGAGCCCCGAGCCGGCAATTCAGACCAGAATGACCTCGCCCCGGACGACGAGCCCTCCTCCGGAGCCACTCTCGTCGATCGCCGTGACGAGACCACAGACCCCGCAGCCGACCAGGCAACCGATCCCCAAGCCCGCTCTCAGGACAGCTCGGGATCGCGATTCTCGTTCCTCGAGAAGCTCTTCCGTTAGCGCGTCACCGGATGCTCCAGTCCCTCGATCTCTTTGGTTTCAAGAGCTTCGTCGACCGCACACGGTTCGACTTCGACCCGGCCATCACCGGGATCGTCGGACCCAACGGGAGCGGCAAGAGCAACGTCGTCGACGCGCTGAAGTGGATTCTGGGCGACCAGAGTCCCATGAGCATGAGGGGCCAGGTGATGACCGATGTCATCTTCAACGGGGCCTCGGGACGTAAGTCCTCCGGATTCGCCGAGGCCACCCTGACGTTCAATAACGAGAGTCGGCAGCTGCCGATCGAGACGAGCGAGGTGCAGGTCGGACGCAGGATCTGGCAGAACGGGGACAGCGAATACCTGATCAACGGCGAAACCAGCCGACTCAAAGACGTCCGCAACCTCTTCCTGGGCACCGGCAGCTCGGCCTACAGCATCATCGAGCAGGGACGCGTCGGTGCCATCCTGCAGGCCAACCCCAGTACCCGCCGGGCCGTGTTCGAAGAAGCCGCCGGGATCAGCCGCTACAAGGCACGCCGCGTCGAAGCACTCAGAAAACTCGAACGCGTCGGACAAAACCTGCTCAGACTGACAGACATCGTCGACGAGGTCGAAGCGCAACTCAATTCCACTCGAAACCAGGCCGAAAAAGCCGCGAGCTTTCGAGATGTCTCCTCGCAACTCAAGGCCTGGTTCATCGGGCTGGCCGCCGACGACTTCCAAGCACACTCGAAACGACTCGACGCGCTGGAACGAACCGTCTCTCAGTTCGCCTCTCGCATCGAAGAACTCGAAACCGAAAAACGAGCCTCAGAAGAAGTGCTCGCAGGACTCGACCAGGATACCAGCTCGCTCGAGGAGCAAGTCCGCACGCTGGAGGGGCAGCGGAGTGGGAACCGCGAGACGATCGCCGGGCTCGAAGCGACGCTGGAACACCAGAGACGACGCAGCGAAGAACTCGAAACCGATCGCCTCGAATTGACACGCATCGCCCGCAAGCTCGTCCACCGGCTCGCTTCCGCCCGCAGGCTCCACAGAGACGCCCGGGAAGAACTCGAGGTATCCGAACGGCAGTTCCGCGACACCAACGATGACCGCGGCTCCGCAGCCGCGGACCTCGAGACCGTCAACCGGCAGATCGAACTGGACCGAGGACGTCTGGAAACGATCCGACGGACCGAACTCGAACAGGCACGCATCGTGGCCGCCTGTCACGAGAAGGTGACGGCGCTCGAGAGTCGATTGGGGTCGCTGGAGGTCGAGCTCCAGGAGACCGGCGAGAATCTCAAGGACACCAACCAGGCTTCCGCAGCGTGTCGAGGTGAGCACGAGACGCGGCAGGCGCGAGTGGCCGAGGCGAAACGGGAACTTGAGGCGATCGAGGCCAACGTGGTGGGGGCCAGGCAGTCCCGCGATCGACTGCTGGCTCAACAGGACGAGGCCGTCAAGCTGCTCTCGGCCGCTCGTGAACAACGCAGCGCCCACCAGGCACGGATCGGCGTGCTCGAGGAACTCGAACGCAGGCAGGAAGGCATCGGGCTGGGTGTCCGAGAAATCCTCGAACGGGCGCGGACCTCGAATCAGACTCCCTGGAACCTGATCAAGGGCAGCGTCTCGGACCTGCTCGAAGTCGATCTCGAACGGGCTCCACTGGTCGACGTGGCACTCGGAGAATCGGCCCAGTGGATCGTCATCGAACAACTCGGACCGCTGGGCACTTACCTGCTCGAACACAGCAGCCGACTGACCGACCGCGTCGGCTTCCTGGCCGAAGATGCCGGGGACACTCCGGCCCCTGCCCCTGCCCCTGCCCCTGCCCCTGCCCCCTCCCTCGCCGACCTCACCGGACAACCCGGTGTCCTCGGGCCGGTCTCCGACGGAGTGGGAGCCGTCGACGGGAACGACTGGCTGGTCAAACGGCTGCTCGAAAACACCTGGATCGTCGACTCACTCGGTGATGCTCTGAGACTCTCGCGAGGACCCGGGCGGGGGACGCGGTTCGTGACCCTGCAGGGCGAACTGCTCGAAGCAGACGGCACTCTGCTGGCCGGACCCATCGCCACCGACGCCTCGCCACTCTCGCGACGCAGTGAACTCAGACGACTCCACTCCGAACTCGATGACCTCGAAGCACGCATCGATGCCGACCAGGCACAACTCGGAAACCTCGACGAATCACTCGTCGCCTCCGAATGTGACCTCACCGCAGCAGCCTCCCAACGCGAGGACGCCGGAGAACGCCTGGGACGACTCGAAGCCGATGCCCGCGATGCACTCCGAGAACTCGAATCCACGACCGGGTTGTGCGAGTCGCTGGTCGCCGAAACCCGGAGACTCGAAGACACGCAACGATCCAGCCGGCTGGAACTGGAAACCGCACACCAGGAACAACAGACCTCCTCCAACCGCCAGCACGAACTCGCCGCACAGGCCGCAGCGATCCAGGACGAACAGGAACAGCTCCGAGAACAACGCCGCAAACGCGAAGACACGCTCGACACAGTCCGGCTCGAAGTCACTCGGCAGGAAGAACGACGCAGCAGCCTCCAGGAAGACTCCGCGAGGCAGTCCGACGACCTCAGACGACACGGCGACGAAGGCGATGAAGCACAGCGACGACTCGAACAACTCTCCGAACAACACCTCGCACTCAACCTCAAGACTCTCAATGACGGCAGCCAACTCGCAGATCTCGCACTCGTCGATGAACGACACGGGCGAGACATCCGGCTGCTGATCGAACAACGCAATCAACTCAGGCTGACCCGGACCAGCCGGGCCGGCGAAGACAACCAACTGCTCGAAGAAATCGGGCAGCTCAAAGAGCAACAGCACGATGAGGAACTCAAGGCCCAGGAGATCCGCATCGAGTTCAAGGCCATGGAATCCCGGCTCCAGGACGAATACCAGCTCGGACTCGATGACCTCGCACCATCCACCGAATCCGCCTTTCAACTCCACCTCCGAGAACTCCGGCTCGAACAACTCAAGGACCACTCACAACGCGAAGAATACGGCCCCCAACTCGACGCTCGTTACGACGAAGACGAAGTGCTTGAACCTCCCCCGGGTATCACGTTTGCATCGGTCCGAGATGAACTCGAGGCGCGGGTTTCACGGCTCAGACGCAAGCTGCAGTTGATGGGGAGCGTCAACACCGACGCGCTGGAAGATCTCGAGGAACTCGAGACTCGCTTCGAGCACCTCGAGAACCAGAGGCGGGACCTGGCCGAGGCGAAGGCGACGCTCGAGGAAATCGTGCGGCGGATCGACGCCGAAAGCCAACGCCTGTTCCGCGAGTCCTTCAGCACCATCCAGGAACACTTCAAGGAGATGTTCCGGAAGTTATTTGGTGGCGGCGAGAGCGACATCATTCTTGAAGATCCCGACGATGTGCTCGACTGTGCCATCGACATCCTCGCCCGACCCCCCGGCAAGGAACTCCGCAGCCTCTCGCTGCTCTCCGGCGGAGAAAAAACACTGACGGCCGTCGCCCTGGTGATGGCGATCTTCAAGAGTAACCCCAGCCCCTTCTGCGTGCTCGACGAGGTCGACGCGTCGCTGGATGACGCCAATATCGAACGCTTCACCGCGCTGCTGGTCGAGTTCGCTCAGACGACCCAGTTCATCATGATCACTCACCGCAAACGGACGATGACCATCGCCGACGTGATCTACGGGGTGACGATGGAGCAGCCGGGAGTCTCGAAACGGATCTCCGTGCGATTCGAAGACCTCAGTGAAGATGGCGAAATTGGGCCGACTGTTCCGGATGATGAGACCGACGCGGCCTGAACGGGTCAACCGGGCCTGCACCGGGCCTGCACCACGCTGTTGAGTCTCGCTCTACCACTTGAGACCGGGTCGGGTCCGCGGTAATGGGCCGCTTGGGGAATCCGGTCGACGGGGCCTGCGGGGTTAGTGGGCCTGGACCGACGCTGCGGGGCCGTTACAGGGCCAATGATCCTAAAGTCCCTCCCGCACAACGGTCGAAAGTAGAGGTCAGACTCGTAGAGGCGGAAGGTTCTGCCAAAGGCGTTGTGCTGATTGCAGGGATGTGATCGGCAGAACTAGATACCTCGACGGGTCTCGTTTTGATGGGGGGGATACAAGGACTCCGGGGGTGACCCACCCCGGTAGCAGGAGGCTCTGGTCACGAACTCTCGGTCCCACCTCCCCGCATCGGTGGACACGACAATCACAGAGGAACGAAACGAGGAGAGACAAAACAGTCCGTTCTCACCCTTCCAGGCCAACATCTCGGGTTGGTACCGACAGGGGGGGAACCAGGTCAATCGGCCATCCGACGCGTTTGCTGCGAGCGGCTGGTGGACGGACCCGAGACCGAAGCGGGACTTGTTCCCGCGGGCTGACGTTCCTCTCAGACTGAGATAATTCCGACTGGAGCCCGCAATGAAAACTATCTTCACGACCGGACAGGTCGCCAAGATCTGCAAGGTGGCCCCGCGCACCGTCAGCAAGTGGTTTGATTCAGGCCGCTTGCGAGGGTATCGCATCCCAGGTTCGCAGGACCGCAGAATTCCCCGTGAGCACCTCATCCGCTTCCTCAAGGAGCATGGGATGCCGCTGGGTGAACTCGAAGACGAAGCGATGGGCAAGGTACTGCTCGTCGGCGTCGATCCGACCATCCGAGCCGGCATTTCTGATCTGCTCGACAGCGACGACTACAAGGTCGAAGCGGCGATGAGTGGATTCGAGGCCGGCATCCAGGCCGAGTCGCTGCATCCGGACTGCGTGATCGTCGATTTCGGAATGGGACGTTCCGAAGCCCTGATGATCGCTCAGAATCTTCGCAAGAACGGCGAGTACGCTGAGACCGTCTTGGTCGCTCTGCTCACCGACGACGATAACGCCAGCGGCTTTGACCGGACGATCTTCAACGAGACGTTCCGCAAGCCGTTCGATACGGCCCTGTTGGCCGAACGCGTCAGAACCCTGATCAGCCGCAAGAAGCAGCTGGCCTGATTCGAATTGCCGGGAAGGGCTCCAAGGAAGAAACCCGCAGCACTCTGGCCTCACGGATGAACTGACAGGCCAGCAAACCCGGCCTTCCGAAACGACGCGGTTTCAACTCAAAGGAATGTCCGGCCAGGATGGCCGGGCATTCCTTTTTTTGTATTCACAACTTGTCGATCTCCACCTCTCAATGCGTAAGGTCCTGTACAGCCCCTCACACCGCAGCCCCACCGCAGCCCCACCACCCGCCGCCTGCCATGCCCGACGACTCGATCACGCCTCAGATCGACACATCTCCGCCAGGACTCTCGCGGCAGATCCGCCTGGCACTGGCCGGAATCGCACTGGTGGGCCTGATCGCGGTCGGTTCAACACTCGACGCCGCCGGCGACTACCCCGGCCTGGGCCAGGGACCGGGTTTGACTGTCGACGAGATGTTCAACGTCGGCCAGGGCTGCCGCCTGGCGACCGGGACCTGGTACTGGATCCTGGGCGGACTGACCTGGGAACAGCTCTACGGGCATCGCGACTACCTGCCCGATCACCCTCCCCTGGGCCGGATCGCACTGGGCGTAGCCCACCATGCTGTCACCTCCATCGCAGCACCGTCGCCCTCGCCGTTGACACCCTTTGCGCCAACCGCAGCCCGCTTCGGGTCGGCGATCGCCTTTGCCTGGCTGATCTACCTGGTCGGCAGCACCGCCACCAGGTGGTACGGACCAACCCCGGGCCTCTGTGCCGCCGTGGCGCTGTTGCTGATGCCCCGCCTCGTCGCTCACGCTCACCTCGCATCACTCGAGATGATGATCACCCTGGCCTACACCGCCTCGGTACTGTCACTGGCCCACCGCTGGAACTCGGACACGGCTCCGGGCTGGAAGTCGACCCTGGTCCCAGGCCTGCTGCTGGGCCTGGCACTGTTGACCAAGATCCAGGCCATCCTGCTGGGTCCGCCGGTGGTGGCCTGGGCGTTGTGGAGATTCCGGGCCCGCGGCATCGCTCCGTTGATCTGCTGGGCCGCGATCGGCGGTGCGGTCTTCCTGGTCGGCTGGCCCTGGCTGTGGCTGGACCCCCTCGATCACCTCATCGAGTACTTCGCCAGGACCACCGATCGAGCACAACTCTCGGTCTTCTACCTCGGCCACAAGACTCCCGACACCTCCGTCACGTGGCACTATCCGCTGGTGATGTTCGCCGTGTCGGTCCCGCTGGGCCTGCACGTGCTCGCCGCCTGCGGGCTGGTGTCTCGGAGCTGGAAGTGGTGGCAGGACCCTTCTGCGGTCCTGCTGCTGGCCGCCATCGCCTTCCCGCTGATCCTGTTCTCCCTGCCGGGCATCGCCGTCTATGACGGGACACGACTGTTCCTGGTCGTGTTTCCGCTGTGGGCCATCGTGGTCGGCCGCGGCGTAACGGTGGTGGCCGATTGGTGCCGCGAGCGGCTGGCCCGGCTGCCACCCCTGTCCGCCCGCCTGGCCGCCCGCCTGGTCCCCGCCGCACTGCTGGCCTCATCACTCTGGGGACTCCTGGCCACCCACCCCTGCGGACTCTCGTTCTACAACCTCGCCGTGGGCGGCCCTCGAGGTGCCCACGCCCTGGGATTCGAACCCACCTACTGGGGCGACAGCCTGACCCGTAGCTTCCTGGTCGAAGTGGCCAAGCAAGTGCCTCCGAATCAAAAGATCGCCGTGTTCCCCTCGCTGCACCCTCTGCAGTGGAACGAATTCCCCAAGCACGTCCGCGTCTGGGACGACTCACCCCGGACCCTGGCCCTCTACGGCACACCCGACGCGGCCGACGCCCGCTGGGTGATGATCTTCCGACGCAAGGCCGACCTGCCCGACTTCCTCAGAGACTCACCCTCGGGGCTGGTTCCGGTCGCCGAGTTCCGACGGGCCGGAGTGCTATTGGCGGCACTCTATCGGAAACGCTAGCCCGCGAATCCTCGCACCAAGCTCCGCAAGCCCCCTCCCGGCACCTATACTGATACCTGCTGTTTCGCAAACTTCACCCTCAGCCCCCGGTAGGGCCCACGTCGCTTGCGACCGGTTCCCCGCCCAGCGATCCACCATGTCCGAGCTGACCCACTTCGACGATTCGGGCGCCAGCCGCATGGTCGATGTCGGCGAGAAGCCGATCACCCGCCGGGTGGCGGTCGCCGAGGCAGTGGTCAGAATGCAGCCCGAGACCCTGCAGCTGATCCGCGAGGGATCTGTGGGCAAGGGTGACGTCTTCGAGGTGGCCCGCCTGGCGGGTATCGGGGCGAGTAAACGGACGTCGGAGCTGATCCCGTTGTGCCACCTGCTGCCGTTGGACTCGGCACAGATCGATTTCAGTTGCCCCGACCAGCGGTCGGTGCGGATCGAGGCCCGGGTCACGAACCAGGGTCGGACCGGGGTCGAAATGGAAGCCCTGCTGGCGGTGTCGGTGGCGGCCCTGACCGTGTACGACATGTGCAAGGCCGTGGATCGCGGCATGGAAATCGACCGGGTCCGGCTGCTCGAAAAGTCCGGCGGCCGAAGCGGCCACTACCTCCGCGATGACGCGGGTGAGTCTGAGAGCTAGAGCGTGCTGGCCGGACCGATCTTCACTCGTGAAGCGACCACCGCACCACGCCAATTGGGGCACTTCCTGGTCCGGGCCGGCTACGTCGCCGCGCTGTTCGTGCTGATGTACACCGCCGACCAGGCGGTCTTCGGCTGGCAACAGGTCCGAAACATCGGAGACACCGCTCGCTTCGGCAGCCTGCTGTTCGAGATCTTCTCGCTGGTCCAGCTGCCGCTGGTGCTGTTCTTTGCCATGATCTTCTGCGCCGGCAGCATCGCCCAGGAAAAGGACCGCCGTACGCTGCTGCTGCTGATGATGACCGACCTCTCCGCCAGGGAACTCGTGCTCGGAAAACTCGGGGCCAGCCTGCTGATCGTGCTGGTGCTGATCGGAGTCTCGACACCGGTCTTCTTCCTGGTGCAGCTGCTGGGTGGAGTCAGCTGGGAACAGATCGTGTGGATGCTCGCGCTGTGCGTCGCGGTGGCGGTGGCGGCCGGCAGCTGGGGAGCCCTGGTCGCGTTCTGGCGCGAAAAGACGTTTCAGACCCTGGCCATCGGTGTGCTGGGAATCGTCGGATTCCTCGGACTCGTCGAAGCCTCGGTGGCACTGCTCGGGGAACTCCCATGGCTCACCGCACTCAACCCGTTTCGCACCCTGCTGACCGTGGTCGACCCCTTCGCCCGCGACCGTGACCCCGTCGCCTTCCGCTCGATCGTCGCACTCGCAGGACTCGGCCTGGCCCTGATCGGCATCACCGTCTGGAGACTCAGGGCCTGGAACCCGTCTCGAACCACCTACGTGCAGCCCGAAGAAGAAACCGATGCGAGCTCGGGCGAGACGCGGGTCCGCCACCGACGGATCTGGTCGAATCCGGTGATCTGGCGCGAGATCCGGACTCGGGCCTACGGACGCAAGGTGCAGTTGATCAAGCTGGCCTACCTGGTCCTGGCCGCAGCGGTCGCCTTCGTTCTCGCCAACGACGACGGCCGCAGCCTGGTGATGAACCGGATCCCCTCGGGCAGCCTCGGTGTGGTCGGGTTGTCGCTGTTGAGCCTGTTGCTGATCAATGCCCAGGCGGTCACGTCGCTGACCAGCGAACGCGACGGCAAGACTCTCGACCTGCTGCTCGCCACCGACATCTCCGCCGGTGAGTTCATCTACGGAAAACTGGGAGGGATCGCCTACAACACCAAGGAACTGATCGTTGTTCCGCTGGCACTGGCCGCCTGGCAGGCTGCACTCGGAGACATGCTCTGGGAAACCTTCGTCTTCCAGCTGCTGGGGTTCACGATCCTGGTCGCCTTCGCCGCGATGCTCGGGCTCCACTCGAGCCTGACGTTTGAAGGCTCGAGAGCGGCCATCGGCAACAGCCTGGGAACCCTGTTCTTCCTGTTCATCGGGATCTTCGTCTTCCTGATGCTGCTGGTCGAAGCCAGCGGATCCCTCGCCTCGCAATTGCTCAGCTTCGTCGTCTTCATCGGCTTGGGCAGCATCTGCCTGTGGGCCAGCCTGACCCACAAGAACCCCTCGCCCGCACTCACACTGGCAGCCAGCTGGTTGCCGTTCATGACCTTTTACAGCATCACCGAATTCCTCCGCGAAGGGACGCTGAGCGTCTGCCTGGCAATCGTGGCCGTCTACGGGTTCACGTCGCTGGCAATGTTGGTCCCGGCCGTCAGTGCCTTCGACGTGGCACTGGGACGGACAACCGGAGACCGTGGTTGAATGGTTGAGTACCTGATGAGACGGGACGGATAGAGGTGGCTGGAGCGGAAACCTGGTACCCCGCGATCCTGGCGATGGCCGGACTCGTCCTGGCCAGCGGGTTCTTCTCGTCCAGCGAGACCGCGCTGTTTTATCTCTCTCGCGACGACCTGCGCGCCTTCCGAGTGGGACCGCGGCGACAACGGCTGGTGGCCGGACTGCTGGCCAACCCCGACCGGCTGCTGACCGCGGTCCTGTTCTGGAACCTGCTGATCAACCTGTCCTACTTCGCACTCAGTATTACGCTCACTCGAGAAGTCAGCCAACAAAACCCGCAGGGACGGGCCGGGGCCGTGACCGCGATCCCGCTGCTGAGCCTGCTGGGGATCATCCTCTTCGGAGAAGTCCTCCCCAAGAGCCTGGCGGTCGTGTTCCGACGGCGGCTGGCCACCTGGCTGGTCTGGCCGCTGGCGATCAGCGTCAGGATCTTCGATCCGATCGCGCCGGTGTTCCTGGCCACCACCGAATTCCTGCACAGGGTCTTCTGGCCACACGTGACCGTCGAACCGGCTCTCGAAGCCGACGACCTCGAACAGGCCGTCGAAAACTCGGCCGCGACCGCCGAGGTGGTCACGCAGGAACGACAGGTCCTGCACAATATCCTCGACCTCGGAGAGATCTCCGTCGAGGAGGTGATGCGGCCTCGAGGTACCTGGGTCACTCTGCCCCTGCCCATCCACCTCGACGACCTCGACCCCCAGTCCATCGATACCGGGTTCGTCGTCGTGGGAGGCGACGGAGAGATCGTCGAGTCGATCATCCCGCTGGATCACCGTGCCTCGCTCCCCGCCCGACACCTCGAACGACTCGCCGAGGAAGTGATCCCCGTGCCCTGGTGTGCCCGCTTGGCGCCAGTGCTGCAACGGATGCGCGATACCTTCTCCAGCGCCGCCTGCGTGGTCAACGAGTACGGAGAAGCCGTCGGCATCCTGACCCACGACGACATCCTCGATACCATCCTCTCGCCTGAACCCAGTCGAGCCCGCAGGTTGCTCAGACGCGAACCGGTCGAAGAGGTCCGAGAAGGCCGGTTCGAAGTCCAGGCACTGACCACGCTCAGATACCTCTCCCGACGACTCGATCTCGACTTTGAACCCGATCCCGAAGACCAGATCACCGTCAGCGGACTGCTGCAGGAGCAGCTCGAGAGAGTGCCGGTGGTGGGCGACGAATGCCAGTGGCAGGGACATCGCATCCGCGTGATCGAAGCCTCCGGACGCGGACCAGTCAAGGTCGTCATCGCCCGCAACCACATTTCACTCGATGATCTCCCCGACCCCGCCGCCGACCCCGCGGGAGATTCCGACCGATGACACTTGTTGCCGCCCTGGCAGTCTTCATCCTCGGACTCTGGCTCTCGGCCTTCTTCAGCGGGGCCGAGACCGGGTTCTATCGGATCAGCTTCGTACGGCTGAGCATCGATGCCCACGCGGGAGAACCGTCGGCCAAGAAAATGCTGTGGTTCGCCCGGCACCCCGCGGCCTTTGTCGCCACCACGCTGGTCGGCAACAACGTCGCCAACTTCCTGGCCGCCCAGGGAATCGCACTGGCCGTGGCCGCGATCGTCACCGCTCCGGGAGTCGGCTGGGAAATCGGAGGCACCCTGGCCATCGCACCGGTCGTGTTCGTCTTCGGGGAACTGATGCCCAAGAACCTCTACTTCCGGTCCCCCCAGAGACGCCTGCTGAGCAACGCCCCGCTGTTCGGTGCCTTCTTCTACCTCTTCGCACCGATCAGCGCCCCGCTGATCCTGCTCACCGGATGGCTCGGTCGATTCGGAACCACCGATCAACACGCCACGCCGCTGGTGCTGGGCCGCAAGAGACTCGAGCAGGTGCTCGAGGAAGGACACGAGCAGGGACTGCTGGCCGATATCCAGAACCGACTCGTCGGCGGATTGCTCAATTCCGGACGCGCACCGGTCGAATCCAGCTTCGTGCCCCGACACCGAATCCCCGGCCTGCCCCAGTCGGCCTCACGAGAACAACTGCTCGATCACGCCCGACAGTACGGGCTGACCGAGGTGGCCGTGCACCCCGACGGCGAACCGGGTGCCTGGTCGGCCTGCGTCCGAGTCCTCGACCTCGCCGTCGGTGACCAGGACGTCGAGCAACTGCTGGTCCCCCTGCCTCGTATCGAACCCGGCACCAGCCGACTCAATGCACTGATGACACTCAACGAACACGCCGCACCGCTGGGTGCCGTGGTCCAGGACGACATCACGCTGGGACTCGTCAGCCGAAGACGACTTGCCGAACAACTCTTCCGACGGCAGGCACCGGCATGACCGATCCGGAACAACCAGAACGCAACTGCCCTCAAGGTCACATCGTCCCCGATCCGCTTCAGGAATGCCCCGTCTGCGGAGAGACGGTCGTGGAAATCGAAGACCAGCAGGCCAAAGGCCGCAGCCTCTGGGAACTGATGGGGCAAAACGACTCGCCGAAACAGGCTGACCCTGATCCGCCTGATCCGCCTGATCCGCCTGATCCTCCTGATCCGCCTGATCCGCCTGATCCTCCTGATCCTCCTGATCCTCCTGATCCTCCTGATCCTCCTGATCCTCCTGATCCTCCAGTCTCTCCAGTCTCGCCAGTCTCGCCAGGCCCGCCCGATTCCGCACCGACGGAAGACGACGAAGAGACCGAGGGCGAGGCGAGTGACGAGGAGGCAGAGACTGCTGAAACGGAACGGCCCAAGGGGCTCTGGGGCGTCATGCAGCACGATGGCGCCGGGCCAGGGGCGGACGACGAGCAACAGCCGCCCGAGCCGCCCGAGCCGCCCGAGTTGCCCGAGTTGCCCGAGTTGCCCGAGTTGCCCGAGTTGCCCGAGTTGCCCGAGATGCCCGAGGCCGATCCGGTGGAACTGGACGAGGCGACCGCTGAGGACGCTTCCGAAGAGGACGAAGAGGACGACTGGGACGAGGACGAGCCGGTCGGGGCGTCATCCAAGTCGTGCG
>Ga0310125_10000536_pt1 | contig 18123 bp, 15 predicted proteins | sample CB11b_Tmax_Bot8__FD_203508 | JGI IMG/M metagenome (GOLD analysis project Ga0310125, IMG submission 203508) | Marine microbial communities from Western Arctic Ocean, Canada - CB11b_Tmax_Bot8 | ecosystem: Environmental > Aquatic > Marine > Oceanic | place: Canada: Western Arctic Ocean | collected... | reverse complement strand
TCGAGGCGCACTTTGCCGCGCTGGCGGGCGTCGCGGCGACCGAGGTCGGCTACAGCGGCGGGGAGACGCGCCAGCCGACCTACCAGCAGGTCTGCAGCGGCGCGACCGGCCACGCCGAGGTGGTGCGGGTCGAATTCGACCCTGGAGCCATTGGCTACGGCGAGCTGCTCGCCGCCTTCTGGGAGTGCCACGACCCGACACAACTCAACCGGCAGGGGCCCGATTCCGGGACGCAATACCGCTCGGCCATATTCTGCCACGGTGAGGAGCAGCTCGCCGCCGCGCGCGCGTCGCTCGCGGCGGCGCAGCCGCGCTTCGGTGGGGGAATCGTCACTCAGGTCGCTCCGGCGCAGGAATTCTGGCGTGCCGAGGATTATCACCAGAACTATTTCCAGAAGAATCCTAACGCCGCCTGCCACATCTGAGGCTGCAAAACACTATTCATAGGCTCCCACTGGGACCGACGCATGAGTGGTCATCCGGCCAACGAACCGATACTGGACTACGCCCCCGGCAGCCCGGAGCGCGCTGCGCTGCAGGCGGAGCTGGAGCGACAGCTGGCGACGGTGGTCGAGGTGCCGTGCATCATCGACGGCGAAGCGGTCTTCACGGGGAATACCGTCGCGCAGGTTGTCCCGCACGACCACGGCCACGTGCTGGCGCGGGTGCACCTTGCGGGCAGGGCGGAAATCGAACGCGCCTGCACGGCGGCGGTCGCGGCGCAGGGGGACTGGATTGCGCTCGGGCTCGAGGCGCGTGCAGCGATTTTCGAGCGCTGCGCCGACCTGCTCGCGGGCGACTGGCGCTACCGCGTCAACGCCGCGACGATGCTGAACCAGTCGAAAACGGTGTTCCAGGCCGAAGTTGACGCAGCGTGCGAGCTCATCGATTTCTGGCGCTTCAACGCCCACTACGCGCGCGAATTCCACGACCAGCTCCAGCCGCTCGTTTCCCCGGAGGGGGTCGAGAACAGCACCGAAATCCGCCCGCTGGAAGGCTTCGTGCTGGCAATCACGCCGTTCAACTTCACCAGCATTGCCGGAAACCTGCCGAGCGCGCCAGCACTCGTGGGCTGCACCGCAATCTGGAAGCCGAGCCGCAACTGCTACTACTCCAACTACGTCCTGATGCAGCTGATGCTCGAGGCGGGGCTACCAGCGGGAGTTATCAACTTCCTGCCCGGGTCGGGAGCCGAAATCTCCGACGTGGCACTGGCAAACCCCGACTTTGCAGGGCTGCACTTCACCGGCTCAACGCCCACGTTCCAGGGCTTGTGGCAGCGCATCGCCGATGCGCTGCCAGGATTGCGCAGCTACCCCCGCATCGTCGGCGAGACCGGCGGCAAGGATTTTGTTGTGGCGCACCCCGAGTGCGACGAACGGGGGCTGCTCGTGGCGCTGCTACGGGGTGCGTTCGAATACCAGGGGCAGAAGTGCAGCGCGGCGAGCCGCGCCTACATCCCGAAGTCGGTCTGGGACCGCATGGGTAACGCACTGTGCGCTGAGGTCGCGAAAATCACGATGGGCGACGCGCGTGACTTCTCGAACTTCATGACCGCGGTAATCGACCAGCGCGCCTTCGACAAGATTACCGGCTACATCGAACGCGCGAAAGCGAGCGATACCTGCGAGGTCGTCGTCGGTGGCGGCAGCGATGACTCGGAGGGCTGGTTTATCGAGCCAACCATTATTGTCACCAGCGACGCGAAGGCAGAATCGATGGTCGAGGAAATCTTCGGTCCGGTACTGACCGTCTACATCTATGAGGACGACGACTTCGACGACGTGCTGGAGCTCTGCGACGAGTCGAGCCCCTACGCGCTGACCGGCGCAATTTTCGCGACCCATGAGGCAGATATCGAGAAGGCGTTCAACGCGCTGCGTTTCACCGCCGGCAACTTCTACATCAACGACAAGCCGACCGGTGCCGTCGTAGCGCAGCAGCCGTTCGGCGGCGCACGCGCGAGTGGAACTAACGACAAGGCGGGCAGCCCGCTCAACCTGCTGCGCTGGATTTCGCCGCGTAGTATCAAGCGTGCGCTAGACATTCCACAGGAATGGGGCTACCCCTTCCTGGCTCCCGACGACTAGGATATGGGGCATGGCGGCTGAACAGATACTCACTCTCGCGGTTGTGGGGGTTACACTGGGGGTCGTGGAAGGGGTGAAACCAGGTCCACTGCTCACGGTGGTAATCCGTGAGACACTGTCGGGCGGGCTCCGGGCGGGGGTCCGGGCGGCCGCTGCGCCCCTGTTCACCGACGGACCGATGATTGTTGCCAGCCTGCTGGCGGCAGGCTGGATTGCGACACAGCCGGCCGTGCTGCTGCTGATTTCGGTGCTGGGAGCACTGTTCCTGGTGAAGATGGGGGTCGAATGTTTCTCCATCGAGCCACCGGAAGTCGAACTTTCCGATACGTCTACATCCGGCTCGTTGCGGCGCGGCGTCCTGACCAACCTGCTCAACCCCAACGTCTACGTCTTCTGGTTCCTGATTGGCGGGCCGCTGATGGCTTCCGCCGCGGTGGAGGAGCCGCTCGCGCCGCTGGCCTACGCGCTTGCGTTCCTCTTTACGCTTGTCATGGCCAAGGTTACCATCGCCTGGCTGTTTGACCGGTCGCGCGGGCAGCTTTCCGCGCGGGGCTACCGCATCACGCTGGGAGCCTGCGGCATCGCCATGCTCGGGTTCGCGGCCGGATTCGCATACCAGGCGTACCTGCTCTACCCGCAGGTCGCCTGACACTGTTCAATCGATGCCTTCGGGCGGTTGCATATTGACCAGCCGCACGCTGGCGTAAACCAGCGCAAAGCTGGCGACGTGTGCCAGCCCGAACTGCTCGTTGAGCGCGGGCCACATGACTGCGGTGGCAATGCCGAAAATCGGTACCAGGTTGATGAAGCTCGCCGCACGCGGCGCGCCGATGTCGGCGACGCCCATGGCGTAGAAAGCGTAGCAGACCACTGTCGAGAGCACGCCGAGGTAAGCGAGGAACGCCCACTCATCCATCGTCCAAGCGTGTTCCCACGGCTGCTCGGCCAGCATCGGCGGCAACAGCAGCAGCGTGCCGATGAGCGATGCCCAAGTCAGCGCGCCGAGCGGTGACTGCGAGCCGCCGCGCAGCAGGTAGCCACGCAGCGTGACGGTATAGATGCTGTAGGCGGCCGCGCCGAAGAGAATCAGGCCGTTGCCGTAGAGTCGCTGCTCGAGCGGAATCTGCTCGTTGGGCGAGACGAGGAAAATCAGCGCAACGCCGGCAAAGCCACTCGCCAGCCCGATGCTCGCGTTGCGCGTCAGCCGGTACCCCAGCAAGGGCACGGAGAGCAGCGCGACCATCACCGGGTTCAGGGCGATGAGCAGCGACGCGTCGGAGGCGGCGGTCTCACGCATGCCGAAGATGAAGCCAATCTGGTACAGGACGACCGACGTAACGCCCATGAGCGCCAGCGTCCGCCATTCGCTGCGCGGTGGGACGCGCACGCCTTCCGCAAAATGGAGCCACATAAAGAGCAGCGGCACCGCGAAACAGTAGCGCAGCGCCATCGCCGACCACGGGGGAGCAGCCAGCGCCAGCGCGCGTCCGACAGGCCACGCCGCACCCCAGATGACGGCAACCGTCAGCATCATCGCATAGGTCGTCCAGAGCGGGCGCTGTGGCTCCATGGCGCGCCACTCTACCGGGGGATTAACTGCTGCCGCCCGACGGGAGCGCGTCGAAGAGCGCGGACGGCAGCGAGAGCATCGCATGGATAGGCGCGTCCAGCTCCGCCAGCGGCGAATCGCCTTGCGGGTCTTCCAGTGTCGCGTGCAGCTGGAAGTGGCCGGTCGCGTCGTAGAGCACACTGTCGTGGACGCCGAACGACATCACCGGCGACGCGCGCTCCGCAACCGTTTTGCCGCTGCGTGTATCGCATACCCCGCCAGCGCCACCGTCGTAGATGGCGGTGCCCAAGGCAGTCATGGCCAGCACCGACGCCGGTCGCTGCGCCACCGGTGCTCCCGTGAGGGTATCGCAGACGCCGTATTCGCCGAAGTCGAGCAGCGCTTCCCCGACGGGGGTGAAGCCGTAGCACGCGCCGGGACGGCTGCCCATCTCGCGGCTGGTACCGGTCTGCCACACACCGTAGTCGCCGCCGTCATACATCACCCCAACGTGCGAGCAGAGCGCGCGTACCCAGTTGTCGCGCCAGTTAACCAGCTCGCCGTCCTGCGTGCGCCACACCTGTGCGTAGCGGCCGCCGTCATAGAGCGCGCCGTCATGCGAGCAGAGCGCGTAGATCCAGCTGGCGCGCTCCGCGACAAGCGTGTCGGCGAGCGTGTCGTAAATCGCGTTCGAGTCGCCGCCGTCGTAGAGGCGGCCGTCGTGGACGCAGAGTGTGCGGACGTGGTCGTCGCGCTCGCCCACCAACCGTGGCTCGCTGCCGGGCGCCCACGCGAAGAGCTGCGGCCCGGAGGCGACAAGCAGCCCGCCGCTCACTGCTTGCGTTTTTCCCAGTCGGCGAGGAAATTCGCGAGCCCGATATCGGTCAGCGGGTGCTTCACCAGCTGGCTGAAGACGCTAAAGGGGATGGTCGCGACGTCCGCGCCCGCGAGCGCCGATTCGAGCACGTGCACCGGGTTGCGGATTGAGGCGGCCAGTATCTGCGTCCGGAAGTCGTAGTTGTCGAAGATGAGGCGCATATTGTGAATCAGGTCTATCCCTACTTCGGAAATATCGTCGAGCCGCCCGATGAAGGGCGAGACGTAGCTCGCCCCCGCCTTCGCCGCCAGCAGCGCCTGGTTGGCCGAGAAGCAGAGCGTAACGTTAGTACGGGTGCCCGCGTCTTCGAGGGTCTTGCACGCCTTGAGCCCGTCGGGCGTCAGCGGCAGCTTGATGACTGCGTTGTCGCCCCAGCTCGCCAGCTCCGCCGCTTCGGTAAGCATCCCTGCCGTGTCGAGCGCCGTGACTTCGAGCGAGACCGGGCCGTCCACGAGCTCCAGGATTTCGCGCGCGACTTCCTCGAAATCGCGCCCGCTCTTCGCTACAAGCGAGGGATTGGTCGTGACGCCGTCGAGGATGCCGAGCGCCTGCGCTTCGCGGATTTCCGCCACGTCGGCGGTGTCGATGAAGAACTGCATGCGGCCCGTATTGAGGACGGATTAAAGGCAGGTTGGTCGAAACCGGGCGTCGCAGAATCGGCTCAGTCGTGCAGGGTGCCGAGGAAGTATTCGTTTATATGCGGGTCGTCAAGGATCTCGGAGGCCGGTGCGGTGTGTACCACCTCACCGTTGGCGAGGATGTAGCCGCGGTCGGAGCGCGCCAGCGAGAGCCGCGCGTTCTGTTCCACGATGAGGATGGTGATGCCCTTCTCGCGCAGCGAGTCGATGCGCTCGATAATCTGCTCCTGGTAGAGCGGGCTGAGCGCCGCGGTCGGTTCGTCCAGCAGCAGGAAGGTGGGGTCGCTGATGAGCGCGCGCGAGATGGCGAGCATTTGCCGCTGCCCCCCCGAGAGCGAGGCGGCGGTGTCGTGCAGCCGTGGTTGCAGGTCGGGAAACATCTCGAGCGCACGCGCGATGCGCTCTTCCAGCAGCGTCGGCGGCAGCCGCACGCCGCCCATCTCGAGGTTTTCGCGCACGTTCAGCCCGGGAAAGACGTTGTCGACCTGCGGCACGTAGGCGATGCCGCGCTGCACCAGCTGGTCGGTGCGCCAGCCGGCGATGCTCTCGCCGCGGTGCTTGACCGTGCCACGGTAATGCGTCGCGATGCCAAAGATGACCTTGATGAAGGTGGACTTGCCGCAGCCGTTGGGACCGATGATAGTGACGAACTCGCCCTTGTCGACGTGCAGTGATATGCCGTTCAGAATCTGTACCGAGCCGTAGCCGCCATCGAGCCCGCTGACTTCCAGTACCCGGCTCATCCTGCATCTCCGGTGCGGCCGCCGAGGTAGGCCTCGATGACTTCGCTGCTCGCCTTGACCTCGTTGGGGGTGCCCTCCATCAGCACCCGGCCGCAGTCCATCACCACGATACGGTCAACTCCCTGCCGCAGGATGAAGTCCATGTTATGCTCAATGACCACCACCGAGATGCCGGTCTCGTTGACGATGCGGTGCAGGTCGTTGAAAATCTTGTCGGCCAGCGGCCCCGCGACGCCCGCGACCGGCTCGTCGAGCAGCAGCAATTGCGGCTCACCCATCAGCGCGCGGCCGATATCGACCAGCTTCGACTGCCCGCCCGAAAGCTCGCTGGTCAAGTTGTGCGCCATGTGCCGTATCTGCAGCTGGTCCAGCACCTCGTAGGCGCGCCGCACCCGAGCCCGCTCCTCCTCCCGGCGCCAGGGCGTCAGCAGCGCCCGCAGCGGGTCGAGTCCGAACTGGTTGCGCGGCGGAATCAGAAGGTTCTCGATGGCGGTCATCTCGCGCCAGAGCCGCGTGTGCTGGAAGGTGCGCGTCAGCCCCAGCTGCTGAATCTGGTCGGGGCGCAGCCGGCCCGCCGGCTGGCCGAATATCTCGACTTCGCCGCCCGTGGCGTCCAGTAACCCGGAAATGCAGTTGAACGTCGTCGTCTTGCCGCAGCCGTTGGGTCCAATCAAGCCCACGAACTCGCCGGCGCCCACCTCGAGCGAGAAGTCGTCTACCGCGCGCAGCCCGCCGAACTCCTTCGAGAGGTTGCTGACACGCAGGACCGTACTCATTCCGCCTCGCCTCCCGGTTCCGTGCCGCTGCTGGTTGCTCCAGCAGGCTCACCCACAAGGCCACCAGCCGGGTCTTCCGGCCGGCTCGGGACCTCCGGTAGCAGCCCCTTGGCCGAGAGCTGGAGCGAGACCACAATGACCAGCCCCACCAGCGCCAGCTTGATGTAGGCGAAACCAGCCGCGCCAAGCTCGACCGAATCACCAAAGACCTCGGAAATTGAGAGGTCGCTGGTGAACGGGCCCATGACGTCGGTGACCCACCACGCGAAGCCCCCCTCCATCCACATCGCCTCGTCGTGGAAACTGGCCGAGGTGTCGCCCTGCGCAGCGACCATGGCGTTGAAGAGCAGGTCCACCAGCACGATGATGAACGCGCCAATAACCATCCCGCGGTTGTTGGCGCGGCCACCGACGATGAACGCCGCCCAGACCAGGAAGGTGGACTTGACGGGGCTGATGAACTCGGGGAAGACGGCGCCGTTCAGCCAGACCCATAACCCCCCCGCCAGACCGGCGATGCCGGCGCCCAGCGCCAGCGAGTAGGCCTTGTTGCGCAGGACGTCGTGCCCGTGGTGCTTAGCGACCTCCTCGTCCTCGCGGATGGCGCGCAGGACGCGCCCCCACGGTGCGTTGAGCATCGTCTCGAGCAGCAGCCAGACCACCAGCAGCGCTGCGAACGCCAGTGCCGCCAGCAGGAGATGGTAGGCAGCCGGTTGCCCCAGTCCCAGCCAGCCGCCAACGGTGGCGCTGGCACCGCCCTCCCACCAGCCTTCGAGCGGCAGGTCGTAGTTGGAGATGCCGACCGCCGAGGTCGGGGTCCCGGCGGCGAGCATCGGCTCGGCCAGTAGCGAGACCCGCAGAATCTCACCCAGCGAGATGGTGACAATCGCGAAATAGTCCATCCGCAACCGCGCGGTGGGATACGCCAGCAAGTAACCGGCGGCGGCCGCGAGCAGGACGCCGAACAGCAGCGCCGCGAAGGGCGACCAGCCGTGGCCGCCCGGGCGGTCATCCGGAACCGAGAGCAGCGCGACCGTAATCCCACCCAGCCCGACAAAGAAAATCACCCCGAAATTGGTCATTCCCGTAAATCCGGTGTGCAGGTTGAGCGAGAACGCCATCAGCCCGAAAATCGAGACAAGCACGACCAGTCGCGCCACCTGCATCGACTTGGAGAAGGTGGTGACGCTCGGCAGCGACCAGCCAATCCAGAGCAGCAGCAGCAGCATGACGGCGAAGGCAAGCCACGAGCCGCGCTCGCTCTCGCGCCCGTACGGCGCGAACGAGTGCCAGAGTCGCCCCGGCGCAGCAACCGCGTCACGCACCCCGTCCGGAAGCGAGCCGGCTGCGCTGGCGCGCGCGCCCGCCAGCAGGCCGGTCATGCGCGCCGCAAGCGCCCCCGCACGACGATATACCGCCGAGAGCGACCGGTCGAGCGCGGCCAGCGCCCCCTGCCGGGCAGCGTGCAGCCCGTCGAACAGCCCGGCTGGAACCAGCGACAGCTGCCGCCCGGAGGTCGCCTCGCCCCTGAGCGGCCACCACGTCGCCAGCCCCAGCAGGCTCACGCCGCCCAGCAGCAACAGCCAGAGCACCGGCCGCGGATAGCTCCGGTCGGGGTAGAGCGCCGAGAGCGCCAGCAGCAGCATAATCGCGCTGCACGCCACGAAGGTGAACTGCATCGGGCCCATGCCACTCGCCTGTTCGCCCCGCTCGGCGCGTCGGCGATGGCGCTCGATAGTCCATTTTCCCAGAGCGTCTCCAAGGCCTTGCGGCATCACCATCAGCACGCCAATCAAGAAAATGTAGGGCATGATTTCGCCGAACGCCGAGAAGGAGGCGCGGTCGAGCGGGTTGCCGATGCCGACCAGCACCGGCTCCGACGAGGCGCGGACGAAGCCTATGATAATCGCAGCAATCATTGCCCCGCGCACCGAACCCATCGTCCCGAGCACGACCACCGCGAAGGAGGGCAGCAGGATGCTGAGCCCCACCTCGGGGTTGACGCGCGTCACCATCGCAAACAGCACCCCGCCCAAGCCGGAGATGCCGGCCGAGAGGAACGCGCTGGTGGCGTGGATGCGCTCGACGTGGATACCAGAAGAGGCGGCGAGGTCAGGGTTGTCGGCCACCGCGCGCATCTGCCGCCCCAGCCGGGTGTGGTTCAGTAGCAGCAGGAGCAGCAGCACTGCGGCGAAGACGCCCAGAATCAGCAGCGCCTTGCTGTAGACCAGCGCGTAGAGGTAGGGGTCGCCGTTGGTCTTGACGGTAATCCACTCGTAAAATGGTATTTGGTCGCGCAGCCCAAAGTGGAACTTGAGCAGCGCCGTGTCGAACTGGAACGATGACGTCACCAGCCGCCAGTCGCGGTCCGGCACGAAGAGCCGCATCTTGGCTCCGTAACGCAGGTAGAGCAGCGCGCGCAGGACCATCGAGACGCCCAGTGACGCAATCATCATCACCTGCGGAATTGCATGCTTGCTCCGAAAGCGACGGTAGACCAGCCGGTCTATCAGCACCCCCAACAACCCCGTCAAGAAGAAAGCGGCGACACAGGCCCAGATAAGCAATTCCCAAGCCAGCTCCCCGTCTTTGGCCGCGTTAACGCCCGGGAAGAAGGGGACGCTCCACATCAGCGTAATCGCGATGAACGCGCCGAAGAGCATCATCTCCGCCTGCGCGAAGTTGCCGAACCGCTGCACCTTGTAGGTCAGCGTGAGCCCGGCCGCAATCGAAAGGTAAGCGGCCGCCCAGTAGAGGCCGGTGAAACTGAGCGAGGTCAGATTGAATATGACATTGGCCGTGTCGTCGCGGCCCCTGAACAGCAGCTCAAAACAGGCGCCAAGAACCAGCAGGATAATGAGTGGGATTGCTGTGATTGCGGCAGTGCGGTAATTCCCGGTCAGCCGCTCGACCACAGCGTGCAGCAGCAGCAGCCCGCCGATAATGAATTCGACCGACTGCGAGAGCCAGAGCAGGTCGCCGCCAATCCCGAGGTCGAGCAGGCTGCTGCCGTAGAGCAGGCCGATGCCGCCATCCAGTAGCATCAGCGTCGCAAGCACGCCGCGGCGCGTCGCCGCCGGCAGCGCCTGCCACTTCTGCCACTGTTCCTCCAGCATCGGGTACAAGTGTCGACCGTTAACCCCAACAGGGCCCAAGCTGGGAGTGCAGGAGGCTGCCTATAACCGGCAGCCCTGCGGGCCCCGCGGGGCGGCTGCGCCGCCCTCAGCCCTTGTCAGTGTTTGCCGGTCTAGCCCTGAAGGCCGTCAGCCAGATTCCAGGTTTGGTCGCAGCTGAATGATACTGCGCTTCCGTCGTAGGAGAAAGCACAGACAAGGTAGCCACTGCCGACCACGTCACCGCTTGACATGAACGTGTGTGTTCCGCTCGCGCCTGCGTAGTTAGTTCCAACCGTTGCGAGGTCATCGCGCAGGTCGCCATCCGTGTCGGCCATAGCCGCCAGACCAATGATCATTACTGCGTCGTAGGTCTCAGCAGTGTAGATGCCAAGCAGTGAAGCATTACCACCGGCCGCAGTGTAGGCCGCTTCGAAGGCTGTCTTCTCGGCTGAGTCACCGCCGGGTGAAGGCTTGGTTGCTCGTACTCCATCGAGCGTGCTGTTGTCACTGAACTCGGCTTCGAAGCCCATGTCTGCGATTCCGTCAGCGCCTAGGAAGGGGACTTCGACACCCTGTGCCGCCATCTCCTCGATTATACCAGCGCCATCGGTGGCGTAGGTAATAGCAACGACGGATTCACACCCGGTATCAGCTACTTGCTGGACGATTGAGGTGAAGTCGGTCGCGTCCTGGTCGTAACCAACCTTGACACACAGGGCTTCGCTCCAGCTGGCCTCGAAGGCGTCAGCCAGACCAGCACCGTAGTCGTTGGTCATGTAAATCAGCGCTACATTCTCGAACCATTCATTAGATGCTACAGCTGCCAGCGCCTGTCCCTGCTGTGCGTCGCTTGGGACTACCCGGAACAGGTAGTTGTCGTCATCGTGCGCGGTAATCGCGGGTGAGGTAGAGGCGTAGGAGACCATCGGCGTAGAGGCCGCCTTGGCGACCTCGATTGCACCGAGGGTCGCGCCAGAGCAGGCTGCTCCAGCAATACCGACAACACCGGCGTCAACCAGCGTCTGCGCGGCTGAACCTGCAGTCGTGCCGTCGCAGCCGGAGTCGCCCACTACCAGTTCGAAGTTGTAGTCCGGGTTGTTGGCGTTCAGCTGCGAAATCGCGACATAGGCTGAGTCCGCGAAACCGGGCGCGTAGACTGCAATCGGCCCCGTTATCGGGGAGAGCAGGCCAATCTTGATGGTGGTCCGGGTGTCGGACCAGCCGCCGCCCAAGCCGTCAGCCGGGTTCCAGCTCTTGCCGCAGTCCAGATTCGTCGAACTCCAGAACAGGCAGACCAGGTAGCCGCTGCCGACCACGTCTCCGGTAGCCATGAAGGTGTGGACGCCACTGGCGCCAGCGTAGTTAGTGCCAACCGCCGCGATGTCATCGCGCAGGTCGCCGTCGCTGTCGGCCATCGCCGCCGCGGCGATGATGTTGACCGCGTCGTAGGTCTCGGAAGTGTAGATGCCAAGCAGTGAAGCATTACCACCGGCCGCAGTGTAGGCCGCTTCGAAGGCTGCCTTCTCGGCCGAGTCGCTGCCGGGCGAGGGCTTGGTCGCCATGACACCCGCAACCGCGCTCGCGTCGCTGAACTCACCCACGAAGGCCAAGTCAGCGATTCCGTCAGCGCCTAGGAAGGTGACGTCGACGCCCTGCGCCGCCATCTCCTCGACTATGCCCGCGCCATCAGTGGCGTAGGTCACGCTGACTACCGAGCCGCAGCCGCCGTCAGCCACTTGCTGGACGGTGGAGGTGAAGTCAGTCGCGTCCTGGTCGTAGCCGACCTTGACACACAGAGTTTCATTCCAGCTGGCCTCGAAGGCGTCAGCCAGACCAGCACCGTAGTCGTTGGTCATGTAAATCAGCGCCACGTTGCTGAAGCTCTCGGCCGCAGCTACCGCTGCCATTGCCTGTCCCTGCTGGGCGTCGCTCGGGACAACCCGGAACAGGTATCCGTCATCAGCGTGGTCGGTGACGGCCGGGGAAGTCGAGGCGTAGGAGACCATCGGCGTAGAGGCCGCCTTGGCGACCTCGATTGCACCGAGGGTCGCGCCAGAGCAGGCTGCTCCAGCAATACCGACAACACCGGCGTCAATCAGCGTCTGCGCTGCGGATGCGGCAGTGGTGCCGTCACAGCCAGAGTCGCCCACCACGAGTTCGAACTCGTAGGCGTCGTTCGCGGCGTTCAGCTCCGAAATTGCGACATTGGCTGAGCCCGCGAAACCGGGCGCGTAGACTGCAATCGGCCCCGTTATGGGGGAGAGCAGGCCAATCTTGACCGTGGTAACCGTCGTCGCGAACTCGCACGAGTCATCGTCCATCGTTGCGGTGGCGTTGTAATTCGTCGCCGTGGAGTCGGTACAGCCCATCACCATTTCTTGTTCAGGCTCCGGCTCCGGCTCATCGTCGCCGCCAAGGCAGCCTACGAATGCTGTCATGACCAAGAGCATGCTCAAGGCCACAATGTTTGTTTTGGAAGTCCTCATGTGGAATTCACCGTCGCGGCCACGCAGCAGGCGGTTAATAAGGGCGGAGTATCGTACGCGTACGACAGGACCCCGCCCCTCATCACACTCCCCCGACTACGGGCGCACGCGTGTGCTCTAGGGTATGCAATGGGAAGCGGCCGGCCGCCCATCATCCATAAATCCGGCGCTGGACTCGGCGACGCAGAAGCATGGCCGAGCCGCCGAAATTCATCTACGACTGCGTCCGCTGCGGGCAGTACTGCTCGAGCGTCAACGGAGTCCCGGTAACGCTGCAGGACCTGCTGCGCTGGCAGGCCAGCGGCGAGCTGGGGCGGCTGGTAACGCACCTCGGGCTCGAGGCCAGCTCCGGCTTCCCGCGGCTGGTGCTCAAGCCCCGCGAGGGCGATGAGCTGGGCTGCCCGGTCTACGACGCCGATGGCAAGACGTGCGGGCTCTACGATGACCTGCCACTCAACTGCCAGGCGTATCCGCTGGGCTACGACGGCGAGAAATACTACGTCGTCGACCAGGCCTGTCAGGGGTTGGGCGAAGGCGAGATGACTGCCGACAAGTTGCGCGCGCAGCGGGATTGCGCGCGCAACGAATACGAGGCTCGCAGCAGCAGCGCGGCAACGCTCCCAGTTCTTTACGGGCTGGTGATGCGCGAGCTGATGGACCAGTCCCGCCAGGCGATGGACAGCATGACGCCCGAGCAGAAAGCGGAGCTGGAGCGCCGCTTCAGGGGTGGCGCATGAAGCCACTGCTGCTGGCGGCGCTGAAGTGGCTTGCGCTGCGCGGCGCGGTGCGGCGGCCGGTGCACGTCTCATCGGGCCAGCTAGCGGCCAAGCTGGGGGTCGGCCAGCAGTCGGGCGCGCGCTACCTGCTCGAGCTGGCCGACCGCGGGCTGGTCGAGAGGCGGCTGGTGCGCGGGGGGCAGATGATAGCGCTGCTGCCGCCGGCGCGCGACCTGCTGCGGCGCGAGTTCGCCGACTACAACCTGATTTTCGACGCGCAGCTCGAGGTCACCTTGGAAGGGGTGCTCGAGACCGGGCTGGGCGAAGGCGGCTACTACATCTCGCGCGACGGCTATACGGCGCAGTTTGAGGCGCTACTGGGCTGGACGCCCTACAAGGGGACGCTCAACCTGCGCGTCGGCGAGGCGGGGACGCCCGAGCTGGAGGCGATTCGTGCCACCGAGGGAATGCTGGTCGACGGTTTCGAGGAAGAGGGGCGCACCTTCGGTCGCGCCTGGCTCTTCCCCGCCAACGTCAGCAATGGCGGCCGCAGCGAGTCGCAGTGCGCGCTGATTACTCCCAAGCGCACGCACTACCGACGGGTCATCGAGCTGATTTCGCCGAAATACCTACGCGACCGGCTGGGCGTCGAGGACGGTCAGGAACTCTCGGTAACGGTGCGGCTGGCGCGGGACTGACAGGGTTTTAACGGTCGGCGGACCATGCCGGCACGGCCATGGACCCCTTCCACCCCTACTTCGGAATTGAGTGGTACTGGCTGCTCGGGGTGTGGGCCGCTATCGCGATTGGCGCGCACGCCTGGCAGGTTGGATACGCCGTGCGACTCATCCGGCTCGGGAAGCCGGACGACCGCTTCAACGCGTGGCCGGTGCGGCTGCGTGAATTCCTGCGCGACTGGCTTGGCCAGCGCAAGGTAGTCGAGGACCGGCTGGCGGGCGGCGCGCACGCACTGATTTTCTGGGGCTTCCTACTGCTGGTGAGCGACGTGCTCGATTTGGGGGCGGGCGGAATGCTCGCAGAATTTCTCGAAGATATATATTTAAAAGATTTCTGGAATCTGGTGGTCGATATCGGTTACCTGATGGCTGGCACCGGCATCACCATCGCGCTCTATCGGCGCGTGGTGCTGCGGCCCGCCAAACTGCGCGGCGCGAGCATCGAGGGCGAGATAATCCTGCTCGCCATCATGGGCATCGTCCTGACTGCGTTCATACTCGAGGGCGCAGCGATGCTCAGCCCCGATGGAGCCGTGGTGGAGCGCAATGACTGGGAGCCAGTCGGCACGCTCTTCGCCGGTTTCATGGCGGGAATGGATAGCGCGACGCTACAGACGGTTGTCGATGTCAGTTACTGGCTGCACATGCTGCTGATTGGCGGCTTCCTGATTGAAATCCCGCGGTCGAAGCACTCGCACCTGCTCGGGACGATTCCCAACGTGCTGTTCCAGGACCACGCGCCGCTCGGGAAGCAGCAGCCGCTGCAAATGGCCCCGGATGGCCGTGCGGTGAGCACCGACGAGCTGGACGTCGAGAACCTGGTGCTGGGCGCCAGCAACTACACGGACTTCAGCTGGCGCCAGCTCTCCGACGGCTGGGCCTGCACGGCGTGCGCTCGCTGCCAGGACGTCTGCCCGGCGTTCGCGAGCGGCAAGGGGCTCAATCCAATGCAGATTATCTTCGACATCAAGGACTACGGCCGGGAGCACGGGCGGCAGCTGCTCGCGGGCGAAACCCCGGATGAGAGCATCATCGACCGCTTCACGGAGGAGGCGGTCTGGGCCTGCACCACCTGCTTCGCCTGCGTCGACGCCTGCCCGGTCCACATCGAGCACGTGCCGAAGCTGACCGAGGCGCGGCGGCACCTGGTGATGGAGGCGGCAAAATTCCCGGAGGAATTGCAGAGCGTCTTCGAGAACCTTGAGCGCAACTCCAACCCGTGGGGCTTCGGCGCGCACACGCGCGGTGACTGGGCCGAGGGGCTCGACCTGAAGGTGGGCGAGCCCGCGGAATATCTCTTCTACGTCGGCTGCGCGGGGTCGTTCGACAACCGCAACAAGCAGGTCTCGCGCACGCTGGCGCAGCTGATGCAGCAGGCGGGCGTCGACTTCTCGATACTGGGCGAAGCCGAGATGTGCAACGGCGACCTTGCCCGCCGGAGTGGCAACGAGTTCCTGTTCCAGACGCTGGCTGAGATGAACGTCGCGACGCTGCAGGAAGCTGACGTGAAGAAAATCGTCACCGCCTGCCCCCACTGCTTCCACACGCTCGGCAAGGAATATGGTGACTACGGCGGCGACTTCGAGGTTATCCACCACACCCAGCTGCTGGCCGAGCTGCGCGAGCAGGGCAAGTTGCAGGTCGGCGACCGCGGAACCACCATGACCTACCACGACCCCTGCTACATGGGGCGCATCGACGGCAGCCATGACGCCCCGCGGCAGGCGCTCGGCGGCGAGATTGTAGAGATGCACCGCTGCCGCGACAAGACTTTCTGCTGCGGCGCCGGCGGGGCGCGGATGTGGGTCGAGGAACGGGCCGACCAGCGCGTCAACCTGATCCGCGCGCAGGAGGCGCTCGATACCGGTGCCGACGAGGTCGGCACCGGCTGCCCCTTCTGCATGACCATGCTCACCGACGGGCTGAAGAGCCTTGGCTCCGAAATGGTGGTGCGCGACGTCTCCGAAATCATGGCAGGGCAGCTCGAGGCGTGATAACTAATACAGCGCCCTGACTGCGCGCGGCGCATGAACATCGCCGTGCTGGTGAAGATGGTACCCGACACCGAATCGCGGCTCGAAGTGCGCGACGGGGTGCTCGAAGAATCGGGCTTCAAGTATATGATCAACCCCTACGACGAGTTCGCCGTCGAGCAGGCGGTGCAATTCCGCGAGGCCGGCGGCGGCAAGGTGACGCTGGTCGCGCTCTTCTCTGAAGCCACGAGCATCGACACCGACCTGCGCAAGATGCTCGCCATCGGCTGCGACGAGGTGCTGGTGCTACGCCAGCCGGGCTACCGCGGCGACCGGCCGGCTGCCAACGCGGCGGCGCTGGCCGAGGCACTGGAAGCGCTGGCGCCCGATATCGTGCTCTGCGGCGTACAGGGCATCGACTACTACCAGAGCGCAACGGGACCGATGGTCGCGCACAAGCTGGGGATGCCGCACATCGCATCGGTCACGAAGCTCGAGCTGGTTGACGGAAAGCTCAAGGCATGGCGGCAGGTCGAGGGCGGACTGCAGGTGGTCGAGACGCCACTGCCGGCGCTGGTCACCTGCCAGAAAGACCTGACCAAGGTGCGCTTCCCGGCGCTGAAGGATATCATGTTCTCGAAGCGGAAGCCGTTCGAGAACCGCCCCGTCCCGGCTGCCGCGGGCCCCGATTTGCCCTGCACCGCGGCGTCGTTGCCGCCGGCGCGCGGTGGCGGCGAAATCATCGACGGCGAGACGCCCGCCGCGAAGGTCGCGACGCTGCTCGGCAAGCTACGCACGGAGGCAAAGGTATTGTGAGCGTTATTATCATCGGCGAGGCCGACGGCTCCGCCATCAAGCCGGCGTCGCAGCAGGCGGCCGCGCTGGCGGCACAACTTGGCGACAGTGTCGGGCTAGTTTTCGGTTCGAACGGCGCGGCGAGCCAGCTTGCCGCGCCGCGCGTCGTCAGCGCCAGCGCGCTCAAAAGCTACGACGCGCTGCAATTCGCGGCGGTCGCGGCACAGGTGGCGCGCGAGGCCGGTGCGACCGCCGTCATAATGGCGGCGACCGCGATGGGCAAGGACCTTGGCCCGCGGCTCGTGGCGGAGCTGGGATGGGGCTACATCGCCGACGCACTCGAATACTATGACGGGGCGTGGATTCGCCCTAACTACGCCGGTAAGGTGCTAGCGCGGCTGGAGCCCGACGGCCCGTTCGTCGCGACGCTGAGACCAAACGCGTTCCCGGCGGGCGACGGTGCTGCTGGCGCGGTCGAGGAGTTCGGTGGCGAGGTTCCTGACTCGCCCGCGATGACGGTCGGCATGGAGTCGGCCGGTTCGGGCGTGGTCGAGCTGACCGAGGCGGCAATTGTCGTCAGCGGCGGCCGCGGGCTCGAGGAGGCGGAGAATTACGACAAACTGATACGGCCGCTCGGCGCGGCGCTGGGCGCGGCTTGCGGAGCGAGCCGCGCCATCGTCGACGCTGGCTGGGTGCCGCACTCGCATCAGGTCGGGCAGACCGGCAAGACCGTCACGCCCGAGCTCTACATGGCGGTCGGGATTTCGGGCGCCATCCAGCACTTGGGCGGCATGTCCGGCTCGAAATGCATCGTCGCCATCAACAAGGATGCCGAGGCGCCGATTTTCAAGGTCGCCGACTACGGAATCGTGCATGACCTGTTCGAAATCGTCCCGGCGCTGATGGCTGCGCTGGACGACTGAGGATACTGTTAAGTAGCAGGTAAATCTGTCCCGAAATGTGTCAGAACAGCCTGATGAAATCGCCAAGCTTCACCAGACCATCCACGAGTTGCAGGTCGAGGTGCGGCTGCTACAGGAAGCAGTCGGTTCGCTGCTGGCGCTGGCTGACGACGAGGATTTCGGCGACGACCGCTGGTTCGCCGGCGGGGAAAGCGGCGGTCCCGCCTTCCGGCTGAACATGGGGATGTAGTCAGCGGCTACAAACTTTAAGCACCCCCCTCAGGTGCCGCGTCGCGCTCGAGTGGTGTAGCCTGGCCTATCATCTCAGCCTGTCGAGCTGAGGACTCGGGTTCAAATCCCGGCTCGGGCGCCAATTTCCCGCGGCAGTTTTATGGGCAGCCCCACATCTGCGGCATGATGCGGGGCGGTCGCTACCAAGCGCTAATTGTCGTAATCCTGCTGCTGACGGCGTTGCCGTACACCCCGCTGATGAATATCCAGAGCGCGCAGCACGCCAACCCCGCCACGCAGGAACGCGACCCTTCGTTCCCCGAGATGGATAGCGACGGCGACGGGCTCAACGACTCCTACGAAATGGAGCTGGGCTTCGACCCATTTGATTTCGACTCTGACGGCGACGGCATCCCCGACGGTTTCGAGCGCGAGATGCTGGAGGACCTGGCCGGCTCGGGGCTGGTGCCGCCCAATATCGAGGACCTTATCGG